>Ga0334883_1000959_pt1 | contig 46165 bp, 27 predicted proteins | sample GraSluR1_MG_6_FD_207230 | JGI IMG/M metagenome (GOLD analysis project Ga0334883, IMG submission 207230) | Sludge microbial communities from methane-producing bioreactor in Wageningen University, Netherlands - Granular Sludge_09_05-R1 | ecosystem: Engineered > Bioreactor > Anaerobic >...
ACCCTCCTGTTCCCGCTCTGTGGGGCCCCCGCGCCGCCGTGCGCGCAGGCCGCGGAGCCCCCCCCGGCGGACCCCACGACAGCCGCGACCCGCATCCTGGTGGTAGACGATGATCCGGACCTCCGCGCGATCGTCACCGAGGCCCTGGTCGGCCACGGCTACGGTGTCGCGGGGGCCGGCAGTGCCACGGAAGCCGTGGCGATGATGGCTCAGGAAGGTTTCCAACTGGTGATTGCCGACCTCATGATGCCCGGCGGTGGAGCGCGCGAGGTGCTCCGGGCGGCCGCGGAGGAACCCCGTATGCCCGTCATCGTCCTGACAGGGCGCGTCGAAGCCCACTTGGCCCGGGAGCTCACCGCCCTGGGAGCGGCCGAGGTCCTGCGGAAGCCCATCGCTATCGACGACCTGTGCGGGGCGGTGGCCCGCGTCATCGACGCCTCCCTTCACACCTCCTGATCGCCACACGCCTCCGCGACGCCGGGACACCGGCCGAACCGGAGGACACCCGCCTCTTTGTCGCGAAATATGCCCCCGAGCCGTCCCCCTGTGCCCAGCCATCCCGGAGGTGAACTTCATGAGGCGCACCTGTCTCGTTGCGCTGGCGGTGCTCTGCTTGTCCCCGGGCCATGCGGCCCCTACGGCCACCCGGAGTGAGGGTCGGATCGTGCTGGAAAACGGCCTGGTGCGGCGTGTCCTCGCGCTGGAGACGGGGGCGTGGCGTACGGTGGCCTTCTCCCGCGCGGACGGGTCCGACGAGGTTGGCGCCTCCAGCGAGGAGTTCATGATCCGCCTGCTCGACGGGACCCGTCTCACCGTGGCGGACTACGAGCCCGCCGCCGAGCCGAGCACCGACGCGGCCAACGGCCGGGCCCACGTCTGGGTCCGGTACCGGGCACGCCCGGGGCTTTCCGACCAGGCGCCCCGGGCGGTGGATGTCGAGTACGAGCTGGGCGACACTCCCTACCTGCGCAAGCGGCTGTTTCTCCACATGGCCCCCGGCCAGGCGGTGGATCGTCTGGAGGTGGAGAGGTTCGGCGTCCTCGTCCCCTGCGAGCGCGGGGGCATGGGTGAGCCGGTCTTCATCGGAGACAACTGGTTCGCCGGCCTGGAGTATCCGGCGGGGCACTCGCAGTGCGCCGAGGGCACGATCACCATCGCCCACCATCCGGGCCTGGCCAGACCCGCGGGGGAGGAGGCGCTTTTCCAGAGCAAGACGGCCGTCATCGGTACCGGGGCCATCAGCGATCCGCTGGAGCTGGCGTTCTCCGACTATGTGGACACCATCCGACGCCCGGCGCGCAACTTCGTTCAGTACAATAGCTGGTACGACCTGCGGGGCGACGAGCTGACCCTGGAGAACCTCATCTCGGCCTTCGACGCCTATGACGACAACATGCTGAAGCCCTTCGGCATCAAGATGGACGCCTTCGTCCCCGATGACGGCTGGCAGGACGGGAAGTCCATCTGGATGCCGCGGGCGCACCTGTATCCCGAGGGGTTCGGGCCCCTGCGGGACGCGCTGGAGGCGCGCGGGTCGCGTCTGGGCATCTGGATGCCGCTCAACGGCACCAACCTCGACACCGCCTGGGGCGCGGCGGAGGGCTACGAGAAGTCGGACCGCGGCGGTTTCTACTGCCTGGTGGGTCCCCGGTACAACTCGGCGATCCGCGAGGCGACGCGGCGGATCATCACCCAGGGCAATCTGGCCTATTACAAGCATGACTTCAACACCCTGCGCTGCACCGCCGAGGGCCACGGCCACCTGCCCGACGACATCCACGGCCACGAGGCGAACCTCGACGCCGAGCTGGAGCTCTTGGCCTACGAGCGCGAGCTGCAGCCGGACATCTTCCTGAACGTTACCTCCAGCGTCTGGTTGTCTCCCTGGTGGCTTGAGCATGCGGACAGCGTCTGGATGTGCGCCGGCGACTTCGGGTATGACAAGACCTTCCCGCAGCTCTCGCACCGCGAGTGGGACATGAGCTATCGGGACGTGCACTTCTACAACGTCTACCACCGTCAGCGCCGTCTGGTGCCGGTCTCGGCCATGATGACCCACGGGATCATCCACGGCAAATACTGCAGACTCGGCGGGGAGCAGGAGACCCTGCGGGAGTGGTCGGACTGCAGTGTCCTGTACTACGGCCGCGGCGTGCAGCTCAAGGAGCTGTACGTGACGCCGGACATGATGGACAGGGAGCGTTGGGACATCCTGGGCGCCGCGACGCGGTGGGCGGTGGAAGAGACCGAGCTGATGAACCAGGTGGTGATGGTGGGCGGCAGCCCGGCGGCGGGGGAAGTCCACGGCTACGCCCACTGGCTGGAGGATCGGGGTCTGATCGTGCTGCGCAATCCGGACGTGCGCGCCCAGCGCATCGAGCTGGCCTTCGACAAGAGCGTCCGGTACCGGGGGGCTCCGGAGCGCGGGTTCAAGGGGCGCGTGGTGTACCCCTTCGTCGAGGACCTGCCCACCCGCTTCGTGTCCGGGCGGCCGGCGGCCTTTGAGGTTCCCGGCTGTAGCGTCCTGGTCTACGAGCTGGAGCCCGGAGCGGCCACGGCCGTCGAGCCCCTCTCTGTCCCCGCACTGACCGGGGCTACGGCCTCCGCGGAGCTCGATGAGCAGCGCGCGGGCCGCATTCACCTGCGCGTGCCGGTACCGGACGAGGAGATGCAGCGCTGTGACCTTTACCTCATCACCCGCGGCGCCGGCAAGGGCCTGAGCTTCACATCCCTGACGCTCAACGGCGAGCCCGCCATCCCGCGCGGAAGCGAGGGGCCGGCCTGGGCGCTGCAGAGCCTGGACCTGCGGCCTTTGCGCGGCACGGAGGCGGTGGTCCAAGCCGCGCTTCCCGGCGGCGGACAGGAGCCCTTCTCAAGCCCCGATGTGTCGGTGAGCGCCTGGCTCGTTGCCGACCGCCCCGTGCCGGAGCGGGCGGCGTCCGACACGGAACGCCCCCTGCCGATACCCATCGCGGCGGGCTACCGCCGCCAGACGACGGAGCTTTTGGCCGAGACCACGCTGGACCGCCGTCGCGGCCGAACGCTCACCGCCGGCGACCTGGCCTCCGCCCGGGCGGCCAAGCTCCGGGTGCGGGTGTTTGACTCCAATGGCGAGCCGCAGTACCGGGACAAGGACATTCTGCTCAACGGCGCGAGGATCGCCAACGTTCCGGCCAACCGTGGCACGCTCGCGGAGTGGGACGAGGTGGTCATCGATCTGCCCGCCGAGGCTTTGGCCGGCCTGAAGCTGCGCAATACGGTGCAGCTCACCAACGCCGGAGGCGACTGCTACAAGTTCGGCGGGCTGGCGCTGGCGGTGCAGTTGGCGGACGGAAGCTGGTTGGAGACCGCCGCAGACCGCAGCGTCCACAGCAGCGTGGACAACTGGCTCTACACCGAGGGAGAGCTGTTTTCCGAGAATCGCTCGCGGGAGATAGTCCTGAGGTTCGACTGAAGGCGCGCGGCGTCCCAGAAGCGCGGCCGGGAGGCCGGTCGCAGCCGCGCAGATCGGGCGTTGCAGCCCGTGTGGGTTCGGTGCCCCGGCCGGCGGCGCCGGGCGCCGGACACACGCTCCAGCCCGGCGGGATCGCCGCCCGGTCGTGGCACCGACGGGGGACAAGCCCCCGCGCCGGGCGCTCAACCGGGCGTGTCGACGCCTGCGGCCTCCGTGGGCTCGCCGTCTGCGACGCCTGCCAGCCCCGCCGTGCACACCATCAGGGCCTGGCCGCCGATGTACGTCCACCACACCATGTCACCCACCAGGAACCAGCGCGCCTCCCGGAGCACCTGATTGCCCAGGATGACATCCGACGCCACGAACAGCAGCGCCCCCACCGCGATACCCGCCAGACGCGGGTGCTCAATGGCGAGGGCCAGGGCGACCCCGGCCATGCCACACAGCAGCAGGCAGTACCCCAGACTGCCGATGTTCAGTACCGTCTCCGCCTGCGGCGTCTGCACCAGCAGCCACCACAGCGCGCCCCCGACGGCCCACATCCCCAGGATCGCCGCCACCTGCGCGCCGCGCCGCGGCCTGCCCAGTGCCCTACCGATCCGCAGCCAGGCCGCTATGTAGCACACATGGGCGGCCCCGAAGGACAGCATCCCAAACACCATGGAGTTCGGGGTGCGGATATGGTCGCCCATCACCAGGTCGCCGACAAGCGACAATGCCATCCCACCGGTCACCGCCGCTCCCGCCGCCAGACCGCCTCCGAGCCACAGGACTACGGCCACCAGGAAGAGTAGGGGAGAGGTGGACAGTTGCAGCAGGTGGTGGGAGCGGCGGGTCTGCTCTGTGTTGTACTGGCCGACGGCGAAGGCCACCACCAGCAATACCACCCACAGCAGCATCAGGATGGCGGCGATGAGGCGCGCGTCACGCTGCGACAAAGCGGTCGACCTCCGTTCGTATGGTGCGCGGGAGCCGCGGGCAGGCTAGGCCAGGGCAATCCCCTCGGCCGTGGTCGTCTCCCAGACGCGGCTCATGAGTCTTTGCTGCACCACGGCGACCTGCTCGATGCGGTCCGTCCAGGCGACAATCTGCAGGTTGAGAGCGGCAGCCGCCAGTGCTCTGAACAGTACCTCCGGCTCAGGATCGCGGAGGATCCCCGGCGTGTCCAAGGTGGCGTGCAAGATGAGCTCCCGGGCACGGGGCAGGTCGGTGTCCGGCGCGAGGTTGACATCCACCGTCACCCGCACTCGTCCCTTCCGGTGGCTGGAGACCACCACGTTCTGGGTGTACAACGTGGCGTTGGGGACGACAACGTTCCGCCCGTCCGGTGTGCGGATCGTCGTGGAGCGGATCGTGGTGTCGGTGATGGTGCCGCTTTGGCCCGCCACATCCACGAAGTCTCCCACATTGATGGAGCCATCGAGCATGATAATCAGCCCACAGATGGTGTTCTTGGCGATGTCCTGGCTCCCGAACCCCACGGCGACGCCCACCAGCCCTGCGAAGGCCGTGAGCACCCCCAGTTGCATACCCGCTACGAGGATCCCCACCACGAAGCCCGCCACGACGATGCCATAGTACAGCAGGCTGCCGATGGCGTGCCTGGCTCCCGGGTCCCACCGCTCCTTGAAGGTCTGGGCATTGCGCACGTTGTCGCGGACGATGCGGGCCACGCCCATGGCAAGCGCCACCACCAGCAGGCCCCACAGGAGGCCAAGGATGGAGACCTTGGCGCCCTTGATGTCCAGCAGCGGGATGGACAGGTACTCCACGAGCCGATGCAGGTGGTGACCTCGGACCCCCCATGAATAGAGGCCGCCCAGGACGGCGGCGGCCGCCACGCCGAGGCCCTCTCCCCAGCAGGCCACGAAGCGCTGCAGTTGGGCGCGCCGCTGGGCGTGGGTGTCCGGTTCGCCCGCCAACGGAGGCAGGTGCCTGTGGATCAGGCCCCGCAGCCACCGGTGGGCGTGCCACAACAGGGCGAACAGCACGAGCGAGCAAAGCAGGCCCCGGGCCAGGTACGCGGCGAGGTTGATGTAGCCTGTGGTCCCCGTGACGAACAGGGCCACGGCCAGTAGAGAGACGGCGGGGTTGAGCACATAGGCGTTGGCCCGAAGTCGCGTGGCCAGGGCCTCGTCCCGGGCCGATATCAGGCACAGAGGGCCGCCGTAGGAGTTCGTGATCAGGACCACAAGGACGCCGCTTGACAGCCCGTATGCCAGCTCCAGCCCCAGGACCACGTCGGCCCTGGTGTAGCCGATAGCGGCCAGGAAACGAGTGACCGGCACGAAGACCGCGGTGACGAGAAGAGCCAGCCGCGACAGCAAAAAGAGACGGGCCGCGGCGGCGTCATCGCACCCGGCCAGACGAAGCTCCGAACTCTCCGGGACCAGCAGAAGCCGCAACAGCGGACGGGCGACGAAGTAGCCGCACCAGGCGGCGGCGAGGGTGGTCAGAAGGACCGTCATCTGCGGCGTCAACGGCAGGATGCGCACCGCCGCGTAGATGAAGGCGAAGGTGAGAGCGGCACGGAGCGCGTCCAGGCCGCGGAGCAGGCGGAATGTGGCCGCATCTACCTCGGCCTCCGAGCCCTCCGGGGTGCGGCGCCGGGCCACATCCAGGAGCCCGTGCCTGATCCGCCGCCCCACCCAGGGAAGGCCCAGGCCCAGCGCCAGAATCCCCAGGAGCTTGCCGATCAGCCCCAGTACCCAGACCTGGGCACCATCGGCCAGGAGCCCCCCATCAACAGTGGGCATGTCCCAGATCGACTCGGGCAGTCCGGCGGCGACCGCGCGCAGGTCCGCCACGGCCGTCGCGATCGTGCTCAGACTGACGCGCGCCTCCGTGCGCCACAGAACCCCCCGGGTGCGTGCGGACTGCATGGCGGGGAGCAGTAGCGCCAGCACGTCTCCCGCGGCCCTGGCGTTGGCCACGGCGACATCGGCGGCGATCTGCAGGTCCCGCTGGATGCGACGGGCCTGGGCGACGGAGTCCTCCAGGTCCGAAACCAGGGCCGCCGACAGCCGCAGGCGTTTGGCCTCGGCCAGGGCGGCCTCGTAGGTCACGAGGCGCTCGCCCAGGCTCTCCGCGGCCGCGACCAACTGGTCGTAGAGGGTATCGTACCGTTTCTGCTCGCCCCAAAGGCCGTCTCGCAGCTCCGCGGCCTTCGACAGCGGCACTCTCCCCTGTCTCACCTGCCACGGCAGCGAGCGCTTCTGACCCGCGAGCCGGCGCCGATCACTTTCCAGGTCGACGCGCAGCTTGGTGGCTCTGGCGGCCTCCGCTCTCAGTTCACTGTTCCACAGCGACACCCGGTTCGTGAGGCTCTGCTCCGCCCGAGACGGCGCCGACCGTCCCGCCGCCGGCGGTTCGGCTTCCCGCGCCAGGGCACTGAGGGCCTGCAGGACCTGGGTCTCGCGAGGGGAGGGAGCAGTCCGGGGCACGTACGGTGGCTCAGAAGGCCCCTTTGCCGGCTCCGGGCTACTGGAGTGAGGCTCGGGGGGCTTCGCGGCTTCCGGGGCGGAGGCGGGCTGGGCCGCATCGGCGGCGGGGGCGCTCTCCGGCGCCTGGGGCGCCGCGGGCACCGCCGGCAACGGCAGCGGCGACGGGACTATCCCGCCCGGTCCCGCGGGGCCCCGAGCCGGCGACTCGCTCTCTGTCTGCGGCGTCGCTTCGCCCTCGGGCGGCGCCTCCTCGCGGTGTGGCCGCGTCGCGCCCTTGGGTCTGTCAGCCTCGTGAGGAGACGCCGAGGGCTCCGCCGCCTTCTCGTCATCCGTCGCGCGTTCCGCGACCCGGGAGCGCTCTGAGGGGCGTTCGGTCTCCGCAGGCGCCTCGGCGGAGGGCCCGGGGGCCTCGCGGGCCGGGCGCTCGGGAGCCGGCTCCTCCTGCCCACCGGCCGGTGCCATCAGCCCCAGCAGGCACAGCAGCCCTGCGCCCGAGATGGCCCGCCATCGCCCGGTTCGGGTGCGTCCGTGCATAGCGATGATCTCTTTCCGAAAGTGGCCGTGCACCGCGCTTCGCCTCTGTCCCGCAGTGACCTTCGGTGGCCCCGGCCGGTGGGGGGAAGGACTCGGTTGCCTCTGTCGCTGGGCTCGCGCCGGGGACGGGGGCCCTCAGCCCACCAGCGGCGGGATGCCGGTCCTTTGCAGCGGCCGGGTCTCGAGGTTCTCCCATTGGCACTCGCCGTCCTCCGGGCCGCCCTCCCGGGAGAACATGTGCTGCCAGCGCTTCTTGAACTCCAGACCGTTTTTGATGGTCGTGTACTTGAACTTCATGTCCACCGAGCCGGCGGTGCTGGTGTTCTCGAAGTGGTACATCTCCGCCGCCGGCTCATACCACACCAGCCAGCCGTTCTCCCGGGCGCGGTAGCACAGATCGAAGTCCTCGAACTGGGCGGGGTTGAACACCTCGTCCAGGCCCCCGAGGGTGTCGGTGATCTCCCTCTTCATCAGCCAGCAGGCGCTGATGAGGCACTGCACGGTGCAGGGCCGGGAGAACTCGGCGGCCTCCTGGGCCTGCCCGCGCCCGCGGTACTGCACCCGGCCGCCGGGAGAGATGGCGACCCCGGCGCACTCGATGTTGTACGGCTCGAAGGGGTACAGGAGCTTGGGGCCGGCAATGCCGTTCTCCGGAGCCATGTCCAGCCGGTCCTTGAGCACCTGCAGCCAGCTACGGCTGCGCACGACCAGGTCGTTGTCGCAGAACGCTACCAGCGGCTGGCTCGCCGCCTCCAGGCCCTGGTTGCGGGCCGTGCAGGCCCCCGCATTGCTCAGATTGCGGACCAGCGTGAAGGACACGCCCGAGCCCTTGGCAAAGCCGGGGAAGTCCTCCTCGAAGTACTCCGCCGTCCCGTCGGTGGAGCCGTTATCGATGCAGACGATCTGCGCGGGCAGGGGCCTGGAGCTGAGAATAGACTCCGCGCACAGCCGCGAGTAGGGGAGCTTTTGGTAGTTGACAATGATGATGCTGATAGGAAGCTGCATGGCTTTGACTCACTCCGAGACGGTCGGCGGCCGTGACGCCCGATGCTGCCGGCCGTTGTGGTATCGCTCCGGCGCTCCGGGGCCGCTGCGCCGAACCGTTGCATGATCCGGGCTCTCGGGCGCCTGTCGGCAGAGCCCTTGCTCGGCCTCGGACACGGGCGAGCGGATGACGTCCGGTGGGTAAGCTCTCCCCCATGTGGCGGCAACACATCCAGAGGACCATGACGGCACTCTTGCTCCGCGTTCCGAGCTATGGCAAGGAGGCACATAGGCGGTCCAATTGACTCACCCGACAGGCTCAGCCGTCCCCATCGGGACCCAGCATGCCCCACAGCAGGCCCAGTGCTTCCAGGTGCCTCCCGGCCTTGAGCAGGTCCTCCACTCCGGCGGCTTCCAGCGCGTCGGCGGCGCGGCATGCCCGGTCCACGGCCTGCACAGTGCGGTCTAGCGCCTCGGTACCGTCCTCGCGGTAGGGGAACACGTCCACGCAGAACCACCCGTCGTAGCCCAGTTTCCGTACCCAGTACATGAACTCAATGAGATCCCACGGGTTGGCCGCGCCGGGGATCAGATCCAGGTCCCATTCGCGGTAGTTGTCATTCAGGTGCACCTGGCGCAGTAGTCCCTCGCGCATGGCCAGGGCAGCGCACTCAGCGGGATTCTCCAGGGCGGCCAGGGCGTGGCCGATGTCCAGCGTGATGCCCACGTGAGGCCTACCGATCCGGCCGGCGATGAGCAGGGCCCGGCCGCAGTTGCCGACGTACGTGTTGGCCCGGGGTTCCTTGCACTTGTACTCGATACTGATGGGGAGCGCGGGAGTGTGCCACGCCACCTCCTGCAACGAGTCCATCAGGTAGTTCCACGCGTCGGGATAGTGAGTTCCCAGGACGTAGTCGAAGCCGTCCTGGGCCAGCCAGAGGTTCATGTCGGCGGCGCCCGCCGCGAGGGCCTGGTCGGCGGTGCCCTTGACGATGTCGATCGCCGCTCTGCGCACCGCAGGGTCAGAGCTGGACAGGGCGCCGCGGGTGAACCGACGCTCCGAGTAGATGGCGGGTTCCACCGTGGCCAGACGCAGCCCCAGGTCGTTCAGTTGGCGTCCGAGGGCGGCGCCATCGCGGAACTGGGAAGGCCAGCCCAGCGCGACGCCCTGGATGCCCTCGATGCGGGAGAGCATGCGCAGTTGTGTCGAGAAGTCGTGACCGTCGCGGTAGCCGTCCGGGACGAAGCGGTCGGTGAGCCGGGAGAAAGGCACGAGATTGGACGCCAGCTTGATCGCAGCCATCGTCGCGGCCCTCCATGCTCGGTGCGTCGCGTTGCGGTCTCTCGTCCTTCTGCTTACCTGCCCTCCGGCCCCGCCAGCTCCACCACATGATCCGCCCACCGGTCGTAGTCATGGCTGCAGGTGAACAGGATGACCTGATGGACCTGGGCCAGGTCCCGCACGGCCTCGAGGGCCGCCTGGCTTCGCTCGGGGTCGAAGTTCACCAGCGGGTCATCGAGCAGCACCGGGGGCCCGCCTTCGGGCCAGAGCATGTTGATGATGGCCAGCCGCGCGGCCAAGAACACCTGTTCCCGGGTGGCGCAGCTCAGGTCGGGAACCGCGTGCAGGTCGTCGGCGGCGATCTCATGCCCGTGCCCCGGAGCCGCCACGACCGGGCGCATGTCGCTGTCGAGCCGAACGTCCACATACCGCCGGCCCGTGAGCTGGGAGAGCAGCTCACTCATCTTCGGCTCCAGCAGGTCGCCGGCCTCGGAGAAGGTCTCCTGACGGGCCTGATGCAGCACATCGCGGGCGATCCGGCGTACCTCGAGGCGCTCTCTGAGTACGGTCTCACGCTCCACAAGCCTGTCCAGTTGGCCCTCAAGAACATTGACCGCATCGGCGTCGCTCCCCGCCGTGGCCACCGCGATCTCGGCCTGCCGGATCTTGGCAACCAGCGTCTCACTTTGCTCCCGCAGGCCCGCGATCTCCGCCAGCAGCTCCTCGTACTGCCGCGGCGAGAGGCGGGCCGTTGCCAGCTCGGGGCTCTCCATCTCGTACTCCCTGGCCCGCACGTCCAGCAGTAGCTTGCGGTGGCCGTCGGCCATCTGCTCTTCGGTCTCGCCGTCCAGGAGGCCCTCGCGCTGGCTCTCGCGCTCACCCAGATCGCGCAGGGCACTCTCCCGGGTCTCCGCCTGCTCGATGAGGTCTTCGACACTCTCCAGGCTCGTCTCCCGCAGGACGGCTTCCAGTCGCCGCTGCAGGCTGGCGATGAGGTCATCGGTGCGTCCAATGCGGGTGCGTAGGTCCTTGAGTGCCTCCTGCCGGGCATGGAGGACTGCGTGGCCCTCCGCGGTGTCCCTGGCGCGCCGGGCGGCCAGCTCGGCCAGCTCGGCCACCCCTCTGTCCAGATCCACCGGCTCGTCGGGAAGCAGGTCGGCCAGGAGCCGGCGCAGCTCAGTGGTCTTGTCTCGGGAGCTCTCGATGTCCGCCCTGTGCGCCTTCTGCGCCGTCTCGATCTTCCTCGGAAGCTCGCGCAAGTCCGCGGGAGCGCGGCGCAGCAGCGCCGCAATGACCAGGGCGGTGCCCAGCGCGCAGGCTCCCAGGCCGAGGAGGTGCTCGGTGGCCGCAACGGCGCCCAGGACGATCGAGAGCACGCCGATAGTCAGAAGGTACTTGCGCGGTGCCAGATGCCGTCTGATGCTCTCGATGCGCTCGGAGTAGTCCTGCGCCTGTGCCAAGTGGCGACCCGCGCGCTCCCGGGCCTCCTCGGCCTGGCGCTTGAGCTCGGTGGCCCGGTGCACCGTGTCGGGACCGATCTCAGTCCCGGCGGTCTTCCTGGCCTCGGCCTGCAGTTGCTTGCATTCGTTGTCCAGGAGCGCCTCCTGGCGGCGCAGGGCGTGCAGCTCGCTGATACGATCTCTCTGGCGGTCGGCCCAGGTCGCCACGTCCTGGGCCATCTCGCGGTCCACGGCCGGGGCCTCCTCCAGCCCATTCCTGAGCGCCTCGATCTCCAGTCCCAGGCGCTGCACACGCACGAGGCGGCCGCCCAGGCGGTCGGCGTTGCGGCGCAGCTCACTGACCTCCCGGTCCAGACGGATGTAGCGCTCGGCCCGCGAGCGCAGGTTCTCGGCCTGCTCCAGACGCGCGGTGGTGTCGGAAAGTGCGTTGCGGCCCAGTTCCAGCTCTGCCTGGGCCCGGGTGCGTGTGGCGTAGTCTGCCCGGGCCCGGGCAAGCTCGCGCTCCACCGTCTCGCGTCGAGCGATGGTGGCCGTGAGCTCTCCGGGGTTCTTCGGAGCCTGGCGCTTGCTGCCCCGCTCCAGATCGGCGATGGAGCGGTCCAGCTTGGCCAGGATGTCGCCGACGGCCAGTCCCTCGATCCCCCCGGTGAGTGACTGCTGAACCAGCTCCTGCAGCTCGGCTCCGGCGCTGATCTGCGCCCACTGTTGCTGCACCAGACAGGCGGTGGCGCGGTACGAGGCCTCGTCGCCGATCTGGGTGAGCCGGCCCATTGCCTCCGCGACGCCGGCGCGGTCGGTCAGCCGTTTGCCGTCGGGAAGCAGTACCTCGGCGCGGCGGGCCTCGAAGTCCTTGGTGACCGAGTATTCCTGGCCCGGACTGGCGATCTCCGCGGTCAGGGCAGGGAAGGTATCCAGGCCCCAGGGCTTCATGGCCTCGGTGGCCCTGGTGCGACTGTGCGGGTCGGCGAACAGGACGGCGACGATCGCCGCCTGCAGCGTGCTCTTTCCCGCTTCGTTGGGACCTCGCACCACATTCAGACCGGGGCCGAAGCGCACCTCGAGGGCCTCAAGGGCCCGAAAGCTATCCACTCTCAGGCGCTGCAGGATCACTGGAGCACCTCCTTGCCGTGCAAGAGGGCCAGGAGGAGGCGCAGCGCCTGCCGGGCCCGTCTGAGGCCCTGCTGATCCCCGGACTGCTCGCAACGGGACATGCGCTCTGCCAGGAGCGCCGTGGCCCGTGCGGCGATCAGCCGCCCGGCGGCATCCTCGGCCTGGAGCCGGTCCGTCGCCGGGACACTCTCATCGCGCACCCGCAGGCGGAAGAAGCCGCTCTCCAGCTCATCTTGCAGGCGCAGCGTGTCGATCTCCCCACCCTCGGGCATCAGCCCCGAGATCACCACATCCAGCAGCAGATCGGGGGCGGCCCGGGAGGCGATCTCCGCCGCAACGGCCGCCTCGTCCGGGTAGCTCTCGGCGTCCAGCTCGACCGTGGCGCAGAGAAGCTGCCCGACGATGAAGTGCTCCAACTCCACGCCGCGGTCGCTGAGGGTGACCACGATCGCCTGACCGCGCTCACGCTGGTCGACGGCCAGGATCTCCGGTGACCCGCTGAAGGCGGCGACGACCTTCCCCCGTGACTGGTCGCTGGGGTTATGCCAGTGGCCGAAGGCGATGTAGTCCATGCCCGAGCCAGCAATCTGCTCCGGGGTGGTGATGCAGGCGTCGGTGGCCTCGCGGGTGGGCCTCACGGCGGCATGCGCCACAGCCACGTTGAACCGGGCCGCCGGGTCCGGCTGCAGGCCGTCCAGGGCGTAGTGGGGCGTCCGGTCGCAAAGCTGCGGGCGCCCGTGAAGCGCCACCGCCCCACCGGCGATGTGGAAGGTTGTGGAGTCCGGGCCCCGCCAGATGTGCACGCCCTCCATGCCCATCTCCGGCCGGTGATAGACGCAGCCGGGCCCCAGACAGTCGTGGTTGGCGGGGAGGATGAAGCACGGGATGGAAGGCCGCGCAGTCGTCAGCCGTCGCAGTTGTCGCAGGGCGACCTGCACGGCCCGCTCGCTGGGCTGGGGGACGACGAACAGGTCGCCGGCGATGAGAACGGCCTGAACTCGCCGGGCGATGGCGGCGTCGATGCAGCGGGCGAAGGCGGCCTCAATCCGCTGCTGGTGGCCGGCGACCTGATCGCCGAACGCCCATTGCGAACCCCCAAGATGCACATCGGCGACATGGAGCAACGGTATGGGCTCCATCGCAACCTCAACTCCCGTCGGTAGTCCGATTGGCCTCGTGCTGCAAAGCCGCCGCTTTCGCGGTGCCCTGTAGGGCGCGGGCCTGTACCGCGCCGGGGTGGGTCGTTCTGTAGGGCGCGGGCCCGTACCGCGCCGGGGTGGCCCCGCGGCGGAGGCGACCGGGCTGGGGCCCGTACCGCGCCGGGTGGGCCGTTCTGTAGGGCGCGGGCCTGTACCGGCCGGGGTGGCATTGCGGGACAGGCTGCCGGGCGCGGGCCCTCGCCCGCCTGTGGCCCGCCGTTAGCGAGAAGAGACCCACCCGGGGGTGAGTCTCTCCCGTAACGGCTCAGGCGGCCGTGGCTAGGACATCTCGATTCTCACGTCGTCGGCCACGCCGCTGATCAGCGTGTAGTCTGTGGGCAGCGTCTGCAGGATGCTTCCCGGAACGTACGGGGTGGGTTTGCAGTGGGCGCAGAGACGAGCGATGAACCGCTGCCAGGACATGGTGGTCCCCGGGCCGCACATGCCGTCCAGCCAGAAACTGCGGTGCTTGGCGCCGATGATGTCGGCCGGGGCGATGGTGGCGGCCTTCGGGGGCACCCAGCTCCAGTCGCCGCCGAAGGAATGCAGGGCGTTCTGCATGATGGTCATCGGCGTGAGCTCGACGATACGCGCCGTCGCCTTCTTCCAGGCCGGGTAGTTGGGGTACTCCTTGGCCAGGCTTGACTCCCAAAACGCGATGTGGCCGCACCAGCCGATGCCACCGTAGCAGCAGTCGGCCCCGCCGCGGTCCTTGATCATCTGCGAGTAGTCGTCGATATTACCGGAGTTCGGGAAGTGGATGTTCTCCTCTTTGGGGCGCAGCTTCTTGTCGAGGCGGCCGAAGAAGTTGGCCCACATGGCGGTGGCGAAGCTGCCCTCCCACTCGGCCGGGGCGGTCACGCCGTCTTGGTCCGCGTACTCGTCCATGTTGAAGGTGACCAGGTGGGAGCAATCGATGCCCAGGTCGTTGATGATCTTGGCGGCGATGGCGTACTGCGGCACCGGCCCGACGGGGAGGATCAGGACGCACTCGCGGCTCTCATCGCGGGCGGCCACGATGCGCTTGACGATGTCCATCGCGAAGGCCGCGTAGAACTCCTCGGTGGTGTCGATGATATTGATCTTGAAGTCCTTGTTGGCATGCTTCTTGATCTGACTGCGCTTGATCGCCCGTATTCGGGCGCACTCCTTGGGGTCCTGGAAGTCGATGAACTGCGCGAGCGCCGGCATGAAGGCCATGCCTGTTACCTCCCTTGCAGGTGTGGGGCCAAGCTACGCGTGGCTATTCGTCGCCGCGGCCGCGGCGACCTCCGCCGCCGGCCTACTGCTACTGAGGGCCGGCAAACCCGATGGAGCGGATGCGCACTCTCTGGCCAGGGGTGCCTCCCGCAGCGGGGTCCAAGCGCAGGGACGTGATGCAGCCGCGGTATTCGGGGTTGCGACCGAGATCGACTTCCGTGATCTTGTGCTCGCCGTCGGCGGTGAGCCGGAAGGTGACGCTGCGCTCCTGGGAAAAGCCGGGGGCGTCACTGCGCGACCAGAACACCTGCGCCTCCGCATCGGCCCCCGTCAGAGCCGCCTCGATGTACAGCCGCGGCGCCTCGTCGGCCATCCAGAGCGCTTCGGGCCCGATCAACTGCGGGTCCTCGCCCTCGAGTAGCACATCCAGCTCCCCCCGAATGGGCCAGCCTGAGTCCGTGGCGTTGACGTAGGTGAAGTGCTGCCTGTCTTGCGAGAACCGCCATGAGGGCGGAGCAGGGGCAGAGCCGAGATCGCAGACGGTGGCCCGGATCTCGTCGATCGTGCCCAGTACCAGGCTGTAGCGGTAGTCGTAGTCGATGTTCCAGTCGATGATCTCGCTGTGCAACGGGGCGATGTAGCCGGTGGGCGCGTCCTTGGGCCCGCCGGCCCCCGGCGTGCCCGCGAAGCCGCCGATGAAGTGGTACACGCCCGGCTCGTAGATGCCCACCCCGAAGCCGGACTCGTCCACCAGCGCCGCCCAGTTCTCCGTGGCCTGCCAGCTCGCCCAGGGGAACTGCGGCGCGATGGTGGTCGTCTCCCCGCCGGAGAAGGGCCGGTCACCGGTGTAGGTGACCAGCCGGTACCACGGTCCGTTGGTGTAGGTGGCGGGGAGCTCCTGACCGCGGCCGGAGTACTGAGTCTTGTCGCTACGGTTGTTCACCATCCGCGAGCGCACGTTGACGACGCTGCCCTCCAACCCAATCCAGCACTCGAAGGTGCACTCACCCGGCTCGTTGTCCAGCGGCCACTGCATGGGGATGCACTTGACGTAGAGCTCTGAGCCGTCGTTGCGGTGCTCGACGACCCGGGAGCGGTTGCCGAAGCAATCGCCGGACTGGATCGGGTTCCAGCCGAGCCCTGCCCATGAGGGCCTGGGCTGCTTGCCGTTGGGGGTGAAGGGCACCGGACCGGAGTAGTGCGACATCTGGATCTGTCGCCCCCAGTCGTGGCTGTTGATGAGGTTCACATCGCTTCCGGATCGCGAGAGGTACGTGATCGCCCCTCCGAGCTCCAGGTTGATGCCGATGCGGACCGCCCCGTTGTCCAGGTAGCCGACGGCCCCCGTGCTTTCCGGGGCACCGATGGCGATTGCGGGCACCATCAGGACGGCGGTTGTGAGCATGCGCAGCATGGGCTCCTCCCCGAAGTGGATGCCCGGTGTCGCCGGGATCTGCGGTGCGGGCTACTGCTCTGCCGCCCTGTGGGCCAGTAGCGCGTGGTGGGCGGCCACTTCCTTGGCCGACAGCGGCCGCGAGTACAGCTTCACCTCATCCAGCACCCCGTGGAAATGCGCCTGGTGCCCCGGATCGTAGCTCCCCAGGGTGAGCGCGAAGTCATTGGCCTTCACCGGCCCCGGGCGTTCCATGGTGCCGCTGAGCGTGCCATCCACGTAGATGCGCATGACCTGTCCATCGAAGGTGCCCGCCAGGTGCACCCAGCGGCCGGTGGGCAGATCTACCTCGGCCTGCAGATGGTGACTCCAGTCGGTGAGCGGCACCTCGAAGCACGGCTTGCCCTCCAGCACTCCCAGGCGGTAGCCGGTGGAGATGCCGCCTGAGTACACGCGGTTCACCATCCACGTATTGCCCTGGGCCGGCACGTCCGTCTTCACCCAGCACTCGATGCTCAAGCCGGAGGTGGGGGAGAGGGAGGGGTGGCTCGGCACCGTGACGGAGCCGCCGTCACACAGCAGGGCGCTACCGTCCACGCCCTGGGTGCGAGAGGCACTGTTGAGCACTCCACCCAGCCGATGGCCGGAGTAGTCCAGAGCCGCCGGGCTCTGCTGGTCCTCATCGAAGGCCCACCAGCCGACGAGGCCCTCCTCCTCGGCGGCCCCCGCCTTCAGCACCCGTTGCCCCATCAGCTTGCGGGCCTCCTCGTCCAGCCGGGCCTGGGTGACATAGGCGGTATCGTACGGTCCCATCCCGATATCCTCGGGGATCAGGTCGGTATGGGCCTCCGGGGCCGAGGTGAGGGTCTTGCGCACCGCGTCGAGGTACCCAAACCCATACTCCCGGTACGGTGCGATGTAGTGCCCCTCGCCCCACTCGTTCCAGTTGTCCAGAAGCAGCATGCGGGAGCCCAGATCCTCGGCCGGCAGGGCCGCGACGAGATCCCGCGCTCGCGTCAGCAGCGTCTCGAAGTCCTGAGGCGGGATCTTCCAGATGCTGCCCTCGTCACTCCAGCCGCTCCACGCCTGCGACACGGTGACCACCTGAGGCAGGATGGCGAGTTCCTGGGTCTTTTCGATGTACCGCATCTGGGTATCGATGGCCACCTGAGGGGTGGGGCTGTCGGGCACGTGCCAGCAATAGGCGAAGGTGTAGTCCAACCCCAGGCGTTTCATGAGCTGCAGGTGGTTGGGGTCCAGGCCGCGGTACTCGCCGAGGATGTAGAGCCCCGAGAAGCCCGCATCCCTGCAGGCTTGGCGCATCTTGTCGAAAGCCGCCACCACCTGGGCTTCGCCACCGAGGTCTTCGATGAGGAACTCCGGCCGGTACACGAACAGCACCGGCTTGCCGTCGACCTTGAGGTAACTGGGATGCGTGAAGTAGTTCTCCATCCAGAAGGGCAGCAGGTTCCCCATCAAGTCTGCTTCGTCGGCAACCCCGGCCCTGCCACGACTCTGGTTCTCCCACATGATGGTGAACTTCATCTTGTCCACGAAGCGGGACTCAAACAGCGCATCATGGATGGCCGACGAGAACTGAGTGGTCACCGGCCCGCCTTGACTGGTGCGGTACCAGCAGTAGATGAAGAAGTCGATACCGTGCTCCACCGCCCACTTGGTCTCCCAGTCGGAGACCTCCGGGTTCTCCTGGGCGTAGAAGCCCAGAGCCGGAGTGCGCTCCGGGTGCTTGATGATATTGGCCCACATTTGGGGCTTGTCGGCCTCCCACAGGGGGCAGTGGTGGGCGCCGACGAGCAGGGGTGAGTCCGCGGGCTCGGGGTCGGGGATGTAGTCCAGCTTCTGGATCTCCACGGGTGGCAGGAACAAAAGGTCCAGTTCGGCGGTGGAGGCTTCGCCGTCGCGAGCGCGGGCCGAGACACCGAAGCGGTGCTCGCCGGGCTCGGCGGCCGCGATCTCCCATTCCACACTGACCTCCTCTGCGGGCTCGAGGGTCACGGTCCGGGTGGTGGCCTCACCCTGGACCCTCACACCCGCGGGGAGTGACAGCGTCACCACCACCTCTACGGTCCCTTGGGACGCGTTGCCCACGATAGCCGCCAGCGGCAGGGGGCGCAGGGCACGGGCGACGGGCTTGCCGGGCAGAAAACCGCGGACGGTGATGGGGTTCACAGCGGGTGCCTCCGCGGGGATCTGGGCCGAGGCGGCCGTGGTGATGGCGAGCAGCAGCGTGGACAGGGGTAGTCTCGCGGGCATGGTCGGTCCTCCGTTGTGTATCGGACTGTGGCCCCTTCGTCGGGGGGCGGAGGAGGACCTCCGTTACGGGGGCGCGGTCCTGAGGCCGCAGGGCGCGGAGCACCACGGGACCGGGGGGTGCCGGGAGCCCGCGGGGCCACAATGGCGGTCGCCCCCCGGGCTCCGGGGGGCGACCTATCGGCATACAGACCGTGGCGTGCAGGGGCCGGCCCTCGCGCGCGGCGAGACCGACGTCAGTGGAGACTGCGCAGGAACTCGACGGCCTTCTTCACATCGCCCATGGCGTCCTCGCCGCACTCGCGCTCGATGGCGTAGTAGCCCGTGTAGCCGTGCTCCTTGAATATCTCGTGCAACTGGGGCCAGTTGGTCATCCCGGTCCCCAGCGGGACCTCCTCGGCCGAGCCGTCCTGCCGCAGCACGGAGTCCTTGCCGTGGGAGTGCACCACGTACGGCGCCAGGATGCGCAGCCCCTCCACCGGATCGAAGTCCTTCATCGCCGCCTCGAAGTCGAAGTCCACGCCGTGGGACTTGGCGATGATCGGAGGCCAGAGCAGAAGATTGGCCGGGTCGAAGTTCACCCGCAGGGAGGTGCTGTTGATGTCATCCATCAGGCGCTTGACGATCCGCGGCGGCTCGGGGCCGGTCTCCAGGGCCAGCGTGGCCCCAATGCTCTCGCCGTGGGCGGCGATCTCGGCCAGGGAATCACGGAACCGCCTGAACCGCGGGCTGCCCTCGTCCTCCGGAGCGATGCCGGCGTGAGCCATCCACAGGCCTCCGGCCATGTCCCGCGCGGTCTCGTTGAGCCGCTTGCCCCAGGCGATGTTCTCGGCCAGGTTCTCCTCTTCTCCCAGGTCGACGTTCCCGCCCCAGCCGATCAGCGCGGAGACCTCGAGACCGAAGGACTTGATGTGGTTGAGTATCTCCGCGCGCTCGGCCGAGGTCTTGTTCTCCAGGTCCCACGGGCCGCCGTAGGCGCCGATGTGGACACCGTCCACACCCAGCTCGACCGCGATCTCCAGGCCGCGATCGGGATCGCCGCCGCCGGTGGTGGGGATGATAGCAATCTTCATGGTATGGGTTTCCTCCCAGATGGTCGTCTGAAGCCGCCGCGGTACCGCGGCAAGTCACATGCGCGAGGTTCGCCGCGGCGCGTAGTGACACCTGCATGTGGAGGTCGTCGCACCCCTCTGCACGGGCTTCGGACAAGGACGGCGAGCGGGCGGTCTGACTACTCCTCGGCCTCGCAGCGATGCAGGGCGTTATCGGCGTACATCACAAGCTCGGGGTCCCCGCGCAGCAAGGCCTCAGGCACGTGCTCGGCGGCGGCGACGATGGCCGCATACTCCCCTGCCTGCCACAGGGCCCTCATGCCGGCGCGCACGGCCTCGGAGCGCACCGCCGACGGGGTCTTCCTCCCCGGGCTCAGGAGGGCCTCGAACTCCCGGAGCAGGGCATCCCGGCGCAGAGCTTCCAGCTCCTCCGCACGCTCGGCGTCGGGCAGCGCCCACCCGCCCTGCTCGTCGGCAGCGAAGCTCTCTGCAAGGAGCTGTGGAAGCGGTGGCACGACCTCGCCGCGTCCGGCCTGCAGGCGTCGCTCATAGTGGGTGGCGATGTCCGCGAGCTCTCGAGGGCCGCCGCGCAGCAGGCTGCGGAGCCACGCGATGGCGCTCTTCTCGTCCACGATCGGGGCCTCCGCCTCGCGCAGCGCCCGTGCCTCTTTCCGGTCGTAGTCCGCGGCCTGCTCCGGGAGGTAGAACATCCCGGAGCGCTCGGAGAACCGGAGGCGCAGCCCGCGGTAGAACTCCGCGGCGCTGAGCGGGACGGGGAGCCCGCGCACCACATAGTACGCCACCATCCGGTCGTAGAGCCGGTAGTCCTCGCGCTCCACAAGCACGGCCGGACCGTCGGCGCCTCCATCCACAAGCGGAAGCTGTGCCAGGTGCTCGGCCACGAACTCCCACGGGTCCCGCATCTCATGGACCCGGCGAGCGTCGGGCGGGTCGCCCGCTCGCGGCTTGTAGGCGGAAATCACCAGGTCGTTCTTGACGGCATTGGCCGTCGAGGCCTGCTTGAAGCTCTGCTGCTGCTTATCGATCGTGCGCACATCGGCCACCACGAAGCCCGCCCGCTGCATGGCCTCCTGGATGGCATTCCACACCGAGTTCTGTGAGTTGTGGAACTCCACCGTGAGCCAGCGACCGGGCTTGAGAACCCTGTGGGCCTCGGAAAAGCAGCGCTCCATCAGGGCCTGGTACTGTGCGGTCTTCTTGCGCTGACGCTTGCTCACGATCGCTTCGGGCTGCTGGTTGGTTCGCACCCCCAGCCAGGTCTCCCACAGGAAGTTGACCTCGGAGTAGATGATGTTCTGGCCAAAAGGCGGGTCCGTGAAGATGTAGTCCACGCAGGCGTCGGGCACCTGCGGAAGGGATGTGCCCGATTGTGTGGAGATGCGCACCCGGCTGCGCCGCGGGAGGCTCTCCATGGCCTGAAGGGAGCCGGCCAGACGCGACTGCAAAGTCAGAATCCCGTTGCGCTCCCTGCGCAACCGCGGCAGGTAGAGCACCAGCGGCACGGGCCCCTGATAGGCGCGATGCATCCTGGTCAGGCTCAGTGAGGCGTTCACGATGGAGACCCGCAGCAAGTGCCGGACGTTGGGGCTGCAGCTCATGCGCCCCAGATAGTGCAACGCGGCGGCGATGACCCACAAGGAGCGCTTGAAGTAGAAGTCCGAGGCCCGTACTACGCCGGTGTGGTAGCCTCCCCGCCACATGTCCCCCCATCCCTTCTCCCCCGGCTTCTGGCCCATCATCCAGTCATCGGGGTAGGGGAACGGTATCGGAGCCTCGGCGACCTGTCTCAGCAGCTCAAGGTCCGCTTCGGCGGGCTCCTGCTCCCCGGCCCTGCGGTCCAAGACCTTGACCCGGACGGGAACCTCCCGCGTGACTCCGGAGGCCTCTGTGCAGCGCTCCAGATGGTCGGGGTGCGTCTCCTGGCCACAGCTTGGGCAGGTGGACACCTTCAGCGGCCGGCGTGTGGGGAAGTCGAATCCGGTCGCGGAGAACGGAGCCTCGGCGCCGCAGCGGGGACAGCGGTAGACCTCGCTCCAGATGACGTAGTCGGTACTCACCGGGAGCAGGGAGTAGGGACGCCTTACCTCATACAGCCAGCCGCACTCCTCCTGGAGCGTCTCGACCAGCGCGCGTGAGGCCGACCGGGCCTCGATGGCATCCGCCGGCAGGCAATAGGCGGCGGCAATGGCGGTCGCGGCCGGCGACAGGTCGACCAACATCGCCCGGCGCCCGGTGAGGCGGGCCGCGACGCCCGTCATGCCCGCGCCACAGAACCCGTCGAATACCAGGCCGCCCTCGGGGCAGTAGTGCTCGATGTACCTGGCAATGGCCCGGGGGGGCACCTTGGTGTGGTACACCTGCCCCTTGTACACCGGGTCGCTGCGCCCCTCGCTGATGTCAGCGGCGAAGGGCGGGCGCCGGTAGGCCTCGATGTCGTCTCCGGAAGCGGCGCCATCGAACAGGAAAGGGTTGGGGCAGGCCGTATAGTGTGGGGGGAGGGATAGGTCGAGGATCGCGGGATCGTCGCCCAGCGGGAAGCCCTCGATATCACGCATCTCGTTGAGGTGGCCGCTTAGCCCGGCTCCCTCTTCGGCTGCCGCGTCGGTCCCGCCGCTGAGCTCTGGCATCACAGGACGATCTCCTCGCGAAGTGGCCAACACAGCCGGGATTGTAGCACATCAGGCAAGGGCCGGATGGGCGGGCGTTGATCGCCGGCGGTGGGCGTTTCCGGGAAAGCCCCGCACGGTTCCACGGCAGGGACTCTTGTCCCCCCGTCGAATTGGTTCTAGACAGCCCTGTGCGTACAGCGCCGACCTGTGGAGTGGAGGCAGATCGCTATGGTCATCCCCTGTGCGTCTTCCCGACGGCATTGCTCGCGCGCAAACGCGCCTCTGCGACACCTCGTTCTGACCTCGATCCTCATCATCCTGTGTCTTGCCCTCGCCAGTCCGTGCCGTTCGTGGAACCCGCCCGGAGGTACCGGACAGTGGGCGGACATCGCCCATGAACCCGGCCGATACCACGACAGTGCCCACGTGTACATCATCGAGCGGGCCATCGAGATCCTGCGCAATGATGGGTACGAGAACTGGGCGGAGGTCTGCCTGCAGGAGCTGCAGGCGCTCTCAAACGGCGCCATGTGGGCCGACCGTGCGGACGTCGACCTGGTACTGTACTGGGAGTACAGCGTCCTGTGGGTGTTCTCCTGGGAGGGCGGCAGCAAGCGTCTGTGCAACCTGGCCAGCCTCAATCACTTCTACAACCCGGATACCGGAGTGGGCCTGGACCTGCGGGCCTGGCAGGGCCTGGAGAAGACCGCCAACTGGGGCAAGGTGGTGTGCCTGCTGGCCGGTCTCGGCGGCCTGTTCGATGTGAGCGCCGACGTGCGCCCCGACTTCCCGGCCTTCGGCCAGGCGGCGGTGGATCTGTGCCGGGAGAAGTACGACAGCGCCGTGAGCGCCTACAAGGCCAACTACAACCTCAGTGGGGCCATGTTCGACCTGGGATGGGCCTGCCACCTGGTTGGGGACCTGGGTGTCGTGCAGCACACGTACGATAGCTGGGCCACGCATGAGGACTACGAGAACGCCGCCGACGGCAAGGGCGGCGACACCCAGTACCACGCCGGCACGGCCAAAGACCTCTACGGCCAGGGTCTCACGCCCCGGCAGATCGCCGTCGGTTGCGCCCAGGCCGTACACAGCCTGCAGCACTTCAAGTGGGCAGAGGACGAAAACGCCGTGCCGGGCACCTTCGACGACATCAACCGCTACATCATGGGCCACTCGGGAGCCGTGAACCACGAAGCGGCCCTCAAGGTAGGGCTACCCGCCGCCGAGCGCCACACGGCGGCCCTACTCGCCCGGTACATGGCCGACATCGGGGTGCCCCAGCAAGTTCCACCCCTCAAGGGTCTCGTCGCCGACAATCAGAAGGCCCCGGTGCCCGGCGCCTTCGTCTTCTACGGGCCCGACCAGGGGGCCGGAGTGTCGCCCTACTTCGACTATGTGCGCTGTGATGACAAGGGGAGATACTCGCTTCACCTGCAGCCCAATGTGCAGTACGTGATCCGCCCCGCAATGCCGGGCTACAGCTTCACCGGTGGCGCTATCTTCACGGGCGTCTCCACTCCCGGAGGGGCGGGGGTCTCGGATCAGATCATCATGGAAAGCCCTGTGCGCTACACGCACACCGGCGGCGTGTCGTCCAACATACTGGGCCTGGTGCTCACCAGGCTGCCACAGGAGGCCCAGGTGGGCGGCATCGTGGCCGCACAGCCGCCGCCGCAGGGCCTCGAACTGGCCCAGATCGCGCCCCAGATTCTGCAGGGCATCGTGCAGATCAGCCCGCTGCCGGTGACGGCCGCCGGTGACCTCCGGCCCCGGCTGGTCATCTTTCAGCCTCCCCCGGCGGCCATTCCGGCGGACCTCGTCCCGGCGACCCCCGAGATCTCCCCGGTTCTCTCCAGGCGGTTGCGAGACGCGTCTCTGTCCGTCACGCAGGTCTACGAGGGCATCGCGCAGTGGCCCCAGCCAAGCCCCGGACCCGTGCTCTACGGCAATGAGTTGGACGCGGTGGGCAGCTCCTCGACCGGTGCGTCGGAAGCCTACGTGCAGTTGCAGCTCAACCATCTGGTGGCTCTGCAGGCCGGCAAGGTGGTCACGAGCCCCCAGGAGATCGTGCAGACGGTCGCCGCGGCCCAGAAGCAGTGGCAGCCCGGGACCTGTGTCCCCGCCACGGTCTCCCAGGCCCTGGCCGCCCAGAACGTCTCCTCCACCGTTACCGCTGCCAGCCCGCTGGTCCAGTCGTGGACCCTGATCGGGCAGGCTCTTCCCAAGCTGCAGATGACCGGTCTCAAGCAGCAAACGACAAACGTCATCAGCATCCCCTACGAGGGCGGCAACGCTTTCCCGTCCATGGGATCGCCGGCCGCCAATGGTCTGGCTCCGGTTCCCGTGCCGGCCGGAGTGCAACTGCAGGCAAGCATCATCCCGGGCCCGGGGTATCTGGGCAGCATCTTCGCCCAACCGGTGGGTCTCACGACCGACGCCACAGGCCGGGCCGCCTTCGTGGTCAATCCCGGGACCCATGCCGGCAAGCTCCGGGTGCTTGTGAAGGTCGTCTCCGACCCGACCGTGTCGATCCTCCCGCAGGCGGCGGTGGAGTTCGTGGTCCATCCGCAGCCTGCCGCCGACACCACCTCCGTCCAGCATCCGACCCTGGCCTCTGCTCCCGTGTATGACCCCGTCGACTGGGGCGAGCCCCCACAGGGGTGGCACAAGACAAGGCCGCAGGTCCAGCCGCCCCTTGCCACAGGGCCGCAGACGCCGGGCGTTGCGGTTGGCGGCCCGGGGGGCACCATCCCCGGTGGCGGGCCGATCGTACCTGGCGGTGGGCCGATTACACCCGGTGGCGGGCCGATTACACCCGGCGGCGGGCCGATTACACCCGGCGGCGCACCGATCACACCCGGCGGCGGGCCGATCACACCCGGCGACGGGCCTCTGCTGCCCGGCGCGATGCAGACAGTGGCCGCGCCGCTCCCGGCCGGTCGCGCCACCATCGTCGATTTCGAGCAACCCCTGGGGCCCGGATGGGAGATGGGCCCCCAGGCTTCCGTCGGCCCGGCACAGGGCGGAGGGAACGCCCTGCTGCTGTCCTGACCCGGACACGCCTTCTGGGTCGGCGCTGAAGCGCAGGCCAGGGACTTCGTCCTTGCGTTCCGCTACCTCGGCGGCCGCACCGTGGGGGAGGTGGTCTTCCGGGCGCACGGTGAGCCGCCGCAGGGCGGAGCCTACCACCTGCAACTGCGCCCCACCGAGGTTCTGCTGCTGCGCGAGCTGGCCGGACAAAGCTCGGAGCTGCAGAGCCGCCCGGCCACGCTGCAGTTGGGGCAATGGCAGACGGTGGCCATCCAGTCCCTGGCGGGGCAGATATCGGTATCACTGGGCGGGCAACCGGTACTTGCCGCACAGGACACTCAGCCCCTCCCCGCCGGAGCCCTGGGGTTTGGCTGCATCGAGGGGGAGCGCTGTGCATTTGACGACATCTCCCTCGCCCGCCTCGGTACCGCCGGGCAGGGCACCGAGGCACCGGGGCAGCAGGTCGCGGTTGGCATCCCGCTGCCCGGCACGCCGACCGCCGCGCCCCCAATCACCGGCGCGCCCGTCCCGGACGGGCAGGCGCTGACGGAGACCTTCGAGACCCCGGCCCCGGCCGGCTGGGAGCTGGCTGAGGGTGCCGCCGTGATCCAGGGCGATCGAGGGGGAATGCTGGGCTGCTCCGGGCACGGTCACGGCTTCTACGTCGGTCGACCGCTCGCGGACTTCGCTCTCTCGTTTCGCTACCTGCACGGGCAGGGCATGGGCCATGTCGTCCTGAGGGGATCGGGGGAGCCACCGCAGAGTCAGGAATACGGCCTCCTGCTCACCGGCAGCGAGATCACGCTGGGGCGCAGGTCCGCCGGGCAGGAGACCCCGCTCCAGGGCGCTGTTTTGGCCCTGCAGCCCAACTCGTGGCACACCGTGCAGATCCGCCTGCGCGCAGGGCAACTGGCGGTGATGGTGGACAATGTCCACGTGCTAAGCGCCCGGGACCCGCAGCCGCTTCCCCCGGGAGCCATTGGTTTTGGCTGCATCGACGGCACGGGCTTTGGGTTCGATGACGTGGAGATCACGCCCGGTTAGGCGCCATTGGCGGTGGATATCTCGTCGTCTGCGGCAAGTTCCGGGGCTTCTCGCCGTGGTTCCCAGCGGTTTCGCCGCGCGGGGGCCGCCACCGCCGGTTGTCACCGGCCCGGGCATTCACGATGACACTTCCAGGTGCGCATACTGCCATTTCGCGTCCTCAGATCACCCCCGACATCCGCCGACTGAGTACATCTGCCCGTGAACTGCACGGGCAGATCTATTTGTGTCCGCCTGTGCGTCGACGTTTTGTTCGCTGCATGAAACAATTCGTCGAACAAAACGTCGAAGACATCTGTGGGCTATAACTCATCGCTCTTCCCCTTCTCGCCCGCCGGCCGCACCCCGCCAGACCCGACCACGCCGTGCCCGGCGCCTCTGGACGGCTCCGGGGGCCGATGTCATCCGTACCAGGGGTGACGTCTGTGCGCCGTTGCCCCGCTTCGGGAGGTCGGTCGCATGAGCCGCCGCGTCCTGATAGCTGCCGCGGTGACGTCCTACATCGGCGTCGCCGGCCTGGCTCGGGCCACTACTCGCGTCCGGCGGCCGCGTGCGCCTCGCCTGGGTTCCGCAAACTGTGTGATGGGCGATTGCCGGCGTTATCCCCCCGGCGATCAGCCAACACGATGCCCGCCTGCCGCTGACCCACGTGATCGAGTGCGGCGGCCATTGCCGCAATACCACTGCCGGAGTGCCGGGCCTGTCCCTGGCCTGCCACGATAGGCGCCGCAAGCAGGCGTTGTCACCGTGTCGCGATCCATGATGTCGCACTTCGCCGCAAGGAGGCCTGCATCATGTCCCGCGCCGCATCTGCCGCGATGCTCCTGCTATCTCTCGTCTCCTGCGCCCATGCCCTGCAGCTCGCCGTCTCCTCCACCCCTTCGGGTGCCGAGGTGTTCGCCTCACCCCTCGACGAGCCTGTGGTCTACAGGAAGGGCGTCACACCGTGCGCCATCACGCTCTCCGATGACCGCGGGCCCCACACGCTGTTGCTGCGGAAGGCCGGCTACTTCGACTGCTACCCCACGGCCGTCGGCGCGGCGCTGGAGGTGGCCCTGGCGTCCCGGGACGACCCGGCGGCCTGGGCTCACGTGCCCAGGCTGGATGACACCACCCGCGCCTGGCCGCCTACCGTAGGCGACGAGCCGGATCTGCCGACGCGGGCGTCTCGGCCGAGGGTGGACTGGTGTTGCTTTGCCCCCGACGCCTCCGGGGTGGTGGTCCGCGGCGACGCGGGGCACGAACGCCTGGTCGCCCTCGGGCTGGCGAAGCCCGGCGAGAACCGCGAGGCCTCCGAGCTGTGGTGGGTGCCCTTGCGGGGCGAGGCAAGCCTTCTTTGGCGCACCGTATCGGCTCCAGGGAGAACACTGCAGTTCTTCTGCGATGCCGACTTCGCACCCAGTCCCAACTGGCTCGTGCACTCGGCCTACGTCAACAACCGCGAGCGGCTGGACCTGCTGCGCCTGTCGGACCGCAAGCGCATCACCATCGCGGCCGACCGAGATGAGAGCCTGTACTGGCCGGTGTTCTCCTCCGACGGACGACGGGTCGCCTGTGTGAGCCAGTCGGTACGGGGCAACCGGGAGGGCCCAATGGCGGCCCACAGGCCGGCCGCCATCGAGGTCATGTCTTGGGACGGCTCGGCCCGTCGCGTCGTGGCGCAGGACGCATGTATCTACACCCCGCCCGCCTTCTCCCCGGACGGGTCGGAGGTGGCCTTCGTCACCTCCTCCGGCCAGATCGCCGCCGTGCGCCTGGACACCAAGCAGGTGCGCACCGTCGCCCACCGCAAGCCCTGGTGGCCGCTTCAGGCCCCGATCTGGTCTCCGGATGGCACGAAGCTGGCCTACACCGCCTTCCAGAGCGCGGCGCCCGACTCCCCCGAGCAGCACGACCGCGGCTACCCGCGGCGGACTCTCTGGGTTCCGGCGGACGGCGCGGAGATGGGCGAGGTTCGCGGTGTGGAGTTGCACGGCTGGCATGACAACGGCAGCCTGGATGTGTACGGAGCCGGCTACAGCGTCGAGGCCGGCGCGGCCACGCGCAGCCTGCTGCAGGTGGACCTTGCAGGCCGGCTGATGCGCATCCTGCGTCAGACCGAGACGCTGTTGCACTCCCCGGAGATCTCGCCGGACGGCAAGAGCGTCGCGGCAGTGGGTTGGGGGCCGGGCAAGGCGCCTGCCGTGGCTATAGTCAGCACAAACTCGGGGTGGGTGCGCTGGGTCGAGCTACCCTCTGTCCCCAGTGACGTGCGGTCTGAGGCCGCCGGTGGGGCGGGCTTTCCGGCCCGCCAGGCAGAACCCAAGCTCTCGCCTCCACCGGCGCACCGCCTGCACTGGCTCGAGCCCACCGCCGTCCTGCTGGCGATGCCCGACGGCTCGCAGCATGTCATCGACACGGAGACACTCACCGCAGAACCGACCTCCGGCACCGCTCTGCCCGCAGCCCCACACGCGGATGATCCACGCGTGCTGTGCCTTGACGGGGACCTGTACTTCAGCGACCCCACAAGGCCCTACCCTCGCCGCTGGCTGACGACCTTCGCCTGGTACGGCCCGCTGGGCCCCAACACGCTCCGGGAGGAAGTGGCACGATGAGACGCCTCGGTCGCCTGCTGCTTGTCGCCGGCTGTGTCGCACTCTTTGGCAACGGTGCTCTCGCCTGGCTCGACGATTCGCTGCCGCCAACAGCGGAGGAGCAGTTCCTCAGCCAGGTGCAGCCCACCGATGCCGAGCTGGATCGGCTGGAGGCCGAGCAGATGTTGGTGCTGTCGGCCGAGGCGTCCCGGCAGGCCTACGACTGCAGCTTCGCCGGGGGCACGCTGCTTCCCAGCTACATCACCGCCGACGCCATGCTGTACCTGTGGTATGACGCCTACCTGCAGGCCTTCGCGGCGGCCCAGGAGCAGCATCTCAAGCCGGCGTTGCAGTTGACCTGCACCGGCCTCCTCACCGCTACCCAGCGCCTCCGCGCTGCGGAAGATGAGCCGGCGATACAGCAAAACGAGGCCCTCCTGCGGAAGGCGTGCTCGCTCCTGGAGTCTGACGACACAGGGGTTGCGGCGCCGGTGCCGCAGACCCCGGCGCCGCCCGCCGCAACCGGGGACCTCGCCCGTGGGTACCGGGGCGCCGTGGCCTATCTGCAGCAGTGTGTCCTGGCATCCGGCGATGACGGTCAGTTGCGCCGCGCGCTGTTGCTCTCGCTGGCTCTCAAGTCCGACAGGCGCCTGGCGGAGAGCTACGCGCACCTGTCGGAGATGCTCCGGTACCTCTACGGCCCCCGGGAGGCCATGGGCCTCGATGAGCTTGCGGCCCGGGCCGACGATGTCTGGGGGCCGGACTGGACGCGCGAGAGCCTCGCCGATCTGGGTCGCCTGCGTGCGGCGCTTGGCGACGGGGGCAAGAGCGTCGCCGCCCTCCCGGCGGCCCTGGCCCCGGAGCAATACGCCTTCTCCCAGGCTCCTGCCTCGGGTGGGGGCCTGGAGCTCACCGCCGCCGTGCCCAGGGGAGCGCCTTCGCCGCAACTTGCGCAGTACGCCCCACTGCAAAGCGCGTGGATCGAGACCCTGCAGCGCCTGCAGGACGAGCCCGCGGGCCTTCCGGCCTTCGCGCGCACAAGAGCCTACTCCGCGCGGATGCTCAACTGCAGCGTGGTGGGCTGGGTGCAGTTGCGCCACGCGCCCACCGGGGACGCGGTGAGGGTCGAGAGCTGTCACAGCGCAGGGGCCAAAAGCGGCATCGTCGAGCCCCTACCCGGGTTCTTCACGGCCTACGCCCGCATGTGCAGCGATCTCCGAGGCAGACTGACCCAGTGGGAGATCGACGGCCCGGCGGTGCGAGTGGTGGCGCAACTGCAGAACGATGCGGAGGCTCTCGCCCGTTGCGCCGAAGACCAACTAGCCGGCAGGGACATCTCCTGGGCGGCCGATGTGACGTGGCGCTGCGCCCGGCGCATCGCTCGCCTGTGCGAGAGCACGCCGCTGGCCGTGGCGGGGCCGGCCACCGACATGAGAGCCGGGCAGGTGTCCCATCCGGCGGCCGGGCCGTTGCGCTGCGTGCTGGTCAGGTACGAGGACCGGGATACCCCGCGGCTGGCCGTGGGCTGGGTCGGGAGCGCCTATGAGGTCGGTCGCCCCGGCGCCCTGAACGCCGGGGAGTTCCGCGATTGCCTGCAGCGCCGGTTCTCGGGGCCGCGGACACCGGAGTTCCTGGCGCCGCTGTTTGGGCCCCCCGCCACCGACGGCGCCCAGCAACGCGTCGCGCTGGCGCGGATCGAGGAGCTGCTCGCCGATGGCGAGTCCGAGCAAGCCGGCGCGGTGGCCACGGGGTTCATCGCGCAGGAGCGCGCAACGCGCTGGGCTCCGGAGGCGATCCTGCTCCTGGGCGAGGACCTGCACCGCCGCGAGCAGTACGCCGCCGCCATGGAGATGCTTCAGCAGGCCCGGCCCCTGTACGGCTGCGACGCGCGCACCGAGGCGCTCAAGCTGCGGAGCCGCTGCGAGCACAGTCTTCGGCTTCAGAAGGGCGCTGCGGCGCGGGAGGAGGAGCTGGCGCAGGCCCTGGCCGCCACCGCCCCCCGCACGGGGCTGGATGAGGCCGCCGAGGTCGCCCGCCAGGATCGGCGGGCGCTGGTGCTGCTTGGGCATGCCGACTACATGCGCGGCAACACCGCGGCGCGGAGGCGACTGCTCGCGCAGCTTATTGAACAGTGCCCGCTCTCGGGCCACGTGCCGTACGCCCGGCTGTCGCTGGCCGTGGCACGTCGAACGGAGGACGTACGGCCCGGCCTGCGGCCTGCCTCCTCGGAGGCCTCGCTTGCAGAGGTCCGCCACGAGTTGCTGCGGGTGGCCGAGGACTACGAGGGCAGCATCATCGGCTTCGTGGCCCGGCTTGAGGCCACCCGCATCCTGTCGGTCATGGGTCTCCATGAGGAGGCCTTCCTCCAGATCACGAAGCTCGCGCAGGTCCCCCTGCCCGACCGCGACCCGTACCCACTGAGCGCCGAGTCCCTGGACCGCAGCGGCCTGGCGGGACACGGGACAGTCAGCGTGCGTCTGCGTATCCACGATGTGGCGTACGCCGTCGCCAGGCCCGTGTTCCTGGCTGCGTGCGCCCAACCAGACCTCGAGCTTGCCCGCAGCGCGCGCGAGCTGCTGACGCCGTGGGTCTCCATGGCTGACGTGCACGGATTGGGGCTTGTGTGGCCCTACTTCGATCGCCTCAACACCGACACGGCCGGTCTGACGGCCCTGCTGCCCGTCCTGCCCCTGTGCCTCGCGGGCCGTGAGGACCTCACGGCCGACGCGGACCCGTACCCGCCGTCGGTGCTGCGCGCCGCCCTGCAGCGCGCGGAGCCCCTGGCGGAGCCCGGTGGTCCGGCGCTGCTGTTCTGCATCTGGCAGCAGGCCACAAGCCCCAGATGGCCGTCGCAGTCGCAGATCGCGGAGCAGGCCTACTCCCGACTGACTGAGCGGTTCCCCGATTCACTGGAGGCGCTCGTGGCCTCCTGCCACCAGAAAGCCGAGGCCGGCCAGATCCATGCCGCGCGCGCCCTGCTGCCCCGGATCGAGGCCCTCGTTCCCCTCGGCAGGGAGGGCGAGAAGACCGATGGCTACCGCCGGATGGTCCTGCGTGCCTGCCCGTTCATCGCCCCCCTGGGCGCCGACGGGCTGCCCCCCGAAGCCCCTGAGTGGGAACAGCGATATGGCGCCTTCATGACCGAGGCCAAAGTCACCGCCGCCGACCTGCGCAACTGCGACACCGAGTGGCGCCTGGTGCGCCTGTTGATGGCGCGCCTGCCGGCTGCAGCGGCGGAGGTTGTCCTGGCCACGGAAGACCCGCGGGACTACGCTCACGAGGCGCAGGAGGCCCTCGCCCGCAGTCCCAAGTCGCCCGCGGCGCACGAGATCCGCTTCCGCCTGGGGGACCTGCGCAGCCTGGCGGAGATCCTCGCCGCAGGGCCGCAGACGCCGCACTTCTCCGCGGCGGCCGACGCCTTCTGCTCGCGAACGGTGGAGACCCAGGTCGGGTTGGCGGAGGCCACCTCCGGCCACCGGTACCTGGCCCGCCTGTTCAAGGGCACGCCGGCGGAGACTCTCGCACTGGCCGAGATCGTGCGTTTCCATGTGCAGTTCGAGCAACCCGAGGAAGCGCTGTCCCTGGCCGAGGCGGCCCTGACCGCCACACCGGCGGACCATCCGCTGCGCGATCGGCTCGAGATCGCCGCCCAGAGAGCCCGGGAAGCCGTCGCCATGAAGGCCGCTGCCGGTACGGGGCCGACGTGGACCGTCTCCCTGCCCGATCACACTTGGAGCTTCCGGCGTCTGGCCGGTGGGGAAGAGGGGCCACTCGTCGCACAGGGCGACGGGCCGGACATGCGGTGCCTGTTCGCCATGGACCCGCAGACCGGCGAGCAGTTGTGGACGATGCACTGCCGGGCCCCCATCTCCCTGCTTCCCATCGGGCGGCAGGTGCTGTTTTCCACAGCCTACGGGACGGTGACCGCGCTGAATGCCGCCGATGGCGAAGAGCTGTGGAGCCGTGCCATCGGCCTGAGCCAGGAGGGCTGCGTCTGGCTGCGGGGCGGGACAGACGTTCTGTATGCCCTCTGGCAGGGGGGCGAGGTCTGCCGCCTTGACCCGGTTACGGGCGAGGTGCTGTGGCGCAAGGACATGCCGCTGCCCTCCGACGCCGGACGAAGCGATGCCGACAGAGCCCCCGCCGCCGCGGCGCCGGGCCTGCTCCTCGTCTGGGACTGGGCCATGCAACTGCACGCGCTCAACGCCGAGAGTGGGGCGGAGGTTTGGTCCCTCTGGGCCGAGAGCCTGTTCCCCGGCTTCACAATGCGCGCGGCGTACGGCCCGCACGCGCCGCCGATTGCGGTCTGCGGCACCATCGCGATCCTGCGCGACGAAGGTGACGAGGGAGAGTGCTCGGCGGTCGTCGTGGACCTCGCCACAGGGCAGACGAAGTGGCGGCAGCCGTTGCCCCGCGGTGCGTATGTGAAGACGGGGGCAGAGGCTCTCTATGTCTGTACCGGCGGAGCCATCGCGCGCCACAGGTTGGATGACGGCGCCGTCATGTGGTCGGTGCCGCTGCCGGGAGAGGTGCGGGGCAGTATCTGTGTCGGTGGCACCAACATCGCCGCCGTGGTGGGGACGGACATTGTGGTAGTGGATGCCGGGGCCGGCCGGATCGTCGCCCGCCAACCGGTGGGCGAAGGCGGGGTGACCGACGTCGCTGTGGCGCCGACCGAGGCGGGCGTGCGAGTGTTCGTGGCAGGGGGCAGGGAGATCGGCGCACACGGTATTGCGTTGCCGCGGCGCTCAGAGTCCGGGCGCTCGCTTCGCCCGCTGGGAGTGAAGAGCGACAGCGCCGCCGTGCTCTCCCCGGGGAGAACACCGGCGGGAGCGCGCGTCGCGGGGCCCTGAAACACGGCTACGGCGACCACGGCCGTAGACTCTTCAGCGCGCGGTCAGACCCCACCGTTGGCAGTAGCCGGTGGATCGCGGGGCAGGCTCCGGGCCTCTCCCCTCCGCGACGACGCCGGCCTCCCCTGGCGTGCCCCGTGCGCACCTCGACAGAACCCACTTCCAGACAAACCGCTGAATGCCTCTGATGCAGCCCAATATTGAGCAAAAACAGAGCTCGTCCGGCACGTAACGAGATAGACCCGGCGGTCTTACCCCGTCAGGTTGCAGGGGATTGGTTCCAGGGTTTCATTCGCCGGCCGATGAACAGGATGCCGGGTCCCGTAGCGGCAATTCTCCCGTTTGCTCCCGTGGTCGGCAACCCGGGGGGGACCGGGGCATCCGGAGACCGTGGCAGGGGAGTGTCGGCATTGGCAGCGAGGACAGCTCGGATACGCAGACAGTCCAGGATGGGCGGCGTGATGGTGGAGATGGCGCTGGTTGCGCCGATTCTGGCGTTCTTGCTGTTCGGGGCTCTGGAACTGGGCCTGCAACACCGGACGGGTGTCCAGGTGGATTCCATTGCCCGCGAGGCGGCCCGTCTAGCCGCGTCCGGCGAGACGCCCGCCGTGGTGCATGCGATCGCCGCCGACATGGCCACCGACGCAGGCGTCGACCCTGTGCGGATGACGCTGCAGTATACGTACTTCTACATAGACGGCTGGACCGCGTGGACGGCCCTGGGCACCAACGGTTCGGAGAACTCGGCGCCCGGTGGCGCGGTCATCCGCGCCCGAATAGAGCACGACTACCACTACTTCATGCCGGGCCTGATGAACCTCATCACCGGCTCCAGTGGTGAGACGCACCTGATCCGTCGCGCTGTGAGTATGATGCGAGAGTGATCGGCGGCAGTCCGCGGGACAGCTTCCCGCATGGCTGGGGCGAGCCGGGTCGCGCGATGCTCGGCCTTTTCCGGGGCCTTCGTTCGTGGAGGATGACTATGTACAGACGCAGAGGGAAGCGCAGGGGCGTAATCCTGGTCGCCGTAGCGGGATCGCTGATTGTCCTGCTGGTGTTCGTCGGCATGGCCGTGGACATACCGTCCGTGGTTGCCGCCGCGCAGCGGGCGCAGTCCGTTGCCGACGCCGCGGCACTCGCGGGGGCCGTCTCGGGACCCGACGACTGGGTCGTGGACGTCGCCACCTGGGAGGTGCAGCAGGCCAATTCGCCCACCGGCGCCAAGAGCCCCGTCTACATCGTGGAAAACGGTGTCGCCATCACCGAGGAGGGCGGAACCGCCGTGGGCTACGGCGTGATGCCGGAAGGCTTCTTCGGGGTGTCCGTCACCACCGAGTGCTATGCCAAGTTCGCATTCCTGGACGCCATCGGTGTGCGCGGCATGACGGTCACTCGCACGGCCCTGGCCGTCGCCGACCTGCACCCCTTCTTGCCCTGCATCTTCGCCGAGGAGAACGCGGAGGCCCAGAAGAACTCCGACTGGGGCGTAGACTACAGCGGCAGCGGCAGCTACATCGACGGCATGATCCACTCCAACGGCAAGGTGGATTTCACCGGGCAGGGTCACACCATCACCGGTGACATCGAGTACCGGGGCGAGATCAGCATCGCGTTGACCGGCAACGACATCCGCGGCCGCATCATCGAAGACGACATCGAGGCCTACCCGGTGTGGTACACCTGGAATGAGTTCGTCTCCAAGGCTACCACCTTCCTGGGTCCGATCAGCATTCAGGGCGGTGCGGCCACCGTGCCCGGCAGCGGCGTTGTGTACGTCAACGGCAACATGACCATCGGCGGCAATGACAAGACCTTCCCCTCCAATGTGACCTATGTCGTGAACGGTGACGTCAAGATCAGCGGCACCAACCACAGCTTCGATCACATCTCCATCGTCGCCTCGGGCTCGATCGAGTTCGACTCATCGTCATCGCTCACGCCCATCGAGCCCAACGAGGAAGACCTGCTGCTGATGTCGACCAAGGTGTCGCTCTCCGATGCCGCCTCGCAGACCGCGATCACATTCAACGGGAGCGGGCACCACAACGCGGGCATCATCTTCGCCCCGGACGGGAATATCGTGTTCAACGGCGGCAGTTCCGTGGTCTACGACGGCGCCCTGATGGGGAAGAATGTGGGCATCAACGGCTCCGGCTTCCGCATCAATAGGATGCGCTCGTACAACCAGAAGCGTGAAGTCCGTCTGGTGAAGTAGCGGTACTCCAGGCCACAGGCAGACGCCGGTTACGACCCGGAGGGCATCGTCCCTCCGGGTCTCTGGCTGCTCTGTGCACGGGCCGCCGGACCCACCCCCGTCGCCGGGTCAACCTCCCGCCGGCTCCCCGCGTCGTCTTGACACCTTTCTTGGCGCGCGGTACAGTGACGGCCGTCGCAATGGGGTCGGGGGCTCCTATTCACCTCCGGTGCATAGGGGCTCTGTGTGTCAGGGAGCATGGTGAGATGCCGCAGAACGGGAACGGGTCAACGGAGGGCCGGTGAAACTGCTGCTGGTGTTGATCGGCGGCGGCCTCGGAGCGGGCTGCCGGTACGCGGTGGGCCTTGCGGCCGCCAGACTCTACGGGGACAACTTTCCCTGGGGGACGCTGGCGGTTAACCTCGTGGGTTGTTTCCTGATCGGGCTCACCTTCGCCCTGGGGGCCACCACCGGTCTGAGCCCCTCGTTGCGCCTGTTCCTCATGACGGGGTTCCTGGGAGCACTGACCACCTTCTCGACCTTCGCGCTGGAGACCGTGTCCTTCGCCCGGGACGGGCTGACGGTGACGGCGATCGCCAATGTGCTGGCCCACAATGTGGGCGGGCTGATCGCCGCACTGCTCGGCATGTGGGCGGGGCGCATCGTGTGAGGAGATGCGGATGCCGCTTGCGTACAGCATCATCGAGATCTACACAGCCGAACGCGCGAGGTACCAGGGCCGGCCTGTGTGGGAGGCCGCCGTGGACCACGTCCTGAAGGCCGGCACCGCCGCCCGCTGTCTGGTGTTCAAGGGCGTCGCGGGTGGGTACGAGGACGGTGAGCCGGTGGGTGGCCACCTGGAGGTCTTGTCCTACGACCTGCCGGTGAAGGTGGAGATCGTTGTCCCGTCCGCGGAGTGCGGACGCCTCCTGCGGGCCCTGGAGACGGTGGTGACCGACGGGATCCTCACCGTCCGCCAGGCCGATGTGCGGGTCCATCATATCAAGGACAGGCTCATTCCCCGGCGTCTCCGGGTGCGGGACGTCATGACCTCGCCGGTGACCTCCGTGGCGCTTGCGGCACCGGTGAGTGATGTGGTGCGCCTCCTGCTCGGCGCCCGGTTCAACTCCGTTCCGGTGGTGGACGAGGCCAATCGCCCGGTGGGGATCATCACCCAGGGCGACCTGATCGATCGCGCACACATGCCCGTCCGTCTCGGACTGCTGGCTGAGCTGGAGCAAGAGCCCCTGCACGAGTATCTGCAGAGCATCGAGCATCTCGACGCAGGGCTTGTGATGAGCCGGCCGGTGGTGACGATCGGGGACGAGGAGCTGCTGGACGCGGCGGTCAGCCAGATGCTGCGGCATGGGCTCAAGCGCATGCCGGTGGTGGACGGCGCGGGCCTTCTGGTAGGCATGCTGGCGCGCGCGGACGTCCTGGGCATGGTGGCGGGACGCGAGGCCGAGATCCCCGCCGGTGGCGACCCGCCGGTTGACCCGTCTCAGGCGGCGGCCGTCGGTGACATCATGACCCGTGAGCGCGCCACCATCGCCCCCGAGGCCACCGCCGCCGACGTAGTGACGGCCCTGCGTGCCAGGGGTGTGCAGCGCCTGGCAGTCGTGGACGCCGATGACCACCTGCTCGGGATTGTGACAGACCTCGACGTGTTCCGGGCCCTTCCCGGTCGTCGCGGCGGCCTGTGGGACCTCTTTGCCCGCCGCAGCGATATGTGGGCCGCCGCTCAGAACAAGTCCGTCACCGACATCATGACCAAGGATCTGGTCACGGTGACGGAGCTTACGAACATCGAGGACGCGATACGACTCATGGCGCGCCACGGCCTGAAGCGGCTACCGGTCGTGGATGCCGAGAACCGATTCCAGGGCATGATCAGTCGCCAGGCGGTCTTGGCCGCCGGGGCTCGCTCGGGAGCCGAGGGCATGTGGGAATGACCCCTGCCAAACGCGCCGGCCGGGCGGCGGTCTGACTGTCGCCCCGGCACGTGGAGTTCCTCGCCGCGATGGGGGTGCCGAAGCGACCAAGCCGCGCCTGGACTCGCCGGAAGTGTGCCGGACAGGCGAATCTGGCGTCCATCGCTGAGGCCTGAGGATCGGTGGGGAGGAGGGGCCGGGCGGGCACCTCGCTCGGCCCGGGCGAGACGCGCCACGCGCGTACCGACAAACTACCAGTTCACAGCACTCCGGGAGATTCGACAGATGGGCTCACATGGCCCGATTGACATGGGCGACATGCCGCTGAGCCGGGGGCAGAGACGCCATCTGGTGTCCGTCTATGCCACGATCTGCCATCTGCTGCGGCAGATGGAGGATGCCGCCACCGAGGGACGCTCGCCTTCGGGGATCGGCGCTCCTCTCACCGCGATCGCGGCCGATGACACCGCGGCCATCCTGCAGCCGCTCATCGATCTGCGCGAGCGCGTGCGCCGGTTGGCGGTGCAGTGCGCTCCCGAGGAGCTCGCGGGGTACGAGACACCGCAGTCGCCCACGGCAACCATGGTGTGGCTTTCGAACCTGCACAATCGCGTCCGCGCGGCCGTGGATGACCTGCAGCCTGGCAGGGTGCGCAAGTACGGGCCAATCAGCGCGGAGCAGGCCGAGATGGTTGGGCAACTGCATGCCGAGCTGCTCCAGATGGTGCTGGCGGCCCGACCCGCTCTGGATGCCGTGAGCGGTGCCGCCGCCTGTGGCCGGTAGCCGGGACCCGTTCCCCGCCCGTCATCCGCGCTTCCGGCCGAAGGCCGCAGGCTTCTGACATTACGGGCAGGTGTCGCGCCGTCCTCCCCGGAAGTACCCCCCGCCGGAAGGCTCCTGCCGCCTTCCGCGCCGGCCCCCGCACGGGCCCGGACTGCTCCGTGGCGGGCCGCAGACGTCTCCAGTTGACCCACCGACATGCAGAGGTGATCTAGGATGCCCCGTCTTTGCCCGGCCCTGGCCCTTGGTGTGCTCGTACTCTGGGTGCTGCCGTTGGCCGTTGCGCAGTCTGAAGGGCCGCCGCCGCTCCCCGAGGGTGCGGGCGCCCGGTACAAGGACTGGCTGATCTCCCAATACTCATTCTACCAGACGGCCACCGGCCGTTTCGCCCCGATCTACCCGGCCCTGGCCCGCCAGATCGTGCAGGACTACGACATTACCCGGGGCATCTGTGTGGACCTGGGCGGCGGATGCGGCTCTCTGGCCATGGCGCTGGCACGCGAGACGGAGCTGACGGTGTACATGCTCGACATCAATCCCGCCGCCGTCAGGCTCTGCGGGATGCTGACGGACGAGGCGGGCCTCACCGGGCGGGTACTGCCCATCGAGGGGGATGCCACCGACCTGCCCTTCCGCGACGAGTTCGCCGACCTCGTGGTGAGCCGCGGCTCCATCTTCTTCTGGCCCAGCCAGATCGGCGGGGTCAAGGAGGCCTACCGCATCCTCAAGCCGGGTGGGGTGGCCTACATCGGCGGCGGGTTCTCGAGATTGCTGGACCCGGAGATCCTGCAGGGGCTCAAGGATGAGCGACAGAGGGCGCAGGCTACGGGCCGTGGCAGCGGAGGGCGCAAGCCCTTCGAGAAGGACATCGTGGACCAGATCAAGGCCGCGGGCATCGAGCAGGTGAGGATGCTGCACGAGCCCGACAACGACCCGGACTGGGGCTGGTGGCTGGAGATCCGCAAGTAGCCCCGGCCGACCTGCGGTCTATGGAGGCAGCAGAACCCGACACGCCCCCGCATGATCCGCGGGGGCGTGTGGCTTGGTACAGGCTATCGGCAGGGCCCGGGACTACAGGGGCTCGCCAATGACGCAGATCTCCGGAATGAGATCGACGTCGAACTTCTCCCTTACGCGGGCCCGCACCAACTCGATGAGGGTGAGCACGTCCTGGGCCGTGGCGTTGCCCTCGTTGACGATGAAGTTGGCGTGCTTGTGTGAGACCAGAGCGTCGCCCACCCGCATGCCCTTGGCGCCGGCCTCCTGCAGGAGGCGCCCGGCATAGTCGCCCTCCGGACGCTTGAAGACGCAGCCGGCGCTGCGCATGGCTACGGGCTGCTTCTGGCAGCGGGTCTCCAGCACCCCGCACATCTTCTCCCGCAACTCGCCCGGCTCACCGCGCAAGAGCCGCAGGCCGGCCTGGGCGATGACCAGGTCCTTGCCCTGGAAGTAGCTGGTCCGGTAGCCGAAATCACCCTCCTGGGCCCAGCGCGTCTCGATCCCGCCGTCGGCGGTGATGTAGCGAATCCACTCGACGAACTGCCCCGTCTCCCCGCCGTTGGCACCGGCGTTCATGCTCAGCGCCCCGCCCAGCGTGCCGGGGATGCCGGCCGCCCATTCCAGGCCTCCCAGGCCCTGGTAGGCACAGGTGCGACAGAGCTCGGCGACCCTCACGCCGGCCTCGGCAACCACCTGGTCGCCGCGTACGTGCACCGCGGACATTCCGTTGGCGATCTTCACCACGACACCGCGGATGCCGCCATCCAGCACCAGCATGTTGGTGCCGTTGCCGATCACCGTGGGCTTCTCGTTGAGGGTGCTCAGTGCCCGGAGAGCCTCGGCGAGCCCGGCGACACTGTGGGGGATCACCAGGACATCGGCGGGGCCACCGATGCCAAAGGACGTGTGCGCCGACATGGGCACATGGCCCTCAACGGTCAGGTCCGGGATGCGCTGCAGCGTCTGAAGTGCGTTCATTTGCTTCGTCGATGATCCGTCGGTGGTGCTCGCGGCCCGGGTGCGCCACCCACCGGTGATGGGCACGCTAGCCATTGTGCTGGTCATCGCCCTCCGTCGGACCGGAGTCGTCGTCGGTTGGCGCGGGTTGGCAGGCCTCCCAGCCGCTGTCTTCGTGCGAGGTGTCGGGGGGCGCGGAGGGCTGCTCCTGGGGCTGAGCTTGGTCCCGGGCACCCGGCTCTTGCCCCTCGCCCGGCTCGTGCGCCGCCGCGGGGGGCTCGGCGGCCGGCGAAGCCTCGCCCGCGTCGCCGGCTACCGGGGCGGCCGGCGAAGCCTGGGGCTCATCCTTCTTGTCCTGGGCGTTCTGGGCCAGGGTCTTGGCGGCCCCTACCACCCCGCCCCAGCCCTTCTTCACCGAATCGCCCGTCTCCGACAGGCTCTCGGCGGCCTGTTGGGCCTGTGACTTGGCCAGTTCGCTGAGCTTGGCCAGTTGCTGCTTGAGGCCGCCCTCGCCGGGAGTGGCGGCAAGCGCCTCCGCCGGAACCACGACTGAGTCGCGCCCGTCGACGGTGCCCTCCATGGGCGTAAGGCAGATGACGCCCTCGGTGATGTCGCGCCACGCGCCACCGGAGACCTCGTAGCGCGAGACCCTCTTGTTGATCGGGTCGATGTACACGGTGCTGAGCACTCCCAGCCGTCGTCCGGCGGCCGTGAGCACCTCCCGAGGGCCTGCCGCGGGATCGCGGCGCCTCTCCATCAGACTCGGGAGCTCGGACAGGTGGCGCGCCACGCGGTACGTGCCGACCATCACCGCGTCGGTACCGATCACCTCGACATCCGATGCGGCGATGCCTTTCTCCGACGGGCCCTTGCCCACGATCAGCCCCTCCAGAGCACCCGATGAGAGACTGACAATGGCCTGGCTAACCGTCCCCACCTCGCGGCCTTCCTTCGAAGAGAACACCTTGAGCCCGATGATGGAAGCAAGATCACGCATCGGTCCGTCCCTTCCTGGCTCAGCGCAAGACGCGCTGAAGGGGAGTTGGCACTCAGTGACAATACGCGCTGCGAGCCCGACGTACCGCACAGCCGCATCCCTGCACGCTGCCATGGGCGGCGCCCGTGGCGAGCCGTCGCCCACAGTCATACAGGCTTCTCGCTATTTCGCCGTCCCATGATACCACACCTGCCCCGCCGGACGCTACTTTTGAGCATCCGGGGCCCAACGCGGCCCGGCTCGCGAACCCTACAGAAGCCCGCGCAGGTACCGGCGCAGGGGCTCACCCAGTTGGGCGTCGGCGAGCGCGACGCGCAGGAATGCCCTGGCGTAGGACTGCTGGTTCCCCACGTCCAGGCGCTCCTCGCCGGACTGCAGTGGTACGGCGAGCACCGGGAGGCCGGCCGAGATCAGGGAGCGAATCGCGTCGGTGAGCTGGATCTCTCCACCGTGTCCCGGAGCGGTGGCTCGGAGGTGAGAGAAGATGTCGGGTGAGAAGACGTAGCGCGCGCACACCGCCAGGTCGCTCGGGGCATGCTCCGGGCCCGGTTTCTCCACGATGCCCTCGAGACGCAAAGCGTCTTGCTCGCGACTCGCCGCCGGCGCCACGATCCCGTAGCGTGTGGTATCCTCGGGGGTGACCCTCTGCACGGCGATGGTGGCGGCCGCGGCGTGTGACTCGTGGAATCGCATCATCCTACCAAGCAAACCGGCTCGGATGGGCTCGAGGATCACACAGTCCCCCAGCGCCACCACGAAGGGGTCGTGGCCCACGAACTGCTCGGCGTGCGCCACGGCATCTCCCAGACCCCGCGGGGTGGACTGCCGCACGTAGAAGAAGCGGACGGCCGGATCCCTGAGCAGTTCATCGCCGCGCTGGGAGCCGTCGCCCGGAGGGAGGCCGTCGGCGGGGTCGAAGTGGTCCTCGATAGCGCGTTTCTGCCGCCCCGTGACGACGAGGATGTTCGGGAGGCCGGCGGCCACCAGCTCCTCGGCCACGTACTGAATAGTGGGCTTGGCGCCCAGAGGAAGCATCTCCTTGGGCTGGGACTTGGTGGCCGGGTACAGGCGTGTGCCCAGGCCGGCCGCAGGTATCACTGCCTTGAGGATCGGCAACGTACGTCCTCCGTGTCGGCGACCGGCGAGCCCGGCGCCGCAAACTGCGGCCCACAATGAAAGCGCCTGGCCATCGCCTCGCGTCCCGATGGGAGCGCTTGCGCCTGCCAGGCGTCCTGTGTGCAAGAAGTGGAGCCAGCGATCAGACTCGAACTGATAACCTGCGGATTACGATTCCGCTGCTCTGCCAGTTGAGCTACGCTGGCTCCATGGATGCCCGCTGTACGGTAACAGCGAGCCGGTTGTAGTGGTGGTGGCGAGACCCAGAGTCGAACTGGGGACACACGGATTTTCAGTCCGTCGCTCTACCAGCTGAGCTATCTCGCCATCCTGGGGTGCTTCTGGTGGGCGGAGCAGGCCTCGAACCTGCGACCTCATGCTTGTAAGGCATGCGCTCTGACCAACTGAGCTACCCGCCCATGTCCGCCGCAGGTCATGCGGAGGAGTATAGTGGTAGCCCCTAGGGGAATCGAACCCCTGCCGCCGCCTTGAAAGAGCGGTGTCCTAGCCGTTAGACGAAGGGGCCATCCATGAGTTGCCACTGGTGAGCCGTGCAGGGATCGAACCTGCGACCCTCGGATTAAAAGTCCGATGCTCTACCAACTGAGCTAACGGCTCTCTCAGACCACCGCCACAGAAGTCCCCGGTCGCGGGCCGTCTCCCACACCAGGTCATTGATGGCCGCTCTCCCTGGCACGGTGGTTAAGTATAGAGACCTCGACGGCCCTTGTCAATGGGCAAAATGCAGGAAAATGCAGGAAGCACACCGGAAGGGCCGCGGCGGTAACGCAGAGGGCGAGCAAGGAGATTGGCCGTGCCCGGCGGTCCCGGGCCCCGGACCCATTGCGCCACAGGGGCGGAGCCCTCGCGGCGTCGGCACGCGGGTCACGCGGTGGTGTGCTAGTTCCTTGAGAATCCCCCGCGCGCCGCGCCCTCGTCGCCACCTGCTTCGGCCGCGCGGCGTGAGGCGGCCAGGAGCAGCTCGTACTGACTGCTTTCCTCCCGCAGTAGCTCGCGGACCTGCACCAGGCGCTCGCCCGGGTCGTCGATCTCCAGCAGTCCCTGGCGCACCGCAAGCCCCGCGGTGAGGTGTGCGGCGATCATGAACGAGAGCCGCTCCGGGTCCGGGGGCAAGGCCACCTCAACGGCGGGCAGCCCCAGCAATTCCAGAATCGTGCGCACATGCCGCTGGAGCATATGCGACAACTCCTGCAGGAGCTCCTGCGACACATGGGCCGTCTGCCGTGACGCGGGGATCAGCGCCACCTCTGCGCGCAGAAGGTCGTCATCCACCTCCAACGCCCGGATACGGAAGCGCTCGCGCCCCACGACCACGATGTGCAGGCCGTCATCGGTATCCGTTGTCTCGACGATAAGGGCGCTGGTGCCGACGGAGTGGGGCTCTCCGATACCTCCGACCTCCGGCCCGTTGCGAAGAAGCGCCACGCCGAAGGGGATGTCCCGGCAGCGACACTCCTCCACCATGCGCAGGTATCTTTGCTCGAAGATTGCCAGCGGCATCGGCATTCCGGGGAACAAAACCGTGTTCAGTGGCATCAAGGGCAGTTGCACGCGAATCCCTCCGGCGGCGGGCTCGGGTCTTTGGGCCCCCGAGCGTCCCGTACTCGCTTGTTCGGCGGCGTCCGGGGCAATCCCTGCCGCTGGGGGGGCTCCGGTGTCTGGACCTCGGAAGACCTTGTCGCGGTCGGCAGAAGGTGTATACTATGCTGATGACGAACTATTGCATATAGTAGTTCGGGAGGTGCTGACTGATGAAGCCTGCCCACAGAAACGAGGCACTGGCCCGCGCCCGAGAGCACATCTTCTCCATGGCTCCGGATGACGCGGCGGCCCAACTGTGCATCGCCAACATGACCTACGGTCTTGCCAAGATACACTTCGCTCAGGCACACTATGGCCTGCCCGCCGACGCCACCTTCATCGGCACCCCGGATATGACCATCACGCGCAACAGCGGCCGCTGGAAAGCCGGGATCGGCTACGGCGGCAAGCTGAGCTGGGGCGATGGCGACCGAGACATGCTGGTGCTGGATGTCAAGCCCAATACCTGCGGCATGCTGGTGGGCGGCCTGCACGACGAACCGGACGCGCGCAGCGTCACCCGGCGCCTCCACGACCTTCATGGGCGCCACACGGTCATGGACGGCGTGACCATTGCCTGGGATTTCGGCACGGGCAACCATTTCGTGGACGTGTTCCGCACGGTGAAGAGCGACACCGAGCCGGCGGCGCCGCCCTATGTGTTCGTCATCCACGCCTCGGCCGCCGAGCTCCGCAGCCAGTCCGAGCATGGCCCGGGGCTGTACTGGGACTCCAGCGACCACTGGCTGCAGCGCGCCGACTTGCTGCAGACCCCCTGGGGGCCACTGCACATCCTGCGGGGCGATGCGGTGGCGGAGTACGTCGACAACTACCGCGCCACGGAGGACTTCGCCACGCGCCGGCGACACCTTGCGGGGGAGGCCTTGTTCGGGCCCTTTGAGCTGATCTCCAACATCAACCACCAGGGCCTGCTGAACGCCAATGAGATCCTGCTGGGGTGTCAGAGCACGCGACAGACAAGGCCGCGGCTGCTGCCGATCATGGTGCGCGCCGATCGCCCCGCCTTCCTAATGCACGGGAAGCCGAATTTGACCGCGGAGGTCCTGGAGCGCCTGGGGTTTTCGACGCGGGCGACAGAGCTGGGGGTCCTCGACCGGCTTGTGCACGCCGATGTCATCCCCCACGGGGCCGGGTACTCGCTGCCTCACGTGGCCGGCGTCCGCCAGGTGTTCGAGATCGATGGCACCCGCTACTTCGAGCTGGCCAATCCCAGCCAGGGCGACACGCAGATCGTCAGCGAGCCCAAGGACCTGGTGTGCAGCTACCGTGACGAGCAGGTCGTGCAGCGTACGGTGGACTGCGGTCTGGGTACCGTGGCCGCTCGGCTGGAGCCGCTGTTCGTGCTCAAAACCTAGCGGGCCCCCGGCGCGTCTGAGCCCATGGCGGCGCGCGCCGATCGCGCTTTGCCGCGGCCAATCTCATCGGGAGGATGTATCACATGAAAGCCGGCCTCTTGCTGCTACCGCTGGCCCTGTACGCCTGCCCGCTGCTCGCCGCCGATGCCGACAAGAATGTCGCCGAACTGCTGGGGTACCCGCCCGAGACCAAGCTGCTTATCATCAATGCCGATGACTTCGGGATGAGCCACGCCACCAATCTGGCGGTGTTCGATGCTTTCCAGCGCGGGGTCCTCACCTCGGCAACGGTGATGATGCCCACCGCGTGGGTCAAGGAAGTGGCCCTGTGGGTCCAGGAGCACCCAGAGGCGGCGGTGGGTGTTCATCTCACCCACACCAGCGAGTGGAAGAACTACAAGTGGGCACCCGTGGCGGGGCGCGCCGCGGTTCCGGGCATGCTGGCGCCCGATGGGTACATGTGGGCCCGCGAGGAGGACGTCTGGGGCCACGCCACGCCGCAGGAGGCCATGGCCGAGGCGAAGGCCCAGATCGACTACGCCCTCTCGCTGGGCATCGAGCCCACCCACATCGACTCGCACATGGGGACGATGCAGTTGCATCCGGATTTCTGGCAGGTCTACTTGGACCTGTCCAGGGAGTACAGACTCCCGCAACGCCAGGCGTCCAGGGAGCTGTACAATGCTCTGGGAGCC
>Ga0334883_1000963_pt1 | contig 46100 bp, 42 predicted proteins | sample GraSluR1_MG_6_FD_207230 | JGI IMG/M metagenome (GOLD analysis project Ga0334883, IMG submission 207230) | Sludge microbial communities from methane-producing bioreactor in Wageningen University, Netherlands - Granular Sludge_09_05-R1 | ecosystem: Engineered > Bioreactor > Anaerobic >...
ATTGCCCTATTACCCACTCTTTGAAAAGCACCTGTTAGATGCTTTATTGAGGTTGCCATTTTTTTGGTAACCACAATATTTAAATATTTTCTGAATTTATGGTTGACTTTTCATAGCTGGTCTCCTTATGATTCCACAAACGCTTTTAACAGGCGAAGTCCCGTATCTCCACTTTTTTCCGGGTGAAATTGAGTCCCCACCAAAGAACCTTTCCGGACCACTCCGGTAATGGAAATTCCATAGGGGGAAGTGGCCAAAATATTCACCTCCTCCGTTTGGACATAATAACTATGCACATAGTACACATAACTTTCTTCTTTTAAGTACCGGAACAAAGGATCCTGCTTCCGGATTTCCAACCGATTCCAACCGATATGGGGAATCTTCAAGGTCCCCACCCCTGTAGCATCCGGTAAATCGGTGGGAATGGGCCCCACTTTTCCAGAGAGAAGCCCCAACCCGGCGTGACTGCCGTATTCCATGCTTTCTTGAAACAAAAGCTGCATCCCCAGGCAAATGCCCAGCATTGGTTTTCCCCGGCTCAGTTCTTCTTTTAAAAAAGGTACCAAACCAGTAGCCTCTAATTTCTTCATGGCATCCCCAAAGGCTCCCACTCCGGGCAAAATGATTCCATCCGCTTTTCGAAGTTGCTTTGGATCTCCGGTAATTTGACTTTCCACTCCTAAATACGACAGAGAGGAACTGAGAGAAAACAGATTTCCCACTCCATAATCTATGATTCCAATCATCTATAACATTCCTTTCGTAGAGGGAATTTGATCTCCCATATTCGGATCCAATGAAACCGCTTGCCTCAATGCCCGGCCCAGGGATTTAAACATGGCTTCGATGACATGGTGGGAATTGCCGCCGGCCAGCATGACAAAATGAAGGTTCATTTCTGCCTGTCGACTCAGAGCCAGCATAAATTCCTTCACCAATTCCGTATCAAAGGTTCCCACCTTCTCCGAAGGAATATCCACCTGCATTCGCAAGGCACTGCGCCCCGACAAGTCCACTGCACAAACCATGAGCACCTCGTCCATGGGAAGGGTAAAAGATCCATACCGGGTAATGCCCCGTTTTTCTCCCAGGGCTTTGCCCAAGGCTTGGCCTAACACGATTCCCACATCCTCTACGGTATGATGATCGTCCACCCGGATGTCCCCTTCACAACGAAGGGTTATGTCAAATCTTCCGTGGGCCGCAAATAATTCCAACATGTGATCTAAAAAACCACAGCCGGTTTCAATGTCCCCTTTGCCACGGCCCTCCAGGTTCAAGGTCAACCGAATTTTAGTCTCTCTGGTTTCTCGTTCCAAGGTTGCTGTTCTCATAATACTTCCTCCCATAGCTTGATGGTCGCCGTCAAAAGCCGCTCCATCTGGCCTTTTGTTCCTATGGTAATTCGCACTTGCTGCTTCAATCGCCCTTTTCCAAAATATCGAATCAAAATCCCTCGTTTCTTTAGTTCCTGTTGGTATCGATTCCCCTCCATCTTCACCGGATCCACCATGATAAAATTAGCTTGGGAAGGGGTTACCTTCATGCCCAACTCTTCCAGTTTGCCCGCTGTCCACTGACGCGTTTTTATAATGGTCGAGACGCAAGCTTCGAAATACTCCTCATCTTGCAAAGCGGCCAAGGCTGCTTGTTGGCTCATCCGGTTCAGATTATAGGGATTGAAGCTGTATTGAATTCGCTTCAAATCTTCAATTAACCCGGAATTTCCCAAAGCAAATCCCACACGGGCTCCCGCCAGATTTCGAGATTTGGAAAAAGTTCGGATTACCAACAGGTTCTCATACTTTTCTATCAAGGGAAGCGCCGTTTCTCCCCCAAAATCCACATATGCTTCATCCAGGATTACCACTCTTGCCGGGTTTTTTTGTAAAATTCCTTCCACTTCCCCAAAAGACAATCCCCTTCCGGTAGGGGCGTTGGGGTTGGCCAACACAATGGTTCCGGGAAGATTTTGGTAATCTGCCGGGTTCACCCTCCAATCCTCTGTGAGAGAAAGGGTCCGTCCTTCTTTGGCCAATAACCCCGCATAAACGGGATAAAATCCATAAGTCACATCGGGAAAATAAAATACTCCGTGATCCTGCTGAAAAGCCAAGAAGGAAAACGCCAATAGTTCATCGGAACCGTTTCCCACCATCACCTGATTTTTCTTCAATCCGTAATGGGTAGCCAAAGCTTCCACCAGCTGCCCCGACTCCGGATCCGGATACAACTCCAACCCTTGTTCCACCCGTTGAAAAACACCGGGTGCGGGAGGAAATGGGGATTCGTTGGTATTTAGCTTTACCCAGTCTCCTCCTTGAGGCTGTTCCCCCGGCACATAAGGCGCCAAGCTTTCCAGCTGTTGATTAAAAAAATTACTCATCCTGCCAATCCTTTTCAAATCGAATGGCCACACTTCGTCCGTGGGCCTCCAGTCCCTCGCTTTGGGCAAAAACCACAATCCGGTCTTTTACCTTTTCCAAGGCTTCCTTCGTATAATAAATATAGTTAATCTTTTTTTGGAAATCCTCCACCGACAAGGGGCTGCTGAATCGAGCCGTGCCCCCGGTAGGCAATACATGGTTGGTTCCGGCAAAATAATCTCCCAGAGCCTCCGGCACATGGTGGCCCAGAAAAACGGCACCTGCATTCTTCACCTTATCCAACCAGGAAAAAGGATCCTCTAACGCCAGCTCCAAATGCTCCGGCGCGTACCGATTGCTCCACTCCATAGCTTGTTCCAAAGATTGGGTCACCACGATTTTCCCTCGATTCCGCATGCTCTCCCGGGCCGTTTCTCCACGAGGCAATCGGGCCATCTGATCCTCCAGTTCCCTCACTACGGCTTCCGCCAACATCCGGCTGGGAGTCAACAACACCGAAGCCGCCAGCACATCATGCTCTGCCTGACTGAGTAAATCAGCGGCTACATATGCCGGGTTGGCCTGATGATCGGCTAAAATCAAAATTTCACTGGGACCGGCTACCATATCAATGTCCACTTCACCAAATACCATTTTTTTGGCTGTGGCCACATAGATATTCCCAGGGCCCGTTATCTTATCTACCTTGGGGACGGTTTCCGTGCCAAAGGCCAGCGCCCCGATGCCCTGGGCACCTCCCACCTTATACACCCGGGTGACTCCGGCAATTTGAGCTGCCGCCAAAATCACCGGTGAAATAGCCCCATCTTTTCCCGGCGGAGTAATCATCACAATTTGAGACACTCCCGCTATGGTGGCAGGGATGGCATTCATCAAAACACTACTGGGGTAGCTGGCAGTGCCTCCCGGAACATAGATTCCCACCCGCTCTATGGGCAGAGTTTTCTGTCCCAACCGTGCACCTTCCCGTTGCTTCAGCTCATAATCCTCTCTCCGTTGAAGCTGATGAAAGGCTCGAATATTGGTGGCAGCTTCCTCCATGATATCCAAAAGCTCTGAAGAAACCTGACTCTTAGCTTCCTCCATTTCCCGGGAAGAAACCAAAAAATCTTCAATAAGAACCCCGTCCCACTTCCGGGTATAGTCTCGCAAAGCGTCATCGCCTCTGGCTTTTACCTCTGATAACACCCTCCTTACATCTTCCTGGATTTGAGCCGTAGTTGGACCCTCTCCCTCCATGGGTTCTGTGACTCTGGAAAATATGGCTTCATAGGAGGTGCTAGTTCCATCATAAATCGGTATCATTTCTCTTCTCCTCCCACCTTTCCTCCCGTCTTCAACTTGTCTACCAGTTCCGTTATGATTTGGTTCTGAAATTTAAAAGAGGATTTATTGGCAATAAACCGGGCGGAAATTTCTTTAAACTCTTCCAATACCTTTAAATTATTTTCTCGAATGGTGTTTCCCGTCTCCACAATATCCACAATCACATCGGACAACCCCAATACCGGACCTAATTCGATGCTGCCGTTGAGTTTGATGATGTCGATATCCCGGCTCTGTTCTCCATAAAAGCTTTTGGCAATATTCACATATTTGGTAGCCACTCGCAAGGTTCGATCCGGCTGTTCCACATAGTCTTTTCGGGCGGCCACCACCATTTTGCACTTTCCGATTTTCAAATCCAAAAGCTCGTACACATCCGGTTGGTTTTCCAAAAGGATATCCTTTCCTACGATTCCCACATCCGCCGCCTTGTGTTCCACATAAATAGCCACATCGCTGGGCTTCACCAAAAGATACCGGATGCCCTTCTCCGGATTTTCCAGGATCAATTTTCGGTTTTTTTCCCGATACCCCCGGCAGCCGTATCCTGCATCTTCCAGGATTTTATATACTTGATCTCCCAACCTGCCCTTGGGCAGTGCAATGTTTAACATCCTTCTTTTGCTCCCTCTATTTCCACCCCAACCGGGGATTCTTTTGCTTCATTTTTTTCTCTGAAAGTGCAATACTTCCTTGGCGGGAAGCCCCTGGGGCACCCTTTTCCCCACCCAGACCCGAAGGCCTTCTTTTTGCCAATCCTGGGCTTGTTTCAACACCTCATTCACATCGTCTGCCTCTTGGTAAAGCAGCACCCGATCCAGCACCCATTCCTTTTGCTCCGAAGACAGCCGATTGATTTCATTTAAGTACAAGGCGAACCCGATGGCATCCACATCTTTCCCGAAACGCTTCATGGCCAAATCATACTGGCCGCCCGCCAAAACCGGTTTGGCCAACTCCTTCACATAGCCTTGGAATACCAAGCTATTATAATAATCAATATCATTAACCATAGAAAAATCCACTTGAATATGACCATTGCTGCCGCTGGCTTTCAGAATCCGAAGCAACTCTTCCAATTCCTCCACGGAACAAATCATTTCCGAAGACAAGGCCAGATTCTTAGCCATAGCCAATACCTTCTTGGGTTCTCCGTACATTTGAGGAATGGCCAAAAGCAAATCCCGCTCCGCCCCCAGTATGCCTGTTTTTTCTGCGGTTTTCTCCAGCCCGCTAACACTTTTGTTTCGAATCAACCGGAGAAGTTTCAGCTTGATATGCTCCGGAATCCACAATCCATTAAGAAAATGGACTACATAGTCCATATGGGAGACTTCCAGCAAATATTCGGGGCTGATGGCTTTTAAGCTTTTCATAGCCAAGACCAACACCTCTACCAGTCCGTATCGATCCACATCTCCAATGAACTCCAAGCCCATTTGGTGAATCTCCTTGTAGGTGTGATTCTCTTTGTTTTCCCGATACACATTTTCAATGTAATACAGTTTTTCGCTTTGCCCCCGGGTAGCTCTAGTATTCTTGATGATGCTCAAGGTCACATCCGGTTTCAAAGCCAACAGTCTTCCATCTAGGTCCGTAAAGCTGATGACCTTATCACTGCCTAAAAAATCCTTATTCTCCAAGTAGAGACTGAATTCTTCAAATCGCCCCATCTTATATTTTCGATATCCCCATTGTTCAAACAAGCCCCTTAATTCCAAGGTAGCACGTTCATCGGGTTGTAAATTGGCCGTTAGTCCTTTCATGGCATAAACTCCTGCGCTTTCTCACTGTGGTATTTTATCGCGTTAAAGCGATAGCGTAGTATATTATACCACATCCTTTTGTTTTGTAAACAAAAATTCCGTGGTATAATCTTGCGGTTATTATGGAATTCCAACTAAACTGCCCATTATTCCTGAATTCGAACCAGATGGAAGGTCTTTTTCCCCTTCTGGATCAACAGTTGCCCTTCATTAAAATCCTCTCCGGTGATTTGCCGTTTGGCGTTCGTTACCTTTTCTCCGGCCAAGATTAAGCCTCCTTGTTCTATGGTGCGGAATCCCTCTCCTTTGCTGGGAACCAATCCCAGTTGGTGAATCAAGGTAACCAATCCCATTCCTTCTCCTTCGAAGGAAGAAACCGGCATGACCGTAGTAGGAATCTTGCTCAAATCTCCTTCTCCGCTGAAAGCGGCACGAGCGCCCTCCTGGGCCTTCTGCGCTTCCGCTTCTCCATGAACCAACTTGGTTACTTCATAAGCCAAAACTTCCTTGGCATGGTTGATTTCCTGATCCTGCAATGCGCTGAGCCGGTTTACCTCCTCCATGGGAAGGAATGTCAACATGCGAAGGCACATATTCACATCGGAATCCTCTACATTACGCCAGTACTGGTAGAATTCATATGGTGTGGTTCGTCTGGCATCCAACCAGAGAGCTCCCTTTTGAGTTTTCCCCATCTTCTTGCCTTCACTGGTGGTTAACAAGGCAAATGTCATGCCGTATACTTGCTTTGACAACTCTCGTCGAGATAGGTCTACCCCTCCCAGGATATTGGACCACTGGTCATTTCCGCCAAACTGCATCTTGCAGTCGATGTCCCGTGCCATCACCATGAAATCGTAGCTTTGCATCAGCATATAGTTAAATTCCAGAAAAGAAAGGCCCTTTTCCAATCTCTGCTTGAAGCACTCCGCACGCAACATGGCGTTTACGGAAAAGTGACGGCCAATATCCCGAATGAACTCAATATAGTTCAACTCCTGTAGCCAGGTGATGTTGTTAACACAAATGGCTTTGCCCGGCTCCGGCTCTTTGTTCGCCTTTCCTTTTTTCCCAGGGCAATCCGTACCCAGATACTGGTATTCTTCATCAAACTCTAAAAATTGATCAAAAAGACGTTTGAAGGCGTTTCCGTTTTCAATCACTGTTTCCTTGGTCATCATTTGTCGCATGTCACTGCGACCGGAAGGATCCCCAATGAGGCTAGTACCTCCGCCAATAAGTACAATGGGAGTGTGCCCGAATTTCTGCATGTACATCATAATAATTACCTGCATAAAATGCCCCACATGAAGGCAATCTGCTGTAGGGTCAAATCCGATGTAAAAACGTATTTTTTCCTTGCCAAGCAAATCGCGGATTTCTTCGTCATGGGTGGTCTGCTCGATGAAGCCCCGTTCCTTCAGCACATCGTACACATTATCGTATTGGCTCACATTGTCCGGTATAAAGTTCATGATTTCTTCTCCTTCAGTAACGTCTTTTTTCGTTAATAATGGCTATTTGGTGCCGAACAATCGATCTCCTGCATCCCCCAAACCGGGAACAATGTAGGCGTGTTCGTCGAGTTTTTCATCCTTCGCGGCGATAAAGATGTCCACATCCGGATGGGCTTTCTGCAAAACTTCAATTCCCTCCGGCGCTGCGATGAGACACATAAAGATAACCTTTTTGCCGCCTTTGGCTTTGATAAAATCGATGGATGCCGCAGCGGAACCACCGGTAGCCAACATGGGATCCACTACAAAAACCTGTCTTTTATCAATATCACAAGGGAGTTTACAGTAGTATTCCACCGGTTCATGGGTTTCCGGATCCCGGTACAACCCCACATGACCCACTTTTGCATTGGGCACCATCGCCAGCATACCATCTACCATACCCAAGCCGGCTCGGAGGATGGGAACGATGGCAATGTCTTCTCCCGCTAGCATTTTTACCTTCGTAGCGCATATGGGAGTTTCAATCTCCACATCCACCAAAGGAAGATTTCTTGTGGCTTCATAGGTCATCAACATGGCAATCTCTTTCACCAATTCCCTAAAATCCTTCACATTGGTATCGGTCTTACGAATCATCCCCGTTTTATGTTGAATCAGCGGATGGTCGAATACATATACTTTTCCCATAATAGTCCTCCCTCATTTTTCACTTGTAATAACTGTTCTATGATGAAAAGACCTCCCCCCTTTGGGAGGCTTCCTTTTTCTCCCTACATTTGATTTAAAAGATCGATACGACGTTGGTGCCGGCCCCCTTCGCAAGTGGCTTCCAACCAGGCTGTGAGTATGGCCTTTGCCATATCCGGGGTGGTGGTTCTCCCTCCCATGGCCAGCACATTGGCATCGTTATGACACCGGGACATACGGGCCATATATTCGTTGGTGCAAAGAGCACATCGAATGCCTTTCACCTTGTTGGCTGCAATAGAGACACCGATTCCGGAGCCACATAACACCACCCCCAACTCCGCTTCGCCATCCCTTACTGCTTCTGCACAACGCTTCCCGAAAATGGGATAATCCACTGAATTTTGGTTATGGGTTCCCAAGTCCATTACCTGAAACCCCTTTTCTTCCAAAAATGGAATCAACTCCTGCTTTAAACAAAATCCTCCGTGATCCGACGAAATGGCTATTTTCATAGTGGCCTCCTCTTTTTGCGATTCGCTACTCTACCTTCTATTTTGAAAGTTGTACTCCTTTGCAACTACTGGTTTCCCACCTTAATCACTTTATATCCAGCGGATTTAAGCATGCGGTTCATTACCGCGTAAGCCACCCCATCGTCGGAATCCAGGGCGGCTGCTAAAATCAAATCCACCCCCTGTCGATCCAAGTCCCTCAATCGGGAGAAGAAATCGTGGGCCACTTCCTTGGAGTCCACCTGGTGAAAAAAGAGAATTCCCACCTTCTTGGCCTGCCCGTCTTCCTTTTGTTCCTGCTCCTTTTCTGCCCGGATCCGTTCCATTGTCTTTTGTACCGCTTCCCTGTTCCCCTCCAGAATAATCATTTCTGCCTGAGGAGCGTAGTGGCGATATTTCATGCCGGGGGCACGAGGAGTCTCTTCCGGAGACATTTCCTCTCCCCAATGTACTCGGATTTTTTTCAACCCAAACACCTTTAAAACATCCTGAATGTCTTTCACCGTAATGATTCCGGGGCGAAGCACCGTAACCACTCCGGAGGCGGTTACATCCAACACCGTGGATTCGATGCCAACCTTGCAATCCTCTCCCTCCAACAACACTTGAATTTTTCCGGAGAGGTCTTCCCACACATCTTCTGCCCGAGTGGGCGAAGGTTTCCCAGATAAATTGGCACTGGGAGCGGCAATGGGGCATCCCGCCTCTTGAATAAGAGAAAGGGCTACTTCATGGTTAGGCATTCGGACTGCCACCGTGTCAAGGCCTCCGGTGGCTTCCAAGGGCACCAATTCTCTCTTTTTCACCACCAATGTCAAAGGTCCGGGCCAAAACATCTGAATGAGGGCTTCCATAACCGGAGTAATTTCCATGGCCAGTTTTTCTAAGTCCAAAGGAGATGCAATGTGCAAAATCATGGGATTATCCGAAGGCCGTCCTTTGGCTTCATAAATTTTAGCCACCGCTTGGGCCGATAGACCATCCGCTCCCAACCCATATACCGTTTCGGTAGGGAACGCCACCAGGCCTCCTTGCCGAATCACCTGAGCAGCATATTGAATGTTTTCTTTTGTAGGATTCAAACGCTTGGTTTCCATTAAAAACTCTTCATCTTTTCTGCTTGGTCATCGGAAATAAGTCCATCGATAATCTCGTCCAAATCTCCGTCCAGGAAATAATCCAATTTGTACAAGGTCATGCCAATGCGATGATCCGATACCCTGCCTTGCGGAAAATTATATGTTCGAATCCGCTCCGACCGGTCTCCGGAACCCACTTGGCTTTTTCGCGTAGCAGACAGCTCATCGTTTTGCTCTTGCAGCTTTATGTCGTACAGCCTGGCCTTTAGCACTTTAAAGGCTTTGTCCTTGTTTTTTATTTGAGACTTTTCGTCCTGGCAGGTCACCACAAGCCCGGTAGGCACATGGGTGAGCCGGACAGCCGAGTCGGTGGTGTTCACCGATTGTCCCCCATTTCCGGAGGATCGGTACACATCCACTCTCACATCGTTGGGGTCCAGATTGATTTCCACATCATCCACCTCCGGCAGGACAGCCACCGTGGCCGCCGAGGTATGAATCCTTCCGGACGCTTCCGTTTCCGGAACCCGCTGAACCCGATGGGCACCACTTTCGTACTTCAACCGGGAGTAAGCTCCTCTTCCTTTGATTAACATCACCGCTTCCTTAATGCCGCCAAGACCAGTGTCATTTACATCCATCAATTCGGTTTTCCAACCTCTTCTTTCCGCATACCGTATATACATCCTTAGAAGATCGGAGCCAAAGAGGGCGGCTTCCTCTCCACCGGTGCCGGCTCGAATCTCCAGGATTACATTTTTATCGTCGTTGGGATCTTTGGGCAACAAAAGAATCCGAAGCTGTTCGTTCAGTTCTTCGATTTTGGTTTCAAGTTGGGAAATTTCCATCTTAACCATTTCCCTCAACTCTTCATCGCCTTCGTTTAGCATGGTTTTGGCATCTGCCAACTCTTCTTTCACCTTTTTATATTCCCGATATTTTAAGACCAAGGGTTCTATCTCTCCCATTTCCTTCATATACTTCTGCCATGTAGGCTGATGGGAAATGATTTCCGGGTCAGACACCTTGTCCGAAAGCTCTTGGTATTTATCTAAGGTGAATTCTAATTTATCAAACATGGTACCAACTTTCTTTCTATTTTATATTTTCTATGTTCCTGTTTTATTTACAGAACTTCTAACATTTAATTATACCAAACTGGACGGGATATAGAACCCCGTTCATAAAAAAACTGGAAAATGATTTCCAGTTTTTTGAATGTATGTTACTCCATGTTGTATTTGTTCTTGAATTTCTCAACACGGCCGCCCCGGTTGATGAACTTCTGCTGACCTGTAAAGAACGGATGGCAAGCCGAGCAAACATCCAGTCTCAACTCTTCTTTTGTGGATTTGGTCACAAAAGAATTTCCACATGCGCAAGTAACATTACATTCCTTATAATCAGGATGGATTCCTTCCTTCATGTTGTTGCCTCCTTTCTAGCCCAGGTCCTGCTGAGCACAATCTAACTGCACTTTTTCATTCACAGCCTATTTACTATATCATAACCCCTTGTGCTCTGGCAAGTTTTTTTCATCTTTTGTGACATAGGTTTTCGTTTTTTTCCTAAAACCCATTACGCCCTTCGATTTGGTGTGAACCAACAAATTTGTACAGCGTTTTCATGCTAAATATGGCCGTTCCCCCAAATTTTCTCAAATTTCTTCTTGACAATCCTCTTCCCCCATGCTATTTTCTATGTAAGTTCATAATAAACCTGTGACGAGGGAGTAACGTTGAAGCACGGTTTAACAGCGAGTTCGGGGTGGTGGAAGCCGAATAAACGTCCGTCTCAACAAATGGGCCTCTGAGGGCAACGCCAACGAAAGCAAGGAACCTTCCTTCTGCTTTCCAGTAGCCGCGACGTAACGCAAGCGTAATATGCGAAGGGTGTGATGGCACTCTGCAGAGTGGGCGAAGGCAACTTCGTCAAACAAGGTGGTACCGCAGATTTATAATCTGTCCTTGAATTTCAAGGACAGATTTTTTTGATGGTACTTCCGGCAGAGACCCCTTTTCCAAGAAACCAAACCATGAAAAGGAGTGTAAACAAAATGAAAAACAACCAAAAGAACCATGTGCCCCATCGAATCTATCTTACAGAGGATCAAATGCCGACCCAATGGTACAATCTTCGGGCGGACATGAAAGAAAAACCGGACCCCATGTTGAATCCCGCCACTGGTCAGCCGGTGGTTCTATCGGACTTGCTTCCCGTCTTTTGTGAAGAGCTGGCAAAACAAGAGCTGGACAACGAGACCCCTTACTTCACCATCCCAGCTGAAATTCTGGATTTTTACAAAATGTATCGTCCCTCTCCGTTGATCCGGGCCTACGAGTTGGAAAAAGCCCTGGACACCCCTGCGCGAATCTACTATAAGTTCGAGGGGAACAACACCTCCGGAAGCCACAAGCTGAACTCCGCAGTGGCACAAGCCTATTATGCCAAAGAACAGGGCCTTGCCGGCCTTACTACGGAAACAGGGGCCGGTCAATGGGGAACTGCTCTGGCGGAAGCTTGTTCTTTCTTTGGGCTTCCTCTCACCGTATATATGGTAAAGGTCTCCTATGAGCAAAAACCCTTTCGTAAGTATGTGATGGAAACCTTTGATGCCAAAGTGGTGGCTAGCCCCAGCCAAACAACCCAAGTAGGCCGAAAAATTCTTACGGACAATCCCAACACAGGAGGTAGCCTGGGATGCGCCATCTCGGAAGCCATCGAAAAGGCTGTTACCACCCCCAACACCCGGTATGTTTTGGGCTCTGTGTTGAATCAAGTATTGCTCCACCAATCCATTGTAGGCTTGGAAAGCAAGATTGCCATGGAAACCATCGGCGAATATCCAGATTTGGTCATTGGCTGTGCCGGTGGCGGATCCAATCTGGGAGGCTTGATTGCACCCTTTATGCAAGATAAACTGCAAGGGAAAACCAATCCCCGAATCGTTGCCGTAGAGCCGGCTTCCTGTCCCTCCATGACCCGGGGCAAGTATGCCTACGATTTCTGCGATACCGGCCAAGTGACGCCCCTGGCTAAAATGTACACTCTGGGAAGCGGTTTCATGCCCTCCCCCAATCACGCAGGAGGGCTTCGTTACCACGGCATGAGTCCCATCCTATCCAAGCTCTATCACGATGGATATATGGAAGCCACCAGCGTGGAACAGACCAAAGTATTCGAAGCGGCCACCTTCTTTGCCCAAAAGGAAACCATTCTACCGGCACCGGAATCCGCTCACGCTATCCGTACCGCCATAGATGAAGCCCTCCAATGCCGGGAAACGGGAGAAGCCAAAACCATCCTGTTCGGGCTGACTGGTACCGGTTATTTCGACATGACCGCCTACCATGCATTCAAAGAAGGTCAAATGACGGATTATGTTCCCAACGACCAAGACCTGGAAAGGCAATTCGCCACCCTTCCTACTCTCTAACAAAAGGGGTTCGGGGTCGGTTCGGGGTCAGGTACCTCTCTTTCAACTCCGAGGTACCTGACCCCGAACCGACCCCGTTTTTTACAACCAAAAAAGCCCCGGGATTTCCCCGGAGCTTTTTTTAAAACAGATTAAGCGGTTTGTCATCCATTATGACTCTTTCGTGAATAATTCTTACCGCGTCCTCAATACAAGCGGTACAACTTTTCAAAGGGCTCCCTCGCAAAGGGCCGGTCTTTCCTTTGATCTCCGCACAATTCAGGGAACCCACCCGGTTACAAAACTCCGGTACCAGATCCCGCATTTTGGCATAACAAATGTTTTTAGACTTTGGTTCTTCGGTGTTTCCATCGCTGTACTTCATCCCCGCCACAAGGGCCATTCCGGTCACAGCACCACAGGTGTCCATGCCGCCCAGGCCAAATCCAAAGGCTTCGGAGAGCCGGAAAACAGCTTCCGGTTCAAATCCGTAGTCATCGGCGAAGGTACAGGCTACGCATTGGGCACAATTGTAGCCTTGTTCATGAAGCGCCATGGCAAACGCCACTCTCTCATCGGCAGTCTTCATTTCTTTTTCCTCCTTATGGAATTTTCTATTCAGTTGTTATTTTTTTTGCAACAGGACGATTCGGTCCCGATTGCTGTAATCTTGGGTGACCTTTATGGCAGTATAAGCGCCTTCCGCCAATTCCATTACATCCTTGGCCTGGTCCTGGCCAATCTCCATTAAGAGATATCCATCTTCCTCCATATAATCCTTGGCTTCGTGAAGCAACCGACGGTAAAAATATAGCCCATCCGGCCCTCCATCCAAAGCAATCATTGGGTCGTGATCCTTTACCTCCGGCATCAAATCCTTTATGTCTCCACTTTTAATATAGGGTGGATTCACAATGATTAAATCGTAAGTTCCCGTAACCGGTTCAAAAAGGTCTCCCATCAAGAACTCCACCTTCCCGGGATCTTTCCCAATAGGAATTCCCAGATGTTTGGCATTTTCCTTGGCTACAAACACCGCTCCTTCGCTGATGTCCGCTGCCGTAACCGAAACAGAATCATACAATTTCAAAATGGAAAGGGCAATGCACCCCGATCCGGTACACAGTTCCAAAACTTTGGTTTCAGGAGAAATCAGTTTCAAAGCCTCTTCCACCAGCAATTCTGTCTCGTGACGGGGAATTAATACATCGGGCGTTACTTTAAATGGCAACCCCATAAATTCTGTGATGCCCGTAATGTGCTGCAAAGGAACCCCCGAACCCCGTTCCAGAATCACCCGGCTGTAGTTTTCGATAAGGAATTCCGGAGCATCGCTTTCATAATTCATAAACAATTTCGGTCGATCCACATTCATTAAGAAAGATAGAAGAATCAGCGCATCATTTTTGGCACTTTCTTTTCCCTTTTCTTCCAACTTCTTCTCACCCCAACTAAGCAATTCTTTGATTTTCATCCTGATCCCTCGGTTCTTCCGATTCTTGGTACGGTTGTCCCTCCAAATCACACAGTCCCTCGTAATGAGGCTCCTCTGGTCCGGACAAAACATTTTTCATGGCAGCAATGGCCACTTCCAACTGGTCCTGTTCCGGCTCTGCTGTGGTCAATTTCTGCAAATACAGCCCGGGTAAGGATAGCAGTTTTACCAACCAATTGTCTGATCTACCCGCCCATTTTAAAAGTTCATATCCCAGTCCGGCAATTACCGGAAGTAATAAAATCCGGGAGGTAATCCTCCAAAACAAGTTGGGCCATCCCAACAAAGAAAAAAGAATCAAAGCGATAATCATCACAAACATGAGGAAGCTGGTTCCGCATCTGGGATGCAAGGTATAGTAGGGTTTGCAATTTTCTGGGGTCAACTCCAAACCGGCTTCATAACAATGAATGGTTTTGTGCTCCGCTCCATGGTATTGAAACACTCGATGAATATCCTTCATACGGGATATTGCCACCACATAAAGAACAAAGAGCACAATACGAAGAACTCCTTCCACCAGGTTCAGAACCACCACATTGGCGGTAATCAAGGCCAAAAGATCCAGCACCCAGGTGGGCAGAATAATAAACACTCCCACGGTCAACAGGATGGCCACCACCACAGAGGTATAAATCATCAGGTTCCAGGCTCTCCTGGCACCCAATTTTTTTTCCAGCCACAAATCAAACTTGCTCTTCTGGTAAGTTGTGGACCCTTCCTCCTCATGTGCTTCCAGGATATCGGCTGAATACATCAAAGTACGGGTGCCTTCTACTAGCGCATCCGCAAACACCATTACTCCTCTTACAAATGGAATCTTGGTGATTTTTTTCCGTGGGGCAAGAGGCTGGGTCCGAATATATAGTTTCTGATTGGGGAGACGAAGAACGATAGCCGTTCGATGCTCCCCCTTCATCATAATTCCTTCCAATACGGCTTGTCCTCCCACTTTTGTAGGACAAGCTTCCTTATTGAAAATTCGTTTTAAATTCATATAGATATTATACCTCTTTTTTCATAATTTCACTACCCCAACATCGTCTTTTTCACAATCTCAATAAAATCCTTGTTGGATTTGGTATGAACCAATGTATCAATAATACTCTCCGTTACATCTTGGGTATCTCGATTGGCTAAGGCTCGTCGCATGGCCCAAACCGCTTCCAGTTCCTCTTGGTTCATTAGCAAATCCTCGCGGCGCGTACCTGATCGATTCAAATCCAAGGCTGGGAAGATTCGTCGTTCCGAAAGTTTTCGATCCAAATGAAGCTCCATATTACCTGTACCCTTAAATTCCTCAAATATCACATCGTCCATTCGAGAGCCGGTTTCCACCAAAGCAGTAGCCAGGATTGTAATAGACCCGCCCTCTTCCAATTTCCGTGCGGCTCCAAAAAACTTTTTGGGCCGATGAAGGGCGCTGGGATCCAATCCACCGCTCAAAGTTCTTCCGGAGGCCGGAACTACCAAATTGTACGCTCTGGCCAGCCTAGTGATGGAATCCAGCAAAATCACCACATCTTTTCCATGCTCCACCAACCGTTGAGCTCTGGCCAATACCATCTCCGCCACCTTTACATGATGCTGGGGAAGTTCGTCAAAAGTAGAGAAAATCACATCTCCACCCTCTAAGGAACGCTTCATATCCGTCACTTCTTCGGGACGCTCGTCAACCAAGAGCACAATAATCTCCACTTCCGGGTATTTTCGCTCGATGCTGTTGGCTATTTTCTTAAGCAAGATGGTCTTCCCCGCTTTGGGAGGAGCTACAATCAATCCTCGTTGCCCTTTCCCAATGGGCGCCACAATGTCGATCAAGCGCATGGAGGTATCCCGGCTGGCATCTTCCAAAGAAAGACGTTCGTAAGGGAACACCGGCGTTAGTGAATCAAAGTCGGGGCGGCGGGCTGCCACAGAGGGTTCATCCCCATTGACGGAAAGAACATAAAGAAGGGCGCCAAATCGCTCTCCCTGATTGGGTTTTCTGGTAATCCCCCTGATTTTATCTCCCGTCTTCAGGTTGAATCGGCGAATCTGGGAGGGGGACACATACACATCCTCCGAAGAAGTAAGAAAATTGGAGAATCGCAAGAAGCCAAATCCCCCATCTGCCAAGTCCAGAATACCCTCGATTTCGGGGCGGTCTGCCGGAGGAGCCGTTTGCCCTGATTCCGCCTCTTCTTCCGCCAAAGCTTTTTCAAGAGCCGCTACTTCTTCCTCTTTCGGTTCTTTGCTTTTGGCCTTTACTTCGTCCTCATCTTCAATTAATATGTAGTCTTTTTCCATCTCCTCTTTCTTTTTTGTTGCCATCATAAATTCACCCCGGGGAGGTGCTCCTTTCTTCTCCCGGTTGTCCTGTTGCCATTCTTGGTCTTTTATACTGTTTGGTTCATGGGTTTATAAAGGGGATTCTTCCATAGCGCCATCCGTGGTGATGGCACCCTCTGAGGTGATTTCAGGTTGAATGGAATAGATTTCAGTAATCATGGCCTCGATCCCTTCCCCATCGGCAATTACATACCAAGGGGCCTGGTTATATAAGGTATGAGGCATGGTATAGGTGGCCAGATCTTCGGAAGACATTCCCAGGGCCTTGGAAGCCAGGGCCACCACTGTTTTTAGCTTTATATCCGAATCTACCACTTCAAAGCCTTTTTTCACTACCTTGACAAAATCTTTTCCCAAGGCTTGTTTAAAGGCCGCTTTGAGAAACTCCTGCTGAGCACGAATTCGACCGATATCCGCATCGGAATATCCCTTTCGATACCGGAGGTACTGCACCGAATGGTCTCCATCCAAAACTTGAGGACCTGCCTTAATATCAATCACCAAGGGCGGCGTGTCATAAGGGTCTTTGTATTTCATATCTTTGGGAATATCCATAGGAACACCACCCATGGTGTCCACCACGGCTCTCACTCCATCGTACTCGATTACCATATAGTAGTTTATGGGAATGTCCAATAAGGTTTCGCTGACAGCTTTCGCCATGGCCACCGGACCACCTTTGGGCATCACCGCATTAATTTTATGGGCCGCCGGGTCTACATATCCTTGCCGGTAGTAATAGGTGTCTCTGGGAACGGATATGATATCCGCGCGTTTCAAATCCATATCAAAACTAACCAGCATAATGGTGTCCGCCATGTTTTGATTGACTCCCAAACACAGTACATTCACCCGGTTGGCCGTGGTAAAAGCATCGTAAAAAGGGCTGTCCGGATCCACCAGGGTGTCCAGCTCCAGAGCCAACTCCGGATTTTCCTCTCCAAACAAAGCGATCTCCCCAGCGCTATTCACCAGATAAAAACCACTGGTCAAAATCAAAGTAAAAGCCATCAAAAATAGAAGAAAAGTCCGCAGGAAATGAAATTTCTTCGGAGTCTTCGGAGTTTTTTTCGTAGTTTTTCCGGATTTATGTTTTCCGATTTTCAAGGCAACTCTCCTTTTCCCGATGAATTAAAGTAAATTATACCACGCGAAAATGGGCATTGGCAATATCCACCGCCCTTTTGGCGTCGGACCCATAATAGTCTGCTCCCATTTTATCCGCATATTCCGAAGTAAGAACGGCACCTCCTACCATCACCTTGCAATGAGGAAACTCTTCATGAATTCTGGCAATGGTTTGTTCCATAGACTTTAAGGTGGTGGTCATCAATGCAGATAATCCCACCAACGTAGTTTGAGAATCTCCTACCGCTTCCAAAATCCTGTCCGTCCCTACATCTTTCCCCAAATCGATAACATTGTAATCGTAATTTTCCAAAAGCACTTTTACGATGTTCTTTCCAATATCGTGAATGTCTCCTTTTACAGTGGCCATCACAATGGTCCCCCTAGGTTTCCTGCCGGTTTCCATTCGGTCCATATGGGTTTTGATTACTTCAAAGGCTCCCTGAGCCACACCGGCGGAAAGCAGTAATTGGGGCAAAAAGATTTCCCCTGTTTCAAAATCCTCACCCACTCGATCCAAAGCCGGGATTAATCGGTTCCGGACAATGTCCATAGGGTCCTCTTTTTCCAATAGCCTTTGGGTCAAAACCATTCCCTCTTCTTTCAATCCCTGTTGAATGGCTCGATCCAAGGTCATAGCTTGATGGTTTTCCTGGGCTCTCGGCTTTCCGATTACATCCTGGTAGGCTTTTATATATTCTCTCCCATCGGAATCCACATTGGCCAGCAAGTTATAGGCTCGAAATGCCCCCATCATCTCTCCGTCTCCCGGATTAATAATCGGCAAGTCCAATCCCGACCCCAAGGCCAGCGTCAAAAATGTTCGATTCACCAACTCCCGATTGGGAAGTCCAAAGGAAATGTTGGAAACCCCCAACACCGTCTTCAAACCCAGTTCTTCCTTCACCCTTCTTACAGCCTCCAAGGTATCCATTACCGCGGCTTGCTCCGAAGACGCCGTGAGGGTGAGGCAATCAATATATACGTCTTCTTTGGGAATGCCCAACGAAAGGGCCCGGTTCAAAATTCGTTCCCCGATTTCCACTCTTTTTGCTGCGGTTTTAGGAATTCCTTCCTCATCCAATGTAAGAGCAACCACGGCGGCTCCATATTTTTTTACAAGAGGCAAAACAGCCTTCATGGATTTTTCTTCTCCGCTAACCGAATTCACGATGGGCTTTCCGTTCACCACACGCAACCCCGCTTCCAAGGCTTCAGGGTCTGCCGAGTCAATTTGTAATGGAAGATCCACCACCTTTTGGATGGCCTTCACCACTCGGGCCATCATAGATGGTTCATGGATTTCCGGCAGACCTACATTCACATCCAATATATGAGCTCCCTGGTCTCTCTGCTGAAGAGCTTGAAGCAAAATATATTCCAAATCGTCCTCAATCAAGGCTTGTTTGAATCTCTTCTTGCCCGTAGGGTTGATTCGTTCTCCAATAATCCGCGGTTCATCCAAGGCCAACGCATTCAACCCTGTGGAAAGGGCCGTCATTCTTTTTCCCATCCCCTCTTTCGAATCACAAACAACAGGGGGGTTTTCTCCCAGCCTTTCTTTAAGTAGACGAATGAATTCCGGCGTTGTTCCACAGCATCCTCCCAGCATCCGAATCCCAAAGGCATCCAGTTGTTCCATGGCTTGCACAAAATCTTCCGGACCCACAGCATATTCCCCCGTTTCCGGATCCGGCATCCCCGCATTGGGTTTTACCACCACCGGCACACGAGCCCAAGCACAAACTTCTTTCACCACGGGAGCCATCTCCAAGGGACCCAAAGAACAATTCACTCCCAATGCATCCACCCCAAGGGCTTCCAATGCCACCACCATAGCCGGCACACTCATACCAGTAAAAGTGCGCTTGTTTTCCTCAAAAGTCATGGTCACCACCACGGGGAGAGTGCTGTTTTCTTTCACCGCCAAGATAGCCGCCTTCGCCTCGTAGAGATCCGACAAGGTTTCCACCACTACCAGGTCTGCGTCGGCTTTGCCGGCTTCCACCATTTCCTTGAAGTAATCATAGGCCTCCTCAAAAGCCATGTCTCCTCCCGGTTCGATGAGGCGGCCGATGGGGCCCAGCCCCAAGGCCACTAAAACATCGGTTCCGGATACCGCACTTTGGGCAAGAGACATAGCTGCCCGGACCGCTTCCGTCACTGTGTGGCCCGTGTCTTTTAACTTATACCCATTGGCATTAAAGGAACTGGCATAGATGATATCCGCACCGGCTTCTACATAACTTCTGTGGATTTTTTCAATCAATTCCGGGCTGGCCAATGAGTGGATCTTTCCCATATCTCCACCCAGCGCCTGAATCATAGTTCCCATGGCTCCGTCCAAAATGATTCGGTTTTTTTTCAGCAGTTGGTGAAATCTTTGGTTCAAAAGTCCTTCCTCCTGTTTTTCTCTCCTCATAAAACTCTTTTTCCGCCCCTTAATGATGGCCTATCGTAAATTTTTAATGCTATCTGCAATCCGCTTGGCAATCAACGGGTTATTCATGGTATAAAGATGGATTCCCTCCACCCCATTGGAAATCAAATCCACGATTTGGTCCACCGCATAGGCAATGCCTGCATCCCCCATAGCCTCCGGGTTATTCTCATATCGATTCATCATCTTGGTAAACTTGGAAGGCAAACTGGCGCCGCATAAAGAAACCATTCGTTGGATTTGCCTTTTGTTGACCACCGGCATAATTCCGGCTTCAATGGGAACTTTTATTCCATGCTGTCGCGCTCTTTTCACAAAGTCGTAAAATATTTCATTTTCGAAAAACAGCTGGCTGACCAAGTGTTGGGCACCGGCCTCTACCTTCTGTTTTAAACGAATCAAATCTTCTTCTTCCGATTCCGCTTCCGGATGACCCTCTGGGTAGCAAGCGGCAGAAATTCCCATAGAAGCCCCGTCTTCGTCCTCTCTTAAATAGCGAATCAAATCCATGGCATAAGAAAAATCCTCCTGCCGGGGGTTTTCCGGAGAAATGTCTCCCCGTAAAGCCAATACATTTTCGATGTTGTTTTCCCGAAATTGGTGGATGATTGCCTTCATGTTCTCCCGGGTGGAATTCACACAAGTGAGATGAGCCAATGCTTCAATGTGATATGTATTCTTGATACGGGATGCAATTTGACAAGTAGAAGAGTCTGCCGGATTCCCCCCCGCTCCGTAAGTAACACTGATAAAGTCGGGATAAAGATCCCCCAACTCCTCCAGAGTCTTATAAATGGTATCGATGGAGCCGGTTCTTTTGGGAGGAAATACCTCTAGGGAGAAGACCGTCTTCCCCGGTTGAAACAACGATGAAATCTTCATAATATGCCCCTCCTATAATCCACTAGTATACCACAAATTTATAGGGGAAACACAAAATTCAAGGACACAGCCGGGATATTTCTAGTCACCTTATGATAAACTCGTCACAGCAAAAGAGCCCCCTTTATCGGGAAGGCTCTTTATTGTCTTGGAATCTGCTAATTGAAATACTCTGTCTTATCCCTGGAGGCTTTACAGTTTGAATTTTTTCTTTACTTCAGCCAAGGATTCATCCAATGCTTTCAATACATAATCAATGGTGTCGTATTCTAATACTGCGGGGGGCTCAATTCGAACAGTCTTGGCATTTACCAAGGTACCAGCTACCATGACTTTGTGTGCGAAAAGGTTCCTCGTTACTTCGTAGCCTACTTCTGCTTCCGGGAATTCCATACAAATCAGAAGGCCAGCTCCGCGATATCCCTTCAACACAGTGGGATACTTTTTCTTGAGCTCTTTCAGCCCCTTCATGATGTAATCGCCTTTAACCTGGCAAACCTTGGGGATGTCGTTTTCCAACATATATCGAATGGTGGAAATGGCTGCAGAACAAGCTAGAGGGTTTCCACCAAAGGTGGGGGATCCCAAAATCCAGGGATTGTCGATTAATTTGTCAACCCACATGCTAGGTCTGGCAATGATTCCTGTAATAGGCATGATGCCGCCACCAAAGGCTTTTCCGTAGGTCATGATGTCCGGGGTTACATCTTCCACTTCACAACGCCACATGGTTCCTGTTCGACCCATGCCCGTTTGGATTTCGTCGGCAATCATGGCAACGCCGTACTTGTCGCAGATTTTTCGAACATCCTTTAAGTATCCCATTGGAGGAATTATAACACCGGCTTCCCCTTGGATCGGCTCAATGATGACTCCGGCAACCTTTTCCCCTACGGTCTGCAGGTTCTTGATGGCCGTTTCCATGGCTTCTGCATTCCCATATTCCACATGCTGTACCTGCTGAATCATGGGTGTATAGTCTTCACGATATGCACCTTTTCCTCCCATGGAGATGGCCCCCATGGACTTGCCATGAAATGCTCCCACGGTGGAAATGTACCAACGACCCCCGGTAGCCAGTCTTGCCAATTTCAAAGCCATTTCAATAGCTTCCGCTCCACCATTGGTGAAGAAGCAATACTGAAGGTCTCCCGGTGTAATCATGGCCAATAGCTTTGCCAAATACCCTCGGAGTGGGTCAACCAATTCTTGAGAATGCAAGGCATATCGGTCTAATTGACATTTTACGGTTTTTAAAATTTCGGGATTTCGGTGGCCGCAGGTGTAGATGCCGAAACCGCCCAAACAGTCGATAAATTGAGTGCCATACAGGTCCTCAAAATGCTCCTCGGAGTCTGTCCATTCAACGAAGGCAGCATCCGTGGATACGGATTTTCGATATTCCAACCAGCCCGGGTTTACGTTCTTGTTGAAGTTATCGATGGAATCTTTTACGATCCTGTCTTTTTCTGCAGTAGTCAGCTCTGGTTTCTCAATATAGTCTACAATCCGTTTGGCCTCTTTCAGAGCTTTTTCTTTGTTCATTGCAGTCATTTTTTATGACCTCCTTTGACTTACCTAATTAAAATAAGTTTGTTGATATTTCCTGCGCATGCTTATTTTATCCCTTTTATTATTCCATCGCAAGTATTTGCTCTTCTTTTCCCCAAACACCTTCAAAAGTCCCCAACTTGGTATGAGTTTTTTCGCAAGGAAGTACAAAATATGCTACAATGAAATTATGAAGAATTTAAAGAATTTTTTTTACGGCATCCTTTTAGGAATCGCCAATGCCGTCCCCGGTGTTTCCGGTGGAACCATGGCGGTGGTGATGAATCTTTACGACCAAATTCTCCTGGCTTTGTCTCCGAAAACCCTGAAAGCCAACGGGGCTTTTTTAGGTTGCCTTGCCCTGGGAGCCTGTGTGGGAATTTACCTGACCAGCCAATTGATGGTAGAGCTTCTTTACACCCAACGGGGATTTCTCTCTTTTGGTTTTGCCGGAATCATTATGGGAAGTGTTCCCGCCATTTACCGAAGAGCTCGCTACGAAAAAGTAAAGACCCGCAATCTCTTTTTGGGATTTCTAGCTTTCGCAGGAATGATTTCCACTGCCTTTTTGGCCCATAACGCCCTGGCCAATCAAGCCTTATCTGAATTGGCACGAACCGGTCCGGCTCTTTATCTTTGGCTTTTTGGATGCAGCATTTTAGCTATGATTGCCATGATTCTTCCCGGAGTCAGCGGCTCCCTGGTGATGCTAATTCTGGGAGCCTACACCATTACCATGGAGGCCATTGCCACCTTCCAATGGGACCTTCTGATTCCATTGGGGCTAGGTGTTTTAACCGGCGGCTATGTGGGAATCGGAGTAATCAAAAAAATGCTGCGGAATCACCCCCAAGCCCTCTATTTCATCATTTTAGGCCTGGTCACAGGATCCCTTGCCGCCCTTTACCCCGGCATGGAGGAAACTATACACAAACCCACGTCCTATCTCATCCTCTTCATATGTGCCCTAATCACCTTCTTTTTCGGTCGAACAAAAAAAGAGGGTTGAAAACAACCCTCTCTAACCTCCCGTTAATTCACTCTATTGCCATAATCCTTCTCCGGTCTACATCACAGGTTATTGAAAATTTATGCCTCTAAGATGCGGCTTCTTTCTTCTATGAGCTCGATAAATCTTTCTTGTAAGTCTTTCGGCAATAAAGATTCGTTGCAAATGGAAATAAACGTCGGCTTCATTAGAACAAGTTTGTTAATCATCTTTTCAGCAGAACTTCTCGAAATTTCACACGTATCTGCAAATACCAGGAAGTCTTTCTTTCTGATATTCATTTTCTTCCCATTCATTGTAAGCGCAAATTGTTCTTTGTCTTCAGGCATTATGACATTTACGGGCAGCAAATCATATGCCGGGGATAGAACATATTGCCCACTGCCTTCCGCCGTTTCAATCAAAGAAGAATTTTTCAGATGCATATCGGAATTTCCCACCAGAAATGAAAATACCAATCTTATAAAAAGCTCTGTCATATCCAGCATAGTCCTTGAAGAATACTTCCGGATGATACTACTACATCTCTCATAAGATCCCCGATACTTATCTTGTGTCAAGCGCAGATCAAGCTGGCAGAAATCCTCCATGGCAAGGAGCCTAATCCCATTATTTTCAAAAATCCTGTCAACACGCTTTGTAATATAGGCAAAGCTTCCATTTCCGGAAACAAGCCCATGGGGGACGGTAGATATCATGGCAGCCTCCGCCATACACATTACAAGATGCTCGGCCTCTGGAAGCGAACGAAACTCCTTCACCGAAGGTTTCAGAATATAACCCGTCGGAAAATTTAAAAGCGTTAGGCGAGGCTTTTTACCTCCGGAAACAAGGTGCAAGGATAATTTCTTTTGTACTCCGGGTATCGTATATCCTTTGTTTGTGCTATCTATCGCAAGAAGCTCAATGGCATTCTCATCAATCTCTACATTGGGTAATTCCGAAGTTCCGAAAAAGCGCTTGACACATCTATTATGCCAGCCGATTTGTTCATCTTTCACAGAAAGAGGTTTTCCGCAGCATAAACAGTTCATACGCGTTCCTCCTTAATACTGACATTGCCAATACTATCCTTGCAGGCCACCAATAATAGCCCGAAACGATCCTGGGGATCGATTTTCCAATTTCTGCTTACCACATCAAGCAGCCATCCTTCCGGAATGATTCCGTCAAAGAAGGGAAACAGAGTTTTGGAAGTATATGTTTGTTCAGCCAGTGGCAAGGTCAGCGAAACTGCACCGGCATCATCTCTTGAAAGATATTCGGATACATATGAGAAGGAATAACCTTCATCGGTTTCTGAAAGAACACCCGCATAGATATTCCGTACATACACATAGGCTTTTCTAAAGGTATCCATTAATCCCTATCCCTCTTTCCCGGCACAGCTTCCATCCCGAACATTCCAAGAGCAATATTTACTTTGTCCATGCGAACCGTTTCTTTTCCTTGTTCCAGTTCACGGATAAAACGAAGGCCTAATCCGGAACGTATTGCAAACTCTTCTTGAGTAAGTCCTGCGGAACGCCTGCTTTCTTTTATAAATATGGCAATTTTATTCATCCTCATTACGCCTCCTTTCGCCTGAATTACACCAACATATTATACCCTATTAGGTATAATGTCAATTATTATATTAAATTTAATACCCGTAAGGGTACAATCTTGATATATAATAAAGCAATACCCCCGATTGGGTATAATAAAGCCCCTGATCTTTCCTCGTTTCGGGGAAACTTCAGGGGCTCAAAATCTTTGATTTTATAAGGCTATTAGCCTGCTGCACTTTCTACATCCTTTAACAGTATATCAAGAAGCAATCTCATATTTAGTTTTCAAATCGTTATACCAACTATATTCAATATACCCTTCCTTTTGCAATCTTCCGACCACAATCCCTGTGTCAATCTCTACCGCTTCAGCGAATTGCGCTAGTGATGTTCTAGAAAAATCTTTCTTTGCAATAAATACCTCGAATTCATTGCTTGGAATTAATGCTTCTTTTGCGAACTCATCTGCAACTAATTCATCTTCATCCGAAGAACCGTTTGGCTGACCAATGTGCCCCAATATAATGTGGGCGACCTCATGAAAAAGACTAAACCAAAATCGATCTGCATCTCTACCTCGTACTGTCAGACCCAAAACAATTCTGTTTCCATCATAAAATGTAGCGCCATGCAGAAACGATCCACCTATATGCGGAAGAAAAATTATCGCTATGCCACAGCCGGACAGCATATTAACTAACTTATCACAAAAGGTATTCGGGTTTTCTCGCGTCATTTTCCTGATATCAGGTATTATGCTGGAAAGCTTGTTCATGTCGATAGGCTTTGTATTAATATGCCTTGCATCGAGCTTAGCTTTCTGGGCCCATGCCAATAAAGCATAATCGGTTTTTTCACGGTCAGCTAAGCATCTGCAGGCTATACCCGGAATTAAAGTGCTTTGTAGTAAGCCAAGCTGAACTACTTCAAAATACTTACGAAGACAAATCACCTTCTCCGTATCATTTCTAGTTTCTTGAACCCATTCGTTCTTGGACATCTCATTATATGGGAATTTTTTTGCTATTTCTATATCTGCGTCCATCTCATTCTCAGCATTTGCCTTTACTAGTTTCTCGCGATAGATTGACTCCAGCCCACTCCAAAACTGGGCAGGAACTCCAAGCACCATCTCAAGACGCATGGCCATATCAGGGGTTAGCTGAACCTCACCATTGATTAGTCTACTGATATGCTTCTCAGACATATCCATTCTCTGAGCAAACTCCTTCTGACTCATCCCTCTGTCTACAAGTTGCTCCTTTATAGTTGTGCCTGGTGGTGATGCAATTATTGTACGACTTCTCACCATTTGTGCTCCCTCCTTTTTAATGTCATAGACTTAATGATAGTCAATGATTTCTATGACACGAACAATTTGAACCTCATTACCTTTTAACTCAAATACCAGGCGATAAGGATGAATTAAAACCATGGCATATTGTTTCTTTCTATCTCCTTTTAGTATGTGGCAACCGCCAATCCTAAAATGAACCAGCATTTCAACAGAATCAGCAGCCGTTATTTCATCTATTCGTTGGTGTATCTTAGCTGCCATATTTTTGCCGTGTTTCTTTTCGGCCTCCAGCGCATTCGTACACACTTTTTCGAGCCCACGACTTTTGTACTCTATCTCCAATTCATCACCTCGATCCCCAATTTACCTTTAAGGTAAATTTATTTTAACACTCATATGCGAAGAAGTCAACACTATAATTAACCTTTGAGGTTAATTATATTTTGTACTTACTGCACTCATTAAAAATACATGCACCAGTACTTGTGCATCAAATCTGTGAGGAAACTATGAGCACAAATAACATTGCCCATTATCATTTTATTATTCTTACAATGCAACAAGCAGTGGTATCCATAAATTGATCAAATGTTGGTCATTTACGCTTCAAAAAAACGAAACCCCTTGTAACGCGAGGGGTGTACTATTACCATTATTCCCGCTCGATGGTGGAGAATAGAGTTATCGACTCGTTAAACAAAAGGTGGAACCAAAGCAGTCTAGATGCATCCTACGAAATTGCGGAATTCCAGTAGGATCCAGAAACATCAGTTGGAAAACCCGAAGAAATTGCAGAAAAACAAATCAAAAATCTTACTATTTAATACATTGAGAGACATGATCAACGAAATACTAAACCTATAACTTTCTAATTTAAGTTAATACCCCACCGACTTTGACAAAAGCGGGGGGTATTAATGAGATTGCATAATGCGATTACTTCTCCTTTTCGAAAACCACAACGGTTTCTTTATAGATATTGTCTTATGAATCTTAATCGCCGATTTGTTTCTGCAATTATATACTAGCTTCTAAACTACTAAAAATCCCATGAAAAGAAATCCTAATGCTGCTATGATTCCAGCAATAATTCCATATGGCACCTGAGTAAATGCGTGTTCAATATTGTCTATCTTAGCCATGGCTGATGCAAATACGGTGTAGTCGCAGTAAAAGCAAATATGTGCGCCAAAAGCCTCTCCCGAAAGAATGGCTGCCAATACCAGAATGGGGTCTGCACCGATAGAAATAGAAAGCGGCACGGCGACAAGAGCATATACAACAGTTACACCCCATGTACTCCCGGAACAAAATGTAAGTGCACAACAGGCAACAAAGGTGATAAACGGAAACAATGCAGGGCTTAAGAATGATTCCGAAATTGATATAACATATTCTGGTAGTTGAATGGTCGTTATTATATCCTTAAACATATATACGAAGAATGAGATTAAAGGCATCTGTATAATCCTCGCTTCACCTTCAATCGCCGCCGTCATTATTTGTTTCCAAGTACATAGTCTTGTAATAAATAAAAGAACAGTCATGGAAAATACCCCGATGAAGAATCCGGACAGAACATCACCTGTCATGGTAATTGAAACTGTCAAAATTATTATCCCAACAATAAACACACCTAGTCTGATGGGATCTTTAGGATCATCTTCTTCTTTTTCCACTTCAACCGGAGGATTAAATGGGATGCTTGCCTCAGTGTAAAGTTCTCCTGTTGTTTGAACTCTTTCATAAGCTTTCTTCATTCCTCCAAGCTTAGGTACCCATCCCATGGTAAATCCGAAACACACAAGCAGGGCAGCAATTGCGTAAAAGTTGTATGGGATTATTTTAAGATAAATATCAAATCCACTGCCCAAATATTTTAACTCTTCAAATCCTGCAAAGACTCCAATAAAAAACGCGGCCCAGTTGGTCAAAGGCACTAAAGATGTTATAGTAGTACTTGTTGAATCAATATAATATGCTACTGAAGCTCTGGGAATTTTAAACCTATCAAACAGTGGTGTCAACTGACCTATAACTGAAGATCTCATCATATCGTCTATAAATAACAGTGCTGATAGAAGCCATGCCCACAGGTATAAGTTTCGTTCACCTTTTACCTTTTTTTCAACAATTCTAATTAATACACGTGAGCCTCCTGTAGCTCCAAACAGAGCAACCAGAACACCCACAACGCACATTAGACTAACAATCCATATAGTATCCTCGTTGGTTCCTGTAATATAAATCTGATCTATAAATACCCAAAACCAGTCCATACCGCCGATAATTACACAGCCCACAAGTATAGCTATAATCATTGACGATATGCATTTTTTACTAATAATCGCTACTCCAAGCATCACTGCTACCGGTAGCAAGCTCCAAATTCCATATTCCACTCAAATGCACCTCCTTATAATATTAACATCGATAAATTATTCGGCCCCCCAACATTGTCATAACCACTGTTGTCTCAAGTATTTCTTCCGTATCTATGGCAAATAAGTTTCTATCAAGGACTGCTATATCAGCAAGTTTTCCTACTTCTAAAGTGCCAGTGAACCTTTCACTCCACATCTGATAAGATGATCCCATCGTATATGCTTTCAGAGACTCGGCTATGCTGAGTTTTTCATTAGGCCCCCAACCTCCCAAGGGAAGATTATCCTCGGATAATCTTGTTACTGCTCTATAGATGCCTCTCATAGGATTAAGGCTTGCAATCGGGTGGTCACTACCAAATGCAAGAACAGCACCTTTGTTAGCCAGTGACTTGAAAGGATATACATGGTTGCACCTTTCAGCTCCGAGAATCTTGTGAAACGGGTGCTCTTCGAAAATCGGCGCCCACATATGCTCCGGTTGTACCGATGCCACAACGTCTAGATCTCCAACTCTTCCTATGTCATCAGGATGTACTACCTCGAAGTGCTCTATGGTATGTCTCAATGGTTGTCTACTTTTATCACGACAACTTTCAAATATATCAAGAGCTTCTCTTACTGCACCATCACCACAAGCATGAAGCCGCATCCGGATGCCATTTTTTTCAAAATCAATCGCCTTTTCCCCGAACTCCTGAACCGACAGATATTTTTCGCCATAGAATCCAGGGCGATCACTGTACTCTTCAATCAGTGCACCTGTATATCCCATGGGTGTGCCATCAACAAATCCTTTTACACCACCGAACTTTAGCATATTGCTATTATAATGCTCTTTCATTTTGAGAAGCTGTTCCATAGGTGTATTTGTGGATGCCAGAAGAGACATTCTCACATTCAGCTTGCCTTCCTCTTCAAGTTTCTCGAAAACACCTTCCATAAGGATTTCATGAATCTGCAGATTGCTTAAAGATGTTATTCCTAAACTTGCAGTTATTTTTTGATATTCATCTATCAAACTGGCTTTTTTGTTATCCGGCATGTTAAACGCAACATCCAAAATCAATTTCATAGCCGCTGTCTCAAGCAGGTACCCTGTAGGATCTCCAAATACATCTTTTTCAATCATACCTATACCTTTAGGAATGACCGTATCAGAGTTAACCCCGCATACCTCCAGCGCCTTTGAATTCACCCATGCTCCATGCAACTCTTCATTAATAACCACAACAGGCTTTTCAGGAAATAATTGATCAAGCGAACGCTTACTTGGCAATTCTTTAATTGTCCAGTACTCATGGTTCCATCCAAATGCTATAATCCACTCATTATTTTTGTCTTTTTCATGATCATAGATTATTTGCACGGCGTTTTCTTCAGAAATCGATTCTGCCACATTCGCTCCGGCTAGTTCCAAGGCTCCATAGAAAACATGTGCATGACTTTCACAAATTCCAGGAATTACCAACTGGTCCTCATAGTTATGAACCTCGCAAGCGTCCCCAATGAACGACGATATATCCTCATCAGCTTTTCCAACATGAAGTATTTTCTCGCCTTTGACTGCAACGAATCCTGCAAATGGCTTTTCTCCGCATGCATCAAATATAAAATTCGAAAGAATCACATGATCTGCAAACACTTTAAAACTCCTTTACCATCAATTCTCTTGTAGTCTTACCAAGGACTACCGCTTCCTTTTCCGTAAACATCAGTGTATCAATACATCCAAACCCTGTTTCAAAATTTACCACCGTTCCCGGAACAAATTTTCTTTCCATATCTTCACAATCAAAATATATATCATAAACGGTTGAGCCCCCACACCAGTCGGGCGGATAAGCAATGCCAAGTTCATAACCGCCGATCCAATACTGGTGCCCCCAAATCCCTTCTGCCTGGTAGAACTTTTTTAATTCGCACAACAACTCGGATATCAGCATATTGGGCCGAATAGCATTTTGGACCATCTCTATGATTTTTTTATTTACTGCATATTTTACTGCAAATTCCTTTGGTGGTTCACCAACAGAAAAATATCTGCACTGATTAGAGTGGTATCTGTTAAATACTCCTGCCAAGTCAACTCCCACAGGATCCCCCATCATTATTTTTCTTCTTGATGCAGGTATATGGAAACACCATGACCTATAAGGTCCAGATCGAACCATGTTTGCGATAGCCTGTGCTTCACCACCCGCTTTTAACTGAGCATCTGAATATGCTGCAACAATTTCAAGTTCTGTAATGCCAGGTTTCAGCGCATCAAAAATCGCCTCCATGCCTATATTACAAATATGCGTTGCTGTTTCAATATACTGTAATTCTAGAGGAGACTTCACGGCCCGAGCTTCTCTTACTATTTCTGTCGCATCGATTACTGTACAACCAACTGCTTCAAACAACTCCTTCCATTGAGCAAAAATAAGATAGTTTGGTCGATAGCTTCCAAATTCTAGACCTATCGTCATACCCTGCTTAACCCAGCCTTCCTCCCTAAGGTTTCTTATCACCATCTCTTTGTAACCCTCGTCAGGGGTGGTATAAATATATGATTTCCCGTACATGTCTGCCGGAATGTCATATATAAGTCTCGTGTCTGTCGAAATACTCGTGAGTTTTAATGCGCCTTCTTCATCCGGCAAGTCAAAATGTATAAACTTGTCATGATCAACATGAATAGCAGTTCCTGCACCCATTGAATCATACCAAGCCTCAGGTGAATTCACACGATGCCAGACGACATCATATCCGCTAATATAGTACATGCTTTCAGGTGCTGTCACGTATAAAAAATCAAAACCTTTCCTATCCATTATCTGACGTATCTTTGTCAGCCTGTTTTTATATTCATCGATAGGAAAAGAAACCTTCATTTCTCCTGCGCAGTTTTCAACACCCGGTATAAATTCAAATTTTCTTTCTGGCATTTTCTCCTCCATTTCTATTACCAACATATAACTTAACTATACTTAAGTATATATTCGGTTTTATAAGTTTTTAAGATACTTTATTGTTCTAAAATGGGTAAACTTGCTTGTTTTCTTACAATTTTTTTTATGAAAAAAAATCGAGAGCATGGATGAAGTCCATACTCTCATTGGAAACTGACGAAAGTCACCTGTCCATTTAAAACTATCAGTGATGCTTAATGAAAAGGTTTGATATCAGAAAAAACAAGATTTAACAGCTTCAGCATTTACAGTTTTGGTTAGCCGTCGATTCATTCATTACGCAAACAAACACAGATAATGCGTTATACTATTTATATTTTAATTAAAAGCGTAAGGCGGATGCTTGTTGAGAAAAGAGGCAATTTCAATCCACACTCTTCATTGTTCGCTAATTTCCCTTCAATATATTCAACTGATACCATCGGAGCTGAAGCTCTTTCTATCACCTTGAATTCAGTATCAGTCAAATGCTTTATTACCTTATAATTCTTGATTATCGATGTTATGTCATCACGCTCAGAATCCCACACATAATGCACCACCTTATAATCGGCATTAAGATTTTTCAGTGTGAGGTTGTACGGAGTTTCCTGTTTATATTGAAGTGCTGCCCCTTCATTATAAAACAAAATTTGAACATCATCTTCCTTTCTCGTCACGAAATATCCATCTTCCTTTAAAACAATAGCTTCCCCCATTTGTGCCAGAAATAGATACATATAATACAAATTATTCCGGAACCCATTTTTGGAATACAGCCAATCTAACCTTATTTCGCTATCAGTTAAATTTGAGATGTAATCACCTTTAACCGCTCTAAGAGAATCACTCGGCTTTTTATATTTTTCATACCTCTCATATCTAACATGACATGAACTTAACAACGCAATAAACTCTTCGACCCTCTTTTTAGTTTCCTCCTCGTTGTCTGCCATATCAATTTTAAACCCTAATTGTGTCGCTCTGCTCTTCGCATAAAACCTAAAAAAGCTTTTTAGTGACACTTCCGCTGTCTCTACTTCATACTGATCCTCTTTGCTACAGTTGACCACCAAATATACCTTGGAGAATGAGTTTAAAAGGAAATTCAGAATATCATGTATTTCCCCTACCGAGGCATCTTCCGTTTGTATGACTTCTGAACTGAACAATTCATCTACAATGATGGAAACGAATCCTATATCATTCTGGGCTTCTTCGATTTGTTTCTTCTGCCGATAACCAAGAACGTTGGACGCTCTACACCAAAGGTTTTCTTTCCACGTTGGATCGAATCTCTCAATTACACTGGTTTTATCCAAATCAATAATGATGTCTACCTTTTTTCTTGTTTCCTCCCTTTGGTCCGGGACGATAGCCTCAATTTTATTAATTATTTCTGTCATTGAAACATCTTTTTCGAATCTTTGAGCATCCGTTTGCATCTCGTATGATTCGCGAAAAAGCTTTCTATATTTCGTAGGACTGATTTTATACCACTTCATAAAGTGTTTGTTAAAATAACGAACATCCGAAAACCCACAATGACAAGCAATTTCAGTGATTGGATATGGTGTTTCCAAGAGCATTTTTTCCGCTTTTTCAACGCGAACAAAATTAAGCCAATCCCTGAAGCTGAAGCCAGTAATATCTTTAAATTTGTGGGACAGATAAAAAAGACTCAAGTATTCTTGCTCAGATATTTCTTGTAATTTTACCTTTTGATCATAGTTGGTATATAAATATTTTATAACACGGTAAATCATGTCCATTTTATCGTCCGTTATCTGGAAAGCGGCACCATCCAAATCTGTTATGTCAAGACGATAGCAATATATAAGGCTTTTAAGAAAAGCATCCAAATGGTGAATTATCTTTTCCTTTTCTTCATTTTTTTTAATTAGTACTGCCAAACGACTAACATGTTCCATAATAATGTATCTTCGCTGATTCAGTTTATTGAATGCTTCCGAATACGGCCAAAGCGCAACAATCTCATAGAAGTCCGGATATTTTTCATAAGTAATATTACAGTCAATATAGACACTGATTACGATATTCTTTTCATTCGTTTCCTTTATACTGTGTATTTCATCACTATTAATCAGCATCATATTTCCAGCTTTTATACGAAACCATTCATACCCAACCTTAAGATCAATACTTCCCTCAACCACAATAAGCAACTCAAGTTCGTCGTGCCAGTGAAAAGTCTGCCCTATAATACTGCTCTGATTTAAAAAAACAACACCGTTTTCTTCAAAACCCATAACTAAGCTCTCCACAAAACCTGAAATGCCTGTTAAATAAGATTATACCGGAAACAAATATTTCCGCTATAATTCCCAGGTCTTCTCTTTTATGCTTACATAAGGCAAAATAGCTCAAAAACTCGTTTTATCACACACTACTGTTGCAAAACATTTTCTAACGAAAACCGGATGAAAATATATCAAGATAACATAACTTTAACTCCCATTCGATAATCCTTTTATGGTCTGGTTAGCGCCAATAATTTTGTGTAAAAAGTTATGAGTACTTCCTGAAAAAGAACTCTTGAAGCTCATCATATGCCATGTCGACCCCACGCAACTTTTTAGATGACCATTTTTCGTTGTAATGTGCCGCTCTGTTAAAACACTCAATCCAATGAGTAGTATAGATGCTCTTGCGTATGGATTCCGGTTGACAGTAAGTGAGCTGGCCTTCATCTTGGTATCCGGACTTTACCAACTCTATTTCGTATAATTATCGAAGTATCCCTGAATAAACACAAAGGGTGTTCCTTTGTCTCCGGATCCGGAAGTGAGGTCGCACAAAGAGCCAATCAAGTCCGTGAGATTTCTTGGAGTGGTTCCCTGGGTTACCATGGGATCCGTTTCTCCTTCTTCCTTGTGAAGAATGTAATCGGAGATGGCTTTTTTCAATTCCTCTCCACACAAATCTTTAAAATCGTTATCCGCCAGGTATTTTAACTTCACTTCAAAGGGAGTGCCCACCAATCCGTCTGTAAAACCTGGGGATACCACCGGGTCTGCCAGTTCCCAAATCTTGCCCACCGGGTCTTTGAAGGCCCCATCTCCGTATACCATTACTTCCAATCGTTTTCCGGTTTTGTCCAATAATTGTTGTTGCACTTCTTTCACAAAGGTCATGCAGTCATTGGGAAACAATTTCACCGATTCCTCGGTGGCTTTGTTGGATCCCAAGAGCCCGTAATCCGCATTGTAACCGGAACCATTTACCGGCTGATTTAAAATTTCGTCCAAACCAAGGACCCGTTCTGCTCCAGCTTCCTTTAAAATGCGTTTGGTGCGTTTTCGGCTATGGATGTCGCAGGTCAGCACATGGGAAGTATGGTCCAAAATGATTCGAGGATCGTTGGAGAAAATTACTTCACATTGGGCTCCTTCTTCCTGAATCAACTGTTGATAATACTCCACATAATCCACCCCAGTAAACCGATGTTTTCCAAAACCAAATAGCTCTCGATACTGTTTAAGGGTAAGGGTGTCGCTGTAAGGGTTGATCTTTTTCTCATCCACCAAATCCGGATCAATAAGGTGATTACCCACTTCGTCGCAGGGATAGCTGAGCATCAAAACAATCTTCTCGGCCCCTCTGGCTATGCCACGAAGACAGACGGCAAATCGATTTCTGCTGAGAATGGGGAAAATCACACCGATGGTCTTTCCTCCTAATTTCTCTCGCACATCCTCCCCGATTTGCTGAATGTTGGCGTAATTGCCTTGAGCCCGGGCCACCACCGCTTCAGTAACACAAAGAATATCCCGGTCCTTAATGGAAAGGTTTTCCTGAGTCACCGCCTCTAGGAAAGTGGTCACCAGAATCTCTTTCAAATCATCACCCTGCCTAATGATGGGCCCCCGGATTCCCCGAACCACGGTCCCAAATTTTCTTTGCTTTTCCATGCTGTTTTTTACCCTTCTTACGGCATCATAATAATATCTTCTCTGCCCGGACCGTTGCTCACCATGGTAACAGGATATCCGATAAGTTTTTCCACCTCAAGGATGTAGTTCTGGCAAGCCGGAGGCAACTGATGAAACTCCCGAATTCCCCGAATATCCGTCTTCCAGCCGGGAAGCACTTTCCACACCGGCTTGGCTTCATAGAGTTTCGTGGTATTGGGGAAATCCGTAATCACTTCCCCGTCCAAATAGTAGCCCACACACACCGGAATTTCGTCCAAATAACCCAAAGGGTCCAGTACGGTCAAGGCCACCTGGGTGGCTCCCTGAATACGACAACCGTAACGGGTGGCCACTCCATCGAACCAGCCCACTCTTCTGGGCCGTCCGGTAGTAGCCCCGTATTCTCCCCCGTCTCCACCTCTTTTTCTCAGTTCCTCCGCTTCTTCTTCAAAGATTTCACTGACAAATGGCCCAGCTCCCACGGCACTGGAATAAGCTTTCACCACCGTGATCACATCCTTGATTTCATAAGGGGGAATACCGGCTCCCATAGCCCCAAAGGCTGCCAAAGTGGAAGAAGAAGTCACCATGGGATAGATGCCATGATCAATGTCCTTCAATGCGCCCAACTGGCCTTCCAACAAAATTTCTTTCCCTTCCCGGATGGTTTGTTGCAAGTATCCGGCGGTGTCCGCCACATAAGGACGAATTTGTTCTCTCCAGGTTATTGCTGTTTCATAAAGCTCTTTCGGGTTCAACAAGGGTTTTTGGTAGAGATGAGCCAGCAATGTATTTTTTATGGTGCAAACATTTTCCAGTTTGGCTCTCAACACATTGTCATCATAAAGCTCACTTACCTGAAAGCCGATTTTCGCATATTTGTCCGAATAACAGGGAGCAATGCCGGACTTGGTGGATCCAAAAGACTTTCCTCCCAATCGTTCTTCTTCGTATTGATCCAAAAGAAGATGATAAGGCATCACTACTTGGGCCCGGTCTGAAATCAGCACCTTGGGCTTGGGGACTCCCTTCTCTTCCAATGTTTTCATTTCCTCTACAAACGCCGGAATAGACAACGCCACTCCATTGCCCAGAACACTGACGGTATGATCATAAAATACACCGGAAGGCAGCATATGAAGAGCAAATTTGCCATAGTGGTTTACAATGGTATGCCCTGCATTTCTTCCTCCCTGGTAGCGAACTACCACATCGGATTCTGCCGCCAGCATATCCGTTATTTTCCCCTTGCCTTCATCGCCCCAATTGGCGCCAACAATTGCTTTTGCCACCTTAGATCACCTCGTTTCCACCCATTTTTTCACATTGGGGTCGGACCCCACTTTACTATACTAAACCTGTACCTGACCCCACTTTACTTTGCTAAACCTTTACCTGACCCCGTTGGCCTAAACGATCTTCATATTTTTTCAAGAGAGGCATTACCTGCTCCTCAATATACCGGCGGGTTTGCTGAGGAGCCATTCCCACAAAATTCTCCGGTGCCATCAAACGAATCATCTCTTCTCGACTCATACCAAAGGCAGGATCCTGGGCCAAACGATCCAACAAATCGTTCTCCCCTCCCTGCTCTTTCACTACTTTAGCCGCCGCCATACTATGAATCCGAATTCCTTCGTGGAGTTCCTGACGGTCCCCACCCTTTTTCACCGCCTCCATCAACAAATTTTCCGTAGCCATGAAAGGAAGCTCCTCCTGCAAATGCTTTTCGATAACCTTGGGGTATACCACCAATCCGGAAGCCACATTCATGTAAAGTTCCAGGATGGCATCCGCCGTTAAAAACCCTTCGCTCATGGAGATTCGTTTATTGGAGGAGTCGTCCAAGGTGCGCTCCAGCCACTGAGAGGATGCGGTCCCTTGGCCATCCATGGTCAAGGTCATGAGATGGCGGGCAAGGCCTGTCATCCGTTCCGCTCTCATGGGGTTCCTTTTGTATGCCATGGCCGACGAACCCACTTGTTCCTCTTCAAAAGGTTCTTCTATTTCTTTTAAATGAGAAAGCAGCCGAATGTCGTTGGCAAATTTGTGCCCGCTCATGGCTATCCCGGATAAAGCCTGAAGTACTTTGGCGTCAATTTTTCGGGAATAGGTCTGTCCACTGACGGGAATCACCCCAGGCATTCCCATTTTTTCCGCAATCAAGCAATCCAGCTGCAGCACTTTTTCTTCGTCTCCCTGAAACAACTCATAAAAACTGGCTTGGGTGCCCGTAGTTCCCTTAGAGCCTAATAAGAGCAGCCCGTCTCGCATGGCTTCCAGGTCTTCAATATCCATTACAAGATCCTGAATCCACAAGGTGGCCCGCTTCCCAACGGTTACAGGCTGTGCCGGTTGAAAGTGTGTAAACCCCAATGTAGGCAGGTCCCTATATTCCAACGCGAATCGGCTGAGATGGTCCACCACATTCACCAACTTGCCCACCAAAAGATCCAGCCCTTCTTTCATAATCAACAGATCCGTATTGTCTCCAACATAGCAGGAAGTAGCCCCCCAATGGAGTATTGGTTTGGCCAAAGGGCACTGTACTCCGTAGGCGTAGACATGGGCCATCACATCATGACGAATCTGTCTTTCTTTCTCTTCTGCCACCGGATAATTGATCTCCTCCCGGTATTGAATTAACTCCTCAATTTGTTCCTGTGTTATGGGCAATCCCAACTCCTTCTGGGCTTCTGCCAAAACCACCCACAGTCTTCTCCATGTTCGAAACTTCTTCTCCTGAGAAAAGAGGTATTGCATTTCTTTGCTGGGATAACGTTGGGACAACGGGCTTATGTATTCTCGATAATCCTTGTTTGCCATCGGAACTCTCCTTACACCAATATCCGAAGTATTTAAAAAAGAATTATACCAAGAAACCCCGGGATATGCAAATATTCCAGGGCGGAAATTCCAGGAAGGAAAGACTAAATCCCGGAGGGAAAAAGAATGCTACAATCGAAAACGCTTATGATACTCTTCCTTCATTTCCTGCCATTTGAAAATCAATTGACCGCTAAGGAGGAACAAACTTAACGCCATCAACAAAATGGAAGGGATGGTCTGTCCCAGAATTCCTGTCAGATAAAAAATCAAAGGGACCAGGCCAACAAAGGCGTGAAAAGAAGTGCAAACCAGATAGTCTTCCGCAGGGATTCCTTTGACCTTAATAAGGATTTGCATGGTCAGCATGGAAACCATCAACAACAATGGAACGGCATAATCCAAGGACCATCCTCGCCACCCCGTCGCCACATCCCACAGAATAACGAAAAGAGAACCCAACAGAGACTGGGTCATGAGAAGATGGGTCACCCGACTTAGGTTTCGAGCTGCAAGGCCGACAGAAAGCCAAAGACAACCAATTCCAAAAAGTACCAAAAGCGACCACTTCCCCGTCCATGGTAAAATCAGGTTCACCGCCACTGCAGCCACACTGATTCCCATTCCGGACAAGATGAGAAGTTGGAAAAAAAGACGATATTTTTCGTAGACTGTGGGGATGATGGGAAAAGCCGGATTCTCTCCTTCACCAACCACACGCCCTTGGCACAAAGGACAATATAGAGAGTTTCCACGAATTTCCACCTTGCACTTGGGACACCATTTCATCGCTCATCCCTCCGATCCAAAACATTGCATGCAATTTGCACCTTGATTCCCTGATCCGTCCACAACCGGACCAATCGTCTTTGAATTTCCGGATTGAGAAAGGGGGTAGTCACTGTCAGGCTTAACACTTCTCGATAGCTCACCATCGTCAACTCCATCTTTTCCGTGCTGACACACGCGTCAAAGGATTGAATTTCCGACCCAAAGGGTTCCGGCATCTTCAAGGCACCCACATTGGACACAATGGCTGTATTCCGCCTTTGGCCAATATCATAAGCGATTTTTAAAGCCCTGTTTTTAATGAAAAGCGGAACCAGCTTAATCCAAAAATTTCCTTCAATGGCGGCAAAGAGATTCATCCGTTCTTCCAGCCGTTCCGGTTTGGTTTCTTCCTTTAGCTGTTGGTCCACCCAGATGGTCAAGGTTTCCAGATTCGGCAACTCCTCTCCTTTTGGCCAGGAAATCAGTATGCTGTTAAAGAAGTTTCGAAGTGAGTCGGAAGCATAGTACTTCCGCAGATCCACAGGAATACTCAAGACCAAGGGGGCTTTTTTCCGTCGCCTCGGTGAAAATTCTTCCCAAATTGCCCGCATCAAACAAGCACATATGTATGCGGTAAGAGTCCCCTTGTGCGCCTTGGCCAAGGCCAAAACCTCTGAAGTAGGCATTTGGATTCGTATCGCCTTCAGCCGGTTTTGCGGATATCGAATTCCTCTGAGCCGCAAGGCCCGGGGACTTTTGATTTGCCGAATCTTCCGTCCGGTGGTATGCCGCTCAAAAGAATCTGCTTTCATGGCGGATAAAGAGGATGGGATTGCCACATGGGACATCACCTCTTCCCATCCGATTCCCATCTTCAAGGACAAATATCGCATTATCAATGCTTGAAAAAAAGACAGCGCACCCGCGCCATCCGACAATACATGAAACACCTCCAGATTGATGAGACTTCGATAATAAGTTACATCAAAAAGAAGAGAGGGCCGGTGGCCCCGGTAAATAGGTCCGCAAAGAGGACGGTCTTCCTGGCGAACCTGAGGGACCAAATCCGCATCTTCCAAATAGTGCCAGAAAATCCCTTTTTTCATCACCACCCGGTAGGCTTCAAAATCCAGCAAGGTCTCCTCCAAGGCATGTTGAAGCAAAGAAGGTTCGATGGCCTCCTTTAGTTCACAAGTAAATCGAAAAACCTGGGTTTCCGATCGATGGGTGGCGGCAGAAAACAAGATAGCCGCATTGTCCAGTTTGTGCCAAGTAGCGATATAAGGTACCTCCTATAAAAAGTTTCGAACCAGCTCCAAAGTTCGTTCTACATGAACGAATCGCAGAGGCAAATTAAAATATCCATGAAGGGCATTTTCCATACGATGAATCGTCACCCGGTTGCCCCCTTCTTTTAATTTCTTCCCATAGGCTTCTCCCTCATCTCGTAAGGGGTCATGCTCCGCCGAAATCATCAAGGTGTCCGGTTGCCGCGAAAAGTCTTCTGCCAGCAAAGGTGCAAAATAGGGGCTTTTTCGGTCTTCTTCCTTCTCGATATACAAATCAATATAATCACAGATGCGGCGGGATGTCAAAAGATACCCCTCCCCTTTTTCCTTTACCGAAGGAAAGGGCGAATGAGGTCCGTGATCATAGTAGGTGGCCGGGTACAGCAGCACCTGCTTTTGGATGAAAAACTCTCCGCGATCCCGGGCAAGCAGACTAACCGCTGCTGCCAAATTGGCCCCTGCACTGTCCCCCATCAAAATCATGGTTTCGCCTCGTTGCCGTTGATATCGTTCCACCACCCTAGCCCCCTCATAACAATCAAAAAGGCCGGCAGGAAAGGGGTTTTCCGGCGCCTTCCTATAGTCCAAGGAAAACACCCGTCGCCCTGTTTGATCTGCCAACATAGCGCAAGTTCGAGTATAGGTGTTGATATTCCCCAAAACCCAGCCACCACCGTGAAAATACAAGATGATTTCATCTCCCAGGCGTATCTTGGGTTCAAAAATACGAACGGGAATTTGATGGCTGTCTAATTCAATATGGTAATCCCACACTTCGTAAAGTCGATGGGTCCCGGTGGGGGGATTAGCCAGGGTGCGAAGCCACCGATTGGTTTGGAGACTGGTTTTCAGATCCGGCTCTGCATAAGACAAGGCCTTCAACGCGGCCTTCATATACTTGTTAATAGCCATCCCGATACCTCGATTCTAAATGATTACAACCCGTTGTGCCAGCTGCTGGGCATCTTTTGGCTGGTGGGTCACCATCAAAACACTTCGCCCTTGGGTATAATACGACCAACAACAGTTGATAATGCGATCTTTCAAGGCTTCGTCCAATCCTTTAAAGGGCTCATCCAGCAAAAGATAGTCGGCAGGATAAATAAAGGCCCTAGCCATGGCCACCCGATGTCGCATCCCCCCCGATAGCTGGGAGGGCAATTTATACCGCTCTTCACCCAGCTCCATCTGTTCCAGAACCAGACAAATTTCCTGATCCACATCCTGCCGGTTCATGGCATCCTTTAACACCAAAGCAAGATTATCATAGATATTAAGCCAGGGCAATAATCGATCCTCTTGAAAGAGATAGGAAATAGAAGAATGTGCCCCACGAACCTGCCCCTGATCTGGGGTTTCCAAACCAGCAAGGATTCGCAAAAGGGTAGTTTTTCCCTTTCCCGAAGGTCCCATCAAGGCAGTGATCTGTCCTCCATGAATTACTAGGTCGAATCCGGAAAATACTTCTTTTTCTCCATACCGTTTGGTGAGGTCCTGCACCGCCAAATCTTCCGGCTCTTCTCTTTCTTCCCTAGGTATTCGCTTTTCAAAAACCACCCCATTGTCTTTGCGGAGCACCTTGCTACCTTGATATTCTTTGTGATCCATTCGAGAGAGCAATCTTCGAATGATTCGCTCAAACCCGTAAGAAAACCCTACGATGGCCATAATCCAAGCAAATAGCTCCGGAGTTTCAAAATACACCTTGGCATTAAGAAGATTGTACCCCATGGAATAGGCTGGCACCGACAACACTTCTGCCGCCACCACGGATTTCCAGCTAAGCCCGGCTATTAGGTTCAGGGAAGCTTTGACCTCCGGTTCAATGGATGGAAGATAAATAAAACGATACTGGTCTTTCGGAGTCAATCCATAGACTTGGGCCATTTCCAAATACTCTCGGCTCACATTGTCCAAACCGGACAATAAGTTCACATGGACAACCGGAAAACACATCATAAAGCAAACAAAAATCGGCACCTGGCTAGAGGTTAACAACAACAGAGCATAAATAATCACTGCCATCACCGGGGTGGATTTTAAAAAGTTCACTGGCAAAGACAAAAGATTTCGAAAGAAGAGATATCGATAAGACAAAAAGGCGGTGAGCATCCCCGCCAGAAAAGAATAGACGATGCCCACCACACAACGATAGAATGTATAACCCACATCTGTATAGAAAGCCGCGGTGCCAAGAAGACCAACCAACTGCACCAAAGACTCCCAAGGGGTAGGGAGAATCAATGGCATTTGCACCACCATGGCGCCCATTTGCCACAAGACCAACCAAAAGGCCAAAATCCCTACTCTTTTCAATTGGATTTGAACTTGTTTCTCTCCCAGGATTTTCCCCTTCACAAGGTGTCCTTTCTTAATAATACAAGCCGTCATCCGGCAGCGCTCCTCCAACGGAAGCCGGGTTCATTTCAAATAATATTTGGAAAAAGTTTTTCAACATTTCCTTGCTCACAGAGGTATCTTCTTCATATAAAACAATGTTACTGCCAGGAATGGCTTTGGTGGCCACAGCCGGGTCCGCAATAAAGCCCCACTGGGAAATGGCCACTCCGGCTTCTTCCGGATTGTTGTTCACAAAATCCACGGAAGCCCGATAATCCTTCAGGAATACCTCTAAATCCTCTGCCCGTTCTTCCACAAAGCTTTTCGTTGCTACCAAAACGCCCATGGGCAAATCCAATCCCGTAGCTTCCAGCCAACCTTCATTCAGGTCCACCGCTACGCGCAGAGCCGGATTTTTCAAGGTGACCACAGTAACAAAAGGTTCTGGTAACAACCCAATGGCCCCTGTATTGGCCATTAAGGTGGAAGCCACATCGCTGTGATTGGCCATCCATTGAATTTTTACATCGGTTACCCCGGCTTCGTTCAACAGCTTTTGGAAAACATATTCCGGCGAACCGCCTTTGCCACTGCCATACACCGTCTTTCCTGCCAAATCTGAAATGGAATTCACGGTTTGTCCGCCATTTTCCACTAGATAAAGAACGCCTAAAGTTTCCACACTGATGGCTACAATCTGTCCCTGAGTCTTATTATACAATACCGCCGCCACATTGGATGGAAGGCAGGCCATATCCACCTCTCCGGTGATAATCTTGCCGGCTACTTCATCCGGCGCCTGATAGGTAGTAATATCATACTTATCCGTTTGATCCATCAACTGCACCATGCCCATACCGGTGGGGCCGTTTAAAGCCGCAATGACGATAGGCTTGGATACGGTATCCGGCGTTTCTGCCGGTTGGCAACCAGTTAATACAAGAGCAAAAATTAATGTGACTATAAGAAGCCCTGTAACGATTCTTTTCATGGTCTTTCCCTTCTTTCTGTTTGTTCTTTCCTTTGATGAAATTATGCTTTGGAATAAATGGTTTTGGTTGTAACCCCCGGCAAAGCTCCCAGCTTACCGGAAAGGGCGCTTATGATGTCTTGAGGTGCATCCAACACTACGCTGATTACGGAAATCTGTTTCTTTTCATAGGGGACCCCCATTCGGCCGATGATGTGACCCCCATATGCCGTCAACAGGCGATTCATTTCTTCCACCGAATCCCCTTTCTCCACAATGATTCCGATTACCGCCACCCTAGTATCCATGGTTTCCTCCCACAAAAATACGCCCTCATCATCTTGAAGGCGCCTTACCATTCACAAGAACGGAATTCCGTTGCGAATCCTTGTAATCACAAACGGGTATATGGGTGCCTTCCCCCTCAGTAACGCCTTCGGGGCTCAGTACATTTATACATTATCATCTTTTACACAAGTTGACAAGGGGAATTTGATAATTCTTTCACAAATATTTTTTCCCATTAAAAAAACCCGCAATATGGCTTTTGGCATACTGAATAATTCAGCCAGTTTACCAATGTGACATAGTCGAAAACAGGCAAGTTCACAGCCTTCTGAATAGCATGAGCGTAGGGTGGCATATCACTACATTCCAATAACACCGCACCTATTTTTTCATTTTTGCACATGTTAATTGCCACTTCCGTCACTTCCGCAGTCAGAAGAATATTATTAAACCCGTTATCCTTCATATCAACTAAAGGTTTCCACTGGCTAATGTTTTCAAGCCCATAAATGGCATAGCTTGAACTATCTGTAATTCCAACAGATTGAAGCAAATGAGGAGTTATGGCTGTGCTATTTGCTGTTATGATTCCAACTTTTTCATCACCCTTAAGCGTAGATTTAATCCAAGGCACTTGCAATAGCGATGACATTGCCACAGGAACCGGAAAATGTTGTGCCAACTCTTTTTGGTAATTTGCAAAAAACCCACATGCGCCCGTCATTGCTCTCACTCCATCTTCCATCAGCTCTTCTCCGGCTTTGATAAAATCTTCCAGCAATGTTGGGTCATTATTAAAGATTCTTTCAATTGTGGCCCCCTTAACCACCTTGATACGAACAGGAAAGTCGTAAGTCCAAGGGTTGACTACATTACCTGGCAAAAGTGGATAAAAAAGTTCTAAAGCAAGAATCCCTATAGGATACCCCGCAACAGACTGCCCTTGGTTGGACATTATTTTTTCGTCCCCATAGGAAGACGGATCAAAATAGCCATAATGCTTAATGGTACGATTCATAGTAGCACCTCCTAAAAAGTATCCTCATGATTATACTGTGCACTTGAAGGATGGACATGAATAGAATACTACATTAATGACTGAAAGTCAATGAAGTTTCGTCATTTTTTCTCGCCGCTACCTACTCTAGCCTTTTTCCAATAGTTATGCCTTATAATTACACAAATCTCTGGCCGGCATTTCAATCTGCCGGTGAAGTTAAATGTTGTTTTTTAAGAATGAAAGTTATATAATTATTTTATTCAAATTAGAAAAGAAGGTTACCTTACATGACAAAGAAAAAAAAGCTTACAACCAGACAAATGAATGCGCTTGTTACAAAAAAAAACATTTATGATGCCGCTATCGATTTATTCACAAGCAAAGGATACGAGAATGTTAAAATAGAAGAAATTACCAATGCGGCAAGTGTTGCCAAAGGTACTTTTTATATTTATTTTTCCTCTAAAAAAAACCTCTTATATCATTCATTTGAACAATTTGATGATATGTACATAGCAATGTACGAAAAAGTCTGCCATATCCAATCTTTTGAAGAACAATTAGTTGCTTTTTTAGAGCTGTCATACCAATCCCTAAGCACGATTGGAAAGGAATTAGCAAGAGCCCTGTACCATAATAGCGTGTTAGAGGAAAATCCCAGACAATTCAGCAACGAACGAACGCTTTTTCAAATCATCCTAAAAATCATTCGCCTAGGATTAGAAACCGGCGAACTAAACCCGGCGTATTCTGAAACCTATTATTTGGATTTAATAAAAACTCAGATTGCCGGCATAGATTATTCCTGGATTGTCTCTGCTGACGAAATTGACTTTTCCGGTTTTACCAAAGGAAATATATATGCTTTAACAAAAGGGCTCCTAAACATCTAAAACAGTATGACATATTAAAGAATTGTGGCTCTGTGTCAATTGTTGGGGTGGAGCCAAAGATGAATAAAACCTAGACGTTTTCCCAGATGGAGAGCCTCGTGCCTTCCATCTGGTTTTTCGTTTAAGGCAAGCAAATAGAAATCTACC
>Ga0334883_1000965_pt1 | contig 46090 bp, 38 predicted proteins | sample GraSluR1_MG_6_FD_207230 | JGI IMG/M metagenome (GOLD analysis project Ga0334883, IMG submission 207230) | Sludge microbial communities from methane-producing bioreactor in Wageningen University, Netherlands - Granular Sludge_09_05-R1 | ecosystem: Engineered > Bioreactor > Anaerobic >...
AAGCCAAGAGCACCCCAAAGGTCGTCGCCCGCAAGCGCACCGCGCCGAAGGCCAAGAGTACCCCAAAGGTCGTCGCCCGCAAGCGCACCGCGCCGAAGGCCAAGAGTACCCCAAAGGTCGTCGCCCGCAAGCGCACCGCGCCGAAGGCCAAGAGTACCCCGAAGGTTGTCGCCCGCAAGCGCACCGCGCCGAAGGCCAAGCGCACCCCGAAGGTCGTTGCCCGCAAGCGCACCGCGCCGAAGGCCAGGACCACCAGCAGGCCCAAGGCCCTCACGCGCAAGCAAACCGCGCCCAAGGCGACCAAGGGCAACGATTTCGACTTCAACTCGTGGCTGCTCCCCACACTGGAACTCGAACAGTACGAGCCCAACATCGAAGAAGAAGTCGGCGTCAAGGACAACATCAAGGGTTCAACCCGCTTCGCATGGTTCGGTGCAGGCCAGTGCGGCGGACGACTCGTAAAGTCCTTCTACGACCTCGGCTACCGCAAGGTCCTCGCCGTCAACACGACGCATCATGACCTCGACCTCCTCGAAATCCCCGCCGCACAGAAGTTCCTCATGGACATCGGAGAACGCGGTGCAGGAAAGGATATGGAGAGAGGACGTCGCGCCGTCGAGCAGCACAGCCAGGAAATCATGCACACCGCACGAAAGACCTTCGGTACGCAGCTCGATCGAATCATGGTCTGCTTCGGAGCAGGCGGAGGCACAGGCAGCGGCAGCGTCAAAGGACTCATCGAAATAGCCAAACGCTACGCCCGTTCCATCGGCATCAAGGACCCAAACAAAAAGGTCGGCTGCATTATGACCCTGCCCACCACCGGCGAATCAAGCTCACCGATGGTCGCCGAAAACGCATGGCAGGTCGCTGCTGACCTCAGCAAGATGGCCCAAAAGGGCGAAATCAGCCCCCTCATCATCGTCGACAACGACAAGGTCAACAAGATGTACCCCGGCATGACGGTACGCAACTTCTGGCCCAGCATCAACAACACCGTTGCGGCGCTGTTCGATATCTTCAATCGACTCAGCGCAATGTCAAGCCGCTACACGTCATTTGACCCCGTCGACTACCACAGCATCATCGAGTCCGGCGGCTGCGCCATCATGGGCCTCACAAAGGTCACGCAGTTCGGTGACAGGTTCGCACTCAGCCAGGCGGTCAAGAAGAACCTCGAAAAGACCCTCCTGGCAGGCGGCTTCAACCTCAGCACCGCCAAACTCGCCGGCTGCATCGCCGTCGGAGGCAAGAAGCTCATGACAAACGTCAAGGGCCTCCAGGACAACATCGATTACGCGTTCGATGTCCTCTCCGAGGTAACCGGCAACGCGACTATCCATCGCGGCATCTACGAAGATGGCAAAGACTCCCTCAGAGTCTACACCATCATCGGCGGCATGGAAGTCTGCACCGAAAGGCTCGCAGAACTGAAGAGCCGAAGCGCCGTTACCGTCGGCTAAAAACGGATCTCCCGAACAACGATTCGTTGCCTTCGCCGGGCAAGTCGGACCGATCAGGATCGACCGACAAGCCCGGCGATTTTTTTGCGCACAAAATCCCTCTACTTCCGCGTCGCTTCTTTCAGTTCGGCCATGTCCAGCCGCAGCCGCTTGATCTCCCGCAGCATGCGATTGCGGTGCATGAACTGCCAGTACCACAGCTTGCAGACACTTGCCACCATGACTCCTATGACGAACATGGTCGCGTACATGATCATCCATCGCACTTCAGTCACTCGGAAGAACTGCACCCCGGCGACGACGGCCATAGCCCCGAAGCCCACGATGTAAATCCATATGATGATCACGGCCCAACGAAGCCGCGTGTGAAACGAATCCATGATCATCCCGCGCATCGTCTCCTCGCGTCCGGACCCGTACTCACCGGGCAGTTCCGGCGAATCGATGATCTTCTTGAGTTCTTCTTCGTTCATGGCATATCTCCTGAACAGGATTGTTCACTTGTCTCGTTTCCCATAGAATTCATACAGTTCTTTTGAGCGCCCGCGCGCCTTGTAAAGCCGCGACTTTACCGTCCCCTCCGGCACCCTCAAAATCCGCGCCACGTCCGCCACCGAGAACCCCTCAAGGTAGTACAAGGTCAGCACCTGTCGGTCGCGCATGCCGAGCCGGTTCATCACCTGTCGTGTGACATCGCTTTGATCCGTGCCCGAACGGCGCACTTGCGGTATCGCTTCGGAGGCCTCTTGCCGTACCCGCCGCTGTCGCGTCTTCGCTGCGATTGCGTCGGCCGCCTTGTGCGTCACGATCCTAAACGCCCACGTCGGAAACTGCGCTGCATCCTCCAGCCGTGCCAGTCCCCGGATGATCGCCACCCACGCCTCCTGCAACACGTCCCAGGCCGCCTCGGCATCGTCTGTGAGCCGGTAAGCATGACGCCAGAGCGGCCGCTGCCACCGCTCCACCAGCGCCCGCATTGCCTCGGCGTTGCCCGCCTGGGCATGGAGCACCAGCAGCTCGTCAACGAGTTCTTCGCGGTCTCTCTTCATGGGCCATCATGATAGTCTTTCTCCCCGGCCATATGGTTCAGTTTTTCCTGAAAAAAACGCGTATAGAAAAGCGGGCTTGCCTCGGGCTGTACCGGCGGCCCGTCCACACCCCAATCGCCCCCTAAAGAACATCCCAGGGCAACGCGTAGTCGTTCTCCGAAATCCTCGCAAACGCCCCCGTCGGTGATATAACCAGCCCCGGCGAAATTCTCGATTGCCGATAAGCAGCACTAAACGCCCGCAGCCCCCTCGCATCCGCACCCGAAGGCTGTGACGCCAGCTTCACCTCGATCGGGTACAGCACACCGTCCCTTTCGAGCACGATATCCACCTCCGCCCCGCTGTGACTCCGCCAGTGATAGAACGTTGGCGGCGTCGCCATAACCCGGCCCAGTTTGCGAATCTCACCCGCCACCGCCGTCTCGAATAATGCCCCGGTAAGCGGATGACCACCCAAAGACTTCGCCGAAGACAGCATCTGAAGCGCGCACACAAGACCCGTATCCGCAAAGTAGCCCTTCGGCTTGGAACTCGTTCGCTTGACTGTGTTGCCGCTGTAAGCCGGCGCCTCGAACCACTGGAATGTCGCTGCCAGAGTACCCAGCCACCGCCGGGCTGTCTGCGGCGTCAATCCCAACTCACGCCCTAACTGCGAGTAGTTGATCTCCTGACCCGTAAGCGCCGCCGCCAAACGAACAAACCTGCCGAACTGCTGCCAGTCCGCCGCATCCGAGATCATGCGCACGTCACGCTCAATGTATGTCTGCACGTACGCATTGTAATAGTCCGGTATAAGCTCAAGCGAAATCCTGTCCGCCTCCGGCAGCCAGCCCCGCCACAACTGCTCGTAGAGCGTCCGAGTAGTACCCAGCCGTTTCGGCGGCGAGGCGATCACCTCTTCCCAATCGTCCAGCCACCGCTCCAGCCAGCTTCTTCCCGCCCGCTGCTCATATATCTCGCTAAGGCAAAAACCCTCAAGGTTCACAAATACCGCACGCCCCGCAAGGCTCTCAGCGATGGACTTCATTACCGACCACTGCTGCGACCCTGTTATGATGTACTGTCCGCTCGACCGGTCCCGGTCTATCCTCCGCTTCACTGCCGCCGCCAGTTCAGGTGCATACTGTATCTCATCAAGGATTATCGGACTTGGATGGTTGTCGAGGAACAAGTCCGGATCAAGACGGGCATTTCCGACGTCAACCACCGGATCGAAAACAACACAATCCATACCGCTGAATACGTGACGCACAAGCGTACTCTTGCCGACCTGCCGCGCCCCGGATAACACCACGCACGGAAATGCCCCCGACAGTTTTTTGAGCCGATCGCTTGATATCCTATGCTTGTACATATAAGTTTCCTCGATAATTGATGATTCTATCATCAATTATCGAGTTAAAAGCCCGGACAGTCAATCAAAATCCTAAGTTTGCCTCGATTTATGATGATGCCATCATCAATTATCGAGCTAAATAAATGTGACCGGCTCGCACATTCCCATCTCTGCGGCCGCCCCCTGCAACGCCCCATCCCGCACCTCAAGCGACGCATACTCAAGCTCGGTACCCTACGCCTCCTGCACCACCTCCTACGCCGACTCCGCATCATCCGTCAGGCGGCAAGCATGTATCCAGAGCGGCCCTGCCGCCGTAAACCAGTACCCGCATCTGAAAAACCTCAACCGCCTGCAAAACCCTTTACTTAATCCCGACCAGACCGGTATAATCTTTAAAGCTCTATGTAGCTGCAAGGGACTATAATGTGATGCGTTTGAAAACTGCGGTCCTGGTGATCTTTATTGCCTTGGGCGCCGCCGCCGCCCGCTTGCCGAAGGAGGCCGAAGCCGCCGCGGCCGTGCTTGCCGAGGAATTCCTCTGGGAGATTGCCGACATACCGGCCTTGAGCCGCCAGCTGCAGATAACCCCGTCCGGGCTCAAAGACATGTTCCGCGATGCGTTCGTCGAACTGGCCGCCGCGGGAGATCACCCGTGCGAGGAATTCTTCTCCGCCGCCGCAACCCAGGATCAGCAGGCCGCCGCACTGGCCCGTTTTCTCCATGACTACGCCGATGGCGGACCCGCACTCGACGCCGCATCTGCTTTTCTTCTCTGGAAGACCGTCTACAAAAGAACCGATGACTTCTACACTGACACCGACGGCACAAGGCTCCGCACGACTGATGACGAAACAAGGATAGGCGTGCAGGATTTCTGCCTTCATGCACTGAAGTCGCGAAAGTCCGATGCCCGCACGCCCCAAGCCTTTGCTGTGGCGCAAAAGCACCTCTACGTTCAGTCCTGGGACCAGCTTGCACACTATCTTTCTTTTGTGATCCCCTCTGTCGTCACAGATCAGAAGGCGGCCTGGTGGTGGATCGATTCTACTATTTCGCTCCTGCGCGACACGGCATTGAAGCATAGTCCGGATTCGCCGGATTTGTATTTCGCACTATGTACGATCTACTCCTTCAAGCTCGCGGATGGTTCGGACCAGAGGCGATGGTATTACCAGGGACGTATGGCCATTGATGCCGATCAAGCGGTGAAGCCTGTGCAAATGGCTTTTCTCACAAAGCTTCACCCCGCATACGAACATCTTTACGCCAACGCTCCTGCATCGCATGCAGTCTACTGGTCCGAGTACGGACTCCGCAGGGCCAAAGGCAAGCAAAACCGGTTGAAGGGGAATCTCTCAAACGCGCTGAAACAGTCCTGCGAACAAGGACGTACGGCCCTGATCGAGTATGGCGGCGAACCGCTTGCCGTCCAAACTTATCCGAACTTTCAATTGTTCGATCTGTGGTACGATAAGTGGAAGGAAGTAAGGGCCGCCGAAGGGACTCGCGTAGACCCGTGGTTCCGCCGGGACATGGAATCAGTGGTAAAGCTGTCCGTTCAATACGACAAGCAAGAAATGGCACGGAAGTTCTATGCCAGGCTCGGCGAACTGTTTCCACAGAATGACAAGTACAAAGTCACTTTCGAGTCTTTTGTTGAGCAGGAGGTCTTCAGCTCGCTGGCCCAGCTCGAAACGACCGATCTGACCAACATGATTTACACGGTAATAATTCGCTCCGTGATGATTATCGCATCGGGCAACACAGCAGACGGACGGGGGGCTGCGATGTTCGCCCAGCGGCTGTTCAATATGCTCCCCTCGTCTGCTCGCGAGGGTCTTGACTTTGCAAAGACCTTCAGCATGGCCGCCGAAGCACTCTCAGCAGATTGGCCCGCCATCTGCAAAGACCGGCTAAAAGAGTTCAACCTCTCCGCCGAAAACAAACCATAAGCGTGAAAGGAGTCGCGAATGTTCGGTGCCGTCATCGGCGACGTAACAGGCTCGGTATACGAATGGGACCTCATCAAGACCCAGGACTTCCCCCTCTTCTCCCCGCCAGCGACTTCACCGACGACACCGTTCTCACCGTCGCAACCGCCGGCAACGCCCGCTGCTACAAGGACTTCGGCCGACGCTACCCCGGCCGCGGCTGCGGCGCCAGCTTCGTTCACTGGCTCGCCCGCAAGGACGACGCCCCCACTAGGCAAATCCCAAAAACCATGCAGATGAGCTTTGTTCGCAATGCCTTGCGGATTCGATTGGGGTCTTCAATTTGAAAACTCGTGGCTTGTTCCGCCCCCACCCTCTCTGCATCCTTCACCGCCACCTGTGCTCCGCAAAATCAAAGTTGTAATGCTCCCGAACCTTAAACACCGCCACCCGCTCCGGCAGCATCGCAAAATACTCGTCCATATCGTCGAAGAGCACCGATATCCCCTCCCGCAGGATATAAGACGCCTTGTCCCGCGCGATATGAATAACATGATACGTAATCCCATGCTCCGCCAGCAGCTCCCCCACAAAAGCCTCCGTCCCCGGCACACGATTCGTAATCACATGTATCTCATGACCCGCCGCAGACATCGCCGCCGTAAACGCCGCGAAAAACGCAGGATAAGCCGTTATAGTAGCATCCAGATCAACCCCGATCTTCATACCGCCCCCATACAGTGCCCCAAGTGGCACGGGCATCTTGCCCGTGTCCCAACTTGCATCGACATTTCAACGCACGCTCTTGCCCGTTCGTCGAGCGCACTGATGCTCAGCGTAAATCTGCGCTGGACAAATCTGCATCATAACCTTCGCCGCCCGGCTTGCCGTCTGCTCCGTAACTTACAATGGTAAAAGGAATGCCGTCCGCAGGCTCGAAGATGTAAACAAAGTCCCTGCCCCAAGCATCCTTAGGCACCTCAGCGATATCGAGGTACCCTCCTGTATTCCAACCAACTACATCACCAGGTTTTTCGATGAGCGATCGTAATCCCTCCTCGCGTGTCGGATAGCGGCCCGTGTCAACTTTGAACTGGATGATGGCCGCATGAAGTGTCACGAGGTTACCACGTGTCACTAACACATGATCATGTGGTGTGTAATGCCGGCAGCCGGGCATTGCCCCCACAAGTATGGCACAACAAATGACAACCATCATGACTACCTTGACGGTCCGCATGTCTCTGTCTCCACCAAAAACTGAATACTCCACCATTTTCAGATCCGCCTCTGGCCATCACTTCCCACAGGTTTCTGGAGGATCCGCACCGGCCCGAACAGCCCCGACTCATTCGCCTGCCCGTAATTATCATTGATCAGGTTCCCCACCCGCACCCGCACCTCATTAGCCCCCGCCTTCACCGCCTCCGTAACGTCATACCTGAACGGCCCCCACAGCCGCCGCCCGCAATGCTCACCGTTAACCCACACCTCCGCCACATGCTGCACCTTCCCCAGATCCAGAACAACCCGCCCCCCGACCTCCTCAAGCTCGAACCCCTTGCGATAGTCCACATACCCGCTGAACCGCTCCATCCCCCAGTCCCGCCACTGCCAAAGCTCCCGCAAATCCCCCCCGCTCCGCACCAGCTCCGCCGGCGGCCGAACATAATGCTCCACCGGCGGCTGCACCTCCATATCAACGCTCACCCGCCACGGCCCCCTCATCTCCGCCGCAACCCTCTCCGCCGGCCGCTTCGTCTCATCCGCAATCGCCCGCTCGCCCGCGTCAAACACCAGCCAATACCCCTCATAAGGCTCAAACGCCAACTCCACCCGACTCCCGCGCTTCAAGTCCTCCGACGACGCCGCTCGAACCTCGCCCGTCTCGCAATCCCAAACCGAAGCACGCCCCCGCACGCCGTCCACCACAAGCACGCACTCCCTCCGCTCATGCCCGTTATTCGCCAACCAGAAAAAATCCCTCCCGTCAATCCGCCGATGCTGCTGCAGCATCTCGAACCCCCCGCGCTCAAACGCCACATTCGACACCAGCCCCCGCGACCCCTTCCCAATCGCATCCTTCAAACTCCCCTCGCACCGCACAAACCTCCCCGCAGCCGCCAGCCGCCCCATCAGCCGCCTCATCTCACGATCCCCCGCCCCATTCTCCACCGACCCCGAAGGCAAATCACCCAGCGCATACACGGCCCCGCCCCCCTCCGCAAACGCCGCAACCTTCCGCGCAGCCTCCAAAGACAAAACCGCCATCGGCGGCATCACCACCGCCCCAAAAGAAAACTTCCCGCGCACCAGCCGCCCCCCGCGCACCTGCATCTGCCGCATATAATGCCGATCCGCAATCAAATACTGCACCCGCGCCGCCGTCAAATCCGCCATCGCATCGGAATAAACCGCGTTGATACGCCGCACCTCATCCGAAAACCACTCATCCATCCGCGGCGGACACCACCACGCACTGTTCCGCTTCAGCTCCTCCATCGACTGCTCCACGTCCGCCTCCGTCCGCACCGCCATCACCGCCGGCCCAGGCACCCGCCCCTTGAACGCCGGATCGAACACCCCCGGCCCGCAAAGCGCCCAAACGCTGTCCATCGGGCTCAACACCAACACATCCGCCGCCAGCCGCCCGTGCGAATTCACAAAGCTCGCCCGCCGCACGAAATCCGTCCACAAGTGCATATAAGGCCACATCGGATTCATATCGAACCAGTCCGGCGGCCACGGATGACGATCAAACTTCCGCGTCATATAAACCCCGTGCGGCACCACATGACTGATCCCCCACGCCGCCGCCGCGTTCGCCGCCTGCTTGATATTGAACGGCTTAAACTGCCACCAACCCGCCGCCCCCATAATCTCGCTCATAAACCGCCGCCCCTCGAACTCGCACACCGAAAGCGTCTCCATAAAATCGTGCGGCTTCAGAATATTCAGCCCCAGGCAATCCGTCCCCGGCATCGAAAACGCCCGCTGCGCCTTGAAAAAATCCCCAACCGCCCCCGCCTGCCACATCAGGGTCTCTTCCCACAAATTCGAAATGCAGTACATCCCCCGCTCCTCCAGCCAGCGGCTCGTCCCCCCCAGAAACTCCGCATAAATATCCGACACCGTCTCGAACCACTGCCACCGAACCTTCGCCCATTGCCCCTCAACGTCCTCCTCGAACATCAGCGGCATCGTCCGCCGAATATCCGCCCCCCAGTGCCCCCCGTACCGCTCCGCCAGATGCTCCGACCACGCTAACTTGTACCCATAGTCCCCCTCATGATCCACAAACGACCCCGGTATCGAACGCCCCATCCGCTCCCCGAACCGCTCCGCATAAGGCACATGCGCCAGCCGAATAAACGCCTCCGACACCCGCGGATCCAGATAGTTCAGCCGCCCCCCGTCCGCCCCCGGATGATAATACTTCCCAAACGAATACACGCGCCACCGCCCACCCGCCGGCGCCTTCCACGTAAACGCCCCTCCCTCGCCGACCACCCGCAGCGTCCCGCTCTCGATCACCCCCGGCCGATGCGGCGCAATCTCAAACTCCTCATCCCCCGCCGGCCGAGGCGCCTCCCCCAACCGCACCAGCCGCGCCGCCACGTTAAAAAACGACTCCGGCAGCAAAACCACCTCCCCGCCCTCAGCGACAACCGTCTCCCACTTCAGCGACACCGCCCACAAACCCGGATTCTCCCGCAAAACCCGCCCCGCCGCTCGCCCGCTCGGCCACCAATACTCATCCACATAACCCAGATACCCCCCGCCAGCCTCCGCCGCCGCAAGCGCACCCCCAAACTCCCCAAACCACGCATCAGAAAGCCACTGCTCAATGGGCAAATCCGCCGTCCCCGCCTGCGACATCCGCCCGTGCGGATACCCCGGATTCAGCCGCTGCTCCATCATCTTCCCCGCCATCGCCGCCGCCTTGCCCGCCTGAATCGGCTCATCCCAGAACCAGAACGCAAAAGGCCCATAAATCATGTCCGGCTCGCCAAAACCCCCCTCCACAGCCGAAAACGCCGCCTCCCGCCGCTCCGCCCAATTCGCCGGCCTCTCACCCAAAGCACAAAAACCACCCCCCAAAACCACCGCCAAAACCACCCAAACCAGACCAGTCCGCATCACATTCTCCTGTCGCAAAACCGCCATACCCCAGCCGCCATCATACCCAATCCCAACCGCCAAAACCACCTCCTCGACCCCGCAGCAAAAAAACACGGTCCCTCCATTAATGCACGAACTTGCGCATTTCATGCGAGATTTCCCCCAAAAATCCGCCCCCCGCAAACGTAAACCGCTGCCAATAAAGCACTTAAATTTTTTAATTTTCCCGCCCAATAGCAAGATAGTGCAAGCGCATTTTGTGCTATGTCGACACTGCCAATCCACTTACGGGTGGCAGCCACTGGAGCAATACTCCAACACCAACCATTCAACCACTCGCACCCGCCACATCATCGACCGTGCCCCGCGCCCCAACCAAACCAGCGAAGTGGCTGGGCAAGCCGAAGGCCCCTCACAATTTGAAGCTCCAGTGTAACCCCGTACAATTGTAAGGCCCAGGGTGGCAGCCACTGGAGCGCCACTCCAACACCAACCACTCACCCCTTCGCACCCCCACAGCAACCGCCGCCTTCAGCGCGCCGAAACAACCAGCGAAGTGGCTGGGCTCGCCGACGTACCCCCACAATTAGAACCTGTTGCAATTCACATCAAATAGTCAGATAATCTCTGCATGTGGCAGGGAGACAGATTCAGAAGAACATGCAAACGCTTCGACCTCCCAGGGCAGGCACACGGGTTGACCTTCAGTTGCTACAAGAGCCGGAACTTCCTGTCCGTGGAACGAACCTGCCGCTGGCTTGCCGAATCGATCAACGCGGCCCGCCACAAACTGGACTTTTCATTGTGGGGTTATGTCTTCATGCCCAACCACGTCCACCTTCTAATCCGCCCATGCCGAAACTCCCGCTCGATTGCGAACATACTGAAGACGATCAAAGAACCAGTCGGCAGAAAGGCCATCGCTTATCTAAATGCAAACAATCCTTGCGCCCTTGCCCAATTGACAACAGATCAGCAGTATCGCAGGTATCGCTTTTGGCAAAAAGGTGGCGGCTATGATCGCAACGTCAACAGATTTGAGACCCTCGTTGAGTGTCTCGAATACATACACAACAACCCGGTGCGCAAAGGTCTTGCAGAAAGGCCCGAACAGTGGCTCTACTCAAGCGCGGGCGAATGGCTCGATGGCACACCCGGCCCCATCAGAATTGACAAAGAGGATTGGCCCGCCTTCATCTGATCGCCCCGTGTAGCCCCCCACAATTACAAAGCCCAGGGTGGCAGCCACTGGAGCGGCCCCCCAACCTAACCCATTCAATCCTCGCACCTCCCACATAATCCACCATGCCCCGCCCGCCACCAAACCAGCGAAGTGGCTGGGCAAGCCGAAGGCCCCTCACAATTTGAAGCTCCAGTGTAACCCCGTACAATTGTAAGGCCCAGGGTGGCAGCCACTGGAGCGCCACTCCAACACCAACCACTCACCCCTTCGCACCCCCACAGCAATCACCGCCTTCAGCGCGCCCGAAAAACCAGCGAAGTGGCTGGGCAAGCCGAAGAACCCTGACAATTGAAGCCCCGGTGTGGCGCCTTGCAGTTGTAATCTCCAGGGTGGCAGCCACTGGAGCGCCACTCCAACACCAACCACTCACCCCTTCGCACCCCCACAGCAGCCACCGCCCTCAGCGCGCCGAAACAGCCAGCGAAGTGGCTGGCCTCGCCGAAGGTACCTGCAATCAGCACCTCGTATTACAAGCTACGCATGACGCGCAAGGCACCCCCGCAAACTAACATACCGCAGCACCCCCGCAAACACCGCCCAGCAAACCGCCACGACCACCGCCGCCGCAATCACCGGATCAACCGCCAACTCCGGCATCCGCCTGCCCCCCACAAACACCAACGGAAACAGCATCGCCGGCCCACCCATCAGCACTCCGAACACTAATCGCGGATACCTGTGGAACACTAACCCCAGCGCCAGCACCACAGGCGCCACCGCCAGCGGCACAAAGAACCACCGCACATCCAGCGCACGATACGCCACCTCATGCCCGCGAATCATCAGCCCCGGCATCACCGGCTCCAACAACACCGAAAGCACCGCCAGCAGCGTCACTGACCCCGTCACAAAAACGCACGTCAGGACCGCAAGGACCAGCCCCGACCAGAACCGCTCCTTCCGCCCCCCCGCAACAAGCATGGACGAATGAACCCCCAACCGCGTCTGAACCACCATCAGACCTGGCATCAGAAAAACGACCGCCGCCGCCGGCCCCATATAACCCATGCAGCCCGCTAAGACCGCCCAAATCACTGCAAAATGCACCCACTCCTTCCTCCGCGACGCCCAAATACCCGCCCCCGCACTGTACCAGTTTCCCCACGCATACCGCACCGCACCCCGCCCGCCGCTGATCCTCGCCAGAAAGAACCGCTCCACCTCCGGCAGAACGCCGAACGCCTTCTTCTTCGCAATCCGCGCCTGGCCAAACTTCGCCATCCGCTCCTTGTCCCACGCGTCGAACGCCCCCATCCACATCCGCCCGCAGTACCGCCGCCCAAGCCCTGCCCCGCTCAACAGACGCCACGCCGCAAAGTTCGCCGCAATACCCGCCGCGACAACCAGTTGCCAACCCTCCGCAGCCAGCCGCGTCAGGTGCGCCTCCGCATTCACCATGTTTCCAATCACCACCCCGAAAACAACCAGCCCGATCGCCGCCGCCCAGTTCTCGAACCGAAACACAACCCAAACCGCCGCCCAGTACATAATCGTGCTCAAAAAAAAGCCGGACACCCCCATAAGCGCCGCCGTCGCAAAATCCGCCCTTGAGTACACCCCGCACAACGTGCCCCACACACCCGCAAACAAAAGCCCCGCCCCAAACAGCACCCGCGCCGGAACCCGCCCATGCCCCGGCAGACAATACGCGAACGGCCTAACCAAAACCTCCACCTGCATCGCACCGATGAACATCCCCGCCACCCACATAAAAGCCCCGCCCAAAAGCAGCGGATGCAGCTTCCCCGCAACAGCACCCGCCGAGCCCAAGGCAATGCCCCCGCCCAGAACAAGACTAATCACCCAGAACCCCCGCCGCTGATAATAATGCTTCAAATTCGCCGCCAACGCCGTCATAATACCGACCTCATTTCTGATCGTACCCTTAGCAAGATCATTCACCGCGCTCACCTGTCATTCCCGCGCAGGCGGGAATCCAGCACATACCAACCCACCCTTCCACAAACACCGGCCCATCCACCCCGGCAAATACCCAGCACCGCGCGCCGCCCACATCGCGGTCCCTTTCACGTTCCCGCGCCCACACTGTCATTCCCGCGCTCACCTGTCATTGCGAGGAGCGAAGCGACGAAGCAATCTCAACCCCCACAGCATCTTGTGCGTTCCTCGCCACACAAACAACCCCGCCGCCCTCCGCACCAAAACACAACCGCCAATCATCACCGCACAACACCCGCTCACCAAACCCCATCCGCCAGCCGAACCACCGCAGCCACATTCACCGCTAACCTCACAGCAATGCTCAACTGACCCGGCAGACAGCCGCACACCACCCGCATCAACAACCCGCCCCGCCAGCAATCAATAATAAATAACAACCAGCTACGCATGACTCACAAGACTCCCCCGCACGCAAACATAACGCAGCACCCCCGCAAACAGCAGCAAACTGCTGTTCTGGTACAGATGCTTCAAATTCGCCGCCAGAATCCTCATCTCGCTCGCCCCTGCTCCTTCACCCTGCAATCGCCGCATATATCTCTTCCAGGCTCAGCGCCTTGATCTCGATGTCGCAATGCAGCGCCTTCGCCCGCGCCGCCAGCGCCTCCCGCGTACAGTCCCGCACCGTCAGCACCGCCCGCGTATCGTCCCGCTGGCACGCAATCACGCCCTCGATACCTAACTCCTGCGGCATAGGTCCGTTCAGCGACGTCAGCGTAACCCGCGCAAACCGCTCCCGCAGCGCATCGAACCCGCTGTCGCACGCGATCCGCCCGTCCCGCATGATAATCGCATGATCGATCACCTTCTCCACGTCGCCCAGGATATGCGACGAGATGATGATCGTCCGCCTCTCGTCCTGTATGAACTGCAAGAGCAGGTCGAGGAACCGCGCCCGCGCGATCGGGTCCAGCGCCGACGCCGGCTCGTCAAGTATCAATAACTCCGGCTCAAAGCCGATCGCCAACAGTATCGCCACCTTCTGCCGCTGCCCCGGCGAAAGCGTCCCCACACGCTTTTTCCTCTCGATCGCGAAGTCCTCGACGTACCGCGCCTCTAAGTCCCCGTTCCAGTTGTCATAGTAAGCCGCCACGTACCGGATCAACTGCTCCACCGTCATCCAGTCTAAGAGTTCCCCCTCCTGGTGAACGTACCCGATCCGCCCCAACTCCGCCGGGCCCAGCTTGCCCGCGTCCACGCCGAACGTCGTGCACGTCCCCGAGTCGGCAAGGTACAGCCCTATGATGTGTCTCAGCAGCGTGCTCTTGCCCGCCCCGTTCGCGCCTAACAGCCCGATGATCGACCCCCGCCCTATCGTCAGGTCCACCCTGTCCAGCGCCGCCGTCCTGCCGAACCGTTTCGACAGCCCGCGAATCTCAACGATCACATTCTCCTGTCTCATCTCTGCCTCGCGCCTTTCAAACTGTATTCCGAGTAATGCTTCCTTAAAAACTCCACCGCCTCCTCTTCCGACAGCCCCAACTGCACCGCCGTCACCGCCGCCCTGTCCATCGCCTGCGCCAGCAGTTCCGTCCTTATCTCCTCCTGTTTGCCGCCCTCCACGTCCGCCACAAACAGCCCCACCCCCCGCCTTCGCTCCAAAAGACCTTCCGCCTCCAAAAAACCATACGCCTTGCTGATCGTCATCGGGTTCACCCGCAGCCGCGCCGCCAACTCCCGCACCGGCTCCACCTGATCCCCGCAACGAAGACCGTCCGTCATTATCTGCTGCCGGATCTGCCGCATCACCTGACGGTAAATCGGAACCCCACTATGATGATCGATTTCCAAAAGCATTTTGCCGCCTGTCGTATCACTGTATTACTTGCCTAATACACTATACACGCCAACAGCTTAAAAACAACAAAAAATCTGAAATTCCGCCCCCCCAAAACGAAAAAACATGCAAAAACAACCACTCCCGGCGAAAAAAAACGGCCCTTAAAACAACTTTTGCGCAAAAAAAGCCCAACTTCTTGACACATCTGAGCCCTCCAGGCGTCTAATTGAATGGTTCTGACGCACTTTTAAGCCTCCAAATCCAGCAGATGGCGGGCAAAAGATTCAATAAAAACACCGAGTCAGTAACCCGCCGCGGGCCGGCCCGGCATCATAACGAAGCCGCCGGCCCATTTTTTCCTTAATAAATGCTTGACATCAAACCCGCGTTCTGATACAATACCCCTTGTCATTAAAACATCCGGGGGTATCAGATGCTGTCCTTACAAATGAAATTGAAGCTCGTCTTCCAAAACCGCGCCGCCAGACCTCCGCCGGTAAAAACAAAAAAGACCACGCTTTACTAAAATTCCGAAAACAAGCGAAACACACCAAAAACAAGGGGGAGAACATGATTCAAAAAAAGGCAAAACCCGCCCGGAACCGGCAAAACTCCGCCAAAATAGCACCCTCCCGAAAAGACCTGCTCACAACAATGAAATCAGCCGTCAAGGCACTCTTGACAATACCCATGCCGCCCTGTTGACAAAACCAGACTTGCGCTTGCTCCCTGACACTATGTTTCTTAATATTTCATTAACAATTGAACCGGTCGAAACGGTCTTTGAGGCGGATGGCCTGCCTATCCTCCTCCTCCACAGGCTGTTTCGCATCAAAGACGTTCGGCCGGATAAATCCTCTACCTCCTGTACCGGCCACGGCCGGATGAGCACTTCTGGAGATTCAGAGGTGCTGAGAAACCTGTAATGGGGGGGACCCGACAGGTTTCTTACCGCATAGAAGGACCTCTGCACCGCCGACGCAGAGGTCCTTTTTAATTGCGCGCGCATCGCCAAGTCTTAGGCATGGACAAAAAAATACATTTTCTGCAAAACTGTTATTTATTCAATTCGGTCTTCCTTAATTCTTTGCCCTTTGCGGGTTTGCGCAGCTTGTGTTTAAAAACTCACAGGGTTAGGGAGAGCCGATCCAGCAAAAACCCGCAGATTTTGCTTGACGCACTACATATAGCATATATTTTAGGCTTCGAAATCTATATGTAGGGCGCATGGCGATGACGGACATTTAGAGGCGCCCTTGAGTCGACTGGATCAGCCCGTGAGATGCCCGTTTTGTAAGGAGGACAACGACAAGGTCGTCGACTCCCGCTCCAGCGAGGGTGGGAGGATCATACGCCGCCGCCGTCAATGCCTGGCATGCAAGAGGAGGTTTACCACTTACGAGAAGATTGGCGAGAGCGTGAAGATCAGCGTCATCAAGAAGGACGGCTCACGTGTTCCATACGATCGGGAGAAGGTAATCGCGGGTATTCAGAAGGCTTGCTATAAGCGGCCTGTTTCGGCTGACCAGATCCAGGAGGCTGCCGACCGGGTCGAAGAGGATGTTTTCAGGAATTATGACAGGGAAGTGTCAAGCCGGTTTATCGGTGAGCGTACGATGAGACATCTGCGATCTGTTGACAAGGTGGCTTACATTCGCTTTGCCAGTGTTTATCGTGAGTTCACTGATGCCGGGGAACTGATCGACGAGGTGACTCGCGCGATGCTCGAGCCGGACCAGCCCGATCAGCCGGAACTGTTCGGTGGGTGAGCAGCCAGTCCGGCGGAGGATTATGCCGGATGCGGACAAGGAGGCCCGACGGTATGCAACTGAAAGTGATCAAGGCCGATGGAAGTCTGGAGGATTACCTCCACACAAAAGTGATTGGTACGCTGAGCAACGCATTGGGGCTTGTGGACGACATGAATATCTTTGCGGCGGAACAATTTGCCGAGGCGATTACTTTCTATCTCTATAAGAAACGCCGGCTGCCGCGGGTATCGAGCGAAGAGATCCATTTGATGGTGCTTGCAGCCCTGGAAGCGACGGGGTATGGACATGCGGGTCAGGCTCTCAAGGAACACCGTCTGAGCCGCAGGCTCAGGCGCGGGCGGGTGGAGGTCGTCGACGAGGGCGGCCTGCCGGGAGGACATGCGGCACAGACGACCAGCCGGTGGGACAAATCTCGCGTCGTTGGGCATCTTGTGCGGCTGGAAAGAGTAGATCGGCAGATTGCCCGCGCGATTGCGGCCTCTGTCGAGGAGAAAATACTGGGCCTGAACATGTCCCGTGTGCCGGGCACATTGGTCAGGCAGCTTGTAGTGGCGGACACGGAAGCGATGCTGGCGGCGCAGCGTCAATTGCAGATGGTCGCCGTTTAGTGCAACAGAATTGGCAAAGGATGTGCCGTAGTGCAGAGGCCATGCGGGCACGGATGTCCGCCCCAGACAGCAGCTGAAAGGACGCTGCAGATCGAGTCATTGTTCGGGAGATCAAGGAGAGGCACGGAACTTTCTGACCGGCGTGATCCGATCGAGCTGGCTGGGCAAACTGAAAAGGGGATTGAGCATGGAAGCTTCAATCCCCTTTGTCTTTGCGCAAGACGTGATGGGGGTATCCGTTCGTGAAGTTTTGGGGGGTGTTTTTCTTACCGTTGGTGCGCATAAAGAGAGCCGGCTCCGAAGCCGGCTCTGGACTGAGAAACAGTAAACCCTGATTGGCAATCACTCAGCACAGAGCGATGTACGTGGCGATCGCCAGAATCAGGACGCGTTTTTTGGTTGCTGTAAACGGGAGCCATACCTTGTGATAGAAGCTCAACATGACATATCTCCGCAAATCATACCCCACTACCGAAGCCCCGTGTTCCCCATTACACAGTTATTGTACAACAAACCCTTGAAAAAATCAAGCAAAAAAACGCCTTACGAGAAGGGCGATAAGAATCTTTTGGTGCTGAATCCAGTGCACAGGGGTGGACCTATAACAGTTGCCGGCCAGGACAGGGCGCAAGGGCTGTGCCGTGCCAGCCCGATAATATCGCCACAGGGGTACTGTGGTTTGACTTTGCCAGGCGGGTACATTTGGGCAGGTTATTTCGGATAATATCAGCGCCGCCGCCGGTCGATATGGGGGTTGACGCCGGCGGACATGGTACAGTCGCGAGGGTAGACTGTCGCCAGTGAAAACCGGACAGCACCGGAGAAGCGGCATGATCGATCCCCGCGAAGAAAGAAAAGCCGTTCTGCGTATCGTTGTGATGGTTTTGGTCTGCCGGGCCGCCTTCGCCGCGTCTCGATATGCACCTGGCGAGCAAGCTTAATATCGGGTTCGCCACCGGTCTGGTTTTACGAGCCACATTTGTTGAACAGGAATTCCGGTGAAATTCAGCTCCATTACAACCAAGCTGCTTGCGGTGCTAATAGCGGCATTTGTCTTATCGGCTGCTACAATCTGTTTGATAGCCGACCGTCAACTCCGAAATCTCGCCGACAGAAGCGCCGCGGCCGAGTACCGGCAGAAACTCGCGACCGCCGGCAATATGCTGAACCGTCATTACGACAAGCGGCAGGCGACGCCTCTGGCAGCCAGCTACGAAGAGGAATTGAAGGTCATCGCCGCGCGTTCGGTGGGGGATCTCGCAGTAAGCGATCCGACCAAGGCCGAACGTCTCTTTCTGGTTGACGAGCATGGGCGTGACCTTCTGGGGGGGCCAGCCGAGGCATTAGACGTGGAGGCGATCGAACGGATGCGTCGACAACCCGAAGGGCGTTTCGAACGCAGCAGCGCAACGGGCGTCGACTGGGTTATCCATATGCAATTCAAGCCGTGGAACTGGATAGTCGGCTACTCGGTGCCGCTGGAAACGAAGTATGCAGAGTCGCGTCGATTGCGGAACGACCTTGCGGCGATAATCGGCATCATTACATTCGGAACAATATCGGCATTTGCGTTGTTTATCGCACGGCTGGTACGCCCTATAGCCAAATTGACGGAGGTTGCTCGATCTTTGTCCGAGCATAAGGATTATTCGATTCGCGCCCTGAATGCCGGCGAAGGCGAGGTAGGCACGCTGATCGGGGCTTTTAACCAGATGCTCGACGAAGTTCAAAATGAGATCAACGAGCGCAAGCAGGCCGAAGAACAGGCCGCCATATTCAAGAGGTTCGCCGAAAGCAGCAGCCAGGGATTCGGGATTGCTTCGCTCGACTGCCGGATCAACTATATGAATCCGGCGCTGATGCAGATGCTGGGCGAGGATTCTCTTGAGGCGGTGACCGGCAAGACATTCGCCGAGTACTATCCGCCGGAGTGCCGGCGACACTTGCAGGATGAAATTCTGCCAGCTCTTGCGCGGGGCGAGAAGTGGTTTGGGGAATTGGTTTTGATATCGAAAGACGGAAGGACCATTCCCACGTTGGAGAACTTCTTCGTGATCCGCGATACGGACGGCAATCCGATGTTTTATGCGGATCTGATCTCCGACATCTCCAGTCGCAAGATCATCGAAGAGGAGTTGCGCGAGCATCGTGATCACCTCGACAGGCTCGTCAAGGAGCGGACCAGGGAGCTTGAGGCGTCGATGCTGCATGCGCGCTGCGTCGCCGACGAAGCTCGCACGGCAGAACGTACAAAAGGCGAGTTCCTTGCGAACATGAGCCATGAGATTCGCACGCCGATGAACGCCGTAATCGGCTTTTCGGATCTGCTTGCCGAGGAGGAGCTGACCTGCGAACAGCGGAAATATGTCGACCTGATTCGCGGCGCAAGCCATAATCTTCTGGAGATCATAAACGACATACTGGACTTTTCGAAGATCGAAGCGGGCAAGCTGGACCTGGAGAAGAGCGACGTTTCTCTGGGCGAGCTTCTGCTGTCGCTGGAATCGATGATGCGGCCGATGGCGGGGTGCAAGGAGCTGCAGTTCGAGGTGCTCCAGTGCGGCGAGTTGCCGCGGACAATTCATACGGATTCGGCGCGGGTGCGGCAGTGTTTGCTGAACCTGGTGAGCAATGCGATTAAGTTCACCGACCAGGGACACGTTTTCGTAAACGTATCACGTGAGGATTGTGAAGGGCAAGCATTCATTCGGTTCGATGTCGAGGACACGGGCACCGGCATCGAGCCGGACAAGCTGGATCTTATCTTCGACGCCTTTACGCAGGCCGACGGCAGCACGTGCCGCAAGTACGGAGGCACCGGGCTGGGACTGACGATAACGCGGCGTCTTGCGCATTTGCTGGGTGGCAAGATAACGGTCAAAAGCGAGCCTGGCAAAGGTTCGGTTTTTTCGCTTTCGATTCCGGCGGGGACCGAAGCAGCCTCTTACGACAAGTATGAGTTTGTTAATGATCTTGCCGAGCCGGTTGATGAACATCCGGCGCTGGCGATTACGGGCAGAGTGCTCGTGGCCGAGGATGCACCCGCCAACCAGATGCTCATCGAGGCGCTGCTCAAGCGTATTGGCCTGGAAGTGACACTTGTCGACGACGGCGTGAAGGCAGTGGAGCGGGCCACCGAGGAGGCGTTCGACTTGATTCTGATGGACATGCAGATGCCGAACATGAACGGTTTCGAGGCTGCGGCGCGGCTGCGCAAGATAGGGCTCTGTACGCCGATCATTGCCGTAACCGCGCGAGCGATGAAGGGCGACGAAGGCGAATGTCTCAAGGCGGGGTGCGATGATTATCTATCCAAACCCATCAGCAGAGATCGGCTGGAGGCGCTGATCGGCAGGTACATACGCGGACCGGCAGCCAGGAAATAGTCATTGGCGTTTGGAATGCAATGCGGCACCATAGAGAATGGATGTGCTCTGACAGTCCGCATCACCTCATCAGAAGTGTAGCATCCCGGGGTGCAGCATTCTCAAAGACTTGTAAGACTGATATACTCTTTTGGCTTCTCGTCGTCGGCCATTGTCCATGTGGTGGCGGTGGCGTCTTTGATGGTGAAGGTGATCAGAACGTCGTAACCCTGGGCGTCTATCCACGGCCTGAGAAAGTCGAACTTTTCGACGAGATCCTGCTTTAGCCGGATGTCATCGATTTCCACGGCCGTGGCGGCTATCCGCAATTGAAGCTCGTCCTGAGGACTGTAGAAGCACATCTCAATCCTGGGATTTGTACGGAGCTGCCTGCACACGTCCTTGTCGCGGCCGGTGCTGAACACAATGCCGCGGCTGTCAGCAAATGCAACCGCCATGATCCGCACATGCGGAACGTTATCCACACAGGTACCAAGTGTAAACAGGGGGTTCTTGTTGACGAATTCCATTATTTCGACCTGGTCCATTGTCGCTCCTTTCAAACCGCCGATGACACAGCGCTCGTATTCATATATCGCCACATACTGCTGCAGTGTCAAAATAAAAGTTGTATTGAACCACAAAGGACATTGCCGCTGCATTGGCCGTTAAACAGTTGGTGGAGACGTGCCGATATTGCTGCGGGGTGCGGATGTAGACCAATCTGAATAAAAGTGTCCGCCTGAACGCATAGCGCTGGGGACGGGTTTGTGCAATGAAAACACCTTGGAAGTTCTTCCGCAGAATCAAGCGAAGAAGATCGGAGCGATCCATAGCCCGCCTGGAAGGTCGCCGCCGGAAGCGTAATGCCGTGCCGCCGGATCTGGTCGAAGAAGTCGATCTGGTTGGTATCAAGGGGGTGCGTATGTGCGGTCATCGATTCAGCAAGCCCTTTCAGGATGACATAGTTGAATCCGTCTGGCAAGAGCGCAAGACGGACGTGTCCCGTTCTCCCGAAGGTTCGCCGTCTTATCATGTGCTGGCACTTTCCGGCGGCGGTTCTCGCGGCGCATTCGGTGCAGGTTACATATACGGCTGGACACAGACGGGTAAGAGGCCGCCATTCAAACTGGTGACCGGCGTCAGTACCGGCGCACTGGTCGCACCGTTCGCGTTTCTGGGACCGGCCTATGACGAACAGCTCAAAGAAGTTTTCACCACTATCAATGCCAGAAATGTCTTTCGAGTAAGGCGGATGATCTCATGGCTCTGGCATAACTCCTTTGCTGTTACAGAGCCGTTGAGTCAACTGCTCGGAAGATATGCGACGCCCGAAGCGCTGCGAGCAATAGCCCGGGCGCATGCGCTCGGCAGGCGGCTTTACGTGGGCACCACCAATCTCGATGCGCAGCATCTCGTCGTTTGGAACATGGGCGCCATCGCCTCGAGCGATCATCCCGATGCTCCAACGCTTTTTCGCAACGTGCTCCTGGCCTCGGCATCGGTGCCCAGCATATTTCCGCCAGTCTTTTTCGACGTTGAAGCCGGTGGTCGGCATTACGAGGAAATGCACGTGGACGGCGAAGTGATTGCGGGCGTTTTTTTCAATGGGTTCATGCTCGATCTGCCTGCGGCGCGGCGTGAAGTTTTCGGCCAGGAGGCATCGCCCGTGCCGATGTCGGCGTACGTTATCTGTAACGGCAAACTCTCGTCCAATCCCGAACCTGTCGGCCGAACTCTTCCAAGCATCACCAGGAGGGCGCTGATGACGCTGAACAAAGCGCATGCGCGGGACCATATTTACCACGTCTACAGCGTGCTTCAACAGAAAAATTTCGATCTGAATTATATTGCTATCCCTGATGACTGTCCGCTTCCCGACGGCAAACCGGGTTTCGACTCCAAGGAAATGATGAGTTTGTTCGAGATTGGGGCGGAAATGGCCAGAAGCGGGTATCCCTGGTTTAAATTTCCGCCCGCTCTCGACCAGAATATCTGAGCCGTCGATGCCTGCGTGAATCTGGAAATATTGTCAAATCTCTTGTTGCATACGGCAGGTTAGTCGATACAATGTGTGTATGGGTAGTATGAATTCATCCTGTTGGTTCGCCGCCGAGTTGCTCGGACTGCTTTTGCTGCGCCGTTAGGCGCAAAATACTTCTCCCCCATCCTGAATAGTCCTTTTTGAGTTTACTGTGGAATTTCTGTGCATTTTGCGGCATAATCCGCCGGATTCGCACATTTGCTTTGGAGGCAAGACAATGTCTTCTGAAAAAGTTGTCATATTCGATACAACGCTGCGTGACGGTGAGCAGTCGCCCGGTGCTTCTCTTTCGATAGGCGAGAAGCTCGAGATTGCGCAGCAATTAGCCAAGATGAGGGTGGACATAATCGAGGCGGGCTTTCCGGTGTCTTCGCCGGCACAATTCGAGGCGACTCGTCTTTGCGCCGAAAACGTCGATGGCCCGGTCATCTGCGGGCTGGCACGTGCCAGCGAAAAGGATATCGAGGCCGCGGGAAGGGCACTACAGGCCGCGGGGCGCAAGCGAATCCATACTTTCATCGCTACTTCGCCGATTCACATGCAGCACAAACTCAGGAAGAAGCCCGATGAGGTTCTTAAGATGGCCGTGGAGGCGGTAGCATATGCTCGGACGTTCACGGCGGACGTGGAGTTCTCGCCGGAAGATGCCTGCCGCAGCGAGATGGAGTTCCTTTATGAGATACTCTCGGCGGTCGTGGAGGCAGGGGCGACGACCCTGAACATACCCGATACTGTTGGTTACGTGCTGCCTTATGAGTACGGAAGGATCATTGGCCAGCTTAAGGAGAACGTCAAGGGGATTGAGCAGGCGGTCCTCAGCACGCATTGCCATAATGACCTCGGCATGGCGGTAGCCAATTCGCTGGCGGGGGTGCGAAACGGCGCGCGACAGGTCGAGTGTACAATAAACGGACTCGGCGAAAGAGCCGGAAACGCCGCAATGGAAGAGGTGGTGATGGCGATCCACACCCGCGGCGATTTCTTCGGCGAGGTGACGACCAATATCAAGACCACCGAGATATTCCGCAGCAGCCAACTTGTCTCGCAATTGACGGGATTTGTGGTTCAGCCGAACAAGGCGATTGTCGGCGCCAACGCGTTCGCTCACGAGTCGGGTATTCACGTCGACGGCATACTCAAGGAGCGAAAGACCTATGAAATCATGACACCTGAGACCATTGGTCTTTCCGGCTCGCGGATGGTTCTTGGGCGGCATTCAGGACGGCACGGCTTCGCGGACCGGTGCAAATCCCTTGGCTATAATCTCAGCAAGGAGGAAGTGGACGCTGCGTATGGGAAGTTCCTGGAGATTGCCGACAAGAAGAAGGAGGTCTTCGACGAGGACATTGCGGCCATTATCACCGACGAAGTACGTGCCGTGGATTCGCTTTATACGCTTGAATACATGCACGTCGCCTGCGGTACCGGCACGTTGCCCACTGCGAGCGTCAAAATCCGTACGGCCGACGGCGTGGCTCAGGCGGCGGCATGTGGTGACGGACCGGTGGACGCAGCCTACGAGGCCATACGTGAAGCAACGGGTCTTTGCCCGAAGATCGAGAACTATGCGATTCGCGCCCTGACCGGCGGCAAGGAAGCTCTCGGAGAGGCGACCGTTCGGGTGCGGGGCGATAATCGCACGTTCATCGGCCGAGGCGTCTCAACCGATATCATTGAGGCCAGCGCCAAGGCATACGTCGACGCCATAAATCGTATGGTCACGACCGAAAACAGCAGTTCCAACGAAACACGAGCGGAGCTTTAATAATGGGCATGACGATTACTGAAAAGATATTCGCACGGGCCGCGGGCCTCGATGCAGTCGAACCCGGCGACCTGGTTAACGCAGACATCGACGTCATCATGTGTCATGACGTAACTACGCCGCCGGCGATCTCGATGCTTAAAGAAAAGGGTATCGACCGCGTCTTCGACCCAGACAGGATCGTGGTTACCCCGGACCACTTCCAGCCGGCCAAGGATATCAAAAGCGCCGAGCTGCACAAGCGACTCGATACATGGGCCAAAGAAAAAGGCATTAAGCATTATTACAAGATAGGCCGCGCCGGCGTCTGCCACGCGCTGCTGCCGGAGCAAGGGCATATCCGCCCGGGTGAGGTCATTGTGGGCGGAGATTCGCATACCTGCACCTACGGCGCCTTTGCGGCCTTTTCGACCGGCATCGGCTCGACGGATCTGGCAGCAGCCATCGCCACGGGGAAGCTGTGGTTCAAGGTGCCTGCGTCGATGAAATTCGTCCTCAAGGGCAAGCTGCCGCACGGCGTATACAGCAAGGACGTGATCCTCGCCGTCATAAAGGCTGTCGGAACCGACGGTGCACTATATCGCGCCATGGAATTCGTCGGATCAGCGCTTAACAACATGAGCATGGAAGCTCGCATGACTATCACCAATATGGCGATAGAGGCCGGCGCCAAAAACGGCGTCATAGGCTTTGATGAGATAACGCAGGCGTATCTGGACGCCCACTTGAAAGACAAGACCGAATACACCGTATTCGAGTCCGACCCCGACGCCGACTACGTCGAAACCGTCGAGATCGATTGCTCCTCGCTCGAGCCGCTCGTCGCCTTGCCGCACCTGCCCAGCAACGGCGACCCTGTAAGCGACTGCGCAGGCGCTGCGATGGACCAGGCCTACATCGGAAGCTGCACCAACGGCCGCATCGAGGACATGCGCATCGCGGCAAAGATTATGAAGGGTCGGCAGGTAGCGATCAGAACCATCATTGTGCCGGCGACTCCGGAAGTTTGGAAGCAGTGCATCGACGAGAAACTTGCCGATGTGTTCTACGAGGCGGGTTGTGTCGTCAGCGCCCCGACCTGTGGGGCGTGCCTGGGCGGTTTCATGGGCATCCTCGCCGAAGGCGAAAAGTGTGTCAGCACCACCAACCGAAACTTTGTCGGCCGAATGGGTCACCCAAAGAGCGAAGTCTACCTCGCCAGCCCGGCGACGGCCGCCGCAAGCGCAATAGAAGGCAAACTCGCCGACCCAAGGAAATACCTTTAAGGAAGCATTTCGAACGTGAGGATAAGCCATGACAACAGCACATGTTTATAAACGGGATCACATCAACACAGATGAGATCATCCCGGCAAGGTACCTCAATACCGATGACGCGAACGAATTGGCGAAGCACTGCATGGAAGACCTCGATGCGGCCTTCGTGAAGAAGTGCAAACCCGGCGACGTCATCGTTGGCGGTGTAGACTTCGGTTGCGGCTCCAGCCGCGAGCACGCCGTCTGGGCACTCCAGGGCGCCAAGGTCGGCGCCGTCATCGCCGACACCTTTGCCCGCATCTTCTACCGCAACTGCATCAACTGCGGCTTCTACCCCATCGAACTCGAAAACGCCGTCGAAAACATCAACGACGGCGACGAAATCGAAATCGACTACGAATCCGGCGTGATCGATAACAAGACGCAAGGCAAGAAGATCAAATTCAAGCCGCTGCCCGATTTCGCCATAGAAATAGTCAAAGACGGCGGCCTGCTCGAACATATAAAGCGAAGGCCTTCATGATGAAAGAAAAGGGCGACAAATTTGACGAGAAGCTCGACGAACTTGAGAAGATTGTGCTCGCCATTGCCAACAATGCACACAAGATCGAACCGCCGCAAGTAAGGGAGGCTGTGCAGAAGGAAGTCAGCAGATTGCTGCTGGAACTGGAGAGGAAGTTGAAGTCTCTTTCGCAAAGTGGTGAATAATAAACGCAAAATGACATAGACGCCCTTGCGTCGAACTGTAGAATAGTGAGAAAGGATGAGTTGAATGGCGAGTTACAATGTTGCAGTGATTGGTGGCGACGGGACGGGGCCGGAAGTGGCCGCCGAGGCAGTGAAGGTCTTGAAGGCGGCCGCGGCGAAGTTTGACTTTTCGGTGGACCTGACTGATTTTGATTTTGGCGGCGAGCGGTACATGCGAACGGGCGAGACCCTTCCGGACAGCGCCGTTGAGGATCTTCGCAAATTCGATGCAATCCTCCTGGGTGCGATCGGCCACCCGGATGTCAAGCCCGGCATTCTCGAAAAAGGCATTCTGCTCAAGGCTCGCTTCGAACTGGATCAGTACATAAACCTCCGCCCGGTTAAGCTCTTCCCCGGTGTGGACTGCCCGCTGAAAGACAAAGGCCCGGACGATATCGATTACGTTGTGGTCCGTGAGAACACCGGCGACGCCTATACCGGCGCCGGCGGTTTCACGATGAAGGGTACGCCGCAGGAAGTCGCGGTGCAGTCGGCCGTGTACAATCGCTTCCAGGTCGACAGGGCGCTCAATTACGCCTTCGAATACGCCCGCAAGTACGGCAAGAAGGCGAGAGGCAAGAGCGCGGAGAATACACTCGCACTGTGCGGCAAGACCAATGTGCTTACCTTCATCTATGACCTTTGGGAGCGGGCGTTCCATGAGATGGGCAAAAAAGACTACCCCGATATCCGGCGCGACTACTATCACGTCGACGCTACCTGTATGTGGATGGTCAAGAACCCCGAATGGTTCGACGTGATTGTCACCGGCAATATGTTTGGCGACATTATTACGGACCTGGGCGCGATCACACAGGGCGGAATGGGCATAGCAGCCGGCGGCAACATTAATCCCGAAGGCGTAAGTATGTTCGAGCCTATCGGCGGCAGCGCTCCCAAGTATACGGGCAAGGGTGTCATCAATCCGCTCGCTGCCATATGTGCCGCGCAGATGATGCTCCAGACCCTGGGCGAGGACACAGCCGCACAGAAAATCGAAGAGGTTGTCAAGACGGTTACCGGGACAAAACTGAAGTCACTGGCCGCCGGCAGGATGGGCTACAGCACAACAGAGGTCGGCGACATGGTCGCCGAAATGGTGGCTGCCTGATGTCATTACGGCACCGCGGGCACCCTCCATCTGAATACGAGAGTAATGAGTCGTAAAGAAACGCTGTTAATTTCAGGAGGTAACATGGGTGCACGAAGATGTATTATCATGCTGATCGCCGTGATCGCGGCGGGACTGCTCTTTGCCGATGACGCATTGGCGCAGGAACAGAACCTTATACGCAATCCGTCCTTTGAAGAGGCCCGCGGCAGCCGCCCGACAGGATGGCGCACCCAGACATGGAGCGGAGAGGGTTCGTTTGAATATGCCGACCTCGCCAGGACGGGCAAGGCCAGCGTCAAGTTGAGTTCAACGGGCGGCGCCGATATCAGTTGGGCCCAGACAGTTTCCGTAGAGCCCTTGGCGCGCTACCGCCTCTCCGCGTGGATCAAGACTGAGAATGTCTCGGCCGGCACCGGTGAAGGCGCACTGCTGAACATCCACGACATGCAGGGCACGAAGACTCCCGCGGTAACCGGCACCAGGGACTGGACTCGTGTCACCTGCGAATTTGTTACGACGAACACATCCCTCCAGGTAAACTGCCTGTTCGGCGGGTGGGGCTCATCAACCGGCGCCGCCTGGTACGACGACGTTGTGCTCGAAAAGATCGCCGGCGCCACGCTCGAAGGCAAGACAGTGGAAGCGCGTGCCGGCATCGACGCAGGCCAGACCGGCGAGCCGATCTCCAAGTACATTTATGGCCAGTTCATCGAGCACCTGGGTCGCTGCATTTACGGCGGCATCTGGGCCGAGATGCTGGAAGACCGCAAGTTCTATTTCCCGATTCCTGCGCCGAGGGAACCATGGCGCACTATCGGCTCCGGTGCTCGCGTCCTGGCTGCATCCCCATGGAAGGTCATCGGCCCCAAAGATGCCGTCAGCATGAGCACCGAAAAGCCGCATTCCGGCAAGCAGGCCTGCCAGATCAGCCTGCCCGGCAACACCGCCGCGGGCATCTACCAGGATGAACTCGGCCTGATCAAAGGCAAACCGTACACCGGCCGCATCGTCGTCGCCGGAGACCAGTCCGCAGCGCCGCTCAAGATCAGCCTTGCCTGGGGCGATGGCGAAGGCGAGCGCCAAACCGTAACGATCGGCAGGCTTGGCGACGCATACACTACAGTCCCATTCGCATTCAAGGCAGGCGCCGCAACCGACAACGGCCGACTTGAGATCGTCTCCGCGGGCAAGGGCCGCCTTCTGATAGGCGCTGTGTCCCTTATGCCGGGCGACAACATCGACGGGTTCCGCGCCGACACACTGGCGCTGCTGCGTGAACTGAACAGCCCGCTCTATCGCTGGCCCGGCGGCAACTTCGTCAGCGGCTATGACTGGCGCGACGGCCTCGGCGATCGCGACACCCGCCCGACACGCACCAATCCCGCATGGACCGGCATCGAAACAAACGATGTCGGCATGGATGAATTTGTCCGGTTGTGCCGCCTCATCGACGCCGAACCTCTAATCGCCGTAAACACCGGCTTCGGGGATGCTTATTCTGCCGCCGCTCAGATCGAATACACTAACGGCTCGTCTGACACCCAGTGGGGTCGCATCCGCGCCGCCAACGGAAATCCTGAACCATTTAAAGTCAAATGGTGGTGCGTCGGCAATGAAATGTGGGGCAACTGGCAGCTGGGCTACATGAGCCTGAATCACTACGTCCTCAAGCACAACTGGGTCGAAGAGATGATGCGCAGGGTCGATCCTGATATCATTACCATCGCATCGGGCAACATCGGTGACTGGTCCCGCGGCCTTCTTACCCACTGCGCCGACCACATGGACGTTGTGGGCGAACACTTCTACTGCCAGAGCCGCGGCGATATCGTCGAACATGTTCGTCAGATCCCCGACCGGGTCAAGCGAATCGCCGACGCCCACCGCGAATACCGCCGCACTATCCCGGGAATTGCGGACAAGAACATCCTTGTAGGGGCGACGGAATGGAACTACTGGTACGGTCCGCATATCTACGGCGAACTCGGCACGCGCTACTTCATGCAGGATGCACTGGGCATTGCCGCGGGCCTGCACGAGTTCTTCCGCAACAGCGATATGTACATACTTGCGACTTACGCCCAGACCGTAAACGTCATAGGCTGCATCAAGACCACCAAGACGGAAGCCGCCTTCGACACAACCGCCCTTCCGCTTGTCCTCTATCGCAGGCACTTCGGCACGATTCCCGCAAAGGTAGTCGACGTACCGGCGCCTCTGGATATCGCCGCCGCATGGACCGCCGACAAGAAGGCATTGACCATTGCCGTCGTGAACCCCACGTGGGACACATACCAGCTCGAACTCGGCGTTGAAAAGGCGCGGCTTGCGGGCAAAGCCGAGACGTGGGTCATCGCCGGTGACACGCCGCTGGCGCATAACAACCCCGGCGAAAAGCCCAATGTCATCATTGACAAGGCTGCCTCCACGGACCTGTCCAAAACGGTGAGCCTGAAACCGCTGAGTATTACCCTTTACAAGGTGCCTGTACGCTGACCATTGAAAACATGGACTAAACCGTACGCCGCCGGTATAATGCATGTACCGGCGGCGTTTTTGTTGGAGCAATCACATGAACAGCATTACCAGAATATGTCTTATCCGGGCGTGTCTTGCCCTTTCCGTTTTGCTGTGTGTGCACGATCGCGTACTGGCCGACAACGTTGACCGCCCGCGGATGTACTATACCGACACGACCTTCGGCGGCGCCTTTGCCAAGGACCCTGATGTGGTGCGATTCAACGGTCGCTATTACATGTATTACACCACGAACCGACCGGGACGCGGAATAGCCGTCGGCATCGCCGAGAGCACGGACATGATTGACTGGACCAAAGTCGGCGACATGCTGCCCGAGCAGGATTGCGAAAAGAAGGGACTGGGCGCTCCGGCGGCCATCGTACTCGGCGGCAAGGTCCACCTTTTCTACCAGACCTACGGCAACGGACCGAAAGACGCCATCTGCCACGCCGTCAGCACCGACGGCGTTCGCTTTGTCCGCAACGAGACCAACCCCATCTTTCGCCCCGCCGGCGACTGGAACTGCGGCAGAGCCATTGATGCCGACGTGATCGAGCATGACGGCCGGTTGCTCCTCTACTGGGCCACGCGCGATCCCGCGTTCAAGATCCAGATGATTGGCGTTGCCGGCGCCCCAATCGATTCGGATTTCGGCCGGGATGCATGGCGGCAGCTCTGTGACGGACCGATACTCAAACCAGAACTGCCGTGGGAGAAAAACTGTATCGAGGCGCCTGCGGTCGTCCGCCGCAACGATCGACTGTACATGTTCTACGCCGGCGCCTACAACAACGAACCACAGCAGATCGGCTGTGCTGTCAGCGAAGACGGCATCCGGTGGCAGCGGTTGTCCCGACAGCCCCTCCTGCCAAATGGCGAGCCGCAAACGTGGAACGCCAGCGAGTCCGGCCACCCCGGAATCTTCACGGATGATGACGGCAGGATGTACCTGTTCTTCCAGGGTAACAATAACCGCGGCAGAACATGGCACCTGTCGAAAATGTATGTAAAATGGGACGACGACAAGCCGTACCTGGTTCGTCCTCGCGACAAGCACAGGTTCGATCTGGTTGAATAGCAACTGACGCCGAATAACGGAGGTTCGTTTAGTGCCCGCGAATCTGACACCGCAATACAAGAAGGCCGAAGAATGGTACCGCAGTGCTTCTTCCGATGAGGAGAAGCGCCAGGCGCTGGAGGAAATGCTGCGGACTATCCCTCGCCACAAGGGCACCGAGCACCTCCAGGCCGACATCAAGAAACGCCTCAGCAAACTCCGGGAAGCCGCCGAAAGCGGCAAAAAGGGAGGCGCAAAGCACGTCGACGTCTTTCACGTCCCCAGAAGCGGCGCCGGCCAGATCGCTCTGATCGGCCTGCCCAATTCCGGCAAGAGCGCCATTCTTGCGGCCCTGACCAAGGCCAAAGTCAACGTAGCCGACTACCCATTCGCCACGGACAAACCCGTTCCAGGAATGATGCACTTCGAGGACGTGCCAATCCAGCTTGTAGATACGCCCCCGATCACCGCCGACTACGCCGCGCCGGGCCTGGTCCAGACGTTCCGCGGCAGCGATCTTATCGCTATCGTCATTGACCTGTCCACCGACGTGCTTGAGCAGGTAGAGGTCATCCTTGAATACCTTGACAGCCACCGTCTCGTAGCCGACCGGTCCTCCGAAGAAGCCAATCCTCTGGCTCATCCCGCGTTTGTTATCTGCACGAAATCCGATCTTGCTGAACCCGACACGTTTCAAACGCTTCGGGAGCTTTGCGACAGGCCGTTCGAATTCATGAAGCTCTCCGCGACGACCGGCGAAGGGCTGACTGAGTTCTGCGCAGGCGTATTCCACATGCTTGATATTGTCCGCGTCTACGCCAGGAAACCAGGCAAGGAACCTGACATGAATGAACCGTTCACCCTCCCGCGCGGCTCAACTGTAACCGACCTGGCCTGCCACATCCACCGTGAACTTGCCGAGAAACTGAAAAGCGCCCGCGCCTGGAACGCCCCCGGCATTCACGATGGTCAAAACGTCCCCCGCGATCACATCCTGACCGACAGGGAAATTGTGGAACTACACTTCACCTGATCTGCGTCCTCTATCGCGGTGGTTTACAGCGCAGCAGCCCCGCTCTGCTCTTTTGCAGCAGCCAGAGAACACCAGGCAAAGCAACCTGCAACAAACGTTGACACAACCTTTGAATGATTGGAATGGCTCATGCACATATCTTCCTCCTTCGCACAAAAATGGTCCCCGCAGACAAGAACCTGACGTTCATCGAATCTTCAGCGTCGCAAGCGCCAGTACCGCAAAACCCATCGACAGCAGCCAGAACCGCACCACAACCTGCGGCTCAGACCATCCCGCCAGGTGAAAATGATGATGAATGGGCGCACACCGAAACAGACGCTTGCCGCCGGTGTATTTGAAATACCCGACCTGCAGGATTACGCTGAAGAGTTCCATGATAAACACCCCGCCGATGATGAACAGCAGGATCTCGTTTCGCGTTACAACCGCCCCGTACCCGACGGCCGCCCCCAGCGACAGCGAACCGACGTCGCCCATGAAGACCTGCGCCGGATGACAGTTAAACCACAAAAACCCAAGGATCGCTCCTGCTATCGCCGCGAAGAACACCGACAGTTCACCCGAGTGCGGCACATGCGGAATCAGCAGGTAACTTGCCCATGTCCGCTCGCTCGCCGGCGCCATCGTCTCCGAAGTAATGTAACAAAGAATCACCAGCACGCCCGCCACGATCCCGATGCAGCCAGGCGCAAGCCCGTCCATCCCGTCCGTCAGATTAACCGCATTGCTCGCTGCCGAGATATAAAGCACTACGATCACCGCAAACATCCACTTGGCCAAAGGTATGCCCTTATTGTAAAAAGGCAGCCAGAACCGCAACGCATCCGGAATGTTAGCCATGTCCGAATAAAGAAAAATAGCAATCAGGCTTGTGCAGCCAAACTGCAGGATCAGCTTCTCCCACGCCCGCAGCCCATCGCGGCTGCGCTGATGGCTCTTGGCCGTCAGCTTCAGCCAGTCATCGGTGCCCCCGATTGCACCGAACCATATTAAGATCACCAGCGCCTTGTGAATAAATGGATTATTCATCCGCGCCCAAAGGACCGTCCCCACGACAACCGCCAAAAGAATGATCACACCGCCCATCGTCGGGGTGTTCGCCCGCTCGCGCATCAGCTCATTCAGCGCGGCATGATGAAACTCCGGCCTGTCGCCTATCTTCATACGCAGGAGCGACCGAATGATGCGCGGCGCAGTAAAAAACGCGATCGCCAATCCCGTCAGCGCCGCCATGATACACCGGAACAACAGGTTCTGAAACCCATAGAACCCGATGCTGCTGTCCGGAAAAACCTCTCGCAGAAAATCAAGTAAATGGTATATCACCGTCCCTGCCTTCTCTCGAAACCGCGCACTAAGCTGTCCGCAAACTTGCCTCGCATCTGCGAATCAGGAAAACGCCTCAGTCAACGCTCGCACCGCCCTCTCAAGGCCGGCACTCCGCGATCCCTTCACAAGAATTATATCGCCGTCTTGCACAATATCCACAAGTTTGTCACACAGGACGTCCGTGTCACTGAAGACCGAACACTCCAGCCCCCTGCTCGCCGCTCCTCGTGCCGCCCCGGCGGTCGTCGCCGCAAACGGACCCGCTGCTAAAAGAACGCCAATGCCCGCTTTCGCCACTCGCTGCCCAAGCTCGGCGTGGAGCGCCTCGCTCTGCGCGCCTAATTCCCCCATGTGCCCACAGACAAAAACCGTCCGTCCGGGCGCACTATTGCTGATGCGCATCAGGGTATCAATAGCATTGGCCATGGATGCCGGATTTGCATTGTAACAGTCGTTAATGAGTGTGATACTTCCGATCCGCTGTATGTCCAGACGCATCCGGGCCGGGGTAAGCGCAGCCGCCGCTTCCGCAAAATCCTCCAACGAAAGCCCTGCGCATTTGCACACTGCCCAGGCGGCCAGTACGTTCTCCAGATTCGCCCTGCCCGCCAACGGAACATTGATCATTCGTCCTTCTATCCGCAGCGATCCTGAAGCCCCATGACAGACAAAGCATTCCCCCGTGATATCGCAGCCCGCCGACTGCCCGAACGCAGTATACGCAACGCCGATCTCGTCACAGTGCCGCCGCAACGCATCGAAGTCCCCGTTGATCAGCAGCGTGCCCCCTGGCACAAGTCCCTGACGTATCGATGCCTTTTCCCGCACAATGTTCTCCATCGACCCGAACCCCGCCAAATGCGCCGGATGCACATTTGTTACAGCGGCAATGTCCGGCCGAGCGATCCCCGTCAGGTAGGCAATCTCGCCGGGTGCGTTCGATCCCAACTCCATGACCAGAAATTCATGCTCTGCCTCGGTCGACAAAACTGTCAGCGGCATGCCGATGTGGTTGTTATAGCTCATGGGCGATTCGTTACACTTGAACCGCTGCCCCAATGCATGACTCACTATCCGCCGCGTTGTCGTCTTACCTGCCGAGCCGGTGATCGCGATCACTCCGGCGTCCATCCGTCCGCGATACCACCGCGCAAGATCACCGAGTGCCGCTATGCTGTCGTCCACAACCAGGACGGGAGCTGCGCAGCCGTCGATCTGACGTTCTGTTATCAAACAACGCGCACCCTTGTCTGCAGCTTGCCTGGCAAAATCATGCCCATCGAACCGCTCACCCCGGATCGCTACGAAGCAATCCCCCTCCTGCACGTGCCGCGAATCGGTGCTCACCCCCGTTACCCGTAACTGCGGCGATGCCCCCACAATTTCGTGAACAACCCGAGAACGCAAAACCTCTGTAAGATGCTTTGTCTCGATAGCCTTCATTTCACATCACACATCTATTCACACCAAGGCACCACAGACCGCAATGCACCGCTCAACCGGCCCCCAGGAACTCAGCGGCCACCTTTCGATCATCAAACTCGGTTCTCTCCGTTCCGATGATCTGATAATCCTCGTGCCCCTTGCCGGCCAGCAGCACGATATCCCCCTTACGCGCCCAGGCAATTGCCCGCTGCACCGCAGTCCGCCGGTCCGGCTCTATCACAATCCGGTCGGCATTGGGGTTCCCAAACCCCTCCACAATATCTCGTATGATCGCCTCGGGGTCCTCCGTCCGCGGGTTGTCGCTCGTTACGATCACCACGTCCGCCATCTCCTCGGCCACCCTCGCCATTCGCGGCCGCTTCGTCCTGTCACGGTCGCCGCCGCAGCCGAACACGCAGATCAAACGCTTCTTCTTAAGCGGCGAAAGCGTACTCAGTACGTTCCGCAGGGCATCGTCGGTATGTGCATAATCGACCAGGACAGCGAAGTCCTGTCCGCAGTCCACGGCTTCCAGTCGCCCGGGCACCGCCTCAAGAGCCGACAATCCCTTTGCGATTGTCGTCAAATCGAATCCTGCCGCCAAACACAGCCCCGTCGCGGCAAGATGATTGCTTACATTGTGCCGCCCGATCAGACGAGTCTGCACCAGCTCCCTGCGCCCCCCGAAAGAAACCGCGAAAAGGGTTCGCGCTGCGTCCATGTTGTGAACACGCGCAGAAATGTCCGTCTCGGTATCGATTCCATACCAGAGAACACGATTCAGAACATGGTGCGCAATCTCGTTCGCAGCAGGTGACTCGGCGTTCAACACCGCCGTTGCGTGAACCGGCAGCCCCGTGAACAGCCGCATCTTAGCCGCCAGGTATTCCTCCGCGGTGCTGTGATAGTCCAGGTGATCCCCAGTCAGGTTGGTAAATGCCGCCGCCGTAAACGGCACCCCCGCAAGACGATTCTGACTCAGAGCATGACTGCTTGCTTCGATCATCATGTACTCAGCGCCATCGTCGACCATTTTCCTTGCAAGGCGTGCCACCTGCACGGCGTCCGGCGTTGTCAGCGACGCGTGTGAACTCTCTTGCCCGGTATCGTATACTATCGTCCCGATCAGGCCGCACTTGCGCCCCGCCGCCTGCACGACAGATCGAACAAGCCAGCTAACCGTTGTCTTGCCGTTGGTCCCCGTGACGGCAAGATTTGTCAGCGTTGCCGACGGGTTGCCCAGGTGCTGCTGTGCAAGAACACCCAGCGCCTCGGCCGTATCGGCGACAACAACCGTTGATTCCGTCGGCGATGAGCAGTCCTTCTGGCACACGATGTAGGCCGCCCCGTTGGCAAGCGCTCGACCAATGTAATCATGTCCGTCAACGTGAGTCCCCGAAACCGCCACGAACACGTCTCCAGGACCAACAACTCGGGAATCCGCGCAGACGGAACCCTTAAACGCCGCCGACCCGACCAATGCCATAAGTTCAGTAAATGTCATATAATTGCACTAAAAAGATAACCATCGCCTCGATCTCATCTGCAAAGGCGACCGCGCAGCCGCCTCACCGACGAAACAACATACACAGATTTGGCCAAAAACTCGTTTTTGAGGTCCGGGGGTCGTTCGCAGGCCAACACAACCCCTATCTTAACCATATCCTATGTCGGCGACAATACCCCGCCCGATGCAGTAATTCACAACACATCGACTGACGTGAGAAGCAAGGATAATCGAATTAACTTGGCAAAACCGCGGTCTTGCAGTAGAATTTACATAGCAATCAGGGAAAGGAGACAGAAATGGGGAGATTAAAGCGCGCACACAATCGTCTAATCAGAAAGCATATCAAGGAGCAAGCACACAGGAACGTCCGACGAATTGCAATTCAGACAGGGACCGCCGCCATGTTTGTTTTTTCTGGCGGCATTCCGCTCCAGCAAAAGGCCCTGGCCGCCGGCGATTCCGACCCGCATCACCTGTGCGTGTCGCCCGATAGAGATGGCGACCTGCTTGCCGACTGGGAGGAACGAGTACTCGGCTATGACCCCGCCAATCCGGATGAAGATAGAAACGGTATATCCGATGGAGTCGGATTGGCCGCGCGGTGTGCCGAAGTGATTCGATCCATTCCTGTGCTCAAGCCGGGCGATCCCGTACCGGAAGGCCTTCATGCAACCGAACTCCTGGCGTTCGGTCTTGAGCAATGTGACGTCTGCGGCGAATCCTTCAACATGGGAGCGCTCATCATTCACACTCCTGACGTCGAAATAGCACTTCCCTTTATCGCCGTGCATTTTCTGGAACACGGATCGTTCAGCCATTCCGGCACCGTCCACAAGGACCGTATCAATGTCCCGGAACTTGTTCGAATCCTCGGTGTCCAGGTGCCAAACCCCGGCAATCATCAGGTGACTGTCCCAAATGACGCCGACAACGATCAACTGTCCGACGAAGAGGAGTACTCTCTTGGCTATAGTCCTTTCGACAACGACCAGAATCGCAACCTAACAGCCGACGGCGCCGACCTGTCCAGATGCATAGCGGCACGAGTTAACGAGTTGATTGCCTCCGCCCCGACGCCTGGTTACGAAATCTTCCGCCATGAGCTCGACGGGCTCGAGCAATGCCATATTTGCGGCCGACATATCCACATGGGTGGAACAAATATCGTCAACACGCGCCTCGGGCTGAAATATCCGAACGGCGAGGGTGGTTTTCTGCCCGATCTTGCGCTTCACGCAATGGAACATGGAGCGTTTGACTATTTCGGAACCCAGCACATCGGTCGAGTCGACACAAACCTGCTGGCCAACGTGCTCGAGATTCGCCTCCCCCACATGCCAGATAGACACGAACTGCCGCTGAAAAACAACGATACTGACCGCGACGGATTAAGCGATTCTGAGGAGATTGCCGCACGTCTGAACATGAACGATCCCGACCAGAATCAAAACCTGATCCCCGACGGCGTTGATCTCGCCATGCAATGCAAGAGAGTTCTGGACTCCCTGCCCGTCTACGAAACTCCACAGCCAGGCCTGGACAGGCCGTACAAGATAAACTGCTTCATGAGAGGCCTCGAACAATGCGAGATATGCGGCCAGAATGTTAACATGGGCTATTGGGAGGTGCATAACCCCCGTTTGAACCTCTCATTGAACATACCGGACATCGTCGTTCACTACCTGCAGCATGGTTCTTTTGAGTACAGCGGCAGCGTTCACGGCCGTGGAAGAATCGACGTCGTCACCTTGCTCAGGATCCTGAACATCCCCACAGAATGTGGCGACCTCGGCACGATATATCGTCCCGCCGATCTCAACAAGGATTGCGTGGTCAATCTGCAAGACCTCGCTGAAATGGCATGGCAGTGGCTTGCCGACACCCATCCTTAGAATGCCGAACTGCCATGCTGACGGAGCGCAAGCATTGAACTGCGAAGAAACTGTACGCATATATGATGGCCTCAGCATACCACTGGGTACATTGCGGTTTTTGAAGCAGGCGGATTGCCAGTTGGCGTTTCTGGCAATGCTTACCATCTCCGGAATCAAGCCGGCAAGCCGATGGGAGAAAGCTCTCGACGCCACGTTGATTGACTGCCTCCGCAGGCTCGGGCTGCACGTGTCGCAGGTCCGCCGCACAGTTGCAAACGGCGCACAGGTCACGGAGACGCTTTTCAGCAAATCACACGCCTATGTCGAGGTCTATGTCAGCAGGTGGGACGGCATGCCTCTCGACAAAGCCCCGGAAACCGTGCAGCTCGAAGGATTTCTGTTCGGTTATCCGCCATGCTGCGTTGAAGAGTACATCACAAACCCTTACACCCCCAATGATATCGATCCCGCCCAACAGGCACGGCTCTTTCATTGGGCATGTAAGGGTTGCCGAATAACACCCCTCCTGCTGCCTGTCTATGGGCGTCTTGAGTTGATCCTTGAGTCTCTGTGAGCAGAAAGGGTGAATCCTAAATCTGACGACTTGCCCCCCGACCGCCGCTTATCACCGGAAGGGGAAAGACAGATAAACTTAAAGGGTCTGATTATCTCAAGATGAACGCCGTATATGTCGATTTAATCACTTGCCGGCCTGCCAGAGTGTGGACAGACCGGGCCCGGACCTGACAGCAGCCTGGAAAAGAGGCCGGCAAGCCAATGAAAGAGCCAGAAGTCCTTACTGGACAGGACCTTACAGACGCAATACGCGACTTCATTGATAAGAAGACCGCAGGCGTCATGACACATCTTACGTCCGGAAAATGGCACGTCTGCGACGTTATATTTCTGGCCGTCACACCCAGCGCCGTGCAGATCGAAATCCAGCCCAACGAAAAGAAAATGCCTGTTGATATACAGATCAACCAACCGGTTGGTATGTCTGTCCAGCAGGAATTCACTAAGCACATCTTCGAGAGCATCGTCATAGGGCTCGAATCGGTACCCCACGGCACATGCAAAGGCAAAGTCCTGCTTGAGCTGCCCGACAAGATTGAATGTGTCCATCGCCGGGCATTTTCTCGGGTTGCCGCACCCGGTAATCTCAAGGTCCAGGTCCTCTTCTGGCATCGCGGCTATCTGGATAGCGCCACCGAGGCGCCGCTTGATAATTACTGGCAGGGTCGCCTGCTTGACCTGTCGGCCGGTGGTATGCAGATTGCCATCAGCGCCGACCAAGGCGCAAATTTTCGGCCCAGTCAGCTTGTCGGCCTGCAGTTCACCCCATTGCCTCACCAGAAGCCGGTCCTTCTTGAGGCGCAGGTCAAGCATCTTGCGGCCAATGCCGGACCCGAACAAGTCCATATTGGGGTGGAGTTTATTGGACTCGAAGCAAGCAGCGAGGGCCGGGAAAAACTCCGACGGCTTATCGAGATCGTACAGGAGTATGAAAAGCTCAACGACGGCGGCGATGTTGCAGCCAACGATTGACGCGAAGCTTGCCGGTTGACTGTACTCCGGAGTCGAGCTACAATTCTCCGCCTGTCTCAAAGACCGGTCCAGCGTTTTCCAGCCGATCTATAGTAATAAGGTATTAATAAGGTGTTGGTACATGCATGCGCTTATTGCAATGGCACTGGCTCTTGGCCTGCTTGTAGTGTTGCTTCACCGGCGCGTCCGCGTGGGCCGGGCGATGCTGTGCTCGGCGATCACGCTGGCGGTGCTGCTGCGAGTTGGGCCGCGCGCCATGCTCGCAGCCCTCGTCCTGGAGTTCCGCGATCCTTCTGTCGGCCTCACGCAAACGACGCCTTATCTGTTTGTATCGCTTACCGCCCTGCTGCTCGGTGTCAATGTGCTCGGCGCCATCATGCAGTCAACGGGTATATCGCAGCGCCTGATTGTCGCCATGTACGGCCTGTTCCGAAGCCGCCGCGCAGCACTGGCAGGCCTGCCCCTGCTCATGGGCATGCTGCCGACGCCCGGCGGCATAATGCTCTCGGCGCCGATGGTTCGAGACCTCGGCGACAGTATCGGCCTTGAGCGCAGCCGTCTGGCCGCAATCAATTTCTACTTTCGCCACCAGTGGGAGCCGGTATGGCCGCTCTTCCCTGCGATACCGCTCGTGCAGGGCATACTCGGGGTCTCTGCGTTTGCGATCATTCGCTACAACCTCATCATTGCACTGGTCGGAATAGTCGCCGGCATCGTATTTCTCCTACTGCGGGACATGCCTGCCAGGGCTGAAAACGCCCTTCCCGTCGGTCGCCGCATACACCACCACGTCGGCGATTTGCTTGGCGCCTTCTGGCCGATCGCGCTTACAGCCACAATCTATGCGTTATTCGATGTCCCCCCCGCCGGCGGTATCGCAATATCAATAGTGGTGCTTCTGGTCCTGCACAGGGTGCCGCGTCAGAAATGGGGCACGCTTTTTAAGGCAGCCAACGAGCCTGAAATGGTCTTGCTCGTATTCTCAGCACTATTCTTCAAGCTGAATCTCCAGGCCGCCGACGCCATAAGCGAGGTGGTGGTCTTCTTTCAGGAGGTCAACATGCCGCCCCCGTTGATCATCTTCCTGCTGCCCTTCATCGTCGGCTTCCTGTCCGGCGTAACGATGCCGAGCGTCGCAATGACCTTTCCATTCCTGGCTGCGTTCATCGGCACGGGAGCGGATGCGAAAATGCCGTTGGAGACATTGGCGTTTTCAGGCCTGCTGTTTGGGCTGCTGCTTACCCCTGTGCACTTGTGCCTGCCGTTGTCGGCCGGCTACTTTCAGATACCGCTGCCACGAATCATATCTCGACTGCTCGCCCCTTCCGCATTTACAGTGCTGATTGTGGCAATTTCAGTCTATATCCTGCTTCGATAAGGATGTGCGTCAGTTGTTCATACGGCTCATGGCCGGTAGTCGCGACCTGCCGGATGCTCGGCGAGGAATTCCGTGAGCAGCTTCACACATGCATCCAGGTCCTTGAGCGAAAGCAGCTCCACTGGTGTATGCATGTAGCGCAGCGGAATGCTGATCAAAGCCGTCGCCGCGCCGCCTCGCGATAGCTGCATGGCATTGGCATCTGTTCCCGTTCCGCGCGGGCTGGCTGTAACCTGGCATGGAATGCCCAGTCGTTTGGCGGTCTTGGCAAGTTCCCTCTCCAGCACAGGGTTGACGTTGGCGCCTCGATGCAGGTTGGGCCCGCCGCCGAGCTTGACCTCGCCCATCTTTTTCGGGTCGGTTTCCGGATGGTCGCTTGCAAAACCGACGTCGATGGCAATCCCCGCGTCCGGATGCACGCGGTACGCCGACGTGATCGCGCCGCGCAGCCCGATCTCTTCCTGGACGGTGGCGACACCGATGACGCTTATCTTTAGTGCGCGTCGCGAAAGTGCACGCATCACTTCGGCAACGATAAAGGCCCCGGCCTTATCATCCATGGCACGCGAAGCTATCTTGTCGCCGTAGAGCCTGCGGCAAGCGACGTCGATCACGATCGGATCGCCGACGGCGACGTGCTTCTGTGCGTCTTTGCGCGAGTCGACCCCGATATCAACCCAGATATTCTCCATCTCGACGTTTTTCTTGCGCTCATCCGGCTTCATCTGGTGGATGGCTTTTCGCCCTATCACACCCAGGACCGGACCGTTGGCGCCCATCACCTTGACACGCTGGCCGATCAGCAGGGCCGGATCCATGCCGCCGATCTGATCGGTATAGATATAGCCCTTGTCGTCGATGTGCGTGATCATCAGGCCGATCTCGTCGATGTGCCCGCTGATCATGAACTTGAACTTCGCCTTGGGGTTGATAACCGCGATGGTGTTGCCGTGCACGTCGGCGATGAGTTCGTCGACCCGCCCTTCCAGCCGCTTGCGAAACACCTTGGCGGCAGGCTGCTCGAAGCCCGACGGGCTCGGCGCCTCCAGCAGCTCACAAAGAAATGCTTCCGAATTCTTGTTCACGTCGTCGTCCTTGTATCGTACGCCAATTAATCAGCACTACGGACAGCGTATCAGTATTGTTTCACCAGTTAGCCAGCGGTTCTACCGAAGCGGTCTTCACCTGGCCGTCTTTCCATACCGGCGAAAACAACACTGCGATCCGCACCTCTCCTGATACCTTCGGCATTTCGATAGTCAATCTTCGCACGCCCGCATTCTTTTTCTGGGGAGGTTCCTGCTCCGCCGAAGTGACACTGAAACCTGCGTTGGCTGGTGAAAGGATCCTTGCGATCAGCTTTTCGTCGCCGATCTGCAAGACTGCTGATCGTGGGTCCTCGATGTTGATTTGTGCGTCGGTCGTCATGCCCCACACTATGTCGCATGGCTTCTCGATCTTGAACTCATCCTGGACTATAACCGCACGGCGGCCTTCGATCATCGCCACGCCGCGACTTGACCGCTCGGCATGAGGCTTATACGCCTGCGTCAGGTCCACCAGCACAGACGGCGACTTTTCGCCAACCTTGATCTGTGTAAATTTCGACCTTGCCAACGGATCCTGCTGCTCGCCGTTGAGCATGCAGATGTTGTGGCTTTCGGAATTGAGACGGTAATAAGACCACCTCCTGCCCCCCCTGCCGCCGGACCAGTAGCCGGGCATGTTGTAGTCATCGCTGCCCAGATCGCGCGCCCAGCGCTCGCCTAATGCGTCCAATTCGAAATTACCGAGATCAAGATGCCCGTGGTTCACCTGGTTGTAGCCCGCCTTGACGCCGACAAACATCGCATCAGGATCATTCCATGCACTGCGAAACACCGTAACCTCCACGTCGCCGCCGAAGTAACGGTCGAGCTCTTTGGCAGGCACGTTGGCGGGGGCAGGAACATACCATATCAAGTGCTGCGGCGACGCGCCGTAGCGTGCAATCAATTCATGCTCGGCGGCGGCATACGCGGGATTGTCAAATGTTCGTGCAATCCAGAACATGCACGGCATCGGCCGGAGCCTGCTGCGCTCGCCTACGTCGGCATAATTCAAATACAGTCCCGTCGGTCCCGTCAGGTAGATCGGCGCGTAGCCTGCTTGCGACAAACCTTCGATCTTAGAAAGGCCAAAGTCTTTGCCTAAAGCCGTTTCCAACGCTGTTAAGCCGTATGCAGTGTAGTGCGTGGCGTAACTCCAGTAGCCCGGTCCTTCGCCCCACGCGCCGTCCGGCGCGTAGCTCTTCAACGCAAGCGGCAATGACTTCACTGCGCCTGGTATGATCGCTTCTGCGTACATCGGGTCGGTCTCTGCGATCGCAAGCGCGCCCGCGATCATGCCGCCGTTGCATACCTGGTTCCAGTTGTGTTCGCTCTTGACGAACCAGTGAGGCTTGTCGCTGTACGATTTGAGGCCAGGCTCCAAACCGTGTTTAATGAGCCCTGCTCGTACTTTTTCGCGTGTCTGGTCGTCCATGTAGTGGTAGAGCCAGTCGTAGCCTACGGCTACTGCGTGGGCCATTTCGGCGGTATCGAGGTAATGAGAGGGGTTCCAGTCCTTGAAATTGCAGGCGGCGAGTATGTTTTCGAGGGTTTTTTGGGCGTAGGCGGGGTTTTTGGTCCATCGGTATGCCAGTGCGAGTGCGTAGACACGGTTCATGGCGTCTCGGCTGACGGACAGGAGTCTTGGGCCGGTGAGTTTGTAGACGATTGGGGGGCGTGTTAAGTAGTCGTCGGCACGCTTTAGAGCGTCGGAAACGCACTTTTGGAGGGCTTTGTCGTGGGGGTGGGCTTGTTTTAGGGATTGGAGCTGGGGGTCGGTGAGCATAAGGCGGGGGTGGTTTGGGTTGAGAGTGGCGAGGGGTGTTTGAGTTTGAGCGAGTGCTTGTGCGGCGAGAATCAGCGATATTGCGCTAAAAACCGTGTTGAAACGCATGACGAACCCTTTCAAAAGCGGTAATTTTGCTGGTTTTGGCGTCCAGGATCGCTCAAAACGTGCGATTTTGTGCGTATTTTTCGCTTGGCGCGTGTGAGACGTTGCGCGTTTTTTCACTTTTTTTCATATTTATTCGGATTCGCGGGTGTTTATTTCGCATCCGCGTTTTTAATCGACGCAATTTACGCCCATTCGCTCGGTGAGGCGATCGAACTCGTCGAGGGAGTGGTATTCAATTATTATCCGGCCCTTATTGCCGCGATTGCGGGCAGCTATTTTCACTTTTGTGCCCAGTGCGGCCTTTAAGCGACGTTCAAGATCGACGATATTTGCGGGTTTCTCTTTTGGTTTGGTTTCGCGTGTGCCTTCGAGGCTTATTTTGACGAGCCTTTCGACCTCTCGGACGCTGAGCCGCCCTGCCAGTGCGCGGTGGGCGAGCTTCTTTCGGAGCTCGTCGGTGGGGAGTGCAAGGATGGCTCTGGCGTGACCCATTGCGAGGCGGCCCTCGATGAGCATCGTGCGGACCTCCTGGGGGAGGTCGAGGAGGCGGAGGTAGTTGGCGACGACGGAGCGGTCTTCGCCGAGGCGCTCGGCGGCGGCGGTCTGGGAGAGCGAGAAGGTGTGGATATAGTTCTGGTATGCCATCGCCCTTTCGATGGGATTGAGGTCCGTGCGGTGGATGTTTTCGACGAGTGCGAGCTCAAGCATTTCCTCGTCGGTGGCCTGTCTGACGACGGCGGGGACTTCTTCGAGGCCGTTGAGGCCAGCGGCGCGGAGGCGTCTTTCGCCTGCAATCAGCTCATAGCCGGCACCTTTTTTTCGGACGAGGATGGGCTGAAGAATGCCGTTGGCCTTAATGGAGGCGGCCAGATCGGCGAGGTCCTCGTCGCTCCAGTTCTGCCTGGGCTGGTACGGATTGGGCTTGATTTCGGAGGTGCGGATGGTCCGCAGGGACTCCTTCATTGTGGTGTCGGGGGGCAGCTCGACCGTCTGAGGAGGCGCGGCAGGTGAGGCGGGAGGATCGGCGACGACGCCGCCCATAGGGCCAAGGAGGGACTCAAGCCCCCTGCCGAGATGTCGGCGTTTAGATTTGTCTTCAGACGTCATGTTGACTCCTTCAATCGTTCTGGGCCGCGATGTCCCTACCGGGGGAGATGCGGCGAAACATGAAACTAAGTACCACATACCGGCGACCATTTCCAGAAAAAATCGGTGCGGCCGACAAGTGTTTCACGTGAAACAGGTCATTCTCCGAGCGGTGTGGGGCCGGAGGTGTTTCACGTGAAACAGTTGGGGCCACGGGCCAGGTCTGTTAGTTATCGGCACCAGGCGGTGTTTCACGTGAAACAGAGGGGCAGATGTGGTGGGGTTGGCCGCACCAGCCACTTGGATTTTTCTTGCTGTTGGGTTTGGCTGCATTGGGTGTCTTTAGGTGCAGGGAGGATTCTGGGGCGTGGGCCAGTGGCTGCCACCCATGCGGGTGGGGGGATGGGGTTGGCTGCACCAGCCACTTGGGTCTTTTCTTGCAGTTGGGTTTGGCTGTATTGGGTGCCCTTAGGGTGCAGGGAGGATTCTGCGGCGTGGGCCAGTGGCTGCCACCCATGCGGGTGGGGGGATGGGGTCGGCTGCACCAGCCACTTGGGTTTCTCTTGCTGTTGGGTTTGGCTGTATTGGGTGTCCTTAGGTGCAGGGAGGATTCTGGGGCGTGTGCCAGTGGCTGGCACCCATGCGGGTGGTGGGATGGGGTCGGCTGCACCAGCCACTTGGGTTTCTCTTGCTGTTGGGCTTGGCTGTATTGGGTGTCCTTAGGTGCAGGGAGGATTCTGGGGCGTGGGCCAGTGGCTGCCACCCATGCGGGGCGGGGGGATGGG
>Ga0334883_1000974_pt1 | contig 45889 bp, 38 predicted proteins | sample GraSluR1_MG_6_FD_207230 | JGI IMG/M metagenome (GOLD analysis project Ga0334883, IMG submission 207230) | Sludge microbial communities from methane-producing bioreactor in Wageningen University, Netherlands - Granular Sludge_09_05-R1 | ecosystem: Engineered > Bioreactor > Anaerobic >...
TGTTTCTGATGCACAATACCAGATGGCTCAAAAGGACTATATATTGGGTACAATAACTGCCCAGGGGTTGAATGTGGCAAAATCACAGCAAGTTACAGCAATGCTGCAAATGGAAAGGGTAAAGGCAGAGTTAAATTCTGCAATACTCCGGATGGAGATAATGTCCGGAGTACAAATAATTAACAGGAAGTAGTATGGATATATTGTCACAAATAATCCGGATGTTGTACCGGATTAGGTATTGGTTGATAATCTTGCCTATTTTAACAACCCTGATAGCTATTTTCCAGACCCGTAACCTGGAAAGGACATATGAGGTAAATACAACTATATATACCGGTATAGCTTCGGGCTTTACTATAGAGTCAGGATTGGAAGGCAGTACCAGGGTAGACTGGAACAGTGTTTCCAACGGGATGGACAACATTATAAGTATAATAAGGTCAAAAGCAACCCTGAGACAAGTATCAATGAGGCTTTATGTTCAGCATATGATTCATGGAGACTCTTTAAGGGATAACAACTATATAAAGGCAGAGAACTACAGGGGGATATTAAGGATAACTCCAAAGGAGGTAAGAGCTCTGATAGATAAAGATTCCGAGGAAAATACAATAAGGAATCTATATGAATACGAAAAGGCATCTCCTACAAATTTCGTATATGGACTATTCAACTGGTATCACCCGTATTATAGCTACAATGCTTTGAGTAAAATTGATGTGCGTCGTATTTTCAATAGCGACATGCTTGAAATCAATTATGCTGCAAACGATCCCGGAGTAGCATACAACACGTTGGTTTTGCTTACCGAAGAATTTGTCAACCAATATGAGTTCTTGAGATTTGGAGAGACAAACAATGTTGTGGAATATTTCAGAAGGGAACTTGCATCCCTTGCCAAAAAGCTGAGGGTGTCAGAAGACTCGCTGACTCAATATTACATTGACAAAAAAGTAATCAACTATCCTGAGCAGACAAAACAGATAGCCGCCCTTGCCAGGGACTATGATTTGTTGTACAATGAGGTATTGCTCAAATACACAAGCTCTACCACAATGGTTGCAGACCTTGAAGAAAAGATAAAGGAGCACACCAAAATGATTGAGAACAATGCACTGTTTGTAGAAAAAATAAGAAGGATTTCGGAACTTAGTGACAGGATTGCAAGGATAGAACTATTTCACCGTGACTCTTTGGCAGAATACTCATCTGTAATTGAAAGGGAAAAAAGAGCCCTTCAGACTGCAGAGGCGGAGTTAAAACAGTTTACAATAGATGACAGGGAGCTCAGGACTACAAAAGAGGGAATTTCCGTATCTACATTTGTCGCAGAATGGGTTACTGAAATAATCCAACGAGAAAAATCATTGGCCGAACTCCAAGTGATGGAGGAGGTTCGACGGAGCCTTGACAACCAGTATGTTTACTTCTCTCCTATAGGGACTACCATTTCCAGGATGGAGAGGGAAATTGGCTTTACTGAGCATTCATACCTGTCAGTACTGCAAAGTCTCAATACAGCACTGATGAGGCAGAAGACACTACAAATGACAGCGGCAACGTTCAAACCTATAAACCCTCCATTATTTCCAATATCGCCTATACGTACTGCAAGAAGGCTTATTGTTGCTGTTACTTTTTTTGGTACAATATTTTTAGTGCTGGGCTATTTTATATTATTGGAATTCTTTGACAGGACGGTAAGGGACAAAAACAGGGCTGAGAGATTGATCCCGTCTAAAGTTTTGGGTGCTTTTCCTGCCCGAAACAAGGTCAGGTATCGGAGTTTCAATGCAGAACAAGAGCGAATTGCAACTAATTATCTGGCAAACTCCCTCGTACCTTACCTGAACCCTCACTTCAGGACAGATATAATTAACTTCATTAGTACAGATTCCCAGGCAGGTAAGAGTTTGTTAATTGAACAGCTCAAAGAGTATTGGACAGACAGAGGGTTAAGGGTTAGGGTCATTTCCTGGAATGAAGATATGGATGAAAAGACCAGGGAGTATATTCTGACAAATAATCTTTCTGAAATATATGATTTTGACAATGAAGATGTTGTGTTGGTTGAACATAATTCACTGAGGAAATCTGCAATTCCTGTAGGCCTTTTACAAGAAGCTTCTCTCAATCTTGTGGTTACAAGGGCCGACAAGGTTTGGAGGGATATAGACAAAATAGCTTTCGACAGATTGCTGGAGCAAACCAAAGATGCACCAGTCAAGTTATATCTTACCAATACAAAAAGGGATGTTGCAGAAAACTTCCTTGGCATGTTGCCACCATACACAAAATTAAGGACAACTATGTACAAGTTAATACAGTTTGGATTAACTTCTAAGTGATTGGTTATTGAAAATTACAGATTATATATGGGATAATTTGAACAAGGCAATTGTCTTCTCCTTGTTGTATATCTCTGCTTGGGTTTTATTGCAGGTTACCCTTAGGATTGGTTACCAGATTGGCTTGTTTTTTTCCATCCTTCCTTTTTTATTATTTGCTTTCATATTTCTGCTTGAGAAGCCATATTTCTCTTTCTTACTCCTTTTTGTTGCAAATTATTTTATATCCGGAGGTACAAGGTATATCTCCTATCCTCCAGGTATTGCAATGGATGTTTTGTTTTTAGTTGCATTGGTGGTACTGGTTTTACAGTCTTATAAACTAGGTACATCTTTCCCAATAAAAGGTGCTGCCAACCCTTTGACAGCCATTTCCTTCTTGTGGCTGTTATATTGCACATTCCAAATCCTTAATCCTGATTCTTCAAGCATCTTTGCCTGGCTTGTTAATGTTAGGGGAATTGGAATCTATTTTTTTCTGGTAGTACTACTTTCCACTGTATATTTGAGAAAGTACAGAAACCTTAGGCAGGTAATGAACATTTTATCGGTGCTGTGCATTATTGCTGTTTCTAAGGCAATAATCCAAAAAGTATTTGGATTTGATTCATTTGAGCAGACTTGGCTAGCAGAGGGAGGGTCCAGGACACACATAATACATACAGGCATCAGGTATTTCTCTATTTTTACCGATGCTGGGAATTTTGGTTCAGGAATAGCTCTTTCCGGGGTGTTGTTCTCGATCTCTGCTTTTTCCCAAAAAAACACAGCTTACAGGAACTATTATCTTTTTGTTTCAACACTATGTTTTTACGGGATGATTATTTCAGGTACCAGAGGTTCCCTTATCATCCCGTTTGGAGGTTTTTTTTTGTATGCTATACTATCCAAAAATATCCGGGCTATAATAGTGACATTCATTGTAGTAGTTTCCGGGTTTTGGTTTTTGAACTTCACTTACATAGGACACGGGAATATTTATGTACGCAGGATGCGTTCTGCTTTCAATCCAGATGATGAGTCATTGGGTGTAAGGTTAGAGAATCAAAGGATCTTAAGGACATATATGCAAGGTAAGCCTTTTGGTGTGGGTATAGGAATGAAAAGGGGAAATGCGGTACTTTATCAACCACATCCCATTTTGTCCACTATACCACATGATTCATGGTACGTTTTATTATGGGTAGAGTTAGGTCTGGTAGGTATGGTGTTGTACATTCTTATGTTGCTTTATGTCCTTTTCCATGGCTCATACCTGGTCATGTTTGTATTGAAGGACAAAGAACTTAGGGGTTATGTGTCCGCAATGGTGTGTGCTTTGTTTGGAGTTTCTGCTGCAGCCTACAGCCTGGAGATATTCGGGCAGTTCCCGAATTCTGTGATTATTTATGTTTTGATGTCTTTGATATTCCTTAGTCCATTATATGATGAAGAATTATCAACTAAAAGTGTTTGAAATGGAGGCTTTTATACTAATGATAGAAAAATTGATTTTTATATATTTGTGTTTAGCAGTTATATACCTGTTCTTATTTTCTTTTTTCTCGCTTTGGGAAAGGAAACATAAACATCCTGTTTCTCCTAAGAAAATCAAGTTTTTGATTTTGATTCCTGCATATAAAGAAGACAGCGTAATAATGGATTCCGTGAACTCTGCTTTAGCACAGGATTATCCAAAAGATAAGATGGAATTGGTAGTTATATCTGACAGGATGAAAGATGAAACAAACTCAATTTTGACAAATCTTCCTTTGACTCTTTTTGTAATATCTCCTGAAAATAGTTCCAAGGGATATGCTTTGAATTATGCCATTGAACAATTGGAGAATAAGTCATATGATATGGTTGTAGTGCTGGATGCTGACAATGTGGTTGGAAGTGATTTTCTGTTTAATCTTAATAATTGTCATTATTCCGGATCCAAAGCTATTCAGGCACATAGGGTTGCAAAGAGAATTGATTCGGAATTGGCTGTTTTAGATGCAATCAGTGAGGAAATCAATAATTCTATCTTCCGTAAAGGACATATCAATATCGGATTATCTTCGGCTCTAATAGGATCAGGAATGGCTATTGATTTTAATTGGTTTAAGGAGAACTGTTCTAAATTGGTATCTGCAGGAGAAGATAAAGAGTTGGAAATAATGCTTTTAAAGGATGGCATTTATATAGATTTTCTTGAAGATGTTTTGGTTTATGATGAGAAGGTAGATAAAGAAGTCACGTTCTACAATCAAAGAAGAAGGTGGCTGGCTGCCCAATTCTGGTCTCTGTATATTGGTATAAAAAGCCTTCCTAAGGCTATCATTAAAAATAATGTTGATTACATTGACAAAATTTTCCAATGGATGCTCCCGCCCAGGATTATTTTGATTGGTGTTGTTTCATTAATGGCCGGAATAACAACTTTATTACGATGGGACCTGTCAGTTAAGTGGTGGATTATACTGCTAGCCCTCTCTTTTGCATTTGCCATGGCTGTACCAGATTATCTTGTAACAAAGCAAAATTCCAAAGCAATCAAAAGATTGCCATTGTTATTTGTGTTGATGATTTTAAATTTTTTCCGGTTAAAAGGGGCATCTACAAAATTCATACATACAAATAAGGGATAATTGTCAGATAGAAAGTCATATAAAAGCATTTTCACAGCTACTTCCCTTTTTGGGGGAGTGCAGATGTTGCAGGTAATATTGAACCTCTTGAGAGGTAAAATAGTAGCTGTATTGCTTGGAGCTACAGGAATGGGAATAAATAGCCTGTTTTTCTCCACTGTTACCATGGTAAACAATTTTACCGGATTGGGTTTGAACTTTAGTGCAGTAAGGGAAATTGCCAGTTCAAGGGAAAGTGGGGATGAGGATAGTTTATCTAGGTCTGTCAAGATATTCAGAAGATGGCTAGGTGCTACCTCTTTGTTGGGTTTGTTGCTTATGGTTGTTCTTTCTCCTGTTTTAAGTGATTATACTTTTGGAGATATAGCTTTAAATGAAGGAGAGAAACAATATTATACCCTGGCATTCGCTCTGCTTGGATTGATGGTTTTTTTCAATACCCTTTCTACTGGTAATGCTGCAATATTACAAGGAACAAGAAATCTTAAAAAGTATGCTTTATATTCATTGACCGGAACAATTTCTGCCCTTTTGGTCTCTGTCCCTTTCTACTATTTTTGGGGAATTAAAGGCATATTACCTGCTTTGATCTTTTCAACTCTGGTAACATATCTGTTTAGCGCCTTGTATGCCAGGGGAATCAAATCACAAAAGGGATCTATTACTATTGGTGAGACAATCAAAGGTGGTACTCCCATGTTGAAATTGGGGTTAACAATGATGGTATCTACCACATTGGCCTCAGTTGCACATTATCTGTTGAATACTTTCATAAGTTCTACAGGATCCGTTTCTGACCTTGGACTATACCAGGCTGGCATGAGCATTACAACACAATCTATAGGTTTAGTATTTACAGCAATGGCGGTAGATTATTATCCAAGACTGGCATCAGTTTCATCTGACAACATAAAAGTCAGGGAAACTGCCAATCAACAAGGGGTAATCACCATGTTGATTGCAACTCCAGTGTTGTTATTGCTCTCCCTTTTGTTGCCATTGGTTGTAAGGATTCTGCTTTCACAGGAATTTTTGCCTGTAGTAGGTTTTGTGAGGCTCCTGGCTTTTGGTATGTTGTTCAAAGCAGCATCATATTCCATTGGAACCATCTCTTTTGCCAAGGGAGATAAAAAGGTCTTTTTTTTGTTGGAAGGGATTTATGTTAATGCCAGTATATTGATATTTTGTTCCATAGGATATGCTCTTGGTGGTCTTGAAGGTCTTGCTCTGTTTTTTCTTTTGATGCATGTGATTTACTTTTTTCTGGTGTTGTTGGTTACTTACCGTCTTTACTCATTTTACCTTCATAAAATGTTGACTCACATTATTGTGGTGTCGGTAATATTCATGGGATCTTTATATTTGACATTGAGATTTATGGATGAAGCTTATTCCTTTTATCCGGCGGCAATCATCACTGTTGCAGCATTGGTTTTTTCATATGTGAGGCTTGAGAAATTAATTGGACTTAAAGAGATCCTGCTTAAGATTATTTCTAAAATAAGAGGTCATTGAATATGAGATGGTATAAAAAATATCTGGATGTATTTGAAATTCCGCCACAAAGTATTCCAACGGATATAGTGGATTGCATAAAGCAGAAAATTGATATGCTCCATTCAAAAGATCCCGTTGTTTCTGTTGTGGTTATCGCTCATAACGAAGAGAGCCGACTTATGGCATGTCTATGGTCGCTATCAAATTTTGTGACAGACTACCCATACGAGATTATTGGAGTTGATAATAATTCAACGGATTCTACCAGGGAACTGTTCAAATCAGCAGGAGTTCGATATTTTTGGGAGGATAAAAAGGGACCGGGACACGCCAGGCAAAAAGGACTGGAAATGTCAAGAGGTAAGTACATATTATGTATAGACTCAGATACTTTGTATCCTCCATATTACCTTGATGAAATGGTTAGGACTCTTTCAAGCACAGGTGTAGCTTCGGTTACAGCCTCATATAGTTATGTTCCTACTAAAGGCTATCCCCGTTTCTGGATGTCTATATATGAGAGGTTCCGTGATATTCATTTGTATTTCCTCTCTTTCAGGAATCCGGTTTGGTGTGTCAGGGGGGCTGTGTTTGCCCATCTTGCAGAACCGGCTAAAAAGATAGGTGGATACAGGGTGCATCTGGAAAGAGGGGAAGATGGAGCGATGGCTTTTGATTTGATGGAGTATGGCAGATTGGTGTTTAAAAGAGGGGGTAAAACCAGGGCATATACATCTACCAAAGCGTTGGGTTATGATGGCATTGTTAAAGCTTTTTTTAAAAGGGCTATGGATTCCATAATGGGATTAAGACGCTATTTCTTTTTTACTGGAGATTCAGATGAAATTGAAAAAACGAAAAGGGAGAATTTATGAAAGGTTTGTATCTTCATTTTTTTGGACTGAGAAATTTCAGTGGTATAAGTAAGAAAATATTATATCAAATTGACTCCTTGGAAAGGAATGGAGTCGAGATGAGTTTTTGTTCCGCTGAGATTGACAATGAGGGATTTCAAAACAGAGTTTGTAACGGTGATATAATTGAAGCCTTTGGCAATAATTTTTTTTCAAAATTTAAGAAATGGTTGTTGTTTGGAAAGGTAGAGAAATACATAAAAGATAATGGTATAACTTTTTTGTATGTAAGAAGCTTTTACAACACCAATCCATTTTTACTAAGTTTCTTTTCTAACCTTAAAAAGAGGGGAGTTAAGATTGTTATGGAATATCCAACTTATCCATATGATCTTGAAACAAAAAGTGAGCATTTCAGATATCAACCAATTTTTTCCCTGAACAGGGTGTTCAGGAAATTCTTGAAAGGAAGGGTTGACAAGATTGTTACATTCACAGATTTAAAGACAATTGACGGTGTAAGTTGTATTAATATATCAAATGCGATTGATTTTAATTCAGTAGCATTAACCGAACGACCGGTATTCAACGGGACTGATTTTTTTATGTTAGCAGTGGCGGAGGTTCATTTTTGGCATGGTTACGATAGAGTGATACATGGATTACGGGATTATTACAACAAAGAGGAGAAAGGGAGGATGAACGTTCATTTTGACATTGTAGGAGAGGGAGATATAAATGACCGGAAAAAGCTGGTTGAGTTGGTTAAAGAACTTTCGTTGGAGGGTTATGTGCATTTCCATGATAATAGCTATGGAAAAGAGTTGGACCATTTTTTTTCCAACAGCCATTTTGCAATCGCAAGCCTTGCCAGGCATCGTACGGGGATTGCGGATATTAAAACTCTCAAGAACAGAGAATATGCGGCCAGAGGGATTCCTTTTGTATACTCCGAAAATGATTCAGACTTTGACAATATGGATTATGTTCTTAAAATTGCACCAGATGAAACTCCTTTAGATATTGGAAAAATTATTGATTTTTATATCAAGTTGAATCCAGACCCAGCCAAGATAAGGGAGTCTGTCTCTGATACACTAAATTGGGATGTCCAGATGAAAAAGGTAATTAGTTCGATTGGGCTTGATTTACAAGAGTCTTGAATAGTGAATCCCATTCCTTTGCAATGTTTTCAAGTGTGTAGTTCATCGCTTTTTCACGTGCCTTGTTTCCCATTTTTATTCTCACTTCTTCGTTTTCTATTAAATAACAAAGTTTTTCGGCAAACTTGTTGATGTCATTTGGCGTTACAAGGATTCCATCTTCTCCATCCTGGATGAGGTCCCTGGGGCCGCACGGGCATGCAAATGCAACTGGGGCTAATCCATAGGACATTGCTTCTGTGAGCACTAAAGAAAACCCCTCAAATCTTGATGTAAAAGCAAAAATTGAACTGCTAACCATTGCTTCGGACAAGTCAGGAGTAGCATCATGAATACAGCAACTATCGGAGATGTTTTTTCTTTTAATCAAATCCAGATATGGTTCTTTATTTCCACCTCCGTAAATACACAATTTCCAATCGGGATGCTTGGCACTTACAATAGTCCAGCTGTTTAGTAACATGTCAAAACCTTTTTGTGACACGAAACGGCCTGCTGCAAGAACTCTTTTTGATTTGCCGTCAGTTTTTTTATCGGGCATCTTTTCTATAGGGTTGTATATAACCCTAAGGTTGTTCAGTTCTGTCCATTTTTCCATATCCTCATAGCTAAGAACAACAAAAGAATCGACATGCCTCAAGTTGTTTATTAGCTGGCCCATCCATTTTTTTGCAATATAACCTTTAATCCCCTTGTAATTACCTCTTGTGTTCAAATCCCTGAAATTCGATTTGTTAAATTGCATCTCCCCGATTTTTTTGCTGCCATTATTCAATTTTGTGATAAAATTGATTTCCCTCCTTAACATGGAGATTGTGATATCTGGCCTTATTGAACGTAAAACATGCCCTAACCTTTTTTTGAACAGGTGCTGTTTATATGAATAAAAGATTACTCTCAGCAATAGAGGATGTGTCCTTATTGTTTCAAATTCGATATTGAGATTGATAACTTTTACTAAAGGTGATAAAGGGAAAAACGGAGCCATTCCTGCACCATCGGTCAATACAATAGTAATATCGTATCCAAGTACCTTCGCAAAGTAGTTGGCTTTTATCGTAAGCACCTTTTCCATACCACCTACCATATGAAGTGAAGGCAGGCAATAGACTAATTTAATAGGTTTCATATTCCATTAAGGTTAATTATTTTGAATCAATTCAGTGAAAAATTGGTGCCATTGCGATGCAATGATTTCTATGTCAAAATCCTTGGACCTGGTATATGCATTTTTTCCAAGTTTTTTGCGAACCTCTTCATTCTCCATTAAAAAACCCAGTTTCTCTGCAAATGCGGCAATATCCTCTGGTTCGACAAGAATGCCGTTTACATTATTTGTTATTATATCTTTTGGACCACAAGGACAAGAAAAGGCTACGGTTGGTAATCCGCAAGACATAGCCTCTGTGATAGTCATGCCAAATCCTTCGAAACGAGAAGGAAAGGCAAATATTGATGCTTTAAGAAATTCGGAGTTCAGGTCTGTTACAGCATCATATAAAAAGATAAATTTTTGTAGCTGCAACTTATCAATAATACCCTGATAGTAGGTTTTATCGCCGGCTCCGTATATTGAGAGGGTCCACTCTGGATGTTTGTGGCGGATAAGATTCCAGGCTTCAATGAGCATGTCAAACCCTTTTTGGTCAACATACCTGCCAGCTGCAATAACCTTTTTAGAAGAGCAGTCCGATTGGATTTTTGGATAATTATCCAATGGATTATAGATTACAACTACATTATCCAGATCTCTGACCCAATTTTGTTTATCCTCATAACTCAGGACAACAAATTTTTTTATTTTCCTTAAGTTTTTAATCAACTGTTTCATCCAGACAGAGGCTAAAAAACCAACTATTCCACTTTTTTTCCCACCACTATTGAAGTCTCTGTAATTATGTTTGTTAAAATGGAGTTCCCCCACTTTTATGCTACCATCCGGGATAGATGCCAAAAAATTAATCTCCCGACGGAGCATTGATATGGTAATGTCTGGTTTGATTGACATTAAGGCTTTTGTAAGTCTTTTTTTGTATAGTACTTGTTTGTAGTGATAGGCTATGACTTTGGTAAGGAATTTATAATGCCAGATATTATGATAGTTAATATCAAGGTTTATAACTTTTACCTTGGGAGAAAGAGGAAACGCCGGAGTGGATCCTTTTCCATCTGTAAGGATTATTGTAATGTCATAATTGAATTTTTCGGCAAAATAATTTGCCTTGATTGTAAGTACCTTTTCCATACCTCCGTACGAAAAAAGAGAGGGCAGGCAATAGACAATTTTATATGGCATTTATACGTAATTGCGTTATATTAATCAAATATAGCAATATTTATCTTTTTTCTAACTTTACCGTTTAAAGTATATTTAATATGAAAAATCCCATAGTTAGTGTGATAATGCCGGTGTACAATACAGCATTATATTTAGGGGAAGCTGTAGATTCGGTTTTGACGCAAACTATGTCAGACTTTGAATTTATAATCATAAACGATGGATCTACAGATAGCGGGGGAGAGATCCTTGAACGATATGCAGGTTTGGACTCAAGAATTAAGTTGTATACAAAAAATAATGAAGGATCGTCCATTGCAAGATCATTAGGGCTTTCAAAGGCAATTGGGGATTATCTTTATTTTATGGATAGTGATGATATCCTGGAAGAAACTGCATTTGAAGATTCTTTGTCATTAATGAAATTGAATGATTTAGACCTTGTGACATTTGACGCGGTTTCTTTTGACAATAATTCGGGGCTTGACCAAGAGAGTTTCTGTTATGATAAAAAAGGGAAATTCCCTACCGATGTCATGACAGGTCCCGAAATGATGTATAGCCTTTTGAACACAGGCCTTTTTAGGGTAACTCCATGGATTCATTTCATAAAAAGGGACCTGGTCAAAATAAATGGTCTGGATTTCTATCCAGGTATCATAAATGAAGATGAATTGTTTTTTTCAAGAGTTTATTTCTACTCAAAGAGATGTGCATATTTGCCAAAGGTGTTGTTCAAGAGACGTTTGAGGCCAAATTCAACTATGTCAGTCGGGTTTTCTGTTAAACGTGCAAATTCTTACTTTATTATTATTGATCAACTTAGACAAGAATCAATACTTCTTCCTGACCTTTCAAAGACAAATATCAAACTTCTGGTTTCAAATATATCAAACGGAGTTGCTTATCAATCATCTGTGTTAAAATTGAGGGAAAGGATAAGTGTTTTCAAGAATTTTTGGGAAAGAGGGTTGTTTTCGATGATTAAATTTAAAAATCTTATTGTTTTCCTTTTTCCTTTTACTACAAAGATTAAGTCTAGTTTACCATTCAGGGCACTTACAATATGATATAATTTGTTAAATTTGGTAAGAAATGAAGATTGTTATGACAAAAAAGCTCTTTGTGCTCATATTATGTTTTATTACATGGAAAGTGGTTGTCAGTCAAAATGGGAATGACATATCTGAGAGGCTATTGCCACTCAGTGCGCTTATGGACTCTGCTGCATTGCATTCTCCTATGCTCAAGTTTTACAACGCCGATATTTTGATTAATGAACTTAAGGTAAAAAGCGAGAAAAGAGATTGGATGAGGCACCTTGGTGTAGAGGCAGGCGTAAAATATGGACTGTTGGACAATGTTGTCTTTAGTAGCTATTTTGGAGCCAATATGAATAATTTCAATAGTGAAACCCGTTACAGTATTGGGGCATATCTCAGGATACCTATTGGGTCGGTGCTGGACAAGTCTGCCGTTAAAATGAGTGAACAGGAGATAGTAAAAGCAGAGCAACTTTTTGAAAGGACTTTACAGGAGCTTAGGCAATTGGTGATAATACAATACAATAATTTGATTAAATCCCACAGATCACTTATTGTCAGATCAAATCTTGTGGCTACATATGAAGCTCAAATGTTAAGGGCCGAAAAAGATTTTACTGAAGGTAATATAGATGTCTCGGAGTATGCTCGTCTTAACGAAATGTATACAACATCAATTTTGAATTTGGAAGAGAATAAAGTTGAGTTTAATACGGCATTGCAGATATTGCAGGAGACTGTCGGGGTCAAAATAGATATAAATGATTAGAGGATGAAAGTAGTTTTTTTCATAAGGTTATTGTGGAGACATGCAGCATTGTTGATTGTCACACCGGTTCTGTTTGCCGTGATTGTTTTTTTCCTTACTCAAAACCAAAAGAGGGAGTATGTTTCTAGTACCAAAGTATACACCGGATTTACAACAGGTTCCTCTCTATCTGCTTTGGAAGATATTCGGGTAGATTTTTACGGAACCAAGGCCTCTTTTGATAATTTGATGGAAATTATAACCTCCCGCAACACAGCAGAAGAGGTTGGCCTGATTATGTTTACTCGCCATATGTTGCTAGATGGCCCGGTAAAAGAAGAAATTTCGGTGGATTCATATTCCAGGCTGATGCAAATAGTTCCAGAGGAGGTGAAACGTCTGGTGGTAAAAGAGGATTTCAAAAAAACTTATGAAAATTTCAAAGAGTACAAAGAAAGGAGCTTTTCTAATTTCATATATGGGTTAATCAATTACGAGCACCCTCATTATGCTTCAAAGAATATCCGGAAAAGTATAAAGGTACAAAGATTGCAATCTAGTGATTTGATTGAGATTGTTTATACTTCAGATGATCCGGGAATAAGCTTCCAGGGTTTGAAGATATTGAATGACCTTTTCTTGCAAACATATTCGCAATTGAAGATAAATCAAACTGGTGTTGTGGCTGATTACTTTGAAAGCCAGCTTGATAAGGCTACCGAGAAATTGCAGGGAGCAGAGGAGGAGTTACTTGACTTTAATAAAAGAAGCAATATCATCAACTACCAGGAGCAAACTAAGCACATTGCATCTGAAAAGGAGAGCTTTTCCCTTGAATACAGCAGAATCAGGATGGAGTATGCATCTGCAAGTTCTGTTCTAAAGGTCTTGGAATCCAAAATGACACCACCAACAAGGACAAGGTTGAACAGTGCAGATATCCTTGAATTGAGATCGAAGCTATCGGATGCAACAGTAAGGCTTTCAATGAAGAATGCACAGCTACAATCATTTGAAAATGACCCTGGTCATCTGCTTAAAGAGATTGCAACCATAAATAAAGAGTTAAGCGAAATACAAGATAAGTTAAGTGAAAAGGTAACCGAGCAATACAACATGGAGTATTCAACAGAAAGCATTCCTGTTAATAAATTACTTCAGGATTGGTTGACAACACTGGTCCAAATGGAGAGTGCTCGTGCAAAGCTCTCTGTTGGAGAGTTGAGGTTAAAGGAGATAGATAGCTTATATTCCATTTATGCTCCTATGGGAGCTACAATGAAAAGTCTGGAACGTAAAATTACTGTTTCGGAAAATGAATATCTTTCGCTGTTGAATAGTTTGGGGTCAGCAAAATTAAGACAGCAAAATGTTGAATTGAACTCAAACTTAAGGATTATAGATCAACCTCTTTTTCCTCTCGGACCACAACCGGGTAAAAGGAAATATATATTAATCTTCTCTGTGTTGATAGGTTTTTTTATGCCCGCATCTTCAATAATAGCACTTGAATTGTTAGACAGAACAATTAAAAGAGTGAAAAGAGCAAGGGAAATGACAAAGCTGAATGTTGTAGCCCCTTTACCAAATCTCTCCAATGGAAGCAGGGATGAGAGTTTGAGTTATACATACTCCAAAGGGATAGACTTGATTGTAAATAAGATATTATTGGAACATTTTAACTCCAAAATTAAAGATCAGGTTTTCAAAATATTACTTTACAGCCATTATAAAGGTGAAGGGAAGAGTTTGGTGGCTAAGAATTTAGGAGAAAGGCTAAGCACATTGGGGTACAGGGTTTCGATTTTATCACACGAAGCCATTACTGCTGACGGCCCGGTTGTTCTCAACTATAATGACAAAGAAAACATTACAAAGAAAAACATAAGCGATTTCTTTGATATTGAATATTCCCCAAATAATTTTGACTTTATACTGATAGAGATACCTTCTGTCATAGATAATCTTAAGCCTTTGGCTCTTATTAAGGAAGCAGATCTCCTTTTTATGGTTTTACGTGCCAATAGAAGTTGGGATTGTGCAGATATTGAAGCACTTAATTCTATTAAGGATGCAAAACTACAACAATTGCCAGAGATCATTCTAAATGGAGTTGAGGTAGATGAAATGGAGAGTTTTTTGGGTGATTACCCCAAACTACGCTCAGGGCTACGTAGGTTTGTCAAGAATATTTTGAGATTTCGCTTCTATTCCAAAAATAATTTTTTACCAAACAAAAAGGTTTAGGCAACTCATTCGATACATGATTAAGAAAGTGATATCTCTTTTTAGAGAGAAAAACATTTTGTCTTTGACAACAAGCATGCTTGTTGCGTTGATTGGCCTGTTGAACTTCATGTTGTTGACCAGATCTCTGGATAAGGCCATGTTTGGAGAATGGGTGTTGTTTATCACAATTTCTACTTTTGTAGATATGCTTAGATTCGGACTTACAAGTAATGCCTTGATAAGGTTTGCTTCCAATGAAGATCCTGCAATAAGAGAGAAATACCTTGGTGCCAGTTATAAGATTGGATTGCTTGTTGTTGCTGTTTGCTGTATTGTCCTTTGGTTTATCTTGGGTTTAGTATACCTCTTTAATTTGAATATAGACGGGGGTTATAGGTTGTTTCTTATTTATTATCCTTTGCTGGCACTTTTTAACTTATCATGGAACAATTCCGTCTCCTACTTTCAAGCCCTGCAAAAATTTGACAGAGTATTGTATATAAGGCTGTTAACCACGTTGCCATTTTTGCTTTTGCTCTTCATTAATTATTCACTCATCAAAGCAGACATAAGTACAATACTTCTGGTATACCTTGGCTGCAACATGATTCCAAGTTTGATGATTTTTTATCGAAAATGGGATGGACTTATGCATATGAAAAGTGCAGATAAAGAGAGTACAAAAGAGATGTTAAGGTTTGGAAAATTTTCAATGGGGACTTTGGTTGGTACCAATCTTTTAAAAAGTGCAGATACCATAATTATTGGACTGAGCCCAATATTAGGTTCTGTCGGGATTGCATTATATGCAATTCCACTCAAACTAACCGATCTTTTGTCCATACCATTGCGTAGTTTTAGTATTGCTGCCTATCCAAGGATGTCATTGTTGAGTCAGAAAAATGATATGCAATCATTTAAAAAGTTGTTCTATACATACAGCGGTGCAATAACCTTGATGTTTATTCCAATAGCAATATTATGCTATTTGTTATCAAATGAGTTTATTGCTATGCTTGGAGGTAGTGCTTATACCAATGAAATGCCTTTATTGAAGAATATTTTTGGAATTTTCATATTCTACTCAGTTTTGTTACCGATGGACAGGTTTACAGGAGTTGCACTAGATAGTTTGAACAAACCAAAATTCAATTTTCATAAAGTATTGATTATGACAGTGGCAAATATTATTGGGAACATTGTAGCTGTCTTTTACTTTAAATCATTGGAGTATGTAGCTTTGGTGACAGTTTTGTTTACATTGATAGGAATTATAGCTGGATATTATTATCTCAATAAGATTGTAGAGATCAAAATGAAATATGTTTTTCTGGAAGGTGTTTGTTTTTACAGGAATATAAAATCCGAAATTAAAAAAATTACCGGTTGAATGAATAGTTTCAATAACATAAAGGGAGCAGCCCTGTTTTCCAATTGGAAGTTCATGGGTGTGTTCTTTTTGGTTATGGTTAGTTTGGCCGTTCTGGTATCAAAATCAGGAATAGTTGTTTCACTGCTAGTATTGGCTATACCACTTGTGGTTTCATATTTGTGGATTGTTTTTGCCAATCCAAGGTTTGGGTTCATTTTGCTACTGTGTTACAATTTCATTGCAATTGGCCTTACCCGTTATTTGCCAGGAATCCCTTTTGGATTGGGGGTGGATTTCCAAATGATAGTAATTTACGTGTCCCTTGTATACAATACTTTTTTTCATAAGGTACAGTGGAAGGAGGCATTAACCAACCTTTTCCTTTTGTCTGTAATTTGGTATGCTTACTCTTTGTTTCAATTGTTCAACCCGCAGGCAGTTAGTAAGATAGCCTGGTTTTATGCAATGAGAGGCGTCTCTATGTATATGTTACTGACAATACCATTGGTATTTATTGTTTTCAACAAGAAAAATGATTTGTCTGTATTTCTCAAGATTTGGGCTGTATTTGCTATTTTGTTAGCTGTAAAAGGTATATTGCAAAAATTCATTGGTCCCGATCCATGGGAACAAGCTTGGTTGAATGCCGGAGGAGAGTTGACTCACGTCTTATTCGGAAAGTTGAGGGTGTTTTCATTCTTATCAGATGCTGGACAGTTTGGCGGGGCCCAGGGACATTCTGCTATTGTGTTCCTTATTTTGGCATATCACGAGAAAAATGATAAGAAGTTAAGGTTTTTATATTTTGTCACAGGTGTGTTGTCTTTATATGGAATGATGATTTCTGGGACACGAGGATCCATAGCTGTTCCAGTTGCAGGATTTGCCCTATATGTGCTGCTTTCACGCAGATTTAAACTTGTTATAATGGGAGTTTTTGCAATTGTTGCAATGTTCGTCTTTTTCAGGTTCACAACAATTGGAAACAGTAATTACACAATCTACAGGATGCGGAGCGCATTCAATTTTAACGATCCTTCTTTGCAGGTCAGGTTGGAAAACCAGAGGAAATTACGGACATACATGGCAAACAAACCTTTTGGCGGAGGTATAGGATCTGCAGGAAACTGGGGAATGCGCTTTTCTCCCAATACTTTCCTTGCCCAAACACCTACTGACAGCTGGTATGTAATGATATGGGCAGAGCAAGGAATAGTTGGGCTTCTCTTGCATTTGGCAATCTTGTTTTACATAGTAATAAGAAGTTCTTATGTAATAATGTACAAACTTAAAGACCCTGACAACATATCAAGGATGAGTGCTTTGTTGTCGGGAGTATGGGGTGTGATGGTTGCATCTTATGCCAATGGCATACTTGGACAAATGCCAACTGGAATCATAATATACTCAAGCATGGCCTATCTGTTTTTGGCAGAAAAGCAGGATAGTGAATGATTTTAACCTCTCTTTGCCCTTTCCCAATTTACGCTTTGAGTCTTGGAGATGTATCTTATAAAACCTCTGTATACTGCGTAATTCATCATTAGAAAATAATAAGGAACAAATAAAACTTTAATGTTTAATTTTTTACTTTGCAAGTACCACCCTGCACAAGCCATTGCATAAAACAATAATTGAAGGATAAACAGTACTGAATAAACGATCCGGTCATTTAAGAGCAAGATGTTGATTACTAATATTGTTGGTAACATCAGCGGGGCTATAGTCCATCTTAGAACCCTATGTGAGATGTATTGGAAGGAGAGTAATCCATATTTGAAAAAATTGAGTAGCGGTGCGAGCCGGACTATAGATTGAATTCCACCTGCTGCAATTCGGATTTTCCTTTTAAGCTCCTCTTTTATATTGGCAGAAGGACCTTCTATTGCATAGGCATTGGGGTCGTATTCAATTTTGTACCCATCCATTGCAACACGGAGAGATATTATGAAGTCGTCCAGCAAAGTGTCGGGTTCAACTTCTTTGTATAATTCAGTTCTTATGGCAAACAGCTCTCCAGCTGCACCAACGGCAGAATTAAGCTCTGCATCCCATTTTTTTAAAAGTGACTCATATTTCCAATACAAACCTTCTCCAGCTCCTGCTGCCATATCCTTCTGTTTTGAAAATACTCTTTTTTCGCCGGACACACATCCTGTTTTGGGGTCTGCAAACAGATTGGCAATGACCTTTATGGATTCTTGTCCAAGCATGGTGTTGGCATCTGAAAATACTACAATTGGAGTTTCAATGAATTCCATGGCTCTGTTTATAGCTGCAATTTTGCCTTTCCTTTCATTTTGATGCAATACAGTAACCTGAGGAAATTCTTTCAACAAATCAGGAGTGCCGTCGTCAGAACCGTCGGTGACCCAAAATAATTTTAATTTTTCGTGAGGGTAGTTTAGAGACAGTGAGTTTTCCACTTTACTTTTTATATACTCCTTTTCGTTGTAAGCAGCTACCAAAAGTGTTATTTCCGGGAGATCATAGCCAACTGTAGTTATCCTCTTCTTACCAAAAAACCTTTTTGCCTTGAGCATGGAAAAAAGCAAAATGCCATATCCCAAATAGGTATAAAACAGGATAAACAGTCCTGCAAAAAAACAAATTTCCAATGCTTTCATAATTCTAATTATTAGATGGTTTTTCCCATTTTTTGGTTTTATGATTGTACTGTTTGATGATCTTGGCTGGATTACCCACAGCTACAGAATAGGGAGGGATATCTTTTGTGACAACACTTCCGGCCCCAATCTGGCACTTGATGCCAATTGTCACACCTGGAAGGACAACTGAATTTGCTCCAATATGAGCCTCATCTTCTATTATAACCGGTTTAATGACCAATGGTTGGTTGCTGGAGTTCTTTGATATATCTGTATAACCATGACTAAAACCGGCAACAAATACATTTTGTCCCAACCCGGAGCCATTCCCCATAGTAACCGGGCCAATTACAACAGAACCGATACCAATCCTGACCCTGTCACCCATCAATACATCCCCGGACCCATTGTTTATTGTGCAAAAATCCTCTATTGTAGTCAATTTGCCAATTTCAAATCGGTTCCAGGGAAAGACATCCATCCTGGTCCTTCGCCTTATTTTGGCCCCTTTCCCTTTTTTGTGGATAAATGGATTAAGAAAAATCCTGACCCAAAGCCTTGGTTTGGGATTTCTCCTGGGTCTTATTGCTATAAGTGCAATTTCCTTTATTTCAGGATTTGATTTGATTTTATCTATCACTCTCATAATGACAAGTCTAAATATCAATATTCTTCTTTTTACTCACAGAGACAATACGACTATATATTTCTTTAACATTGTTTTCCCAATTATGACTTTTGCCAAATTTATATCTCGCTTGTTCCAAAACTACATTGTTTTCTTGCCTTGCCTTATTGATTAGCGTTACAAAATCTTCTTTATTATTTCCAAGGTAAACATAATCTTTAAAGTAATCCATGGCAAGAGTTTTTGTTGCTACAACAGGTTTACCCATAGTCAGGTACTCATCAATCTTCCTGGGATAGTTTCCAATTGTAGCATCATTTACCAGTTGAGGATTGATTGCAACATCAAAGCATTTTATAAAGCCAGGCAGGGATGAGGGTTCTTTGCTCCCTAAAAAGTATACATTCTTTATTGAATGTAATGATGAGGCCATGAACTGTTCATCTTGAGGTCCAACCAATACAATACTCCACGATTTGAGTTCATTTGCGATATACTCCAGAATTTCTATACTGAGTCTTCGGGAAGAGAGATATCCAACGTATCCGACTATTGGCTTGGGAATATCTTTAAGTTCTGCTGCTTCCTTGATTTCATTGGTTGACTGGTCAAACATTCCGGTATCACAACCCTGGCCAACCATATATGATTCAGGGTTGTACTTGATGGCATAATCTGCATAAAGTTGAGAGTTAGTTACAACCAGATTTGCTTTGGAAATGGTAACAGGTTCAATCTTTACACCATGCTTTTTCCAGTAAGGATTCTTGATTAGATAGTCTCGTATATAATAGATATAAAATTGTGGTTTGATAAGTTCTTTTAAATGAGCCCCCAGAAACATAGAACTATCATTGAACAATATTGGATTTTTAAATTGTAATGCCCTGGTTGCTTTGTCGATATCTTTGGCAAAGCGAACAGCATTCATTTTGTTCAGATAATTAAAAATAAATGGAGCAGGAACCCAATTAATGGATTCGGTGATAGTAGGAGGGTATAGGTTCCATAAATTTGGAGCAATTTGAACCAAGGATGGTTCAAGTCCATTTCTGATCCTTTTCCTTTTGACCATTTTGGCAGATTTCCTTTCCCGGATCATGGAAATCCTGTCTGTAGGTGCATTGATGTAAAGCACCCGATTATCTTTTGCAAACTCCAATGCCAGGTTCTTGCAGTTGCTTCCAATTTCAATATCCCATGGTTGGATCCCGATAACTATAATATCTTTATTCTTTATCATGGCTGATTGAGTTAAAGGTTGTTTTGTATAGCTCAAGATATTTTTTTGCCATTTCTTTCCAAGAAAACATGCTAGCTCTTTTGAGACCTTTGTCTATTAAAGATTCTCTTAACAATGGATTGTCAATTATCATTTGCATAGCATTTGAGATAGACAAATAATTGGTTGGTTCAACAATTAATGCAGCATCTCCAGCTATTTCGGGCATAGAAGAGGTGTTTGATGTAACCACCGGAGCACCGCAAGCCATTCCTTCTAGTATTGGAATACCAAAACTCTCCCTTAATGAAGGATATAGGAATAAAGTGCAAAGGTTTATTATTTTAGGGAGTTCATTATTAGGGATATACCCAGTAAGCAGAATGTATTTGCGAATTGCCGGCTCCTCTATATCGTTCAAGATTTGCATTAATGCAGATTCTTCAAAATCCAGCATAACCAGTGAGTACTCGTTGTTGTTGTTGTTGTTGAAATGGGCAAAAGCCTTTAGCACATTGGGTGTGTTTTTCTTGGGATCTGTATTTCCCAGAAAAAACACGAATTTATCTGGAAGATTGTAAGTTTGCTTGCATTGATCTAGTTGTCCTTGTTGAGATATTATACCAAAGTGATCACCTACACCGTTGTAAATATATGTTAGATTGTCCGATACCCCCATGTGAGCACTTATTCTGTTTTGTTCAAAATTGGACACAGTAACTACAACTTTGCTTTTTCTCACTACTGGAGGTACAACAATCCTTCTGTAAAGGTTGCCCAATCTCTGATATGCAGAGCCTCCCTTCTTCAAAAAAACAAGAGATTCTAAATATATTATATCGTGCAGTGTTATTACAAGTGGAGTCTTCCCAAATATGGGAGCTGTATTGCTTGTGCAGTGAAGCAGGTCGCATTTGAATTTGCGAGCTGCATGAGGAAGGGCATATTGTTCCCAAAGAGGATATGGACCGCCATTCAATTCAATAACATGAAAGTTTCCATTGGAGCAAATACATTTGTCAGAATCGGGCTTTACAAAAATATAATAGGTGTTCTTTGTGTCAATTTCCATTAAATTTTTAATCAGCTCCAATGCCACCATGTCCATGCCATGCTTTTTCTTTCTGAAAATCCGTTGGGCTTCTATTCCAATTATCATGTTACATGTATTTTATGTTAATTTTATTTACCAGCTCCGTGGCTTGTGTGGATAAATTTCTTGTTGGCCCCTTTTAGTCTGAAAAGCGATTTGTACATTATAAAGATGGCTTTTGGCAGAGCTTTTAAAGCGCAGGTTGTTTTCTTATTAAGAAACTCCGGAGGTGTTGCCAATATAAGTGCTACAAAAGAGATCACAAACAGTAATCCCCAGCATGGATAACCAAAAATGAGATTTCTATAAGCAGTAGAAGAGAGTGATGCTATTGCACTAGTCAATAATAGGATACCTGTGGTGCCAAGCAATAATACCCTTGGAGGAGATATCATTTGGTAAACTTTGTCAAAAAAATCGATATTCCCTTTTGTTAAAAGGTGAATCAAACCAGAGCCAAAAAAACGCCTGAAATATACAAATTGTGCTGAGAGCCATCTTCTTCTTTGGTTTGCAAAAACATCGGCCTTTTGTACTTTTTCGTCGTATATTATTGCATTGTCCAAATAATCAATTTTATATCCATCTCTTAACAGTGTTAATTCCAGTTCCTTGTCAAACCCTCCAATGGCTTTGATTGAGGCCATCCTGGTCTTGAAAAAGGAGTAGGAGAAAGCCATACCAGAACCAATAAGGGCAGAGGATAATCCAACAGCACGGTGTCCCTTGCGAAAAATTGAATTGTTGATCTCTTCGCTGATTGCATCCAAAACGGCAAATGATGTGTTAAGATTTTTTGCTTTGCGATGACCTTGTACAACTTGATATCCGTTATTAAACGATTTGTTAACCTGGTTAAGGAAATCACCAGCCATAATGTTGTCAGCATCCAGGATAACAGCAATGTCGTATTTGTCTGGAAGAATTTCCATTGCTTTGTTAAGAGCCTTTGATTTTGTGCTTTTGTCAAAAGTCACTTCTATCACTTTTATAGGGAGTGTTTTTAATTGGATCAATGTCTCCTTTTTAAAGGAATCTGCAATAACAATAACATCAAAAAAATCCTTGGGGTAATTTTGTTCCAAAGCATCCTTTGCCACATCCAGAATGACATTGTCTTCTTTGTAGCCGGGAATCAGGACTGCAATACTCCTGATAGCAGAGGGTTTTGCTCTATCAACATCTTTTTTTGGAATGTGGGAAGCAATTGAAAAAAAGAGAAAATATACAGAAGCAAAACCAAGATAAGAGAACAGGAGTATCTCAATTACATTGATGGCATATGTAAAGATCATGATTGTTGTTTTTTCATTAAAACCTGTTTATAATTATACAATATCCACAAATAAGCCTTCCAATAAGCCCTAAGGTTTGGGAAATCCCTTTTTGTCAAAAACAATAATGAGTTTTTTGGTAATGAAACAAGAAATTGAAAGGCAATTGATATTAGCATTTTGCATCCATAAGTATTCCTTAATGTGTAGATTAATCTTCCCCTGTTCAAGTAGTAAGTTTTTAGAGGACTCTCCTTTCCTGTGGAAACCGATTCTTTGTGTAATATAAATGAGTCAGGGTTGTAAAAAAGTTTGTACCCGGCCCTTTTGGCCATTTGTGCCCAATCATGCTCTTCGTAATAAAGAAAGTAGAGATCTGGCATTGGTCCAATTTTTTCTACCACTTCCCTTTTTACAATCATAGCTGCTCCGTGTACTGAATAAGTTTCAGATATGGAGTCATAAAGACCTGTATCTTTGGATTTATAACCTATAGCCTTATTCCTTACAGTGTAGTTTGTCATCCTTGTGAAACCTGCGTATTGTATCAAGGTAGGGTCCCAGTGGAATTTTATTTTTGGGCTGACCATTCCAGCTTTTTTTTCTTTTTCCATGAATTCTACCAAGGGCTCAAGAAAACCAGGTGGAACTTCGGTATCATTATTAATAAAAAGCAAATAATCTCCTTTTGATTTGGATATCCCAATATTATTACCACCAGCAAAACCTAGGTTTTTACCTGTTTTAACCAAAGATATCCATGGAAAATCATCTTGGAGCCAGTCAGGATTGTCTGTGGGCGAACCGTTATCTATCACAAATACCTCTTTGTTTTTATATGTGAGGTTATTGAGCGATTCCAGCAGTTGCGCTGTAACTGCAGACTGGTTGTAGTTAATAGTAATCACAGATACCAAAGGAACATTTTCCATAGTCATAGGTTTATCAAATATACTCAATTTCCGTGAAAAAAAAGAGGCCCTGTAGAGGGCCTCCGAGTCGACTGACAAAAGCGAAATTAGTATATCAACTCTTCGTTCCTGAATCCTTCTTCACTTGAATACCAGTTTGGATATATTGTGCCCCCAGAAGTTGCCCACTCACTAAAATGTGTGTATGCATTAGTAATGGTTTCTTTTTCTGCAGGATAGTTGAATACATCCGGGAACATAAGACCCCACATCATGCCATCGTTATACTTGAATACGTCTTCTGGATGGAGAGATTTTCCAATCACAAGAGACATATCAAATTTGGATGTAGGAGCATATCCCGGAAGGTGAATTTCCTTACCCCTGCTGTCTGCACTTATGAACATATTAAAGTTGTCCATAGTTAGCAGTGATTGAGCTACAGGGGTTACAAAATCTATAATTACTTGACCTTCGGGGGTAGATATATGTTGGCCACCTTTGTCTGTATTCAAGAATCCGGGGTATGCAATGATATCTTTAGGGTTGTTGAAAACAGGAATCACAGCTTGATCTACACCTGTTTCAGTGCCGTTTGTCCTTGTGACAAAAGGCATTCCCCCGCCAAGTATCTGCCCGCTCACAGATGATACATTGCTGGCAAGAACATTGTCAAGCTGGAATGCAACAGCTGCATGTTTGGTTGCACCAACAGCCTCTATTCGGTAATCAAAGATTATGCGTGTAACTTGGTTAGAGCTGTTGGATATGAATGAAACCCTAAACTTGAATACCATGTCATTCAAATCATAATCACCTTTGGAAGGCCATAGGTCTTCGAAAGCATATGTACCCCATCCGCTTTGAGAAGGGAAATAGTTTGCAAAAGTTGTCTCACCTCCAGTTTCCCCACTACCTGGGTCATCATCTTCTTCTATTTGGCCTAATGATCCATTGCATGAAGTCCCAGGAATGTTTTGAGTTTGTGTGTCACCAAGTATTGCACCGGCTGCTATGGCTGGTTCATAATTACTCCTGTTTGAAGAGGTAAGTCCTGTATATACAAATTCTACGGATCCAGAGAAAGTAGAGGCAGCCCAAGTTAAATTGGGTACATTTCCTGTGCTTTTGAATAGGGCATAATTTGGAGAAGATGATGTTACAGTTAGACCGTAAATAGCATCAATCTGGCCTGTTACGAACATGCTGCCCCCAACCATATTGATAGTGCTGTTGTTGGCTTCCAGCTTTTGGGTATTCCAAAGGGAGCCCTCTTCTAAGTGAGCTGTAAGGCTTTGGATACTTGAAAGATTGGCTGTAATATGGCAGAAGTTGTTTATGGTGCCACCACCTGAGTTGCCAAACTCTTTTGATGCTGCAATTTCGCCATGGTTGTTGAGTATTGTTCCATTTGACTGGTACCATTTTTCAATATTGACTACAGCTCCCGGAGCATTTGTGAATGAGGCATTTGAAGTCAAATTTATGTCAGTAGCATTAATTGTGGCGGTATTAGTGAAACTTGTAGAGTTTGTTACGTTTATCCCTCTGTTCTTTCCGCTGGAAACTTGTAAATTCCCATCGTTATAGAACTTTGTGTTTGTGCTGAGTTCAATTTTTTTCTCTACTATGAGTGTGCCTTTGTTTACAAATGTTGCATTGTTAGAAGATACCTGATTGGATATGTTCGCAGAACCTCCGCTCTGTATGTACAGTGCAGGGAAATCTTCCGAAACAACCCCAATGGAAAAACCTTTGAAATTAATAGACCCTCCAGAAAGAACAACAATAGACATTTTGTTTAGTGAAATGTTTGAATTGATGTTTATAGAGCCGGCAACATATAGGACCGCGTGTTCCCTGTAGTTGCCAAAATCTATGGAAGCTGTCCTGTTTACACCAGCCGGGATGTAGTATGATTTATAAATATTTCCGTAAGCGGAACTTTCACCTGTATTAAAACCTACAATATTCAATGAAGAGTTATCATTTACAACAACATCAAATTGTGAAGGGATTGCTATTGGGGCATACTCAAAGGATGCAATATTGGCTCCGAAAGATGCAGCCTGAGCAGCGAAAAGGTTGTCATTGCCGCTTTTTGTTAGTTGAGTGTTTATTACGGTGGAGTTGACATCTACAGCAGAAACAGAGGCAAGTCCGTTTGGCTTTATCTCATGGATGTATAGTTTTTCTGTTGGTGTTGCAACAGATATCTTAACATTATACGGAGAATTTGGTTTGGCTGCTCCGGTTGCAATCAAAGCACCAGTGTTCATCAATGGAGAGTTGTACACCTTGATTATGTGGACTTTGTTTGAGCTTTGCGGGTCTATTGCCGTAACATTGACTGTCAAATCAATTGTTTTTATTGTTTTCCAGTCAAAGTCGTAGGGAATTTCCCCTTCGACAATTGAAGGAATTTCGGTATTGTTTTTTGGCATCTTTACGCACGAGGCAATAAAGATGATTCCGAAAAGAAGAAAAAAGTATTTTGTTTTCATACTAGATAAGTAATAATTTATGTTGTCAATTGTTTTTTAATTAATATAGTTAAAGTTTCCTTTGTTGTACAAAGAGTCGCTTATTGCAGGAGTATGCCAATCAATAGATTGGTTCCCGCCACTCTCTGCCCACAATTTGAAGTTTGGATAAGCATTGTATATTTTTTTAAATTCCAAGGGGTGCCTGATAGACTGTGTGCTCATTATTGCCCATACCCAGTTGTCAGGTGTTGAAAAATCTGGTTTGCCGGATGAAATAAGAAATGGAAGATAAAAAAAATCTGAAGGTTGCCCCCCTTTGAAGTGGACCTCCCTTCCCCTTTGTCCAAAAATCCCAAACAAATCAAGGTTTATCTTGCCTTCGCTTAGAGGGCTTAAAAAAGTAAATGCAGAAATTGGGAAAATCATATTGGATTTCAACTCTACAAAAACTTCAAATGGCTCTGTGTCAAGAAAAGGGTCCTCTTCCCGTACATTCAGGAAAAGTTCAGTTGCATTTTCAAAGTACCTCCTGAAATTACCTGTGATTGGGATGACGTCGAACCTGGTAGAGGTTTCTACTCCATAGCTGTTTTTGTTGTCAATGGTTACACCTTCGAAAAACCCTTGGAAGTCTGGGTTTGCAGAGTGGGTTATTTGGTCTACATATCTTTCAAGGTTGGGGGAGTATAGTGATGCGGCCAAAGCTATATCTCTGTATGAGCTACCTATGGCCCTAGGTTCTATTTTCATTGAAAAAGCCCTGACCCTTGCTTGATTGTCAAGGTAAAGTTCCAGATTTAACCCGAATACAATGTCGTTCATATCCATATCACCCCTATATGGGAACAGGTCTTCCATCATTATTGTTGCATATTTGTTCTTTGCAGGAAAGTAAAACACCTCTTTAATGACCCCTTTGTTAACTGCTTTTGTGGCAGGGTAGGAGGAAGTACTTTCGGTGATTATGGACAATACAGTGTTTTTGCTTGTAAATATTTGGTGTGACCCAGCAGGCATTGATGTGGCGATGGTGTCGCCGTACTGGTTTAGAATTGTTGACACAGCTGGGATATTGACAGTTTGGTTTTCTGTGGTTTTCCAGTCGAAGTCCTTGGGAACCACCAGAGGAGATTCAAAATCCCCTATATCTGGAATCCTGATACAGGAAAATGCTGCCAATAGTACAAATATGAAAATCTTATAATTCATTTTGGTTTTTTAAAACACATCCATATCTAATATGGTACAAAACCGTGCCAAAAATTTCCGGTTATAATTCCGCTCGGTAAAAGTACAAAAAAAACGAATAATGTTCAAATAAATTAAATAAAATAACTATCTTTATACCAGCAATATAACAGCAAAAAATGCTGTCTTGGAGTAAAAAAATTTTACTGTATAATATACTACTATCAATTATAATTCGTAAGTTTGGATTTGTAAAAAATTAGATCATGCCTAGTAAAAATTTTTCTGGTTCACCGGATCTTCCCGATCTTACATTTTTACGTGAAATGTTAGGGAACGACCAGGATAGTCTCAAGGAAATCATAACAATTTTCCTTGAAGATGGTCCGCCAATGATAAAGTCGCTAGAAGAGAGTGTAAGGTTAAGGGATTTTGATATGATCAAAAGGACCAGCCATACACTCATCACAGAACTCTCCACAGTGGGAATAACATCTGTTGTCCCCGATCTTAAACGAATGAATAAAACTGCAAAAGAGATGAATGACCTGGATGAGGTGATGGAGCATATCAAAGATGTGGTTGACAGAAGCGTTCATTTTTTCAAAAGCATGGATTAGATAGAAAATTTCTGATATGGAAAAAATATTGGTGATAGACGATGATAAGCTTGTACGAAAGGTATTTAAGCTAACTCTCTCCAAAGAGGGCTATGATGTTTTGGAAGCAGAAGACGGAAAGCAAGGGCTATCCATCATAAAGTCCGAAGTCCCCGATCTGGTGCTTACAGATTTCCAGATGCCAGGTATTAACGGGCTTGAGGTCATTGCAGAGATAAGCAGGTTGAAACTCAATATCCCGGTTATCATGCTCACGGGATACGGGGATGTCTCCCTCACCATAAAATCCATACAAAAAGGGGCTTATGAGTTCCTGGAAAAACCCACAAAACCAGAGGTGCTCAAATCTACTGTCAGGAATGCCCTGGATTCTGCAAAAAGCAGCCGTGACCTTCCGGATGTTATATCTTCTGAAGATGAGGTAGAAAAGGAGCTGGACAACAATTTCCTGGTTGGAAGAACGCCCCGGATGAAGCAAATATTCAAAAACATAGGCATGATTTCCATGAATAAGGTTAATGTGCTTATAGAGGGTGAAACAGGTACCGGAAAAGAGTTGATAGCCCGGCTGGTCCATTTTTCGGGAATTACAAGAGACAGGCCTTTGGTTGTTGTGAATTGCAGTGCTCTTACCGAAACACTTTTGGAGAGTGAGCTTTTTGGGCATGTGAAAGGCTCTTTTACAGATTCCATAAGGGATAAAAAGGGGAAGTTTGAACTGGCAGGAGACGGAACAATTTTCCTTGATGAGATATCGGAAGTTTCCCTCAATACTCAGGTTAAATTATTGAGGGTAATTCAGGAACTGGAATTTGAAAAGGTCGGGGGTGAAGAGACAATCCCAATGAGAGCCAGGATAATTGCCGCCACCAATAAAAACCTGGAAGACCTCATCAAAGAGGGTAAGTTCAGGGAAGATTTGTATTACAGGCTAAAGGTATTCACTATAAAACTGCCTCCTTTGAGAGAGAGGAAGGACGACATTGGTGACTTGATTATCCACTTCCTTCACAAACTGAACAAGAAGTTCAATAAAAATGTAACTAAAATAGGGGATGGGGTTGTAGAACTTTTAATGCAACACAACTGGCACGGAAATGTAAGGGAACTTGAAAACACGATTCTGCAAGCAATTGTGATGTCCAAGAATGATGTCCTTGAAAGACAAAATATAGTCTTGAATACAGCCCTTGACCAGCAAGATGATGGAGTGTCACCAGGCTTGGAACTTAAGTCACTTGCAGAAGTTGAAAAAGCCCATATAAAAGCTGTATTGGATTCTGTCCACTGGAACAAGGTTGATGCCTCAAGGATCTTGGAAATTACCCGTCCGACACTCAACGCCAAGATAGAAAAGTATAACCTAAAACAGTAATTTGGTTGAACATGTTTTAAATGCGTCTCTATTCACTGTCATTTGTTACTTTGACAATGAATGCGTCTTTCCAGCCAAGCGAGCGTATTGTGCGTAATGCCCCAATGGCATCTTTACGGGTGTTGAAACAACCTGCGTTGTATCGGAAGAAGCCATCGTTTCCTTTTGTCCAACGGACAGATACATCAGTTAATCTATCTAAAATTTTGTCGAAAACAGTCATATCCTCCAGCTTTTGCCTTAGGGCATGGAGCTGTATCACGAAATTCGCTTTTTCGGGTATGTAGCCAATAAGGTTTGTAATGGTACTTTTTGCATTTGAAGGTATATACTGGGTAATGAAAGCCTCTTTCCAGCCAAGTTGATGTATAATTACAAGTAAATTACGGGCCTCTTGGCGGCTTATGAATTCACCTGCACTATACCTGTATAAATTGTCGCTGCCATAGCTTTCCCTTACTACAATTTTGGGATGGTTGGCAAGCAGAGGCAATAAGTGTTCGTATATGCCATTGTGACTTTTCAATGCAATGATTTGAATGCTGTAAAGTGTGTCTTTGCTGTCTGATACCATGTTTGAAGAAATGTCTGGAGATGGATAATTCTCTTTGATTTCTGTTTTTTTAATAGGGGTTTCAGGTTTGGAGATGGTATGTTGAGGCTGTTTTTCTCCTGGATGTAGGAAAAACTCCAAGTGGTCAATATAATCTCCATCAATGCTTTGTTCCAATTCAAAATCAATACGCGTAGGAGTGCCTTTCATATTGATTTTGCCAAGTTGGTCGGAATCGAGGGTAGCAAAATATTTGCCCGGGGCAAATCCAAACCGGGTAAAGTAGCCGTCTTCTTCGCTAAGAACTCTGCCAACATATGTAGAATCGTCTCGGTAGAAGTTTATGATGACCCTGCCTATACCCATGGACGAGGATCCTCGGGTTACATATACCATTCCGCCGGCTTCTCCCATGACAGTTACCGGGACATAAATGTTTTTGAATTGATTTGGATCTACAGATATCCTCATGGTTTTGTGGCGCAGTTTCCATGCTATGTTGTCCAATTTGATATCATCAAAAGTTACCAGGTAGTCTGTGTAGGGCTCCAACTCGGTCACCCTAATCAAGGTGTCCTTCTCTACATAGCTCGTTTGGCCTCCGTTTAAAATCACGTTAACCCCTTGTACCTTTGGTTCGTTCTTCTCTTTTTTGCCATTGCCGTTCACATCCAGGTATGGGTGTACTACAATCCCTCCCCGTGACACCCCCCCGCGTATTCCTGTTCCTATGTAACCATTACGAGTGTCTATCATGAGGCTGCCACTTGCACTCTGGCTAAGGGTATAGTTGCCATTGCTCCTTCTGGCAATGAATCCAAAACGGGCAAATGAGAGGTCGAATCTAATGCCGAATTCTATGGTGGTGTAATCTGAGAGAAGGTTCCTTTCGAAAGCAGCTCCAACATACCAGTTTTGTCTGAACATCTTTTCTGCCTTGGCCCCATATGAGATTACCTGGTTCCTGCTATAGTTGTACCTGGTGTTTGGAGAAAATATGACTCTGCCAGGTAATCTCATGGAGAGGTTGAGTGTGCTGTAGATATCCATCTTATTGGGCCCGTATTTTTGGGCAGAAGTGTTAAGACTGGTGTTAATCCCCCAGATATTTGACGAAAGTGTGAGGTCCCCAGAATAAAATTGGGAAGTAGGGGTTACATTGTTGTTAAGGGAGAGTCGGGTATAAAGAGAGAACCCCTTTCCCTTTATTGGAGCAAAAACAGAAAGTTTCCTCTCTTCCAGGTAACTGGTTGTGATTGCGTTTTGTCCTTTATTGTATTTGGTGTAGCTTAGCTCTAACTGCAAATCGGGTGTGATTCTATAGTTAAGGTTGCTTTTAATTCTTACATTGTGGTCGTAGGAGGCGGAGGCTATGAATGAACCGCCAATCCTTGCAGAAGCATTTATGTATGGGATGAGCTGTTCGTTTGAATGTTGATAAGATGTAAGGTATTCCACACCTCCACCTAAAGTTACGGAATTGGAGATTCCGATATTCATGGAAGCCCTCGAGAATGCACGTGAAGTGGAGTCGTCAAGTATCCCTCCTGTAACCTTGTACTCGAAATTTCCAGAAGGCAAAAGGTTATATGGGATATCTATGAATTTTTCTTCTATCCGGACCTCACCCCAGGGACCATAATACTGTAGTCTTATTGCAGTGCTGCCATACACCAAAGGCACCTCAAAAGAGAAGAAGCCAGAGGCATCTGCTTTTTTGTAATCTATCAATACATTGTTTACGTATAGCTCTACCAACCATTCAGGTTCGGTAAAGTCGCTCAATGTATAAGTACCGTATGAGGTTCTGTAAGTGGTAGGAGCATTGGATATACTAGCCCCAATCAATGATGCATTAAGTGTACTGGTTGCATTGGTTTGTACCTTTCCAAGGTAGATTTGGCGTAATCCACTTAGGTTGTTGTTGGCCCACCTCCAGTAGTATTGTTGGTTTTTTGAAGCAAAAGGGAATCCGGTGTTGTGTGTGAGGGCAAGGTTCAGTTCTCCCCCTGCGACGGCAGCTCCTAACCGTAATCCCATATTTGTATTTGTAACTCCGTTAATCTGTTGGTTTGAAGATATGTTCCAGTCTGCCATTCCAAAACGGAATAGAGGGTATGAGCGTGATATTATGCTGTCTGCGGTTATATCTCCAGTAAGTTGTTGCATGTTCTTTCTCATTTGCTCCTGCCTTATTTCACGGATTACCGGTAATTCTACAGAGGTCTTTAAAGTTACAGTGAGGCTGCGGAAGTTGTAAGAACACTCCAGTCCGAATATGGAGCCGAAAACATCTGCTTTGAGGTAGAGGTTTGTTTCTGAGCGTACCATATCTCCTGGTTTGAGTTGGTGCAATACCCCTTTGTACTCTATTGTGTTATTTTGCCTGTCTATATGGTAATTATTGGCTTCTTCTATAAAAAAGCCTTTAACTGAATTAAAACCAGGAGAGCTTTCTGCTTTTATTTTAAGAAAAGAAAAAAGATCTGTTACCGAAAGCAATACATAGTTTTCATGGATAAGTGCCGGCAGGTCTGACCCTCCGATTCTGGGAACATTGAGGAAAACTGTGAATTCAAAATATTCAGGATCTTCGTAGTCTTTTTCTTGTCCTATAGACAAAACAGGAATGAGCACAACCAATAGCAGTGTTGTGAAATAAAGGAAAAAGAGAGTTTGGGGACTCCTGTTCATAGAATTATATAAAAGATACCTGAACTTTATTGTGAAATTTCCGTAATGTAGATGTTGCCTATATATGCTCCAGGTAAACTAGTAGGAGATATGGTCAACGTTCCTCCTACATTTATATATGTGATACGGTACAACCACGTAAAGAATGATTGAGGTGTATATGAAACGGTCAAAGGTAATGTGCCGCCTCCGCCCACCCTTGTCAAGTTATCAGCTGTAATATTTATGTTTATAAACCCGAATAACCTGGACATAGTAAATTTGAATTGTGCTTGGTTTGCAGCATACCCAGGAAGAAAAACAAATGACCCGTTAGAAGATCGCGTGCCATTAGTTGATACGGTAATGGTTCCTCCGGATGTGCCTGGATAAAAGGAGCCGAATTGCAAATCTTGTATTTTGTCAATATATCCCGAAGCAGTTGCTTGCAATAGCTGGGCACTTGTTATTTTTGTAATAAAAAGTAAAAAAAATAGTGGTAATAAAAAAAAGGTTTTTTTGCAAACAATCATTTTAAAGGTTGATTTCGGCCTCTGCATATTTTTGCGGCCTTGTTTGTGACTGTCCAGAGTAGGTTATCCTGAGTTTTCCTGAACCAAGTTCCGATTTTGTGTCCGGAGGTAGGGGTATGTTCATATTTCTCACATTGCCTGGTGTGTAAACAGCTATTCCGTTTACAGCAGCTATTTGTTTTTCAGTTCCATCTATTGCAATATGTGTTATAATCAGATCCCCATAAACAGACATGTTCCCTTCTCTGTTGAATTTAAAAGATATAAATCTGTTGCCATCTTGGTCAACTTTAAGCTCTGCCTTTTCTATGGCCACAGTTGTGTTGGAAGTCCCGACCCTTACAATTACCGGTATTGATATTCCGAATATGGGGGTAAGTTGTATGCTGAGTTGGGTGGTGTCGGTTTGCTGGTTCTCCTCGCCTAGGGCAACTACATTTGGCAGTGCGCGGAAGTATGCGTGTGAGCGGTATTCGCCAGGTTCCAGCCGGCTGGTGTTTGCAACCTGTATCTTTATTACTTGTGCCTCATTTGGTGCGAGCGTCACACTCCTTGGGAAAAACCGCAGGTACCTGTCGGCAAAATATTGGCCAGGATCTGGCTCTGTAATCTCTTGGAAAGAACCGTCTTGGTTCATCCTGTACTGAATGAAGGATATTGAATAGCGGGCTGTGTCGGCCCCGGTGTTTGCAAGGTTTACATCTACAACCCTGCTGCTCCCGTCAAATACTACCCTTCTTGGTGTAACCAACAAGTTGCCTTGGGCAGCAAGTATTGTTGGTAAGGTAATTAGCAAGAAAAGTATTGCCAATTTTGTTATGCAGGAAATTTTAACAGACTTTGCCATTTTCTCTCTTTGTTTATTGATTGTAATAGAAATTTAGGTCAAATATAAAAAAAATATCTACAAAGTGTTAAAATGCCTTTCTATATTGGTTATCCAGCAGTTTAGTTGTAGGAGAATGTCACAACGTATGTACCTGAGTATATTCCTACAGGGTTTTCACTAATATCTCCTACCTGGAGCGTTGCACCAAGATTCAGATTCAGGTTGCCGGTTGTGGAAAGAGTAACTTCTGCATCCAAAGATGGAGCCGATGTCCAGTTGTGGACCTCCATTGTTCTGCCGTTTAAGGTGTTGGTTAACAGGATAGGTGCAGAGGGAAGGGTTATTGCGACAGTGTATTCGGGTTGTCCTGTAATGTAAAATGTAGCAGGGTTGTAAAGTCCGCCACCCAATACCACCGAACCACTTGAGGTTCGTGTGCCGTCGGGAAGTACTCTGATCTCACCACCGCCATCTTCGGGAGAGAACCTTCCAAAATTGAGTATGGCACCCTCAACAGCATTTATTGCAACTATAACCTCTGCCGTTGCCCTGGCGGTAACCTCTACCTGGGCACTAAGTATTGCAGGGAAAGTTATAGCTAATGAGATGATTAGTGTTTGTATAAATTTTTTGAAAGCCATTCCTGTTGGTTTTACTGATTAATAATTATGGGTCTGTAAAGAAAACTTACAGCAAGGATCCGTTTAGAAAAAACGCTGCCCGTAAGCAGCGTTTTCTATCCGGTAAGATATTGTTATTCGTATGCAATTGCTACGTTAAATTCTGCAGAGTAAGCACCGGCTGCTTGATTAGCTGCTACTGCAAGAGATCCACCAACATATAAGGTTGATGTGCCACCTGTAGCAAGAGAGTTGTTTGCATCATCAAGGTTTTTTGCTAGTGTAATGAGCATTGTTTTACTTCCCGGGCCAGCTAGTGTAACGGTTGCAGGCATTGTAATGTTAAACGTACGCTTTTCATCTCCAGTAATAGTAAATATTGCAGTGTTTGAAACGCTACCAGGTGCCATGGTTACGCCGGTAGCAGATGATGTTGCATCGCTTGTTGCGGCTAGAGTAACTGTTCCGGCATTCTCACTGTTGGCAACGATAGTTCCAAAATTAAGGTCTCTAGAGTTGGATATACTTAAAGGGGAAACAATGGTTGCTCCTGCAGTTGCAGTTGCGCTACCTTCTTGTTGTGCCATTGCGTTTACTGAGAAACCTAGGAAAAGAGCTGCGATTGCGAAAAATTTAATTGTTTTCATAATGATTGATTTTTTAATTTTTTGTTTTTATTATTTGAATATTTCTGTTTTCAATTTCACTTCTGCCTTTATTTAAGTCAGAAAGTGTGCCACGATTTTTCTTACATGGCTTAAAAATGTTGAATTATTTTTTTAGGGGCTTGTAATCAGTTGAAAAACAAGGTAAATAATTTTTGAATATTTTCTTGCCGTAATTTCTGTCTAGTGTGAAACGTGGAATTTATGGGGAAAGGGCGAAAAAAAACTTTACGAGGTGTAAAGTTTTTTCTTGGCTATATTAAGCCTTATTATGTATGTTGGGGGTTAGTGCTAGTTGTATGCCAAGACCACTGAGTAGGCACCAGAATATCTGCCTGAATGTCCTGCCGGGATATTGGTGTTTGCAGAGAGGTTAATCTTACGGTTGCTGCTGTTTTGTAAAGACGTGTTTTCAAATAGCAGTTTTGCAGATGTTTCCATGTTGAATGTCAATCCATCGTTCCCAATTATTTGCTCGCTTTTTATAATAATCTCGCACGATGGGGAGTTTGTTGCATTGACAGATATTTCGCCTAACTGTATAGTGGAAGCATTGGAGAAGGCATCTACGCTGATGTTGTTGCTGGTGTTTGCGGCAAGGCTTGCGGCTTCCACAACCTCGGCAGTCGCATGTGCGGTAACAGTAACTTGTGCTTGCAACGTTGCAGAGAACAAGGTTGTTAGGATAACTGCTGACATTATGTGGAATAAATTTTTCATGCTGCTCTTTTTCTTGACACAAATGTATGCAAAAAAAATTACAAAGCAAGAAAAATGTAAAAAAATATTTTACAGAAGGTAAAATAAATATGCAGCACGTATTATTTTGTGAAATCAATCCATTTCCTGGCTATCTCTTTTCCAATGCCGGTTATCACCGATTCGGGGTGGAATTGCATCCCGTAGATGGGTAATTCTTTATGATACAATGTCATTATGATACCCTCTTCGTTCACAGATCCGGTTTGGAGCATGTCAGGCATGGTTTGCGGGTCAATAGCCCACGAGTGATATAATCCCACTACCATGGATTTTGGCGAAATAAACTTTTTCGCAATAGGATTAAGTAAGGGGTCGTTATCTTTTACATTGAGTGTGGAGTTGTGACCATGAAGGGGCTTTTGCAGGTTGATAAGCTTTGCTCCAAAGTGAAGTGCAATGGCTTGCAAGCCCAGGCAAATTCCCAAAATTGGGTGACTGTTTTGACAAATATCCAGCAGTTTCATGAGGTCTCCGGCTTCTTGCGGCACTCCGGGACCTGGAGAGATAATTATATGTGAATAGTTGTCCAGCGAATTGAACGGGATAGCATTATTAAAGTAAATATCTATTGGAGTTTGTGTTACCTCTTTGAAAAGGTGGTAAACATTATATATAAATGAGTCATGGTTATCGATAAGTAAGATTTTTTTCATATACTTGGGTTGTTATAACAAATATATCTAATATTTCTATGGGTGTAATGGATGGGTTGACAAAAGGTTCTGTAAACTTATGCGGACAGATGAATTTGCTTGGAAGGAGAGGAGTCCCTTTTTTGTTTGCCATAAACTACGAACTGGATAATGGGTTTGTTATAGAAAAACCATTACAACAACAGGAGGTGTTGTTCCGGGTCCCGGGGTATTCGAATTGTCGGGATAATGGATTTAATGATATTCCTGAAGGAGTTGGAGCAAAAGGCTCGGGTGTTGTCGGCGGGTTGCCAAAGGTTTTGAAAAGCGACTCTCTGAAAGAGTACACCTCTAAATTCCAAGTGATTATGAACGGGTTGCATAGAGGAGACACTTACCTGGCCAACCTCACCTGCCGTTCGCAGGTCTCTTTGCCTCTCCCCTCCAAGGATGTTTTCATGCGAAGCAGCTCTGCATACGGGCTTTATGTTCCAGGGCAATTTCTCTGTTACTCCCCCGAGCGGTTTGTAAGGATTGAGGGGCGTAATCTTTGTTCCAGTCCCATGAAGGGGACTATCGATACCTCTGTGCCCAATGCTGAAAGGCAGGTGCTGGAAGACTACAAGGAGAAATGTGAGCACAACACAATAGTAGATTTGATCCGCAACGATGTGGGTATTATTTGCGACAAAGTCTTTGTGGATAGTTTCCGTTACATGACCAGGATCAACACCGGTAGAGGAGAGCTTCTGCAGGTAAGTTCGGATATTCGAGGTGTTTTGCCATCTGCAAGTATGCGGGATTTTGGCGATATCATTTTTTCCATGTTGCCGGCCGGTTCGGTATCAGGAGCACCAAAGGGCACCACTTGCCAAATCATCCGCCAGGCAGAGGGGGTGCCAAGAGGTTTTTACACCGGGATCTTTGGCTACTTTGACGGTAAGGTGCTGGACTCTGCTGTGCTTATCAGGTTTATAGAGATTGTTGCAGATGAACAGGGAAATGAGAGTTTTTATTACCGGAGTGGCGGTGGCATTACAATCAACAGCAATTGTGAGCAGGAGTACCGTGAGATGCTCTCTAAGATATATATTCCTGTTAGATGAATTTCATAGAAAGCATAAGGGTAAAGGATGGAAGGCTCTGCAATTTGGAGGCCCACGTAAGGCGTAGTTCAGATGCTTTGATGCACCATTTTGGGATTTCTGGGGAGTTGCCTTTTTGTGAGTTGTATAACTCTGCATGTGTGGGTACGGAGGAAGATTGCAAGGGTTTGTACAAGTTACGGGTGGTCTACGGCCGGGAGGTGGTTTCGGTCTCATTGGCGCCTTACAAGGAGCCTGTTTCGCTTTCTTTAAAGATTGTGGAGTGTAACCACATTGATTACTCTTTCAAATATGAAGATCGCACGGTATTTGCCGATTTGTTGAAATACAAAGGAAATTGCGACGATATCTTGATTGTGAAGGATGGGCTGGTGACAGATACTTCATATGGGAATATAGTTTATGAGTTGGATGGGGAGCTGTTCACGCCTGCCTCTCCGCTTTTGAAAGGGACCAGGAGGGAGTACATGTTACAGGAGGGGTTGCTCAAGGAGAGGAATTTGCAAATAGGGGAGTTACACAGGAGCAGTGCCTTCTATATGATTAATGCCATGCTCAATATGTTGCCGGTGACACTATTGAGGTAATTTGAAAAAATTTTGCCATATTTGTCTTCGAAAATGATTTCTCACTCCATATTTGAATACAGTTACCTGTTGCTTCCTTTCATAGGCTTTGTGGTGGGTTTTTTTGGTGCCCTTATAGGCGGAGGCGGTGGCTTCTTTTTTTTACCGGTACTAATACTTTTTTTTAATGTTCCTGCCCAGGTTGCGGTGCCTACTTCGCTTGCCGCCACAATCCCAATTTGTTTGGCAGGCTCTTTCGGCCATTATAAGAAGAAAAACCTGGATATAAAAACTGGTTTGATATTCATGGCTTCCGGTGTTTTCGGGGCAATGTCGGGAGCAACCGTTACTAGTTTGGTAACGGAAGAGCAACTAAAGATCAGCTTTGGTGTTTACTCCATTTTCCTTGCATTACAAATGCTTTTCAATTTGTACAAAGAGAAAAGGGCCAATAATAACGGTGATGAAATAAAACCTCTTTCGGAGAGAGGTAAGATGGTGAGGGGTGTATCTTATGGTTTCTTGTCCGGGATTGTTACCGGAACTTTCGGGACAAGCGGGATTGCTCCTGTGATGGCCGGGATGTTTGCAATGAAAATGTCTTTGAGGTTGGTTATAGGAACCTCATTGATGGTGATTTTCGGGAACACCGTAGCAGCCCTTAGTGCCCATTTTTTGGTTGGGACTATTGACCTCACTTTGGTGTATTTCCTTACAGCTGGTACCATTATTGGTGCTTTGCTCGGTCCAAAATTCCTCTCGGGAGTAAGTGTGGAGAGTGCAGAGGGCCCTGTGCGCAAATGGTATGCTTTGGGTATGATACTATTTGGAGTGGTAATGATTTACTCCTGAAGCTTGTTGTGCGATCCGTCGCAATAAGGTTTGTTTGCAGAGTGTTTGCACCCGCAAAGATTTGCCTCGCCTCCCTTTTGGGCTGTGAATGCCATAGGTTTCATTCCTGTTCCTTGGTGTGAACCGTCGCAGAAAGGCTGGTTCTTACTCTCTCCGCAAGCGCACCAGAAATATTTCTTACCCTCTTCCAGTGTAACTTTATAGGGTCCTCTCTTTGCAATTTTTGGTGTTGTCATGTTACCTCCTGTTTTATGGTTATAGTAATGTTACCAAATATACAAAAAAAAATAACGATTTGTTTTATATTTGTTGCGTATAACAGCTAATTGCCGGTTTATGAAAAATCATGTTTTGAAATCGTTTTTGTTGCCATTGGTGCTTTTTGTAACCATTGGCCTGTTTTCCCAGGAGAAAGATGTGGATAATCTTGTAAAAGTGGGAGATGACGTGCCTTCATTCACTACCATGCGTTTTGGCGGTGGTAGTGTGAATATAGATGACCTGAAAGGAAAGGTAGTACTTATCAATTTTTGGGCTACCTGGTGCCCTTCATGCATACAGGAGCTGGATGCCGTTCAAAAGGATTTGCTTGACAAACTTTCTGGGCAAGATTTTGTTTTCCTGCCTGTTTCTCGTCAGGATACCCCGGAAAAAATTGCCAGCTTCATGGAGTCCAAAGGACATAATTTTCCTGTATATATGGACCCGGAAAGGGAAATCTATTCTATGTTTGCAACAAAATACATTCCCCGTAATTATCTGATAGACAAAACGGGGAAGGTGGTTTACCTGGACAAGGGGTATGGTCCGGGCCATTTGGAAAAAATTTACAAAGAGATTTTGAAGTTTCTCAAAAAATCCTGAAGCTGACCTGAAGTTTTCAGGTAGTTTGTGATATTCATGTTTAGGTTCGCTTGTGCCGAAATGAGCTCTGCATTGCTTTTGTACCAAAGGGTTTGAGCTTCTAGGTATGAGGCAAGGGTTTCCATGCCAGAGAGATATCTCTCTTTACTAACCATCATGTTTGCCTCTGCCTTGGTTACCATTTTTGTTGTCAGTTCAATTTCCAGCAAGGATTCCTTTACTTTATTGTAATTCATGGTAGCTTCAAGTTTCATCTTGCCGGTAAGATCTTCTTTGTTATGGTTGGATATATTGGTTTTCAACCGTGCTTTCTTAAGGTTGTCACGGGCCTCTCCCCATCCAAAAAGAGGAATCTTTACAGTCAGCAATGCAGAGATGTTGCCTCCATCAAGGAGTCTTTGACCGTTTAGCTCAAATCCATTGGTATATGAATATAATCCGGCCAATCCAATTTGGGGCAACATTTCACTTTTGGCAATTCGCTCTCCTTGGATATCAAGTAGTACCTGGTTTTCCAAAAGTTTGAAATCGGGCCTTACATGAATATTGATATCTCCCTCATTGCCAATAGGGCAAATATCAAAATTATCATTTATGGATGTGTTGTTTTCAAGGGGGAGACCTATAATATGGTTCAGGTTCATTATTGAAAGTTGATAGGCGTTTTTGGATCGAGCCAAATTGAGTATAGCCTCATTTAACTTTACCTGTACAGACAGCAAATCTTTATTGTGAGCCATACCCTCATTTACCGCATTCTCAACTATTCTTTCTAGTTCGTTCAGGGCCTCCAGGTATTTTTTGGCTGTGTTTACCAGCTGGATGGTTTTGACTGTATTCCAGTATGCCTGGTCGCTCATTACCAATACCTCTTCCTTTGAAAGTTCCTGAGCCAGCTTTGCCATATTGTTTCCAATTTGTGCCATTTTGTATGCAGAGGATATCTTACCACCTGAAAAGATTGGCTGGCTGACAATCAGTGATGTGTTAAAAACCGATTTCACATTAAGTTCAAGAGGGATATCGGGCATATATGCAGCCCCTCCGTTGGGTGACATATTGCCGGAAGCATCAGGTGTGAAGGTAGGCAAGAAACCACCTTCGATTATTCTGTTGAATGATGTGTTAGAGTAAAGATAATTGCCGGATAAAGAAAGTTTGGGAAAGAAATTTGATTTGAAAATATTAACATCAAGTTTTGATAGTTCCAGTTTTTCACGGGATATTTTGTTTTTGATATTGTGTTCCAACGCCAATTCACGACAATCTTGCAGGGATAGTTTTTGTTGTGAGCAAATTATGCCCGAATAAAACAGGAAAGATATGATTAGCAAATATTTGTTTTTCATTTTTTATCAGTTTTTATTTTAAAGAAAATGGCATATAGGATAGGAATAAACAAAAGAGTGACAACGGTTCCTACCAAAAGTCCACCCATAATTGTAACTGCAAGGGAGCCAAAAAGATCGTCTCCCAACAGAGGGATCATTCCTAGTATTGTGGTCAAAGATGCCATCATGACAGGCCTGAACCTGTTGGATGAGCTGTCCAGAAGAGCAGTCATAGGGTCTTTATCTTGTGATAGCTGCAGGCTTATCTCATCCATCAGGATTACTCCATTCTTGATGATCATACCTATCAGCCCCAAGATACCGACAATTGCAACAAACCCGAAAACCTTGCCCGAAAGGAGCATTCCGTACACAACTCCAACAAACAACAACGGTATGCACAGTATAATGATAAGGGGTTTACGGTAATCGCCAAAAAGCAGTATAAGAATGGATATCATCAGGATTATTGCCAAGGGGAAATTTTTGAACAGGTATTTGGTAGATTGGGTACTTGCCTTATGCTCTCCCTCCCATTGTAGGGAGTATCCTGCAGGTAATTCAATTGCTTCTATTGCCTTTGCAATTGATTCTCTGGCTGTCTCTGCACTCACCCCTGGTACTGGTTCGCATTGGGCTTTCATGCTTCTTTGTCCATTTACACGGTTTACAACCGGTTCGTGCCACTCTAATTTGAACCCGTTTGTTGCTTGTGTAACAGGAACACTTCTGAGCAAACTGCCAATAACCTCCTCTTCATTTAATTTACCGGTAAGCAAAGAGGTGAGGGTTTGTTTGGAGACCAGGTTCCCGATTGGAGGCACCATCCCAAACACTTGGGTATTGCTGAGGTCAGCTACCGGTTTATTGTTTTCCTGTTTGCTCTTGAGGTAAATGTTTGTCCTGTTACGACCATTGTAAAAGACCCCGGTTGGAATACCATCTGTTGCAGCCAGGAGTGAGATTGCAATGTCAGAACGGAAGAGTCCAAGAGCCCTGGCTGTGGGCTGATTGTAATCTGCAACCATTACAGGGACCTTGGGTTCCCAATTGTTACAAGCAAGGTAGGTATGGTTGTCGTTATCCATGATTGCTTGTGCTCTTGATGTGAGAATCCTCAGAATCTCGGGATCGGGTCCAGAAAATTGAGCTTCTATGGGAAATTTCTTGTACATCAGGTTATACCTTTTGACCCTGGCATAGGCTTCCGGGTAGTTTTCCATGAGGTACTTTTGGATATGTGGAATGTTGTCCACTGCATCTTCGGGGGTGTTGAAGTCTACTATAAGTTCTCCATAGGATAGCGATGGGGTTGCTATGCTCCGTACCAGGTTGTATCTGCCGGGAGTGCCACCGATAGACGTTGTTATATGTGTTACCTCTTTTGTTTCCCTTAGGTAGCCCGAAATTTGTGATAGATCTTCTTTTACTTTATCCGGTGATGTCCCTTCCGGCAATTTGTATTCTATATATACTTGGTTGTACTCCATATCGGGGAAAAAACCTTGGGGAAGGAATCTGTACGAAAAAGCACTTCCTGCGACCAATATTGTGGCAATAACAATTGATGTGGTTTTATGACAAAGAGTCCATGTCAATACCTTCCTGAGAAGTTTGTATGACTTGGTGTCGAATGGGTCCTTTTGTGCAGAATCTGTTTCGGGGCTCATTTTTGCAATTGAAAAAGATGCTTGAACCGGAACCAAGGTCAAGGCCAGTATCCAGCTGATTATAAGGGACACTGCCAGAACAATAAACAGGTCCCTGACATAAACCCCGGCAGTGTCAGGTGAGAGGAAAATGGGGAAGAATGCGAGTATGGCAATAAGTGTTGCCCCAAGCAAAGGCATGGCGGTTTTCTTGCCGATTGCAGTCAGTGCCTCCGATTTCCTTTTGCCTCGTTTTATGTCTGTAAGAATACCGTCAATTATTACAATTGCGTTGTCTACCAGCATTCCCATTGCAAGGACGAATGTTCCCAAAGAGACTCTCTGCAAGGTTCCGTCCAGGCTTTTGAGTATAAGCAGTGTACCTAACACAATAACCAGCAGGTTGAAACCTATGATCATGCCACTTTTGAACCCCATGGCAAACATCAAAACAACAATAACTATGGATATGGAGAGCAATAAGTTTATGATAAAAGAGTTTAAAGATTCTGTAACTCTTTCGGGCTGGAAGAAAACCTTATTGAAATTAATACCTGCCGGTATGTTTTCTTTAAGTTCCTCAATTTTGGAATCAATTGTTCTCCCGGTTTTTGTAATGTCCCTGTCACCTGATGTGGCAATCAGAAAGCCATATGCTCTTTGCCCGTCGTAAAAAAGTTCGTTTCTTACGGGCTGTTCTGTATCTGTTGTGACACTGGCAATATCCTTTAACCTTAGCTGGTCATTTTCGTGCCCTTGCAGCAATAGTTCGCCTATCTCTGTTGCGGTTTTGTAGCGGTCGTTGATTGTTACCCTAATACGGTTATTCCCTGACAGGAAATATCCTGAATATGTGGTTTGGTTTTGTCCGTTTAGTGTGGCCAATACTTCGGCAGGATGTACCCCCATGTTGGCCATTTTGTTTTGAAGCAGCTCTATGTTCACGCACTCCTCTTCCAGTCCGTAAATGTTGATTGTGGTAACTCCGTCTATATCCTTGATTTCCCTTTTCAAATATTCAAGGTAGTTTCTCATTTCAGAAGGAGAGTAGCCGTCGTTTGTTATGGCATAGAAAAGACCCGAAACATCTCCAAAGTCGTCTTTGACTATAGGCTTGCCAGCTGCGTGTGGGAGGGAATGTGCCAAATCACCAACCTTTCTGCGCAGGATATCCCATTTTTGTTCTACCTCTTTGTCGGGTACTGTCTGGTAAAGGTAAACCTCTATGATTGAAACATCATTCTGTGAGCGGCTGGACACTGTCTCAACTCCTTTTATAGACCTGATTGCAGATTCCAGAGGTTCTGTGACTTCCAGTTCCACTTCGTGGGCAGAGGCACCCGGATAGGTAGTTACCACCACAGCTTGCTTTACCCTTATTTCGGGATCTTCCAGTTTGCTCATGTTGACATAGGATATGATACCTCCGGCTATCAATATGAAAGTTGCAAAATAGATGAATTTGCGATTGTCAAGAGCCCATTTCCCAAAATCCATCATAGTATTCCTCCTGCGTTAGTAGGTGATTCCTTTTGTATAGGTTTTACTATTTGTCCCTCTTTTACAGATTGAACACCGGCCACAATTATTGTATCGTTAGGGCTTAACCCCGAAATCACAGACACATAGCCCCCCTCAAAGATTTTTTCAAGTTCAATTTCTTGTTTATGGGCTGTAGATTCATTATTGTTTATTTTCCATACATATGTTTTGCCTTTTTGGTGTATAACCGAGCTGATTGGTATTATAACTCCTGACCTTTCGGTCTCTTTTTGTTTTACATAAACATTGACTATCATTCCCGGAGTCAGCAATTCATTTCCCTCTTTGGATTGTACATCAAGAAATACCGAGTGTAGTTGATTTAGGTTTGCCTTTGGGTCTATTCCTGAAAGCTTCAGGGGGAAGATTTTATCCGGAAACAATTCGCTGGAACAATCAAATGAAATGAATGACTCCTTTTTCAAATACTCTTGTGACGGGATTGCGATTTCTATTTTTAGGTTGTCACTACCCATCATAGATATTACCGGCATCCCTGCCCCGATTGTCTCATTCTCCTGGTAATGGATTTTATTTACGTATCCATTGTATGGTGCTATTAATTTGGTGTCTTGCAGTGCATTTTTATGAGAGTTATATTTTGCTGTAATTTGTTGCAGACCATAAACAGCTTTTTGATAATCATTTTCGGTTACACTGTTTTTCTTGTAAAGGGCGATTACCCTTTCGGCTTCGCCTTTTACCTTGTAATACTCTGCTTCGGTTGCCTCTAGCTGCAAAAGATAGTCCCGGGAGTCAATCTCTGCAAGTATTTCTCCTTTTTTTACTTTGTTCCCTGCTTGTGCGTGGATTACCTTTATGGGACCGGAAACCCTGAATGATAATTCGGAATGGGATCCTGCTTTGACTTTCCCCGGAAAATTGATGGTTGTTTCGCTGTCGTTATACTTTATAACTTCTGTTTTGACATATAGTACTTCCGTTTTGTCAGCTACTCTGCTTTGGCAGGAAAACAAGAGTACTACAAATAAAGCTAATGGGATTGACCTTTTATTCATAATGGGTTTGCACTAGTGTCCGGTTTAATTTTCCCAAAGTGGCAGAAAGGGATAATCGGACTGTTTATTTAAATTATTATTACCACTAAAGAGTTCTTTGATATTCGTTTTTTCAAACAAAGCCAGCCCTATAGTCT
>Ga0334883_1000978_pt1 | contig 45842 bp, 36 predicted proteins | sample GraSluR1_MG_6_FD_207230 | JGI IMG/M metagenome (GOLD analysis project Ga0334883, IMG submission 207230) | Sludge microbial communities from methane-producing bioreactor in Wageningen University, Netherlands - Granular Sludge_09_05-R1 | ecosystem: Engineered > Bioreactor > Anaerobic >...
AGAAATTCGGAAAAGACCTTGGCCTTGAAACAATCAAGGACCAACTTGGTAATATTATAATAAGGAAACCTGCAACTCCCGGTATGGAGAACCGCAAGGGTATAATCCTTCAGGCCCATATTGACATGGTCCCTCAAAAGAACAGCGACAAGGATCATGATTTTGAAAAAGACCCTATCGAGACAAGGATAGTGGATGGCTGGGTATATGCCAACGGAACCACACTTGGTGCTGACAACGGAATGGGTCTTGCTGTTGCCATGGCAGTTTTGGAAGACAAAGAGATGGTGCATGGTCCGGTGGAGGCTCTTTTCACTATAGACGAAGAGACCGGAATGACTGGTGCAAGAGGTTTGAAAGCAGGTATACTCAAAGGGGACATATTGATCAACCTTGATTCCGAAGACGAGGGCGAGCTTTATGTGGGTTGTGCCGGTGGTCTGGATGCCAATGTTACTTTCAAATATTCAGAGGAGCAAGTTCCTTCGGGATATGCCGGATATAAATTAAATATTACCGGGCTTAAAGGGGGACACTCCGGTATGGACATCATACTTGGACGCGGAAATGCCAACAAGGTTATGGTTAGGGTGCTGCTTCCCATAATGGAGGAGTTGGATGCCCGTCTGGCTTCGGTAGAGGGAGGAAGCCTCCGGAATGCAATCCCAAGGGAGGCTTTTGCCACTTTGGCTTTGCCAGAGGCAAATTACCAAAAAGCACTGGAAATAGTCAATGGCCACCTTGCCCAATTGAAGGTTGAGCTATCTGCTCATGAGCCAGATTTGAAGATAACCCTGGAGAAATGTGATACTCCTGCAAAGCTGATTGATAAGACCACAGCTGTGAACATGGTGAAGGCTGTATATGTATGCCCCAACGGAGTCGAAAGGATGAGCGATGCCATGCCTGGCCTGGTGGAGACTTCAAACAACCTTGCTATTGTGAAATCCGGGGATGGTGTTATAGAAATCAAGACTTTGATGAGAAGTTCCGTGGACTCTGCCAAAGATATCCTTGCAAAGTCCATTGCCTGTGGTTTTGAACTTGCCGGTGCAGAGGTTTCCTTCTCTGGAGGTTATCCTGGTTGGAAGCCTAACATGGATTCAGATATCCTGAAATCCATGAAGGTGGTTTACAAAGACCTATATGGAAATGAGCCGGAGGTAAAGGCAATACATGCCGGATTGGAATGCGGGATTTTGGGAGGAACATACAATAATTGGGATATGATCTCTTGCGGCCCTACTATCCGCTCTCCTCACTCGCCGGACGAAAGGGTGAATATAGAGACTGTAGACAAATGGTGGAAATTTGTAGTGGAGGTGCTTAAAAATGCACCCGTGAAGTAACAAATACACTTTATAATTTGCAGGGCTGGAAATATTCTTTTATATTTGCAGCCCTTTTTTAATTACAAAAGTATTATTAATATGTTGAAACATTACGAAACCGTTTTCATTGCAACTCCCGTTTTATCTGACGTGCAGATAAAGGAAGCGGTAAAAAAGTATCGCGACTTCATCACCGACAATGGTGGCGAAATCGTGCACGAAGAGGATTGGGGCCTCAAGAAACTGGCCTATCCCATCCAAAAGAAAACCACCGGTTTTTATCATTTGATTGAATTCAAAGCAGATTCTGCTATGATAGCCAAAATGGAAATCCAATATCGCCGCGACGAGCGTATTATCCGTTTCCTAACATTTGCTTTGGATAAACATGCTGCTGCATACGCAGAGAAAAGAAGGTCTAACAAGTCGGAATCTAAAGTTAAGGAGGCATAATTATGGCAGGCGCAAACAACGAAATCCGTTATCTGAATCCTCCTACTGTAGAGGTTAAGAAAAAGAAATATTGCAGGTTCAAGAAATCCGGGATCAAGTATGTAGATTACAAAGATGCTGAGTTCCTTAAAAAGTTCCTCAACGAACAAGGTAAGATATTGCCACGCAGACTAACAGGAACATCACTCAAGTTCCAGAAGAAAGTATCGCAGGCGGTTAAACGTGCAAGGCATCTTGCATTGCTGCCGTATGTGACAGATTTGATGAAATAAGCTAAGGAGGTAGATAAAATGGAAATTATACTAAAACAAGACGTGCCTAATTTAGGCCACAAAGATGATCTGGTTACTGTGCGTAACGGATATGCTACCAATTATCTTATTCCGCAAGGTTATGCAACGTTGGCAACTCCGTCTGCCAAGAAAATGCATGCAGAAAACTTGAAACAGAGAGCTCACAAAGATGCAAAAATAAGGGAAGAGGCTCAAGCACTTGCTGCAAAACTGGAAGGTGTTCAGGTTACTCTCGCAACAAAAGTAAGCTCAACCGGTAAGATATTTGGTTCTGTGAACAACATCCAGGTAGCCGAGGCTTTGGCTGCCAAAGGGTTTGAAATTGACAGGAGAAACATAACCATACAAGGAGAAGAGGCTGTAAAAGAAGTTGGTGTATACGAAGCTGTGGTTAAATGCCATAGGGATATCAAAGCCAATATAAAGATTGAAGTTATTGCAGAGGTGTAGTATAACTGCTTGTTGCAAGGTTAAAAAAGGGTGTCAAAACAGGCACCCTTTTTTGCAATATCTCCTTTTTTGAACAACATATCTGGTTTATTGTTATATTTGAATAAAACTTACCAAAATACATCTGTTATGATTAAAAAATTTTTAGCATTTACAATTATGCTGTTCTCTGTAGCTGCTATTGCCCAGGAACAGACAGAGACCGGAAAGAACGGTCCATTCCTTACAAATAAATTTTTCGACAACTGGTTTATATCAGTAGGTGGAGGAGCACAAGTCCTTTACGGTGAGCACGACAATGTAGCTTCTTTTGGAGACAGGCTTGCTCCTGCTTTGGATATTTCACTTGGAAAATGGATTACCCCGTCTGTTGGTCTCAGGGCCCAATTTGCAGGACTTAGTGCAAAAGGTTTGGTTTCCAATCCGGCAGCTAAATTCATTGACGGAACTTCAAGTGACTATTCCGGTTATTACGACGAAAAGTTCAATTTTTTCAATCTTCATGGCGACCTTCTTTGGAATGTTTCAAACACAATAGCCGGTTACCGTAGTGACCGTACATGGGATTTTGTCCCTTTTGTAGGTCTCGGATATGCCAGGTCTTCCAAGGATGGTGTTAACCCACAATACAAAGAGGTAGCTGCCAATGTTGGTTTGTTGAACGAAATCAGGCTTTCTGATGCTGTGAACCTGAACCTTGAGCTTAGGGCCATGCTTGTAAACGACCGTTTTGATGGTTATGAAGTAGGCCAGGGAGTAGAGGAGATTGTCTCTGCTACTGTTGGGTTTACATACAACTTTGCAAAGAGGGGTTTTGACAGATATGTACCTGTAGTTCCGGATTATTCCCCTTATACAAGTAAAATTGCAGACCTGGAGAAAAAGATTGCCGAGGCTGATGCCAAGGCTGCCAAACTTGCTTCTGACTTGCAGGCAGAGAAAAACAGGAAACCGGAAGTTGTCAAATCTGTGGAATATGTTGCTGCCCCACTTGCAATATTCTTTCCTATCGGGCAATCCCGTCTGACAGACAAAGATCTTATCAACCTGGGTAATTTTGCCGAGGTTCTCAAGAAATCGGGCAACACATATAAAATCATGGGTTCTGCAGACGCTGCAACCGGTAACAAGAGAATCAACCAAAAACTCAGTGAAGATCGTGCACAGGCTGTTTACAATGCACTTGTGAATAAGTTTGGCGTGGATGCTTCTAAGTTAGAGGTTATTGCAAAGGGTGACCAAGATGAGCCTTTTGACAAACCAATTTTGAACAGGGTTGTAATATTGGAATAGATTCTGTGATAAAAATACTGAAAGAGGGTGGTTTTAAGCCATCCTCTTTTTTATTAGCGTGTTACAGCAAGGCTTCTTTTACCTTGTTACTTTTCGCTCTGTTATAAGTATTAATATGGAAATATTTTGTACCTTTGATGAATTATTTATAAGGTATTAAAAGATTAATGGTAATATAATGAAACAAGATCTTCAAATTACTGAACTCATAAAAAAGGAAGAGAATCGTCAGTTGCATGGTATTGAACTGATAGCTTCGGAGAATTTCGTAAGTCCCCAGGTGCTTTCTGCCTTAGGCTCCGTTTTGACAAACAAGTATGCCGAGGGTTATCCGGGTGCCAGATATTATGGAGGGTGCGAAGTAGTTGACCAGGTAGAACAAATTGCGATTGACCGCTTATGCCAGCTTTTTGATGCCGAATATGCAAACGTCCAGCCACATTCCGGAGCACAGGCCAATATGGCTGTTTTCATGGCTTGCCTCAAACCAGGTGATACCTTCATGGGCCTGGACCTTGCCCATGGCGGACATTTGACACATGGTTCCCCTGTTAACATGTCTGGCATGTGGTACAATGCCATAGGTTACCAGTTGGACCAAGAGACTGGCATGGTAGATTATGACGATATGGAAAGGAAGGCTCTGGAATACAAACCAAAGCTTATCATAGGTGGTGCTTCTGCCTATTCAAGGGAGTGGGACTGGGAGAGAATGAGGGCTATAGCAGACAAGATAGATGCTATTTTCATGGTTGATATGGCGCATCCTGCCGGATTGATTGCTGCCGGTTTGCTAAAGAACCCTGTAAAATATGCTCATATTGTAACTTCTACAACCCACAAGACTCTTCGTGGACCTAGAGGTGGAATTATTTTGGTAGGTAAGGACTTTCCTAATCCTTTTGGTATCAAGACACCTAAAGGTGAGATTAAGATGATGTCTGCAGTGCTCAATTCAAGCGTATTCCCCGGTATACAAGGTGGTCCGTTGGAACACTGTATAGCTGCCAAAGCTGTCTCTTTCTTTGAGGCTTTGCAACCGGAGTTCAAGGCCTACCAGTCACAAGTACAAAAAAACGCAGCAACAATGGCCTCTGCCTTTATTGAGAAAGGGTACAAGGTTGTTTCGGGGGGTACTGACAATCATCTTATGTTGATAGATTTAAGAAGCAAATTCCCCGATTTGACCGGTAAGGTTGCCGAGAAGATATTGGTTACTGCAGATATTACAGTGAACAAGAACATGGTTCCGTTCGATTCTCGTTCTCCGTTCCAGACTTCGGGTATAAGGGTAGGGACTCCTGCCATTACATCCAGGGGTTTGTTGGAGAAGGATATGCCTTTTATTGTTGATTTGGTGGACAAGGTGCTTTCCAATATTGACGACGAGAGTGTCATTGCAGATGTGAGGGAGCAAGTAAGGAAGAAAATGCACGGCTTACCATTGAACATCTGGTAGTAAGATACAACACATATTTATGGGCCGGTCTATTTATTGACCGGCTTTTTGTTTTTCCGGAGTTGTTTCAAAGAATTTATTTGTATACGGGAACAGAGGGAGGCTTAGTTTCCCATATTCTTCCCTTTTGCTTGGGTATAGCTTGCGGTCAGATACAATCCTTCTCTCTTTTGGCCGCTCTTCTTCTCTGTTTGTGAATCCTTTGATTGTTTTATCTTCGGGTTCAAGTTCAAAGATTGGATAGGCATCGCTTTTGACATTTTCATAATATCTTACCTGCTGAACGCTTTTTTCTATAATTGTTGCTGACATGGCTTTGCACTCTTTTTTGTTCATGGTGGTAATGATAGAGTCCTCTTCAAGGAAAAAAACAAGGGAAACGCCCCCAAATGCATCAAACCTTGAAAGGTCCCCTTTAGAAAACCAGGCTGTCATGTCTGTAGCTTTTACCTGGTTGTAATGAAGTGAGTCCTCTTTGGATGCAACAAAGGCATTTGTTAGTAAATCAGCTTTTTTAAGTGAGTTTCCGGAGGTAAACAGGAATATGCTGTCAGATGTGAATTGGTTCTCTTCGCTCCAAATGACAGGGTCTTTGTACATCCTTATAATGGAATCTATTGAGTTGAAAAGCAAAGAGTCACTTCTGCCCTGTAAGTCGCTCCTGAAAAAACGGATGTTCTTGTTGGCAAATACAAACCGTACAAGCGTTGTGTCAACAGGAACTGAATTTGCGTTTGTTGCGGGAGGTATGGCAATTGAGTCTTGTTTGGGGAGAGTGTCCGGTATTGCAAGAGTATCAACAAGTCTTAGAGAGTCAACAAGTCTTAGATTGTCAGCAAGTCTTAGAGAGTCAACAAGTTTTTCTGCGTCAATGACTTTTGCAGAATCAATTTGTGACGGCGGGGCAGGTATTTTTGCTGTGTCAATAATTGATGTGTCGGGGGCAATATTCTGCACGGTGAACATCTCTTTGATATAATCCCTGTTTCCTTGTTTTTGCCTTTTTATGGATTCTGCTGCAACTGCAGAGTCTACAAGATTCATTGCCAAAGCCTTGTATGATATGGTGTCGGCAGCAAAAAAAAGAGTGTCAGGGATATCGTTTTCCATAGAATACATTGCTACCGATGGGTTGTCATACATTTTTGCATGTAAAGGGTCTTGACGGTATTGTGCATAGTCCGAAAACATAATCAACGATTGAGCTGTATCCAGGATTTGTATATCCCTCCATAAACGGGCTTCTGATTTATTCTTGTTGTACACCAGACTATCTGCCCAAATTTCGTTCTCTTTGTTGCTGAGATAGGCATTGTCATAGAAACCGTAAGAATTGTCCTTGCCCACATACCAGCCCTTGTTTGACGATAAAAATCCATCATCTTGCCACCCGTATGTCTTGCCAAGGAATTCACTCCTCTCTTCCTGCGCCCAATATACAAGGGAATCACTTTTAAGAATCATTCCTTGTGCAGACATCTCTACCTGTTCCATGAATTTGAACCTCTTTATTTGGGAGTGGTAATAACCATACAAACTCTCTATAGTATTACCTGTTGTGTCCATCATGCTACCTCCGTGGAAAAAATATGCAATGCTGTCTTTGGTATTGTAATCAAGGAAATGGGTACGCAAACGATTTGAGTCTTTGTCCATCAGCTCCACAATATGTCCTCTTACCTGAGCCAGGGAACTGTCTGCGATATAGTGAATCTGGTCACTTGTCAAAGTGTTGTTTTCGTGGATTATCCTTACATTACCCTTGGCATCCACAGTGTTTTCCACTGCATTCCAAATTGCAGAATCACAAATAATTAGTGCCCCATTATGAAGAAATTGGGCATTCCCGGTTACAAGTTTGATGTTGAGGTTGTTGTTTTCGTAGCTCTGTGCAGTCTCTGCCCTTATGAGCCTTACAAGCCTCTCTTCCTTATTATTGTTTTGGGCAGAGAGGGAACTGTATGCCAAAAGCAGTGTTAAAACCAACCAATTGACAATCAGGTACCTCATTTTAACCAGCCCTCTTTTAGGAATGGACAGTTTTGGAACAACGGGTCAATACGGATATATGTGGTCTCACGTTTCTTTTTGATGAAATCTTCTATTGCTTCCATTGCCAGTTTGTTGCGTGCCTCTTCCTGGAGAATGTCAAAATCATCTTTGTATGTAGCAATATGTGAGGGAATAATCTCTTCCAGTTTGACAATCTTGTAGATGGTATTGCCGTTCCTGCCTTCGTTGTCAGTAGTTTCAAAAGGTTCCGAAACACCCCCCACTTGAAGTTGGTCCAGCATGTTGAAGTCTACTACCTTCAATTGGTCCTTGACAAAGTATGCCGAGCCCGACATTTCATCTGCAACCAATCCTCCGTTGATATATGATTTTGGATCTTGGGAAAATCTCCTGGCAGCCATTTCAAAGTTTAAGCTGTCCGATGTGATGAGGTTTTTGATACTATCCAGCTTGTTGAATGCCTTGGTTCTGTCTTGGGATGTGTATTCGGGTCTTAGTAATATATGCCTGGCGTTGAACATATCTCCCTCCTTCTTAATCATTTGGATCAAGTGGAAACCATCGGGTGTCTCTACGATTTGGGAAACCTGACCATCCTTGAGTGCTATGGCAACATCGGAGAATGCCGGCCAGTACATGCTTTTTGCAGCCATTCCCAACTCTCCGCCCCTGGCGGCACTGCCCGGATCTTGTGAGTACAAGGTTGCAAGAGTACTGAAACGTTCTCCGTTCAGGACCCTCTCCCTGAATCCAAGCAACCTCTCCTTTACGGCAAGCGTAGCAACCTCCCTGTTTGGGTAAACAGCTATTTGCCTGTATTTGTATTGGGTAGGTATGATTGGTAAACTATCTTCAGGTGCGTTTTTGTAATATTGTTCTACATCGGAAGGAGTGACTGCCGGGGCACTTTGTGCTACGTTGCTTCTCATTTCCTGGACAAGGAACTGTTCTGTCAAGGCTTCCCTCCACTCTTGTTTGAGGCGGAACAGAGGCTTGTTGAAATATTCCTCAACTGCCTTTTCTCCTCCCAGGCTTGTCAGTACATTGGATATGCGGTTATTAAGCTCATTTTCTACATTGTCCGGACTAACCTGAAGGCTGTCCAATCTCGCTTGTGTGAGGAATAGCTTTTGTATCAAGAGGTTTTGCAGAACATCACACCGTAGGTTTTTGTCAGAAGTGACACCTTGAAGCATCATCATCTGAACTTCTGATTCCAGGGTAGAGAGTTGTACCATATCATTGCCAATGAGGGCAATTGTTTTATCTATGAGTCCCTTTTCATATCTCTGGGCATTGGCCGGTTTTGTAAAGGCGGCAGATATGGCAATTGACAGGAGTAGTATTTTAACGCTGGTTTTCATTTTGTGGGTAATCGTTAATGTTAGTTTTGATTGTGTTGTTGTTCTGGGCCTCTTCTATAAGTTCTTTTTCCAATTTCCTTATCAAGTCTTGTTTTCTTTTCCCTATGATAGTCTCCTTTATCTTTGGAAGATAATATTCAAAAGGAGGAGTGTTTCCCGGCAGGATCTTCTCTGTAAAAAATGCAAAATAGCTGTACAAAGAGTCTTTGGCCTCTATGAAATCATTTGTCTTCAATTCGTTTTCACATTGATACAAATCAAGGGGCAGTTCTCTTGCTACAGTGGCAATGTCTGTCCATTGGTTGTTGAAGTTATTGTATTTGTCTGCCGAATTGTAACAAAGGTTTTCTAGTTCGTCTATCTCTTCTAGTGAGTTTACCCTGTACATGTTTTTGATCCTTTCCAAATTTGGAGATCCATTGGATATTTTTACCACCCTGCCTTTCACTACTGAGTTGGGAAGAGAAATATTATGGGAGTTGGTCATGTAGTACTCCCTTGCTTGCGACTCATGGACAATGGTATCCAGCCTGGTTTCCAGATATAGTTTTTCGTACCTGTATGCAATGAGTGAATTGCGGTAATCTTCTACCTCCTGTTCTACGTCTTTGTCCTCTTTTGAAAGCTGGTTGTTTGCTTTGGCCAGCAAAAGGTATTTCAGTGACCATGAATTGACATATTGCTGCAGCATCATGATACTGTCTTGGCTAGGAGTCCCGGGAGGGATCAGGTTCCTGACATCTTTTTCGTAAAGACGGTATCCGTTAACCTCTGCCACAACCTGGTCATTAGACCGGAATTCCAGGAATTTGCATGATGCTAATGAAAGAATTAAAAGCAGTATTAGTGTAAATCTCATAATCTGTTATATGGTTCAAATGAACAAAGACCCTGCCATTCCTTGTTGTTTTGGGAAATAGCTGCCCAATAAGCTACAAAGATAATAAAAATGATTACGGTTGGTAGAGCCTGGACTGAAATGTATCCCTTTGTTCCAGTCTTTTTTCCAGCATTCTTATCATCTCTACGTTCCTGACAAGTCCCCATGGTGTAGTGTTTACAAACCTGGGCGGAACCTCCCCGGCAAACCTTTCAATAAGAAGGTCGGGTCTTAGCAATTCCAGGAAATCTATGAAAAAGTCTATGTATTCTTCCAGTGTCCATGTGTAAAAATCCCCTGGATTGGTTTCAAATTCCTTTTCCATGCGCGTCCCTTTGACAATCTGGAGTTGATGAAATTTCAATGAATCAAGTGGCAAATCGTTTATGTAACCGGCATAACCCAGCATCTCTTCACGGCTTTCTCCCGGCAGCCCGAATATGAAATGGGCTCCTTGGAAAATACCCTCTTTTGCTGTCATGTGCACAGCTTGCCTGGATGTGGCAAAATCGTGTGCCCTGTTGATTCTTTCAAGAGTTTTGTCGTATACCGACTCAATGCCATATTCAATCACAACTATCTTCTCTTTGGATAAATTGCCTATGTACTCCAATTTTTCATTGTCTATACAGTCGGGTCTTGTGCCTATTACCAATCCGGCAACTTCTGGGTGTGAAAGGGCTTCTTGGTATACCTCCTTCATTTTTTCCAAGGTGCCGTAGGTGTTGGAATAGGATTGGAAATAGGCGAGGTATTTTCCTGCATTCCTGTACCTTACCTTATGGAATCCAATGCCCTCATTAAGCTGTTGCAATATCGGTTTGCTGGCTGTGCTGTAAGATGGATGGAAGGCATTGTTATCGCAATATGTGCAGCCTCCGGTAGCTTTGCTGCCGTCGCGGTTGGGACAGGTGAAACCTGCATCTACCACAATTTTTTGCAACCTCCCTCCATACTTCCATTTCAGATGCCCGACGTATGAGTTGAAACGTCTGTCTCCATGGAATCTCATTACACTAGTACTTTGATGACCATTTTCTTGATGTGACCCTCCCCGATCAAAGGGGAGTGTGCATCATGAGGGAATATTATTGCTATGTTCCCGGGTGACATGTTTATGAAGTTCTCCGGAATCTCATCTATGAAAGCAATATCTTTTTCCTGGTCGTAGGGGACATTGTCTGCAGAGCATTTTGCCCTGTCTTTTATACCAATGGTTTCATTTCCCTCAATCAGAAGATGGATGTCTATATAAGAATCGTGGACTTCCAGGGGTGGAAATTCCAATCCTTTGCCTTTGCCCTCCCAAATTGTGCAATAGATCTCTTTTCCCAATATCGGATACTCCCCTGGCTCCATGTTGCCGGGGTTGTTTTTGGTAAGGAATTCATATGCTTTTGCAAATCTGGGGTGGAAGGAAATATATCTTTCGAAACCTCTCAAAGAATCAACTATCATGTCTAAAAAATTTGCACAAATATAGTATCTTTGTATGGATATACTAACCCACGAAACACCAGCAACTATGAACAAATTTTTTTCTTTGCTTATAACCAGTATTTTACTGTTAGCTTCTTGTGATCCTCCAAAAGAGGTCTTTTCTGGCTACGATGGCAAGCACGAATGGAGGGCTGTATGGATTGCTACTGTCAACAACATTGACTGGCCATCTTCTCCGGGACTGACATCCCAGGAGCAACAAAAAGAACTTATTGACTATCTGGACTTGTTCAAATCGATGAACTTCAATTCCGTAGTATTGCAAATAAGGCCAACTGCAGATGCCTTCTATGTCTCAAGGTACGAACCATGGTCCATCTACCTTACCGGCGATCAAAAAGTGGCTCCCGACCCTTTGTATGACCCGCTTGAGTTTGCAATACAGGAGGCCCACAAAAGGGGGATGGAGCTTCATGCATGGCTGAATCCTTACAGGGTATCTCAGGATACTGCAAACCTGAAGGATATGTCTCCGGACCATATTTACAATCAAAAACCGGAACTTTTTGTACGTCATGGTAAAAAACTCTATTTTGATCCTGCATATCCCGAGACCAGGGAGTTCCTTGTAAAGGTTATCAAGGATTTGGTAACACGGTACGATTTGGATGGAATCCATTTTGACGATTATTTTTACCCTAACAATGATTTTGAAGACTCACTCTCTTTTGCATCCCATTCAAGAGGATATGCTGCCGAGGACAAAATGGCATGGAGACGTGAAAATGTAGATCTTGTTATCAAGATGCTCAGGGATACGATAAAATCTGTGAAACCACATGTCAAATACGGGATCAGCCCGTATGCTGTATGGAGAAACCTCAGGGATGATCCAAGGGGATCAGACACAAAGAGCTATGGGTATACCAACTACGATCATCTCCATGCAGATATCCTGCATTGGATGGAGCAAGGCTGGCTGGACTACATACTGCCTCAGCTCTATTTCAACCGGGGGTATGAAGCTGCAGATTTTAACGTGCTGGCAAATTGGTGGCAGGACTATAGTGCGGGCACGCCGGTGTATGGAGGTCTTGGACCGTACAGGCTGGACTCAACTGCAAAGATAGAGGCATGGAGAAATGCAGATGAAATCAGACAGCAGGCATTGATTTTGAGGGAGATGCCATCTTATCACGGAGTGTGTTATTTCAATGCAAAGAATTTTAAAGATAACAGGCTGGGCATTAATGAAGTGATGTATGAGCTTTATCCAAACCCTGCTTTGGTTCCGCCGTTGAAAGGATTCCCTGTCAAGAGCCCTGCGGCTCCCCAAAATCCTGTTTTGGTAATGGAGGGGAATAACGCTGTAATCACCTGGGATTTGGTAGAGCCGGATCCTATGGACATACATGCTCCAAAATATCATTTGCTATATGGGTTTGAAGAGGGTGAAAAGCCTGATTTTTCCAATAGCTCTGCAATGTTACAGCTAAACGGAGCGGGCAGGTTTGAATTTTCCCAAGAAGAGGCCCGTGGTATGGTTTTTTATGTCTGTGCACTGGACAGGCTGTACAACGAAAGCAAGCCGGTTAAGGTGAAAAATAATAATTAAAGGATATTATGAAAAGATTTTTACTATTTTTTGTAGCTATTGCCTTTGTGTTCTCTTGTTCCACAGGGAATAAGCAGGAAAAAGCAAAAGCAGAATTTGAAAAGGTTTCCCAAAAGGTCAAACAGGAGTTTGCCCCTGACAGGAGGGACAAGACTTTTGAACCAAGGCTTGTAACTGATGTTGATTCGGGACCGTTTGTTTTGAAAGGTTCTGTAAGTGATTCACAGGCAAAAGATGCCTTGGTATCGGCATTATCTGAATCGGGTATTGAGGTTTTGGACAGCATGATTGTCCTTCCCGATCCTGCTTTGGGAGATAAAACTTTCGGCATCACTTCCCAAAGTGTGATAAATTTCAGGTATGGACCTGGTTATTCCACAGAATCTGCAACCCAGACATTGATGGGAATGCCGTTGCGAATCCTTGAAAAAAGAGGTAACTGGACCCGTGCAACCACTCCTGAAGGTTATACTGCTTGGGTATCATCGGGAAGCATACAGCCTATGAACCAAACTGAATACGAAGAATGGACCTCTGCCTCTAAGTTGATTGTGATTACACATTACACCCTGTTCAGGGAGGGGACAACTACAGGTTCCCCTGTTGTTTCGGACGGTGTCTGGGGAAACATTGTGCGTAACGAAGGCAGGACAGGAGCCCATTACAGGGTTATACTGCCAAATGGAAAGATTGCATATGTTCCTGCATCTGATGTCCTGGAGTTTGACAAATGGCTCATGAGCAGGGAGCCAAATGCCGATAATATACTTTCAACTGCTGTCCAGTTTTTGGGTTTCCCTTACATGTGGGGAGGTACCTCCATCAAAGCCATGGACTGCTCCGGATTTACAAAGACTGCATTCTACCTTAATGGTGTGATACTGGAAAGGGATGCTTCCCAGCAAGCTAAGACAGGAGAGGATGTGGATATCAGTGAAGGTTTTGAAAATTTGCAAAAAGGTGACTTGCTTTTCTTTGGATCTAAGGCAACACAAGAGAGAGGCGAGAGGATAACACATGTTGGCATATACATGGGTAATGGTGAGTTCATCCATTCTGCCACTTCTGTAAGGATCAATTCATTGATTCCTGATGCCTATAATTATTACGAGGGGTCTACCAGGCTTGTAAGGGCTAACAGGCTCATAACCAAAATAGATAACGATCCAGGTATTGTTTCAATCAAGAACCACCCTTGGTATTTTGCACAATAAAAATTTATAGAGATGAATAAAATCACAGACAGAAGGAACTTTATCAAATCGGCAGGGCTCATCACAGCTGCTGCAGCCCTTATAAATCCGGTTGAGATTTTTGCCGGCAATGCTTTTGGCACATCCCGGAAAAAAGGCAGCAAAAAACTGGAAATGACCTGGAAACCTTTTGATGCTACATTAAGGCACCCTTTTACTATTGCCAACTTTACCAGGACAACTACTCCAATAGTCTTGACAGAGATAACTTGGGATGGATATACAGGGTATGGTGAAGCCTCTTTGCCTCCTTATTTGGGAGAGACTCAGGCTTCTGTAATGGATTTCCTTAAGAAGGTAGATTTGAGTGGATTCGACTCTCCTTTCAGGATCCAGGATATAATGGCATACGTAGATTCCATTGCAATCAACAATACTGCTGCAAAAGCTGCTGTTGATATTGCGCTGCACGATCTTGTTGGCAAGATAATGGAACAACCTTGGTGGAAAATTTGGGGTTTCAATCCGGAGACAACTCCCGATACCTCTTTTACTGTAGGGCTGGACACAGAAGAGGTTGTCAGGCTTAAGACAAAGGAGGCCTCTCCATACAATGTTATAAAGGTGAAACTTGGAAGGGATGAGGCAACCGATAAAATGATGATCAACACCATAAGGTCGGTGACCGATACAGCCATTTGCATAGATGCAAACCAGGGGTGGAAGGACAAACATTATGCTTTGGATATGATCCATTGGCTGAATGAGAGGGGTGTGACTATGATTGAACAGCCAATGTCAAAGTTCATGCTGGAGGAGACGGCATGGTTGACAGAGAGGAGCCCGTTGCCTGTGATAGCCGATGAATCTTGCCAGAGGCTTACCGATATTCCTAAATTGAAGGGGGCATTCCACGGGGTAAACATCAAGTTGATGAAGTGTACCGGCATGAGGGAAGCCCGCGAGATGATTTCATTGGCCAAAGCTCTGCATATGAGGATAATGATAGGATGTATGACCGAAACTTCTTGTGCCATTTCTGCTGCAGCACAATTGGCGCCTGAAACAGAATGGGCAGATTTGGATGGTAACTTACTTATCTCCAATGATGTGTTTGATGGAATGAAAATTGTCAATGGAAAAATAACTCTCTTTGACAAACCAGGAATAGGAGCCACAAAAATCTAACTTGGGAAATATTTATTACCTTTGCGGCAAATTATTTTGATATGGCAAGTTTAAGAGTTATTAAAAAAGATATCGACTATCTTATTTCTGAGGTTATTTCGGATTGCTGGACTTTCTTGTATACCAACCCTGGTAAAAGTTCCCAAGAGGCAGTTGCAATCATGAATGATGCTGTTACACTAAGGAATGACCTTTACAACAGGGTCAACAAACCAGACAAAGAGAAAATGAAGGCACATTACAATGCTATCAACAAAGATCTGCTTACTGGTGTGGATTCACTTTTCCAGAGGATAAGCGAAATGGTAAAGTAACCTTTTTGAGTTTTATGAAAGAGCCGGTTTTTGAAGCCGGCTTTTTTTATATGACAGGCCTGTAGCCTTTAAGGGCTTTTGCAAACTCCCTTTCCCTTCCCAGGCACAATTGATTTACAAACTCATGGAATTCCTTTCCGTGGTTAGGGTGTCTGAGGTGGGCAAGTTCGTGTAATATAACATAATCACATAGAATTGAAGGAAGCCTCATCAAATGGATGTTGAGGTTTATATTTCCTTTTGCAGAGCAGCTTCCCCAGTTGGTTTTGTTGTTTTTTAGGTAGATTTTTTCAGGAACCAATCCCGTAGACCGGGACAGCAACTTAACCCTTTCCGGGATATATTCTTTGGCACTCTCTCTTACAGCACGATTAATACCTTTTACTAAAAGTTCCCTTGGCAGGCCGGACTGAGCATGGACTGAAAATCCATTTGCACTTCTTTTTATTGTTACGGATGGATTTTGTTTGTTTGGATTGGTCGTTGGTGGTTCTAACTGCACCAATATGATAGATCCATTGATAAGGTGTATGATACTGCCGTTTTCCAATGGAGTCTCAAATCTTTTTGCTTTCTCTGTTTGTTTGTGCAGGGCGTTTTCTATCCAATCCCTTTTTTGCTGCACAAACATGGATGCATCGGAGTAGCTGCAAAACAACGGTATTGTAACCGATACCCCCCTTTTATGGTGAACACTGATTTTTATTCCTTTGGACCGAATGTTCCTGGTGACCGTGAAAGTTCCTATGCCAGGAAGGCTAAGTGTTTTTTTCATTTTCATAGGACAACCTTTATCCAGGAAATATAACTTCTGCAACCTCACCGATGTTGTAACCTGTTACTCCACGAGGAATGGTCATGACGCCATTGGCAGCTGTCATTGCATGTATGTGGGCAGAACCGTTGTAAACTACCGGCTGGCAAGAACCATCCGGCATAACGGAAACGGGGACAAAAGCCATCCTGGCAGTGTTGCGTCTGTTGTATGGTTTTGAAAGGGGAAGATGTAATTTCAAAGGGGAGTATGCCCCCCCGGCGCATGCGACCATATATGGTCTTACCAAAAGTTCGAATTGCAGGTATGAAGAGACAGGATTTCCCGGCAATGCAAATACAGCTTTAGACGCAGTTTCATCTGCTCCATTTTTCCCATACCTAACAGCGAATGTGCTTGGTTTCCCGGGTTGGACGGCTACCCTGTCAAACATGATTTCAAAACCTAGTGAGGTGAGCACATCGGGGACAAAATCAAATTCTCCCATTGATACACCACCGGTCATTACCACCACATCATGCTTATCCATTGCAGCTGAAATGCTTTTTTCCAGTCCTGAGGCAGAATCCGGAGCAATGCCCATGTATGTTGCCTTGAATCCGGCTCTTTTTGCCTGTGATAGTAATTGCCAACCATTTGAGTTTCTTATCTGGTAATATTCAACTGTCTCTGCAGGTTCTTTAAGTTCGTCACCTGTAGATAGGATTGCTGCCGAAGGGTATTCGATTACAGGTACCTGCCATATGCCGGCAGAGGCCAAAACTGCAATGTGTTCCGGCCTTAGCAATGTACCTTTGCTTAACAGTAGTTGGCCTTGTCTCAGATCTTCTCCTTTGAGACATATGTTATCCCATTTTGAAACTCCTTTTTTGGGTTGTTCAATTGTAACCTTGCCATTTGTACAGTAGGTATCCTCTACCATCACTACACAATCTGCATCCTCCGGCACCATTGCTCCTGTCATGATCTTGCTGCAAAACCCTTCCCTCATTTTTTGCAAAGGAGCTTTGCCGGCAGGGATTGTTTCCAGGATTCCCATGGGAATGCCCGAATAACTCCCAAGTGAAAAGGCATAGCCGTCAACGGCCGATTTGTTGAATGGCGGGGTATCCCTGTCATTGAAAATATCATTTGCCAATATTTTCCCGGTTGCGTTTTCCAACAGGTTTATCCCTTGTTTGCCTGACACCAGGTTTGCCATTGTTATCTCTACTGCTTGAGCAAATTCTATCATATTATATACTTTGAAGGCAAAATTAGGGAATTAACTTGCGTACTCAAAAATAATATATAACTTTGCACTCCCAATTTTGGGGTAGAATTATATTATCAATTGCTTAGTAATGGCAGAATATCTTCAAAAAGAGAAAAAGCAAGAGATTTTCGGACAATACGGAAAGTCTAATGCAGATACCGGTTCCCCTGAGAGCCAGGTAGCTTTATTTTCCTACCGTATCGCTCACCTTACAGACCACTTGAAAGAAAACAAAAAGGACTTTGCAACACGCAGGGCTTTGTTGAAACTGGTTGGTAAGAGACGTCGTCTTCTGGACTATTTGAAAGAAACAGACATCGAGAGATACAGGAATATATTGAAGGCCCTTAACCTTCGTAAATAAAGCAAAAAGGTGCCACACGGCACCTTTTTTGTTTGTAGTAATTACTCTTTTGGAAACAAAAGATTATATTTTTTTTTAAAATCACATTATCAGATGATAATATGATTAAATTTGCACAAACTTTTTTTGATAAACGTACGGTTGTCCAAACAAAGGCATCCCGGGGACAACAGTATTGCGGAATTAGTATTATTAATGAACTCTCAAAGGGAGAGTCGGGTTGCGTAGTTTTTATATGAACATTATTAAGAAAACCATCCGATTAAGGGATGGTAGGGAAATCGAAATTGAAACCGGTAAATTGGCAAAGCAAGCCGATGGTTCAGTGGTTGTCAAAATGGGTAAGACCATGTTGTTGGCAACCGTAGTTGCAGCAAAAGATGCAAAAGAGGGAACAGACTTCATGCCTCTGTCTGTGGAATACAAAGAGAAGTATGCCTCTGCTGGCAGGTATCCTGGGGGATTCCTCAAAAGGGAAGGGCGTCCAAACGATTCGGAAATTCTGGTGTCAAGGTTGATTGACAGGGCTTTGAGGCCACTTTTCCCGGAAGATTACCATGCGGATGTTTTTGTGACTGTAAACCTTATTTCTGCAGAGAAAAACATAATGCCGGATGCACTGGCAGGGTTGGCAGCTTCTGCTGCTCTTGCAGTGAGTGACATACCGTTCAACGGCCCAATTTCTGAGGTGCGTGTAGCCCGGATAGATGGCCAAATGGTAATTAATCCTTCTTTTGAGGAGTTGAAGCTTTCTGATATTGATATCATGGTGGCAGGTACTTTGGACAATATCATGATGGTAGAGGGTGAATTCAAAGAGGTGAGCGAGGCAGAGATGCTGGAAGCCATAAAGCTTGCCCATGAAGAGATAAAAGTACAATGCCAGGCTCAGAAAGAGCTGATGGAAGAGGCCGGCAAGACAGTGAAACGCGAATATTGCCACGAAACAAATGATGAGCAATTGAGGGAAGCTGTTCACAATTATTGCTATGACAAATGTTACCAGATAGCCAAGAACCCAAGTGCAAAGCAAGAGCGTACAGCTGCATTCGATGCCTTGAAACAGGAGTTCATCGAAACTATTCCCGAAGAAGAGAGGGAAGAAAAAGCAGGTATGGTAGAACGTTACTACCACGATGTGGAGAAAAAAGCCATGCGGAACCTTGTGCTGAACGAAGGTGTGAGGCTGGATGGCCGTTCTACAACAGAGATAAGACCAATTTGGTGTGAAGTGGACTATTTACCTGCAACCCATGGTTCTGCTGTTTTCACAAGGGGCGAAACCCAGTCCCTTACTACTGTTACACTGGGTACAAGACTGGATATGAAAGCAGTGGACGAGGTTTTGGTTGAAGGTTCAGAGCCATTTGTACTCCATTACAATTTCCCACCTTTTTCTACAGGTGATGCAAAACCATACAGGGGTACAGGCCGTCGTGAAATCGGACACGGAAACCTTGCTTTGAGAGCTTTGAAATATGTTGTCCCTACAGGCCAGGAAAATCCATATGCGGTAAGGGTGGTTTCCGATATCCTTGAATCCAACGGATCTTCATCCATGGCTACTGTTTGTGCGGGTACGCTTGCATTGATGGATGCTGGTATCAAAATCAAGAAACCTGTATCGGGTATTGCAATGGGGTTGATTTCCGAAGGTGGTGACGGCAGGTATGCAATCCTCTCTGATATATTGGGTGACGAAGACCATTTGGGTGATATGGACTTTAAGGTAACAGGTACCACAGAGGGTATCACAGCCACTCAAATGGATATAAAGGTAGACGGACTCTCTTTCGAGGTTTTGGAAAAGGCTTTGGAGCAAGCAAGGCAAGGCCGTTTGCATATAATGGGTGAAATGATGAAAACCCTTGATGCACCTAGGGAAGATCTCAAGCCACATGCCCCAAGGATAGTGTCGATTGTAATTCCCGGAGAATTCATTGGTGCCGTGATTGGAACAGGTGGAAAGGTTATCCAGGAGATACAGAAAACCACCGGGACAACAATAACCGTTACAGAGCAGGATGGAACCGGTATCGTGGAAATCTTTGGTGAAAACAAAGAGAACATGGATAAGGCCTATGAGTGGATAAAAGGAATCACCACTGTTCCGGAAGAGGGGACCGTATATACCGGGAAAGTTGTATCCATTCTGGAATTTGGAGCTTTTGTGCAGATCCTTCCAGGAAAAGAGGGATTGCTTCATATCTCCGAACTTGACTGGAAAAAAGTAGAGAAGGTAGAGGATGTGCTTAATATTGGTGATACCGTAGAGGTAAAACTACTTGAAGTAGACCAAAAAAGTGGCAAGATGAGGTTGTCCAGGAAAGCTTTGTTGGAAAAACCCGAAGGTTATGTAGAACCGGTAAGAAGGCCCAGGCCCGAAGGTGGGAGCAACGACCGTTCCAGAGGTGGAAGACAGGACAGCAGGGGAGGCGGAAGATATAATGACCGAGGACCCAGGAGAAACTAAGAGGCCTACTTTAAATAGGTGAATATTAAAAAAAAGACATCCCATAAGATGTCTTTTTTTTATTGTAATGTTTTGGTTTCATTTGGTGTTAATGTAGTAAATCATAGAAAATGTAATAAAATATTGGATAAAAAGAGTAAAGTGCAAGGCATAAAAGAGAAAAAGTAATGTTTTTTAAGATTAGGTGAGTATTTGCCGTCTCTGAACGCCTTATTAATAAAAGGTTTTAAGTTTTTTTTGTTTTACATTTATTTTGTTATAAATTCGTAGTTGAAACAGTCACAAACTTAATTTTAAACTTAAACAAACTAGTCTATGAAGAAATCTATCTTGATTGCTTTAGTCTTGTTGCTCGTCAACTCGGCTATGGCTCAGGTGAGAGTTACAGGAACGGTAACTTCTTCCGAGGATGGCTCTGCGGTTCCTTTTGCTACAATTTTGGTAAAGGGCCTTAGAGGAGTAGGAGCAGCAACTGACCTGGATGGTAAATTCACCATCGAAAGTGTAGCTCCCGATGCAGTCCTTGTTTTCTCCTACATCGGATTCGTGACACAGGAAATCCCTGTTAACGGAAGATCCCAAATCAACGTTGCCCTGAACCCGGACCTTACAAGGTTGGATGAGGTAATGGTTGTAGCTTATGGTACATCTACAAAAGGTACCTTTACAGGTGCCGCAAGTGTCGTGAAGAACGATGCATTGAAAGATGTTCCGTCTGTCTCTTTTGAAAACGCATTGAACGGTAGGGTTGCAGGTATGCAAATCACTACTTTGTCGGGACAGGCAGGTTCTACCTCTTCCATACGAATAAGGGGTATCGGTTCTATGAATGCTTCCAACGAACCACTTTATGTTATTGACGGTGTACCGGCAGTATCCGGAAGCTCAGGTCAAATGAGCGATTACCTGTATACCAGTAACAACGTGATGAGTACAATCAACCCTAATGACATCGAGGCAATCACCGTGTTGAAAGATGCGGCTGCTTCTGCATTGTATGGTTCACGTGCAGCAAATGGTGTTATCCTTGTTACTACAAAAAAAGGAAAGCAAGGCAAACCTGTTGTGAATTTCAAATCTTCTGTTGGTATCACTCCTGACTGGGCCTACAACAACTGGGACCCTGCAAATACCGACCAGCAGATTGAGATGTATTACGAAAACTTCTACAATGCCGGTGTATATTACGAAGGCAGGACTCCACAGGTTTCAAGTGAAAGGGCCCTTGCTCAGTTGAACAAACGTTTCAACAAGCATGGCTACACTTTCTCTGCACCAGACCATTCTATTAACTCCCTTACAGTGGGAGGTGACAGGGCAGGCCAGTATTTCGATTGGGAAGATGCACTGTTCCGCACTGCGGTTTACCAGACTTACGACCTTTCTGTTAGTGGTGCTTCTGAAACAACCAACTACTACACATCCATTGCCTATACAAAAGAGAACGGACGTGTTACAACCAACGATTTTGACAGGATTACCGGACGTGTGAACCTTACACAAAAAGTTGGCAAGATTGCTGAATTCGCAACCAATATAAATATTGCCAACAGCAACAAGACAGGTTTCAACGATACCAGGAACCTTGGCGGTAACCCGTTCCTGCAAGTGAGGAACCTTATGTGGGGTATGTATTGGCCTACAGATTACCAAACAGATGAGCCTTATACTGCCAGGTATGGTAGTTATGCCTACAACCCTCTCTATTACGATGAGCAGTGGGACAATTACTCGAAAACCCTCAGGTTATCTGCAAGCGAGTCGGTTTCAATCAAGTTCACACCAGATTTGACATTCAAATCTATATTGTCCTACGACAACTCCAACACACGTGACCATCTGTATTACAGCCCTGTTCACTACAATGGATCAAGTTCCAACGGACGTGTTATAGAGATGAATACTATTGTAAACAAACTGGTCTCTTCTTCTACTTTGAATTTCAACAAGGATTTTGCCGACAAACACAATGTAGGTATACTGGTTGGCTGGGAAGCAGAGGAGAATAAGGTTGATTATGTAAGGGCAGAGGGCTCTGACCTGCCTACCACAGCACTTACAACAGTAAATACAGCAGGGGTTCTGGATGCAAATGCCTACTATTGGGGAAGCACCATGCTCTCTTTCCTTTCCCGTGCAGAGTATAACTACGATAATAAATATTATGTTTCCGGTTCGTTCCGTCGTGACGGATCTTCAAGGTTGGGTCCTGACACCCGTTGGGGTAACTTCTGGTCCGTTGCAGGATCATGGAGGATTGACAGGGAACCTTTCATGGCAAATGCCGATATTATCAGCAGCCTGAGGTTAAGGGCTTCTTATGGTGTGAATGGTACGTTGCCATCCAGCAATTATGGATGGAGGTCACTTACAACATACAGGAACAAATATATGGAACTGCCTGGTGGTGCAATAAGTACAGTTGCTGATGCATCCCTCTCCTGGGAAACAAGTTATACATCAAACATAGCTTTGGAATTCGGTTTGATGGATCAAAGGATTACAGGTACCATAGAATATTTCAACAGGGATTCCAAGGATTTGCTTCAGGATGTTCCAATTTCCAGGGTTACAGGATTCTACTCTACCCTTCAGAACATTGGGGAAATAAACAACAAAGGTATTGAGATTGAACTATATGGTGATATCATCAAAACACAAGACCTTACCTGGAGTGCCGGCATAACAGCTTCACACACCAGCTCTACAGTGACAAAACTTTACGGAGGACAAAACATTATCTGGTGGGAACCAACCGGTGGTGACTCAAGGACCAAGTTCATTTACAAAGAGGGCGAATCTACATTGGCCATCTATGGTAAAGAGTGGGCTGGGGTAGAAGACGAAACCGGAAAGAACCTATGGTTCCTGAACAACGACGAAACCCCTGACCTTACGGTTGACGGACGTCCTGCAACTTATGACCACAACAAGGTGGATGAGATTATTTTGGGTGATGTGCATCCAACCCTGTTTGGCGGTATCAATACCAACCTGGATTGGAAAGGTCTTTCTGTTGGTCTTGGATTCATCTACAAGATTGGTGGAAACACATATGATGCTTTCTCAAGGGACGTTGCAGAGGATGGTTACTATTGGGAGAGGATAATGTCACAGGAACAGTACGACAACAGGTGGACACCTGAGAACAAGACTGCCAGCCTTCCTATGCGTGTTGCAGTTGACTTGACAGATGCGTTGCAAAGAAGCAGCCGTCACATGCATCCTGCAGATTACATAAGGCTCAAATCTGTGAATGTCGGTTATACTATACCTAAGAACATTGTAAGCAAACTGGCTATTTCAAATGCAAGGGTATATTTCACAGGAATGAACTTGTGGACTTGGGCCAAGCATGATACCTACGATCCAGAAGTAAACGAATATGGTTCCAAAGGATGGGAAATTCCTATCGGAAAGACATATACTTTCGGTATTGAATTAACTTTCTAATTTAAAAAGATGCAACAATGAAAAAATTTAAAATAATATTTGCAATTATTGGCATTGTGTTGCTTACATGGTCATGCGAAGATTTCCTGGACGTGAAGCCAAGTAACTCTGCCGATTCCGGTACGTCCATAACCACTGCAAACGATGCAAAGGTTATAATAAACGGTATCATGCGTAATATGGCATCGTCCAGTTATTATGGAAGGAACTTTATCCTTTATGGTGATACCAAGGGTGGCGATTTCGCAATCCGTTCCCAAGGACGCGGATATGATGGTCTTTACACTTTCAACCACTCCCAGACCTCCGGTAACTATGGTAGTTTTTGGGCTCAGATGTACCACTGTATCTTACAGTTGAATACCTTGATTAAAAACATCCAGGTAATGGAAGATGAGGGGAATGGTTCTGATTTGCTCTCTGAATACAAAGGACAGGCTTTGACTGCAAGGGCGCTGATTTATTTCGATTTGGTAAGACTTTACGGAAAGCCTTACAATATGGATAAAACAGCTTACGGAGTTCCGCTTATCCTTGAACCTTTGGATGCAAAGGACCAACCGTTACGTGCCACAGTAGATGCAGTTTACCAACAGATAGTAACAGACCTTCAGGCTGGCGAACCACTATTGTCCAAAAGCAACAGGAAAGGATTCCTGAATTATTATGCAAATTTGGCAATCCAGTCAAGGGTATATTTGCATATGGACAATTTTGGTGCTGCACTTACTGCTGCCGAGACAATCATCAATGATGGTGCATATGATTTGTATACAAACGACAAATGGGAAAACTCATGGGCAAACGAATTTGGTTCTGAGTCAATCTTTGAACTGGCTATGTACGAAAACGAAGCAAACCTTGGATCTTCTTCCTTGGGTTACTACCTTCTTAAGCTAAGGAAAGTAACCGGAGCTAGCGGATGGTTCATGGCAAGTGATTATTACCTTGACAGGCTTGGAGAGGATGCAAGCGACATCAGATGGGCTATCATGGACGAAGATGAGACCAGTGAAGCCGGAAGCGAAAGGTTCGGCTCCTGCATGAAATACGTTGGTGGCCACGAGATGAAAGGAGATAAAGGCGGTGCTGCATCTGCAACAAACATCAAAGTTATAAGGTTGTCTGAGATTTACCTTATAGCTGCAGAGGCTGCGCTAAGGAAAAGCTCCCCAGATATGACAAAAGCTGCCAATTACCTGAACGAGATAAGGAAAAGGGCTCCCGGCCTGGTTCCGGCAACTGCAGCCACTGTTTCATTGGAAATGATTATGGACGAAAAGAGCAAGGAGCTCTTTGCAGAGGGTCACAGGTATTGGGATATGCTTCGCCTTGGATGGGAAATTGAATTCAATGATGACTTTATTGATCCGGTTGTTTCAATACCTCACAGGGAAAAAACAATTGACAGGTCATTCTATAAAACGATATTACCGATTCCTCAGGACGAGATTGATGCAAACCCTCCTATTGGAGAACAACAAAATCCGGGATATTAGTAGTTTGTGAACTTTGGTTTCATTCAAGAGCTGCCTCATTAGGGGCAGCTCTTTTTTTAACTTCATTTAATTGTTTGGAGAGCCCTAAATATTTATATTTGTATTAAAATTGAGAAAAATTTAAAAATATTTAAGTAAAATGGAGTATTTTCATATAAGTTCAAAGGACAATGCCATTGACGACTTTTTGATGGTTGTGGATAGCGATTGCTCGATTGTTATTTCACAGGAGTCAAAAGAGAGGATTGTAAGATGCAGGGAGTACCTGGACCAGACAATTGCCAATTCACAAAAACCGGTTTACGGCATTACAACTGGTTTTGGTTCATTGTGCAATGTGTCAATAGAAGAGGGAGAATTATCGCAGTTACAGACCAATCTGGTAATGTCACACGCTTGTGGCCTTGGAGAGGAGGTTCCATTAGAGATAGTAAAACTGATGATGGTGCTGAAAATTAAATCTTTGGCTTATGGATATTCCGGAGTAAGGATAGAGACGGTAGAGAGGCTTGTGCAGATGTTCAACAATGGAGTATATCCTGTTGTTTACAACCAAGGTTCCTTGGGTGCTTCGGGTGACCTTGCTCCCCTTGCGAACATGTCTTTGCCGTTGATTGGCAAAGGAGAGGTATATTTTAATGGCAAAAAGGAAGATGCTTCCAAGGTACTTGCTCTTTTTGATTGGGAACCACTGACTTTGGCATCAAAAGAGGGATTGGCACTATTGAATGGTACCCAGTTCATGTTGGCATACAGTGTATGGAATGTATTGAAAGCTAAAAAACTTTCTGCATATGCCGACACTATAGCTGCTCTCTCGATTGATGCTTTTGACGGAAGGCCAGAACCATTTACAAAAGGTGTACATGATGTGAGACCACACAAGGGGCAGATTGATACTGCAACAAACATCAGGACTCTTTTGGAAGGGAGTGAGCTTGTTTCAAGGGAAAAAGCACATGTGCAGGACCCGTACTCTTTTCGGTGTGTACCTCAGGTGCATGGTGCCTCAAAGGATGCTATTGAATATGCAATAAAGGTTTTTGAGACAGAGCTGAACAGTGCAACTGACAACCCTACCATATTACCCGATGAAGACCAAATTATCTCTGCAGGGAATTTCCACGGACAACCGCTTGCGTTGGCGCTGGATTTCTTGTCAATTGCACTTGCAGAGTTAGGCAGTATTTCGGAAAGGAGGACATACCAGTTGATTTCCGGTAAACGGGGCTTACCCTCTTTTTTGGTGGCACATCCCGGTCTCAATTCGGGGTTCATGATTCCCCAGTATGCCCAGGCATCTGTTGTGAGTCAGAACAAACAGCTTGCAGCTCCGGCATGTATAGACACGATAGATTCGTCCCAGGGGCAGGAAGACCATGTGAGCATGGGGGCAAACTCTGCTACCAAGTGTTTGAGGGTGGTGGATAACCTTGAAAAGATCCTTGCAATAGAGCTTATGAATGCCACCCAGGCTATGGAGTTCCGCAGGCCTGCCAAAACCTCTGCAAAACTTGAATCACTTATGGTCAAATACAGGGAGTATGTTCCTTTCATAGAGGAGGACCAAGTTATGTATTTACATATAAACAATTCAATTAAGTTTCTCAGGGATGAGTCACCGTTAATTTAACCAGTTATGAAAATGTTGTTAATCAAGAATATAAAGAAATTAATCCAATGTGAGCAAGAGCCTGTGGAACAACCAAAACGGGGGGCTCAACTCTCTGTTTTGGACACAATTGACAACGCTTTTTTGATAACGGAAGATGGAGTTATCAAGGCTTTCGGGCCAATGGACAGGCTTGACAAATATATGGAAAGGGTGTCGGATAATACGAAACCAAGAGGGTTGGAAACATTAGATGCCGCCGGCAAGATTGTGATGCCTGCATTCTGTGATTCACACACCCATTTGGTCTATGCCGGAAGCCGTGAGATGGAATACTCCGACAAACTACGGGGATTAAGTTACCAGGAGATTGCTGCCAGGGGTGGCGGGATTTTGAATTCTGCAAATTTGCTCCATAATACATCCGAGGAGGAACTTTACAGGCAGAGTGTACACAGGGCTTGGGAGATAATGTCATTTGGAACGGGAGCCGTGGAAATAAAAAGTGGTTATGGTCTTACCCCGGAGGACGAAATCAAGATGCTGCGTGTAGCGAAAAGGATTGGAGAGGAGACACCTCTGACTGTGAAAAGGACGTTCCTGGGTGCCCATGCTGTACCGGAAAGGTATAAAGGACGCAGGGAAGAATATGTGAATGAGATAATAAATGAGATGATTCCGGTTATAGCTGCCGAAGAGCTTGCCGATTACATAGATGTCTTTACCGAAGAGGGGTTCTTTTCGGTTGAGGATACCGACAGGATTTTCAATGCAGGTATCAAATATGGTTTAAGACCCAAGATTCATGCAAACCAGATGAGTTTTTCGGGGGGTGTGCAGGTGGCAGCCAAATATGGTGCAATATCTGCCGACCATCTGGAGTTTACTGCAAAAGAGGAGTTTGAAGCGTTGAAAAAGAGTGGGACAATAGCAACTTTGTTGCCAGGCTCTACTTTTTTTCTGGAGATGGAGTATGCCCCGGCAAGGGATATGATAAACTACGGACTGCCAATAGCAATTGCCACAAATTACAACCCCGGCTCTTCTCCTTCGGGTGATATGAAATTCATGATGGCACTTGCCTGCCTAAAGATGAAGCTTACTCCCGAGGAGGCAATCAATGCTGCAACTATAAATGGCGCATTTGCAATGAACCTAGGGGAGTCGCATGGTAGCATTGCCGTTGGTAAAAAGGCAAACCTTTTGATTACAAAGGAGATTCCTTCATATGAATTTATTCCTTATGCATTTACAACGCCTTTGGTAGATACGCTTGTTATGAACGGAAAGGTTATTGGAATGTTGTAACTTATAGACCAATTGATTAATTTAAAAATTTGATTGCCATGAACAGATTCAAAACACCTTTGGGAGAGATTGAGATAACAATGCTTGGACATGCGTCACTTATGATAAGATGGGACGGGAAGAATATTTTTGTGGACCCATATAGCGAAGTTGCCGATTACTCATTGCAACCTAAGGCAGATTTGGTGTTGCTGACCCACCATCACTATGACCATCTGGACAAAGAGGCATTGATGCATATCTTACGAAATGACACTGTGATTGTCTCCAATAAAGGATGCAAGCAACAATTACCACAGTCCAATGTGCTGGTGCAGGGAGAGAGCTTTAATTACATGGGCATAGATATTGAGGCAGTTTATGCCTATAATATTGTCAATAAGAATGAGGATGGGAACCCGTTCCACCCACGGGGTGAAGGCAACGGGTATATACTGGATTTTGGAGGTTACAGGGTATATATTGCCGGAGATACCGAAGATATTCCGGAGATGGGAAGCCTGACAGGTATCGATTTGGCTTTCATGCCCAAAAACCTGCCATATACAATGAGTGACCAGATGTTTGCGAAGGCGGTTAAGATGGTAATGCCCAAACAGCTTTTTGCTTATCACTATTTTGAGATAGATATTCCAAAACTAAAGTCCATGTTACCCCGGGGAGTTGAGCTGATGAATAAATAAACAAATATATAATGAACAAAAAGATTATCGAATGTGTCCCGAACTTTAGCGAGGGGAGGAATTTGGCGGTTATCAAACAGATAACCGATGTCATTGAAGCTGTAGAGGGTGTCAAACTTTTGAATGTAGACCCTGGTGCTGCCACCAACAGGACGGTAGTAACATTTGTGGGTGAACCACAATGCGTGAGTGAAGCTGCATTCCGTGCAATCAAGAAGGCATCGGAGGTGATAGATATGAGGCACCATACCGGAGAGCATCCCCGTATGGGTGCGACCGATGTGTGCCCTTTGATCCCGATAGCCGGGGTTACAATGGAGGAGTGCGTTGAGTATGCCAGGACTTTGGCAAAAAGGGTTGGAGATGAGTTGGGTATCCCTGTCTACTGCTACGAAAATGCAGCATTTTCCCCGGAACGTAAAAATCTTGCGAATTGCAGGCAAGGAGAGTACGAGGGGCTAGCAAAGAAGTTTGAAAAAACAGAGTGGAAACCCGATTTTGGACCATCTGTTTTTAACGCCCTTGTTGCCCAAACGGGAGCAACGGCAATTGGGGCAAGGGACTTTTTGATTGCAATTAACTATAACCTCAATACAACCTCTACCCGCAGGGCCAATGCCATAGCTTATGACGTGAGGGAGAAGGGTCGTAAAAAAAGGGAAGGCAACCCTATTACCGGAAAAGTTGTGAAAGATGCAAACGGGAATGATGTATGGACACCGGGAACCCTTAAAGGATGTAAAGCAATAGGTTGGTATATAGAAGAGTATGGGATTGCTCAAGTCTCCATGAATGTGACTGATATAAATACAACACCGGTACATATTGCATTTGACGAGGTGGCGGCAAAGGCAGCTGCACGGGGCGTAAGGGTAACAGGAAGTGAGATTGTAGGGCTGGTACCTAAAAAAGTGTTGATCGATGCCGGCAAATACTTCCTTGCAAAACAGCAACGGTCTGCCGGAATAGCAGAAGAGGAGATAATCAAGATTGCCGTGAAATCCATGGGGTTGGACGACCTAAAACCGTTCGATGCAAAAGAGAAGGTTATTGAATACCTGATAGAGAGCGATAGCGTGAAAAAATTGGCAGATTTGACCTGCAGAGGGTTTGCCCTTGAGACTGCAAGCGAGTCCACTGCTCCTGGAGGAGGATCGGTGTCGGCACTTATGGGTTCATTGGGAGCAGCCTTGGGTACAATGGTGGCAAACCTCTCTTCGCACAAACCCGGATGGGACGACAGATGGCAATATTTTGCAGAGTGGGCAGAGAAGGGTCAAAAGATCATAGAAGAGATGCTCTACCTGGTAGATGAAGATACCAATTCCTTCAAAAGAATATTGGATGCATTCGGTTTGCCAAAGGGGAGTGAGGCAGAGAAAGATGCCCGCAGCAAAGCAATCCAGGAGGCTACTCTTTATGCAACCGAAATCCCGCTTAGAACCATGCAGGTTGCCTACAGTGCATTTGATTTGGCAGAAGCAATGGTAAAAGAGGGTAATCCCAATTCTGTTTCGGACGCCGGAGTGGGGGCACTCGCCTTGAGGGCAGCTGTATTTGGTGGTTATATGAATGTCCGGATAAATTCCTCTGACCTAAAGGACCGTGAGAAAGCAGCTATGCTTGTGAAAGATGCACAACAAATCATGGACAAAGCGATGGAACGTGAAAGGAAGATAACTTCTCTAGTGCTTGAAACACTGGAGAAATAGTTTCCTTTGTAGTCGATAATATTAAGGAGAGTTTATTTTAGCTTCACAAGAGCGATAACTATATTATCATTCTCTGTCAGTACGTTAATAACTTTTTGTAATTGTTGTGACACTCTATTATTGGATGCATAATCTATAAGATCATGAGGGTAATATGGAGCAAGCATAAAATTATCATCAGATAAATACACAGGCACAAATGGAGGGCCTTGATGTATATCTTCACGAAAGCCAGGTCTGTTTTTTAAAGGATGGTTTAGTAAAGAAAATCTTTTGGTAATTTTATTGTAATAACCATATGATTCTGTTATAACTTGATCATTAAGATGCAAATAAGATCTTTTGCCGCGAAAGGGTTCATGCGCATAATCTCTGAGCCTGTAATTAAGCAATAGGAATTTATCTGTCTCGTAATAGAACCCGTTATCTAAAGTTATTTGTTTATCCCAATTTGTTCCTTCTTGATTAATATATATCTTTGAAGGAGTATATTTACCATAGTCCATAACATATCTTGGAAATAATATATTACTATCCCTGTAAGAATAGATAGTATCTCCATATGAGGTATACACTCTTATTGAATCTTTGAAATATTGCAATATGCTGCCAATATTATATTTATCTGAAGGAATTAGCAATTTCACACCCTCAGGCAGGGAAACATGTTTTTTATTATTAGATATCAGACGGGTGTCTATAGGGGGTGGTGGTATATATCCCCTTACATTGCTTAGTGAATCAAACAGAATTGCAAAATACTCTTTCTCATCTTTTGCTATCCATGGGATAAGATTACATACGTAACAATTAGTTAAATACCTACGTAATCGTAAGAACATATCTTGACCATAGGGCATTATAATATCTTTCTTGAAAGTACCATCTCTATAATAAGTTTTTACAACTTTACTCCTTCCTTTAAATGATTCAATATAAAAATTACCTGTTCCCTTTTCTATCCAAGGAGCACCATGTGGGTACTCTTCGGGCCCCCGGCCTATTCTATCAAATGTAAAAAGATACTTTCCACTTTTGTCAAATACTTTTATAACTCCAGCACCTCTTACATAAATTCGATCATTCTCATAAATGACTACTGGATACCCACCACAAAAAGAATCACTGGTGGTTTCAAGTGGGATGTAAGTAATATCAGAAGCTATTTCCGAAAGATCTACAATTCTTCCTTTTCCAATATCGCTGCCTACATCAATTATAGTATAACCCAAAACTTGGTCGCCTTTGTTAATCTCATTTTTACAGGAATTTAACCCAAGGAATAAAACCGATAAGAACAGATACTTCCTCATAATACAAACATTCAAATTCTAAAAAACAAGAGGGAAACCAAAAAAGTCTTTTTAGTCGCCCTCTTTTTCGTTAACCGGGATCCCCCGGGTTCAGTTATGATTATTCTGTTGCTGCAAGTCTCTTGTATGAGTTGTAGCGCCATTTGGCAAACTCCTCGGTGAGTTTGAACAGTTCCTCTGCCTCTTGAGGGAAGGTTGCCCTTAGGGATGTGTAGCGAACCTCTCCGTTGAGGAAGTTTTGGAACTTGCTCCAGTCAGGTTCTTTGCTGTCCAATACGAATGGATTCTTGCCTTGTGATTCAAGGGTAGGGTTGAAGCGGTAAAGCTGCCAGTATCCGCATTCAACAGCCATTTTTTCTTCCCTTTGGGATGCGCCCATTCCGTTCTTGAGTCCGTGGCTGATACAAGGCGCATATGCTATTATCAAAGATGGTCCGTCATACTCCTCGGCCTCTTTGAGCACTTTGAAGAGTTGGTTTTGGTTTGCTCCCATAGCGACTTGTGCTACGTATACATAGCCGTAACTCATTGCCATCATTCCAAGGTCTTTTTTGCGGATTTTTTTACCGGATGTTGCAAATTTGGCAACAGCTCCTACAGGAGTGGATTTGGATGATTGTCCGCCGGTATTGGAGTAAACCTCGGTATCTAGTACCAATACGTTTACATTGCTGCCCGATGCAAGTACGTGGTCGAGTCCGCCGTATCCGATGTCGTATGCCCAACCATCTCCGCCAAAGATCCACTGGGAACGGGTTATGAGGTAGTCTTTAAGGACGGTGAGTTCCTTGCAGATATCGCAGTTACAGTCGGAAATAAGAGGTACCAGCTTACCGGAAATCTCTTTTGTTTTCTCAAAACTGCTTCTGTTTTGGAGCCATTCTGCGAACAAAACCTTCATTTCGGCTGTGCAACAGTCGCTTTCCAGTCCGTCGGCCATCAATTTGGCAACGCGGTCGCGTACCCTTTCCGATCCCATGTGCATTCCAAGGCCGTACTCGGCATTATCTTCGAACAGGGAGTTTGCCCAGGAAGGACCCTGGCCATCTTTATTGGTAGTGTATGGAGATGCAGGGAACGATCCTCCGAAAATAGAAGAACAACCTGTTGCATTTGCAATCATCATTTTCTCTCCGTAAAGCTGGGTTATGGCCTTGATGTAAGGTGTCTCTCCGCAACCAGCGCAAGCTCCTGAAAACTCAAACAGAGGCTGGGCAAACTGCGAGTGTTTGACTCCTTTGTCCTTCGGTTGTACATTGTCTTTGTATCCGACAACCGAGTGCATGTGGTCAAAGTTTGGCTGCTCGTGGACTTGGGTTTCAAATGGTTTCATTACCAAAGCCTTTTCTTTTGCAGGACAAACATCGGCACAGTTTCCGCAACCGGTACAATCCATAGGGGTAACTTGTATTGTAAAGCTGTATTCGTTGAATGGTTTGTTACCGGGAACCCTTTTAACTCCTTCAGGAGCATTCTTCTGCTCCTCTTCTGTCATAAGGAACGGACGGATTGCAGCGTGAGGGCACACATAGGCACATTGGTTACATTGGATACAGTTCTCTTGCTGCCACTCAGGAACATGTGTTGCGATTCCTCTTTTTTCGTATGCAGCTGTTCCAGAAGGGATAGTGCCGTCTTCCAGGTTAAGGAATGCACTTACAGGAAGGTCGTTACCCTCTTGTGAGTTTACAACGTCTGCCACGTTCCTTACCCAGTCCGGTGCAAGCCTGTCAAATGTGGAAGGACGGAATTTTGAAGTGATGTTTTTCCATTCGCATGGAACTTCAACCTCTACAACTTCCGAACCACGGTCAATTGCCTGGTAGTTCATTGTAAGTACTTTCTCTCCTTTTCTCCCGTAAGATTTTTCGGCTGCGTGTTTCATTTCGCTTACTGCCTGCTCGTATGGGATAATGTTGGCAATCTTGAAGAATGCAGATTGGAGGATTGTGTTGGTCCTGTTTCCAAGTCCGATTTCCTCTGCAATCATTGTTGCATTGATGATGTAGAATTTGAGTTCTTTCTTTGCTATTGTGGCTTTTACAAAATCAGGAAGTTTTTCAAGGGTCTCTTCTTTGGTCCATAATGTGTTAAGGAGGAAAGTGCCCCCTTTTTTGATGCCTTTGAGTACATTGTATTTTGTAAGGTATGGTGTAACATGGCATGCCACGAAATCGGGATGTGAAACCAAATACGGTGAGGTTATAGGAGTGTCCCCGAATCGAAGGTGCGAACAGGTATACCCGCCAGACTTCTTGGAGTCGTAGTCGAAGTAAGCTTGTACGTATTTTGGAGTGGTTTCGCCAATGATCTTGATGGTGTTTTTGTTTGCGCCAACAGTACCATCGGAGCCAAGGCCGTAGAACTTGCATTCCGATACTCCTTTTTTGGAAACAGAAACATCCTCTTTGACAGGAAGTGATTTGAAACTGATGTCATCTACTATACCTACTGTAAAGCCGTTCTTTGGCTCTTTCATCTTGAGGTTTTCGAACACCGCAACCATTTGTGCAGGAGTCGTGTCCTTAGAAGAGAGTCCGTAACGTCCGCCAACGATGAGAGGCATCTTTCCACCCCTCTCTGCAATTGTTGTCTTTACATCCACATACAGTGGTTCACCTACTGCACCCGGTTCTTTTGTCCTGTCCAGGACAGCGATTCTTTTGACTGTCTTTGGAAGTACACGGAAGAAATATTTTGCGGAGAATGGCCTGTAGAGCCTGACTGTAAGCAGCCCGACTTTTTCTCCGTTTGCCATTTGCATATCTACCACTTCCCTGATTGTGTCACATACGGAACCCATTGCAATCACAATATTCTCTGCCTCGGGGTCGCCATAATAATCAAATGGAAGGTAGTGGCGGCCGGTAAGCTCGCTGATTTCTCCCATATAACGGGCAACGATATCGGGAACTGCATCGTAGTAAGGGTTTGAAGCTTCCCTAGCTTGGAAGAACACATCGGGGTTTTGGGCTGTACCTCGTGTTACAGGTTTGTTAGGATTGAGAGCCCTATTGCGGAATGCAGAGAGTGACTTGTCACTTAGCATTTTGCGGATCTGGTCCTGATCCAGGTCTTCAATCTTTTGTATCTCATGTGATGTGCGGAAGCCGTCAAAGAAGTGCACGAAAGGAACCCTGGATTTGAGTGTGGACAAATGAGACACAGCACCCATGTCCAAAGCTTCCTGGACTCCGCTTGAGGCCAACATTGCAAATCCTGTTTGCCTTGCAGCCATGACATCGGAATGGTCCCCGAATATTGAAAGAGCCTGGGCGGCAAGTGTCCTTGCAGAAACATGGAAAACGGTTGGTAGAAGTTCACCTGCAATCTTATACATATTGGGAATCATGAGTAGCAATCCTTGTGATGCTGTGAATGTAGTTGCCAGTACTCCAGATTGAAGAGCTCCATGCAGCGCACCGGCAGCACCTCCCTCACTTTGCATTTCAACTACCTGAACCCTCTCTCCAAAGAGGTTTTTTTTGCCAAAAGCAGACCACTCATCTACATACTCCGCCATGGTTGAGGATGGAGTTATGGGATAAATGGCTGCAAGTTCGCTAAACATGTATGCAACATGTGCTGCGGCGTAATTACCGTCACAGGTAATGAATTTTTTTTCTTTTGCCATAGCTTTTGTGTTATAGTTTTATATTGTTTATTGTTGTTGTTTGTTTTCGTTTGCTGTTGTGGGAATATTGTAAAAAAACAACACTCCGCCAGATATCAGTCTGCGGAGATGTTTGTAAATCACTCAATCATGAGCCCCAGGGTTTTGCTGCATGTTCCGTCCAGGAACCATGCAGGCTCTGTCTCTATCTCGAATTCTTTTGTTATTTGATAGTAATTGTGCATGTTATTTACTCTTGGCCAAAATTACAAATTATTTTCATTTTTTGAAAGGAAAATGGCTAAATTCAGCCTTCGAAATTCTAAATTGGATTGTTATGAAAAATTTCTTGTGGTTGGCCGTTCTGTTTGTTTTCCCTTTTCCCTTTATGCTCAGGGAGGTATAGTCAAAGCTACTGAGGGCAAGGTTACTGAAGGAAAGGGCTAGTTTGAATGTGAATAATGGAATTTCGCTTGCTTTACTCAGGAAAATGGTAATAGGAAAGGAGATGCTTGAGGGTGCCTACGGAGGAGTGTCGCATGTCTCATCGGTTTCCAAAGTGTCTGGTGTAGAGGACGGCAAGAAGCTTGACAATTTCAAGGGATCGAGCCTTTTGCAATATGATTACGACGAATTGCTTTTTTTGCTCAAGGATAATAAAATGTATCCTGCAACCAAGAAAAACTTTAACAGGCTATTCCCCGGGAAAAAAGGAGAAGTGAACTCATATGTGAAGCAAAAGGAATTCTCATTTGCAAACAAAAACAGTGTTGTTGAGTTGTTCAACTACTTGCTGTTGCATAAATGAGAACCCTCTTTTAATTGTCTATAAGCTAACTGACCTTGATCGTGATTATGATTTGCCGGAGGTTATGCTTTCGGGTGTTATTTTTTTGACCAATCCTTGTAATACATTGCCGGGTCCAAGTTCTGTGAACTCCCTTGCCCCGTCGTTCCACATGTTCTCAACTATTTGCCTCCACCTTACAGGGGCAGTCAGTTGCTTGATGAGGTTTTCCTTGATTGTTTTGGGGTCTGTATGTTTTTGTGCATCCACATTTTGGTATACAGGGCATATAGGGGTATTGAAAGGGGTTTCACTTATAGCCTTTTCCAGTTCTTCCCTTGCCGGTTCCATCAGGGGAGAATGGAATGCTCCGCCCACAGATAATGGCAAAGCCCTTTTTGCACCTGCCTCTTTGAGTCGGACACATGCCTCTTGCACAGCCTCGGTTTCTCCGGAAATCACAAGTTGGCCGTTGCAATTGTAATTTGCAGGTATTACCATACCATTGATTTTGGCACAAATCTCCTCTACCTTGCTATCTTCCAAACCAAGTACTGCTGCCATGGTAGATGGTTTTGCTTCACATGCCTTTTGCATGGCCAATGCCCGTGCAGAGACAAGCCTCAGGCCATCTTCGAAGCTCATGGCTCCTGCTGCTACCAATGCGCTGAATTCTCCCAGGGAGTGTCCGGCAACCATTTGTGGGTCGAAATTGTCTATGCATCTTGAAAGGATGACAGAGTGGAGGAATATAGCAGGTTGTGTTACTTTGGTTTGCCTAAGTTGTTCGTCGGTACCTTCGAACATTATGTCGGTTATGCGAAAGCCCAGGATTTCATTTGCTTTCTCGAACATCTCTTTGGCCTGGGGGAAGTTGTCGTATAGCTCCTTGCCCATGCCACTGAATTGTGCCCCTTGTCCGGGGAAAACGAATGCTTTCATTTTATTGTGTTTTTATGAGTCGCAAAGATACATTTTTCCATGAATTATAAAATATCTATATTTGCATCCCATTGGCCTCGTAGTTCAGCTGAATAGAACGTCAGATTCCGGTTCTGAAGGTCGGGGGTTTGAATCCCTCCGGGGTCACAAAACAAAGAGGCAGCCTTTTAGGCCGCCTCTTTTTTATTTTTAAGGGAATCTAATACTAGATAGAATCCCATATATGTTAGTTACTCTACAAAGGCAATGATTTCGCCTTTTTGAATAGTTTCGCCATGTTTGGCACAGATTTGTACAATCTTTCCGTTCACCGGAGCTTTGACAAGTTCAATTCCGTAGAAAGCCTGCACAAAACACATGGTTTTGTTCTCCTCTACCTTTTCGCCTACGTTTGGAGCAGATGAAGCGTCGGCCATGTCGTACTGCCAAATCAGTTGGCCTTTGACAGGTGACTGTACAGCTTTGGCGTTAGGGTATTGTTCAAGTACTTTGTCTACATCGAATTTTGGCATCTCCACAACAGGGCGGGTAACAACTATTGGTGCACCCGCTTTGGCTTTGGCCGCTTCCAGCTCCTGCTCGAACCTCTGCTTGGCTACACCGCTCTTGTAGTCGCGGTATTGTCTTTCGTGCATTGCAAATTCGAAGAGCTCCTCGTCGTCTTGGCCAAATTCCCAGTTGTTTTCCACCATCTCTTTGCGGAACCTGTCTAGTTCATTTGGGAAGGCATCCTGAGGTGTGCCGGTGTAGAACTCCATTCCTTTGTCCTTGGCCAGCTGTACCAGTTCGGGAGCAAGTTCGCCCGGGAGTTTGCCGGTTTTACCAAGGATCATGTTCCATGTGTCTTTGTCAATTGTAGACCATCTTGGCTCGCCTTTGAGGGTATGCATAAGGTTCATTAGTGCGATATTCTTCACGTACTGGCTGAAGGGAGTCACCAATGGCGGGTATCCCATCTTAGGCCATACATATTCTACCTCCTGGAATAACATGACTACCAATTCGTTTAGTTGCAGTTCCTTTTTGCCTTGGTTCCTTAGGGAAGAGTTGATTGCTCCGTGGAAACCTTTAAGGTCGGCCATCATCGAGCCCATCATACCACCGGGAAGTCCGCAACCTACCAGCAGGGATGTCATTTGTTTGTTACCCGGGTCAATGAAGTAGCCCAGGTAGTCGTCAATGTAACTTTGTGTAAGGCGGCGTGCCTCCATGTAGGCATCCATGTTGATGTCTTTAACAAGGAAACCGGCATCCTTGAGCATGGATTGTATTGTGATTACATCCGGATGAACCATCCCCCACGATAACGGCTCCATTGCTACATCAAGGTAATCGGCTCCGGCCCTTGCAACCTCCAGCATTGAGGCAACGGAGAATCCGGGACCGCTATGTCCGTGATATTCTACAATTATGTGAGGGTATTTGTCTTTGATGGCTTTTGTAAGGCGACCCAGGAATGCAGGACGGCCTATACCGGCCATGTCTTTAAGGCAGATCTCGTCACAGCCAAATGCTACAACTTTGTCTACAAGCCCCATGTAGTACTCAACTGTGTGTACGGGAGAGTAGGTTATACTTAGGGCTACCTGCGAAATCATTCCGCCGGACTTGGCATATTTAACCGAAAGTTCAAGGTTCCTTGGGTCGTTGAGCCCGCAGAATGACCTTGAAATATTTGTACCCTGTTTTGCCTTTACTTTGTACATGAGCTCCCTCACGTCGGCAGGTACCGGATTCATACGCAGCCCGTTAAGACCACGTTCCAGCATATGGGTTTGTATTCCCACTTTGTTGAATGGTGCTGTCCACTCCCGTACTGCTTTATTGGGGTTTTCTCCAAAAAGAAGATTGACCTGTTCAAAGGCACCTCCGTTTGTTTCGACACGGTCGAAACAGCCGATGTCGATGATTACCGGAGCAATTTCCTTCAATTGATGTACCATTGGCACATATTTTCCCGAAGATTGCCACATATCTCTGTAAATCAGAGAGAATTTAATTTCACGAGCCATAATTACTATATTGTTTTTAATTCTTATCTACACGTGCCATAATATAAGCAAAAACTCTACCAAAGAGGCCGCAAAATTAGAAATTTATCCTGAAATTTCCACTATCAATTTCTAACTTTTAGATAATAAATTGAAAGCACATGTTCTGTGAGAAAAAAATTGCAGAATCAAAAAAAAATAGTAATTTTGCAGCCCGATTCCTACTCAAGGGGAGTGGAATTCAAACGGTGATTGTAGCTCAGTTGGTTAGAGCGCTAGTTTGTGGCACTAGAGGTCGTGGGTTCGATCCCCATCATTCACCCTTCATAAAAGGCTTTCTCGAACAGAGAAAGCCTTTTTTAATATGTGAAAAAGATTAATATGTTATATTTAAGGGATAATAATAAAAACATTGATTATGAAAAAATTTGAAGTTTTTTATAAATTTTGATGAAAAATATCGCTTGACGATACTGGAAGGATTAGAAGTATGTCCTACAAATTCCATATTCTTTATTAATTAATTTTAAACCAACTAGTTTAATGGATTATATTCGAGGTGTGATTTTTTTAATACTTTTGCTTTTCACATCATCTTGCTCCAAAACAGATAGGAAAGAGCCATTCAGGGTGATTGATGTTGTCGGGTCAGTAGGGAGTGAAAAAATCATAAATCTTTCTGAGATAGCAGAGTTTGTTGAGTACATTCCTTTGGAGACTACATTGAACTCCCTTTTCTTGGGAGCAGGTAACGGGGGCATTTTTTATGAAGGTAATAATATCTTTGTCAAGAACAAGTTAGAGTTGCTGGTTTTTGACAACAAGGGAAAATTTATAAGAAAAATTTCACGGACAGGTCGTGGACCGGGTGAGTATTTGAGTCTGGGAGTGCATATTCCATCGGGAGGTAACGTAATTTATATTCATAACATAGATAAGCATTTGGAATATGACAGGGAGGGAAATTTTATTTCTGAAAGATCTTTCCGTGATGTTGGAAATATACAAGCATTTACAGCTATTAATAAAATCGGGGAAAACCTGTATGCGATTGAGCCGTTTGATTGCAAAGATAATGCTGTGATATTGGTGGATTCTTCGTTGGTGACAGTCGGCAGAGTAACGATGCCATCGAATTTTATAAATAACAGTAAAACTTTGAGCAATGGAATGCCGGGAAGTGTTGCACAGTGGAGGGGAACTTTTTATAATTACAATGATAGTTTGAGGATTACATGGTTTTATGATGACTATGTTGTCTCTATTGGCAATAACAGCACCGGCCCTGACACACTTTACCGTTTCGAGTATGGACCATATCGTTTGTCTCCTGGAAAAGACGATCCCCGACGGATTACAGGAGATTTAATAAGGCTCCATTCTTATATTAATGAGAGCAGGCGATTTCTTTTTATGCAGTTTCAAATGGGTTCTTTGGCAAAAAACCCAAGAGTAATGTATCCGGTTGGAAAGTATGGCCAAGACAGGACATTTTCTGTAAACATAAACAGTGCATATTATGATAAATCTACAGGCAGTTTTGTCTTTATGGAACAACCTCGTGTTGGGCAGTTTGGTTTCAATGAAGATTTTCATGGAGGTCCTGCAGTTTGGCCATTGTATATAAGTTCGGACAACTATATGATCAGCTTAGTTAATATTACTGAATTAAGGCATCATGTGGCGGAAAATAAGGTCTCGGAAGAACTCAGGGCCCTTGCAGCTACATTAAGTGACCAAGACAACCCGGTAGTGATAAAGGTAAAGCTTAAATAGCCAGTATTTTTCTTTAAAAGCCATTTTGTAAAAAGGTCTGGTTTTCAAATCTAAATGACAAACTTGAAGATGCCGTGGCAAGTTTCGAATTGTAAGTTGCAGTGATTTTATTTGCTATTATGAAAAATTTTATTCTATATTTGTACAAACAAAACAAAGTGCACTCACAAATGCAAAACCTTAATTCATACTTCTTCTTTTTTTATTACTTCTTTTTTAGGAAAAGGGGCGTATGTGTTATTTGTGAATGGTAAGTGAGATTAAAAAGAGAAAAATAATACAAAAGCCCCGGATTTCCGGGGCTTTTTTTTTGTACGTCTATGAAAACATCAGAAAAGGTCCAATCAATTGTCAATTGCTCTGCACGGGCGGAGTGCATTGCAGAGTACTATTTTTCGGAAAAACTCCGGGAGATTGATCAAATGCGTAAAGCTGGGAGGAATGTGATAAACCTGGGAATCGGTAGTCCCGACCTTTCTCCTTTGCAATCGGCAATCAGGGTGCTGGAAGAGAGTGCCCATTTACCGTCGGCTCATGGTTATCAGGGATATTCGGGTATACCCGAGCTTCGCAGTGCATTTGCTGACTGGTATGCTAAGTATTTTGACATTACACTGGACCCGGAGGATGAGATACTTCCTTTGATGGGCTCCAAGGAGGGGATAATGCATATTACCATGGCTTTTGTTAATCCCGGCCAAGAGGTGCTGGTACCCGATCCCGGGTATCCTGCCTACGCTTCGGCTGCCAGACTTTCGGGGGCCTTGCCGGTTACTTACGATTTGAAAGAAGAGAGTCATTGGCTGCCCGATATCGCATCCCTGGAGTGCCGTGACCTCTCCAAGGTAAAGCTAATGTGGGTCAATTACCCCAACATGCCTACAGGCCAAAAGGCAAACAAACGATTGTTCAAAGAGTTGGTTGCGTTTGGAAAAAGGAACGGGATATTGATATGCAACGACAATCCCTATAGTTTTATTTTGAATGAAGAGCATATCAGTATACTTAGTGTGGAAGGGGCAATGGGTATTGCGCTGGAGCTAAACTCTGTGAGCAAATCTCATAATATGCCGGGATGGCGGGTAGGCATGGTGGCCGGGCACCGAGATTATATAAAATCCATAATCAGGATCAAAAGCAATATGGATTCGGGTATGTTCCGGCCATTGCAGCTGGCTGCTGCCGAGGCACTCTCTGCAGGAGATGAGTGGTATGGTGAGATCAACCGGCAGTATGGCAAGCGCAGGGTTTATGCCGAAAGGATCATGGAACAGATTGGCTGCAGCTTTGACAAAGGGCAAGGGGGCATGTTCCTTTGGGGTAAGGTACCGCAATGGTACAAAGATGCCGGTGAACTTTGCGATAGCTTGCTATACAATGCAGAGGTTTTCGTAACACCGGGATTTGTGTTTGGCAGCAACGGCGGTAGGTATGTGAGGATTTCTTTGTGTGCACCTGAGGAGTTGTTGATGGAGACAAGCAACCGGATTGGTGCAATGCAAAGTGTTGCTACAATTGACAGCATAAAAGGCGGATTTAGTTATGCAGAGTAAGGTGGTATGTATCGTGGGGCTTGGACTCATCGGGGGGTCAATGGCAATTGCCCTAAAGAAGAGTGGATTTGCTTCCAAAATTCTTGGAGTGGATTCTTCGGGTCCAAACTGCATCAAGGCAATGGGACTGGAGCTGGTCGATGATACCTGCACCCTTGAACAAGGTGTTGCGGCAAGTGATGTAGTGTTGTTATGTACACCGGTCGATTCCATATGCAAGCTCCTGCCAATGGTTTTGGATTTGGCAGGCTCCATGGCTTCAAGGCCAAACGGTTGCCCGGTCATTGCAGATATGGGCTCTACAAAATCGAGGATAGTGGAGAGTGTAGAGGGACACCCTCACAGGAGCTGTTTTGTGGCGGTACACCCTATTGCAGGGACCGAGCACTCCGGTCCGGAGGCAGCTTTACCACATCTTTTTGACGGGAAAAATGCCATCCTGTGCAATATAACCCAAAGTGATCCCGATGCCGTGGCAACCGTTGAACAAATGTTGGCGACAATGGGAATGAAAGTTTCCCATATGGATGCCCAAAGCCATGACCTGCATGTGGCTTATGTTTCCCACCTTTCGCACTTGACGTCGTTTTCTCTGGCCCTGAGTGTGTTGGATAAAGAGAAGATGGAGGGCAATATCCTCACACTTGCTGCCGGAGGGTTTGATTCCACTGTAAGGCTGGCAAAGAGCAGGGGTGAAACATGGGCCCCCATATTCCTTCAAAACAGGGAGTTCGTTTTGGAGGCCATTGACTCATACATCAAAAGCATGATGTTGTTCAGGGACGCTCTGGATATAAGAGACATTGACCGGTTGCACAATCTTATGGGAAGTGCTAATGATATAAAAAGGGTTCTGGACAGGTAATTATTTAAACTTAAAACTATAAAAAACAGGATATGAGAGAGAAAATGAAATTGAAACGGGTAGAGGAGTGGGAGGTGTACAAAGGGCGTCCACTTACCATTTGCGGCCCGTGCAGTGCAGAGTCCAGGGAACAGCTTATGGAGACTGCAAAAGAACTTGCAATGGAAGGGAAGACAGATATATTCCGTGCCGGTATTTGGAAACCACGTACCCGACCCGACTCTTTTGAAGGAGTGGGGCGTGAGGGGCTTTTATGGCTCAGGGAGGTAAAGCGGGAGACAGGTTTGCCCGTTGCAACGGAGGTTGCCAACTCTGCACATGTAAACGATGCACTTAAATTTGGTGTGGATGTTTTGTGGATAGGGGCAAGGACTTCGGCCAACCCTTTTGCTATGCAGGATATTGCAGATGCTTTGGAGGGAGTGGGAGCAACCGTGCTTGTGAAGAACCCTGTCAATCCTGAGTTGAATCTTTGGATAGGTGCCATTGAGAGGATAGCCAAGGCGGGTGTTGCAAAAATTGCAGCAATCCACAGGGGTTTCAGTGCCTACGAACATACTCTGTACCGCAACCAGCCTAAATGGTTGTTGCCGATAGAGCTCAAACGGGCTATTCCCGATTTGCCTTTGATTTGTGACCCGAGCCATATGGGTGGGTCAAGGGAATACCTGCTGGAGATCTCCCAAAAAGCCATGGATTTGAATTATGACGGGCTGATGGTGGAGTCCCATGTTTCCCCGGACTCTGCATTAAGCGACAAGGCTCAGCAGGTAACGCCCATGCAGCTGACTGAGCTTTTAAACAACCTTGTGCTCAGGAACCAGGTTTCCGGGGATACCACATTTACCGATACACTGGCCGAATTGCGTTCTCAAATAGACCTTTACGACGACCAATTGCTGGAGTTGCTGGAGCAAAGGATGTTTGTTGCCCAGACGATAGGTAAATACAAGAAGGAAAACAATATTACAATATTGCAGAGCTCCCGTTGGGAAGAGGTGATGAACAAAGCTGTTTCCAAAGGCGCAAGCAAAGGGTTGAGTGATGAATTCATTAATAGTTTGTTCCGGGCTGTACACCAGGAATCCATAAACCACCAGAACCGTATCATGAACAAATGACAGGTTTCAGTACAGCAACAATCCTGCTATACCTGCAGCTATTATTACCCTGATGGGATTTTGTTTGCCCCACCAGGAGGCAATGAATGCGGCACCAAAGATGAGCCATGATTTGTAATCGGGAAAGTTTTCCGGGGTTACCAGCAAGATTGCAGCAGAGGCAATGAGCCCTATTATGACTGGTTTGATTCCTCTCAAAGCTGCCTCGGTCCATTTGTTGTTTTTGAATTGTTTGTACAGGAAAGCAATCAAAAGTATAATGATGAATGATGGCAGGCATACTGCAAAAGTAGCTACAATGGAACCCAGAATATTGCCTGATACAGAATAGCCTATGTAAGTAGCACTGTTTATGCCAATGGGGCCGGGCGTCATCTGGGATATTGCTATTATGTCTGTGAATGAAGATGAGTCTATCCATCCTTTGTTTACCACAACTTCGTTTTGGATGAGGGATATCATTGCATACCCACCGCCAAAGGTGAAAAGCCCTATCTGGAAAAATGATATGAAAAGTTGAAGGTAAATCATTCCCCGTCTCCTTTTTTCAACTTGTTTAACCTGGATTTGCTAAAATAGTAGTGGAAGATGCCCAGCATAGCACCTGCCAGTATTACCCATATAGGTGATATGCCGAGCAATACGATGAGTAGTACCGAAAGCAGAGGAATAAGCGAGGTGTATTTGTTCAGCTTGGCGCTTTTGGATAGGGAAATAAGAGGAACGGCAATAAGTGCTACAACTGCCGGTCTTATCCCGGAAAATATACTAACTACAAGTTGGTTTTCCTTGAAGCTTTCAAAAAAGAGAGCAATGAGTAAAATGATTGCAAATGAAGGGAGGGCAGAGCCCAATGCAGCCACAATGCTTCCCTTTGTTCCCTTTACCTTTTCTCCGATGAAAATTGAAATATTGATTGCCAGAATGCCAGGTGCAGATTGAGAGATTGCCAGGAAGTCGAGGAACTCGGTGTCCTTTACCCATTTCCTTTTATCTACAACCTCTGTTTTGATAAGAGGGATCATTGCATAACCACCTCCTATTGTAAAGGAGCCAATCTTGGCAAATGATTCGAAAAGTTGCAGATATTGATTCATGTTGATAAAGAGTAGTTTTGAGCTACAAAAATAATGAAAATAGAGGGAACAACCAATTTTGGGATTTGAAAATTATATTTCTGAAAAACAGCTAGATATCTTTGAAGATTAGCGTTTTTGATAAATAAATAGATAAATATTTTGGTTCATTAAAAAAAGTCGTTTATCTTTGCAGCCCGTTTCGAAAAAGAAACAGAGGAAAAAGTTCTTTGATAGCATAGATAAAAGAGTAACAAGGTAGAGGTTTTTTTAGTAAAAACTCTGTCAATAACTTGAACAAAGTTTATCAGGTCAGGAGGCAAAAACATAAAACATTTTACAATGAAGAGTTTGATCCTGGCTCAGGATGAACGCTAGCGGCAGG
>Ga0334883_1000980_pt1 | contig 45783 bp, 35 predicted proteins | sample GraSluR1_MG_6_FD_207230 | JGI IMG/M metagenome (GOLD analysis project Ga0334883, IMG submission 207230) | Sludge microbial communities from methane-producing bioreactor in Wageningen University, Netherlands - Granular Sludge_09_05-R1 | ecosystem: Engineered > Bioreactor > Anaerobic >...
GAATAAACATCATTCCAGATTCATGCGATACAACGAGCGTAAGTCGCCGGTGTATTTTTCGCGATACAAAAAATACAGTTTCCCACGGTGCACCTGAATTTAGTGATTTGTCTCCAGCAATAAATATATTATCGCAAATAGTTTATTAACAACAAATTGAGTTTTAACAAACAATAAATTCAGCGCACTAAGCAAATTTATTCATTTTTTAATATGTACGAATAACTTGAGATTTGTTACATTATTAAGCCTGATATGGGTGTATTCCTAAGCACTAGGGTTCACTTGTCATTTCAGGCAACGCGGCGCGGGCAGCCACCGACAAAAATGCGAGCCAGCCCGGGCGTGAATAGCCGTTTAAAAGAAAAAACACCAAAGGGCAAGCGACGCAAACACCCCACGAATCCGACTACGGTTTGCTTCGCGCCGCTTTGTTTTGTTGGCCCATTGTTTTAAACAGGGCTGTTATATTTTCGCATCAAGCGTGGACGCTTGCTGCATATAGTGTAGAGCAGCGCCAACAAAACACTACTTTGGTAGTTTTTTCATTAAACGGATTGAGCGGGGGGGCAGCATATTTTTGTCTTGATTTTTTGTTACTTTTTCATCAAGGAAAAAGTTGACAAATGAATAAATTAATTCTGTATCGATTTTTACATCAAAATCATTCCCTCTCTTTATTAGGGGGTAACCCTAAACGGCAGCATGAAAAAGGACAAGTTTGGCAAATTTAAGGCAGCACCTTTGTGGGCGAACGCACCATTGATGTACACATACGCAAACTACGCGAACGATTTGGCGACCGCTATATAAAAACCGTTAAAGGTGTTGGATACAAGTTTGTAGAAGGCAGTTCCGAATAAACATCATTCCAGATTCATGCGATACAACGAGCGTAAGTCGCCGGTGTATTTTTCGCGATACAAAAAATACAGTTTCCCACGGTGCACCTGAATATTGTCGATCCAGTAAAAATCGGGAATATGAATGTCGGGCCCCAAACTTCCATTGTGCAGAAAAATTTGCCTCACTACAGTTTTTCCATTACGGAGAAATACGGCATATACCTTGCCATTGGCATTATCGACCACTATTTGATTTTCGATAAACCGGTTGTTCTGAAACGAAATACCGGTGCTGCCCAAAAACTCGAAACGCGGGGTATACCATTCAATCAGCGAATCGGTATAGTTAATTATGGCTATGGTATCGTTTGCTTTAACAACAGGAGCAAACACCGGTTTGTACATCATCATTTTTTCGAAACGTAAATCGGCTGCATCGGGACCCTTTTGCCCCATGGAAAAGAACAAACCCTGAAACGCAAGCATTTCGAGTTTTCGTTCATCGGCTATGGTTCTAAACATTTCCCATTGCAGACTGATTGTATCGGTGTAGTAGTAAAACAGCACCTGATTGCTTTCGGCATATTCGCCAAACAGCAGCTTTCCCATGCTTTCGAGTTTGCATGGTTGCATAGCTTCGTTGAATTTTTTTATGGGATACTGATAAGCAAGCTCCACTGATTTGTGTGCAAACACCAGTTGAAATGCCGACTTTTCGGTAAGATAATGTATGTTCCCCAGGCAATCGCGAAATAAGTTGCCCTCAATACCCACGCAATGCGTAAAAACAGTATCGCCTTGCGGCCCCATCATTACCAGCCATGGGTTTTTATCTTTGCCGTAGCGATAACAGTAACCCACATACAGTATTGAATCGCCCACAAAAGTGTAGTCGCTAACATCGAGCAGCATGCCACGACTGACATTAAAAACAGGCCTTACCTCGGCCGGTGGCAGCATATGAAGCATAGGCTCAAGGCTAATGTTGTGATTGATGTGTAGCGATTGAACAGCATATTCCTGTGAGGCATATCTTACATGAGAAAACATCAGTGTATCGCCTGTGGCTTTAACGCTAGCTGTGTACACTCCGCCTGCCCCTGTGATTGTTCCACTACCATTCGATTTTACCACTACATTAACATCCGCCACCGGCTCACCTGTTTCGGCATCGAACACTTTGCCCGATATTTTACTGTACTGCTGGCTCATTGCCACACCGGGAATGAGGAGAATCAGGAACAGCAGATATAGTTTCATATTGTTATCGGGAGTTTATTCGTTTTGAAACATTTTATACAATTCATCGAGTTCGCGCCTGGCCTGCACTCCATAATACCCGTTATCGCGAACAATTTCGTTAAGTGCTTTTTCGGCAGCTGCATATTGCTTTTCTTCTTTCAGAATAATGCTACTGTACCAGCGGGCATCTTCATAAAACGTATTTACACGCATCTGAGCCACAGCCGCAAAACCTTCGAGAGCCTGACGGTTTTGGTTAACCTGATACATACATATCGATTTGTAGAACATAGCGTTTGCATCATCGGGGTACTGGTCGAGAATTTCATCGAAAGCTTCTATGGCATCGTAATAGTTTTTTTGTTGCATCATCAAGAGGCTCTCTTCCAGAAAATCGACATAGGCAATTTGCTCGTTCAGTGGCTTGTACAGGTATTCTTCGTTACCCGTAAGCACACGGTTGGTGGGTATTTCGTTGTTTCTTCGGTTGTTGCGCCTTGCAAAACGATAATCGACTACTTTGAAGCCGGCAATATACGTATAAGGTTGGTTTGAACTATAGCGGTAGTATTCCAGGCTATTGCGTTCGTAATTACTGTTGTCGATATGTATTCTGATATCGGCATATAAGGGAGCAATGCTTTCGGCAATAAAGCGCGGCTCAGGTTTCTTTCGGAACTCGGCAATAAAAAGAGTTTCCCTATTCACGATAGTTCCTATGGTATCGGGAGTTATTTCGATTAGGCGGTGGTTCACATCGCCCCGATGCGCAATAAGCTGCTTACTTTTTATAAGAGAATTGGTATTCAGGTTAAGCAAATAGCTTAGCAAAACTATTGCAGCGAACACAGCGGCAGCGGCCAATGCAATTCCCGTAAGTTTTCGGAAGAGTTTCGATTTTGTTGGCAACATATCGTCTATCACGCTTACATCGCAGGGTGATGCCCCGGTAAGGCGATAACCTTCAAGGGCTTCTTGCAAAAAGCTATCGTGGCTAAGCTTATATTCGAATTCGGCCTTTTCAGGCGGATCCATTTGATTGCTCAAATAGCGATGTATTGTTTCGCCAGAGTAGTATTGTGAATTGTGATTCATGGTTTAATGATTTTCTTAAGTTTAATGCGACCATTTTGTAAGTGGCTTTTAACGGTTTTTACACTCAGGCCTGTTTCGGCTGATATTTCGGCATAAGTCTTTTGCTGAAAATAGAACAACTGAATACATTGTTGCTGCAAACCTCCCAGCTTATTTACCGCATCCTGAATAATTGCATTTCGTTCTTTAATATCTTCGGTTTCAGTCGGGTTTTCGTTTTTGGGAGTTTCTGACGCTGCCAGGTAGAGGTGTTGACTACGGCGTTTCATGCTGCGCAATTTCATCAGGCAGTGGTTGGTCGTAAGTTTATAAAGCCATGCAGCAAGGTTATCGATCTGGTAGTGTGGCAACGAGCTTAGCAGCGATTCAAATATATCGGTAACAGCATCGAGGCTGTCGTGGCGATTACCCAGATACTTAAGGCAAACCCCGTAGCTGAGAGAAGCGTAGCGACGGTATATCTCGGCAAAAGCATGATTCCGCGAGTTACCTTTCATCAGTTCTACCAATTCTCTGTCGCTTCGCTGTTTCACTTTTAACAAGTTTAAGGGTTAAAAATACTAATAATCATTGGTTCTGCTCATCAAGGCAATGTATTCGTTCAGCAAATCGAAATAACTTCTCGAGGTCAACATTATCACACCGCCTGTAACATCTCCGTATTTTGCAGGAATACCTCCGGTATATATTTCCATTGACCCAACAGCCATAGTGGGAAGCGAACTCATTTCGTCGCGCACCTTTACCCCATCAATATACACGCTACTGCTTCCCGGACGCGAACCGCGCACCACCATTTTGTTTTCTACAACCTGAATTTCGGGACTGATACTAATAGCTAGCATAACTGGATTTTTAGCACCCGGCATTTTAATAATAATATCTTTGGGCACCTGCAATACCGATGGGTTGTCGACTTTAATAAGTTTTTCCCGTTCACCATATATGGTCGGTTCCAAAGCCAGTATCTCGGGTTGTACTTCCATTTTTACATCGTTCATAAATGTGATTTGGTTATTGTACACCTTAACTCCGGTTACCTGCACTGTTCGGTATCCTACAAACGAAATATCTACTATGTAGGTTCCCGCAGCAATGGGCTTCAGTTTAAATAATCCGTCGAAATCGGTAGTGCTTCCCACAATGTCGCCACCGGTTTTAACACTAACATTGGCGGCATACATTGGCTTACCACGTTCGTCGAGTACTTTGCCGTGAATGGCCGATCCTTGTCCAAAACCAGGAGCTGCTATTAGCAGAACCAAGATTAAAATACTAAGTGTTTTCATTGTCGTAGAATTTAAGTGTTTACCCTATGATGCCTGTGAACATCTAAATTCCACGTTAGAAATGGTCTTTTTTAAAAAAATAATCGAAAAACTACGATATCTTACGGCTACTACAGATTCTTAATGATAAAATCGGTCATCATGGTATAGAGATGCATGCGTGTATTTCCACCATAAATACCATGATTTCGGTTGGGATAATACATCACTTCGAACTGTTTGTCTTCTGCTATCAGTTTGTTGGTTAATTCCACTGCATTCTGAAAGTGAACATTATCGTCGGCCATACCATGAACCAGCAGGAATTTACCTTTGAGTTTACTCACATGGTTTATGGGAGAATTGTCATCGTACCCGGCTGCGTTTGTATCGGGAAGTCCGTTATATCGCTCGGTATAGATTGAATCGTAGTAGCGCCAATTACTTACTAAGGCAACAGCTACGCCGGCTTTAAAGTAGTCGGCACCAATTGTCATGCACAATGCCGTCATATAACCGCCGTAACTCCAACCGAAAATACCAATGCGTGAGCCGTCGATATATTTTTGCTTCATGAGCCATTTGGCAGCTTCAATCTGGTCTATGGTTTCGTATTTTCCCAACTGCCCATAGGTAACCTGCCTGAAATCTTTACCGCGACCTCCGGTTCCTCTATTATCGACCGACACAACTATATACCCCTTCTGCGCCAGCAACTGCCACCACGCCATATTATAGTCCCATTCATCAGTTACAGTCTGGTGTCCCGGACCTCCATACACATAAACAAGCACCGGATATTTCTTTTTGGGGTTGAATTTGGGAGGCTTAATCATCCAACCATTCAACATATCGCCGTTATCGGTAGTGAAATTAAAAAACTCCTTTTGCGTAAATTTCACGGTTTCGTTCACCTTCAAGCGCAAGCTTTTATTGGTTTCGATTTCGCGAATCGATTTTCCATCGGAGTTTATCAGACTTACCAGATAAGGGGTGTTGGCATCGCTGTAGGTATTGATAAAGTAGGTGAAATTTGCGTTAAACTCGGCTTGATTGGTTCCTGTTTTTGGCGACAACAGTTTCTTCTCGCTACCATCCAGTTTAATGGAATACACACCTCGGTACAGTGGCGATTCTTCGCACGACTGATAATAGAGCCTTCCCGATTTTTCGTCGTAGCCATACACCGCAGTAACTTCCCAATTGCCTTTGGTAACCTGATTAATCAATCGCCCACCAATATCGAAAAGATAAATGTGTTTATACCCGTCGAGTTCGTGAGTGAGCAGGAATCTTTTACCATCCGATAAGAAAGTTAAATCGTCGTTAATTTCGAGATATTTCTTCTCGGTATAATAGTAAACCAAATCACAGTAACCGGTTTGAGCATTGGCCCAAAACAGTCGATAGTTTTGTTGCAGGCGGTCGAGATGAATTATCGACAGTAAATTTGATGTGTTGGTCCATTTTATGCGAGGTATATAATCGTCGCCCCTGTCGGGGATATTCATTTGTACAGTTTTGCCGCCTTCTAATTGATAGACATACACATCAACATTTGAGTTTTCTTCTCCCACTTTAGGGTATTTATATTCGTATTTTTCGGGATACAACGTACCGTACATATCGATACTGAACATTTTCACCTTCGATTCGTCGGTTTTCATGAATGCAATATATTTTCCGTCGGGCGACCATTCGTAGCCTTTGTGAAACGAAAACTCTTCTTCGTACACCCAGTCGGGAGCACCGTTTATAATATGGTTCCACTCTCCATCGTTGGTAATGGCTTTTTCGCTGCCGTCGGCAAGGTTTTTAATGTATATATTATTGTCTCTCACAAACGAAATCATACTGCCGTCGGGCGAAAAACAGGCAAGCTGTTGTGCGCCGTTTTCCGAAAGCGGACTTATTGCCTTCGACTTCATGTCGTAAACAAAGAAATCGGCTTTGTAAGAATGCCTGTAGATAGGCTCGTAATTGGTACTGATGAGCAAGAGGCTTTCGTCGTGATTAAACTCGTATTCGAAGATATAAGGTATTTCAACCTCTTTCACATCTTTGCAACGAAAAAGGGTTTCTATTTGCTCGCCGGTGCGGTACGAGTAACGGCTGATACTGTTGCGGCCCATATTCAGGCTGGTGTAGTTTTCGCCATCGTTCATCGATACTATACCATAGACCTGTTGCGCCTGAAATTTACCTTGCCTAAAAATATCATCGAGTGTTATTTCGGTCTGCGCCGATACAAAACTCACACTTAAAATAAGGCTAACGAAAAAGAATAATTTCTTCATGACAATTTTTTTTCAAAAATAATAAATTTATTAACAATTTAAAATAACAACCATACTACTAGTTAAAAAAATGTTAATCAATATTTACGGCTGATTTTCTGTTAGTTACGCACACACAAACACTAACCACACCTCAATGCTGTTAGCAAGAATAGCAAGTATTGTTAATAAAAAAGCCGGTTTTGCGCCGGCTTTCTATTATTGTTACAGTTTGATGTTTGCTTATTTCGCGAAACGTATGCTTGCCTGAGCGGCGGCCAAACGGGCAATGGGAACTCTGAACGGTGAGCAACTTACATAGTTGAGTCCATTTTTAAAGCAAAACTCAACCGATGCAGGGTCGCCGCCCTGTTCGCCACAAATACCTACCTTAAGACTCGGGCGGGTTGCACGTCCTTTTTCAACAGCCATTTCAATGAGTTGCCCCACGCCATCCTGATCGATGGTTTGAAACGGGTCGGCTGCAATAATTTTATTGTCGAGGTAATCGTGCATAAAACCACTTACATCGTCGCGGCTAAAGCCGAAAGTCATCTGTGTTAAATCGTTTGTGCCAAACGAGAAGAACTCGGCAGTGGCAGCCATTTTATTACCGAGAAGGCAAGCACGCGGTATTTCTATCATGGTGCCGTAGAGGCATTTTATTTCTTTACCAAATTTAGCTTCTACCTGGGCTTTTACCTTATTGAAAATAACTTTGCTAACATTCAGCTCGTTCACGTCGCAGGTAACCGGAACCATGATTTCGGGTATTGGATTTTTACCTTCGGCAATGAGTTCGGCGGCTGCTTCGAACAGAGCCTTAAACTGCATTTCGGTGATGGCCGGATAGGTAATACCCAAACGAACACCGCGATGCCCCATCATGGGGTTGGTTTCGTGCAGGTTATCAACACGCTTGGCCACTTCTTCGGGGCTTAATCCCAGTGCCTTGGCAATTTCGGCTTGTTTTTCGGGAGTTTGAGGTGCAAATTCGTGCAGTGGCGGGTCGAGAAGGCGGAAAGTTACAGGCAGGTTGTTCATTACAGCCATGGTGCCTTTCATGTCGCGTTTCACAAACGGGAACAGTTCATCGATAGCATGCTGACGTTCCTGAGGGGTTGAACTCAGAATCATTTTACGCAGGATAAACAATGGCTCGTCGGCACCTTTACCGTAGAACATATGCTCGGTGCGGAACAGACCAATTCCTTCGGCACCAAAGTCAAGTGCTGTTTGCGCATCTTCGGGGGTATCGGCATTGGTGCGCACACCCATTTTACGATATTTATCAACTATTGTCATAAACTCCTGGAATCGTGGATTTTCTGATGCATCCATCAGTTCGATGCTTCCCCGATAAACATGACCTTTTGTACCATTCAGGGTGATAATATCGCCTTCGTTTATTACAATGTTGGTTCCTCTGATAATTGCTTTCTTCTCGTTCTCGTTAACATCGAGAGCGCCGGCTCCCACAATACAACATTTTCCCCAGCCGCGTGCAACCAGTGCTGCGTGCGAAGTCATTCCACCCAGCGAGGTTAAAATACCATCGGCAACGCGCATGCCATCAACATCTTCGGGGTTGGTTTCTTTGCGCACGAGCAACACTTTTTCGCCTTTACGTGTCCATGCAACGGCATCTTCGGCCGAGAAAACAACTTTACCTACAGCTGCACCGGGGCCTGCCGGTAAACCTTTTACGATTGGTTCGGCTTTCTTTTCGGCATCGGGATTGCAAATGGGATGCAGCAGTTCGTCGAGTTGAGCAGGATCAACGCGCAGCACTACCGTTTTTTCGTCGATAAGCTTTTCGTGATACATATCCATAGCCATATTGAGGGCAGCCGTACCGGTGCGTTTACCAACACGACACTGCAGCATATAGAGAATACCTTCCTGAATGGTGAACTCAATGTCGAGCATATCGGTAAAGGTTTTTTCGAGAATATCGCGTATGTCGCAAAGCTCTTTGTATGTACCGGGCATAAGCTCCTGCATCGACACAAGGTGTTTGTTCTGTTCGTTTTTGGTATCGTCGTTCAGCGGACTGGGAGTGCGAATACCTGCAACCACGTCTTCGCCCTGAGCATTGATGAGCCATTCGCCGTAGAACACGTTTTCGCCGGTGGCAGGATTACGGGTGAAAGCAACGCCGGTAGCCGACGAATCGCCCATGTTGCCATACACCATTGCCTGTACATTAACAGCAGTACCCCAGTTGTCGGGAATACCTTCGATGCGACGGTACGAAACGGCTTTTTTACCATTCCAGCTTTTAAACACAGCCATTATACCACCTTCGAGTTGCTTGCGTGCATCGTCGGGGAATTCGGTACCCAACACTTCTTTAACTTTTTTCTTATAGTCGTTGCAGATTATTTGCAGGTCGTCGGCACTGAGTTCGGTATCGAGTTTATAGCCTTTCTGGTGTTTGTATTCTTCTAGCATTTCGTCGAGCTGGCGACGTATGCCTTTGTCGAGGCCTTCGACTTTATCCATAACTACATCGGCATACATCATAATGAGGCGACGGTACGAGTCGTACACAAAGCGTGGGTTTCCGGTTTTTTTGATAAGGCCGGGTATGGTAGCCGAGCACAAGCCTACGTTGAGCACGGTATCCATCATGCCGGGCATAGAACTGCGAGCACCCGAACGGCACGACATCAGCAGGGCGTTTTCGCTGTCGCCATACTTCATTCCCATGTATTCTTCAACTTTGGCCATGCCCTGCCATACTTCTTCCATAAGCCCTTGTGGCAAGCTGCAGTTGTTATCGTAATATTCGGTGCAGGTTTCTGTTGTAATTGTCAGTCCTGCAGGAACCGGCAAGCCCAACAGGCACATTTCGGCAAGATTGGCACCTTTGCCACCCAGTAAGTTCTTCATTGTTGCATCACCATCGGCTTGCTTGTTGCCGAAGATGTAAACACGTTTTTTGTTTGTAGTCATCTTTATAAAGGTTTTAAAATTATTCGCGTATCGTTCCGTCAAAATTTTTTACTTTTTTAAAAGCAGTGGCAAAAATAATGGAAATAATCATTATTTTAAAGTAATTTTCGATAAATCGGAAGCCATGTGTGCCGCTTTTCAATCATGATGCTTTTACCTCAATGTAGCACCAAGTTCCCGGGCAAAAACATCGGTAAGTCGTTTCATTGCCTTGTCGATTTCTTTGTCGGTAAGAGTTTTTTCGTTGTCTTGCAATGTGAAGCTGATGGCATACGATTTTTTTCCTTCGGGGATATTTTTTCCCTGGTACACATCGAACAATTGTACTTCTTTCAGTAATTTGCGCTCGGTTTTAAAAGCCAGTTGCCTGATGCTTTCGTATTGAACACTGTGGTCGATAAGAAGAGCCAGATCGCGTTCTACTTTCGGATAGCGCGGCAGCGATTCTACTTTAGTGCTGTGGCCCCTCATGGCCTGGAGCAATTGCCCTATATTAATTTCGGCATAATACACCTCCTGCGAAACATCGGTTAGGTTCAAGGCAGAAGCCTCAACACTACCCAACTGCATCAGGCTATTGTTGTTATAAATGTAGCTGGTCCCGTAATGAAAAATGCTGTGGTCGAGCGGCTGAATACTACAGTGGTTAAGACTTATGCCACATCGCAGCAGTACATTTTCGGCAAGTGCTTTAAGGGTAAAAAAACTTGTTTTCTTTTCGGTATCGTTCCAATGTGCAATGCGGGCATTGCCCGTGACCCATATTCCGAGGCAGTCGGTTTCGTGATAGCGCATACCGGGTTTATCTTCTTTTTCGGGCTTCAGCTGATATGAACGGCCAAATTCGTAGAGCATCAGATTGCGGTTCTGAAAGCTTATGTTTCGTGCGATGCTTTCGAGACCGCCGAACAGTAGTGTGGGACGCATACAGTTTAAGTCGTTGCTGAGAGCATTGTGAACGCTTATGGTAGTTTTGGCAGGGAAAAAATTATCGAAATAGCGCTGTTTCGTAAAACTTGTACACATAATTTCGGAGAGCCCCATCGACGACAGCATCTCGGCCAGGTGATTCTCAACAAGGCTTCGGTCGGGCTTTTGTGTGTACGACAATGAGGAAAGCATTTTTTCGGGCAGTGTCACATTATTGTATCCGTATATTCGTAAAAACTCTTCGATGACATCGGCTTCACGGGTAACATCAACACGATAGAGGGGAACCTTAAGCGTAAATGTATCGTGGTTTTTTGTAACAATTTCGAATTCGAGCGATTTGAGTATATTGAAGACTTGTTCCTGCGAAAGTGGAACACCAACAAGTCGTTCGAAATGCCGGTGATTGCATTCTACCAACAGGGGTTTAAAGGTATTGCGATACACATCTACAATGTCTCCGGTTATTTGGCCTCCGGCCAATTGCAGCACGAGGTCGGCAGCCCGCATCAGGGCATAGGGAGCCATTTCAGGGTCGGCACCGCGCTCGAAACGGAATGACGAGTCGGTTGCCAGTGCATGCCGTTTGGCAGTGCGCCTCACCCATGTTGGGTTGAAATAGGCACTTTCGATGAAAACCTCGGTAGTGTTTTGCGATATTCCGGCTTTAATTCCGCCAAATACGCCTGCTATGCACATGGGTTCGTGAGTATTACAAATCATGAGGTCGGTATCGCTCAAGCTTCTTTCTATTCCATCGAGAGTAATAAATGACGTGTCCCGCGTAAGGGTTTTAACCAGCACTTTTTTTCCGGTAATCTGTGCCGCATCGAACATGTGAAGGGGTTGTCCCGTTTCGAACATTACGTAGTTGCTGATGTCGACAATGTTGTTAATGGGCTTTAGACCTATAGCTCTGATACGGTTTTGCAACCATTGTGGCGATGCTTCGGTTTTTATGTTGGCAATATGTAGCCCCATATATCGCGGACATGCCTGGGTGTTTTCTACCTCAACATCGATAATGGGTTTTTGGTTTTGTGGTACTGTGAGTGTTATGCCAGGTTTTGAATAGCTTGTGGACGTGGTTTTGTTGAAGAATGCTGCTAAATCGCGTGCAATACCTATGTGTGAGGCAGCATCGATGCGGTTTGGAGTAAGATCTACTTCGAGCACTGTGTCGGTTTCGATGCCGAAATATTGGGCAGCGGGCACGCCTATGGGGGTTTGGGGTGGCAACACCATGATGCCATCGTGTGAGGACCCTACTCCTATTTCGTCTTCGGCGCAAATCATTCCTTCGGATATTTCTCCGCGTATTTTTGTTTTCTTTATGGTAAGAGGCTCGGCTGTACCGTATAGTGTGGCTCCCACAGTAGCAACCAGTACTTTTTGTCCCTCGGCCACGTTTGAAGCTCCGCATACAATATGGAGAAGGTTTTCGTTTCCTACATTCACTGTGGTTACACTAAGGTGGTCGGAATTGGGGTGTTTGCTGCATGTGACCACCTGTGCAGTAACGATGCCCTGCAAACCGCCTTCGATGCTTGAAAACTTTGTTACTGAAGATACTTCGAGACCGAGGTCGGTGAGTATGGTTGAGAGTTCATCGATATTGGCGGGTAAGCTGATGTATTGACTTAACCAGTTATAGGAAATTTTCATAGTTCTACATGTAAAAATTGACAGGCAAAAGTAAGAAAAAAGGAGGAGAATATTTGCTAAAAAATTGCTTTTGGCAATAAATGAAATTGCGTGATACTTCTATGTGAAAGCGATGGCTATTGGTTATGCTTGCAATTCGTCAACAATTTTTTGCAGACGGCGCAATAGCTTGAGCCAGGTGCCTACTTCGGCGTCGATGCCCCATGAGCCGGGTATTTGCTTTTCGAGATGTATCAGGGTGAAAAAGGCTTTTCGGAGAAACGACAACCCTGATTGTTGTAGTAACTCGGGGCGGCAAATAACACGATTCATTTCGCGCACCCACATGCTGAAACGGCTACAGGCATCTATTTGGAAACATGCTTCGTCGAGGAAAGTTTGCATGCTTTGTTCGTCTTCCACTAAACCTGTTTTATTGAGTGCTTCGATAAACTCGTAGAAACGTGGGGTGTATTCGAACCTGCGATCGGGGAAATAGGTGATGTAATCGTCTTCTTCTATATCGATAAAATAAGGTATAAACTGGAGCACCGCATTGAACTCCCTGAGATTTCCATTGAATTGATTGTTTTCTGATAGCAATGTTTTCATAACAATAGTGAAGCATCTGCCATTAAAACAAGACGAGAGGCAAATTGTTCAGGCACGAGGCCATTCGGTCGAAATGAAAACATGGAAGTTTTGAGGGTTGCACAGTTTAGGTGATTTGGGTGGCGGGGCAGTGGCATCAAGCGTGAACGTTTGATGCATTGACTTTGGCAGAGTCAGCAAACAAGCGAAGACGCTTGATGCAGGTTTCAAGGATCGGGAATCAATGCTTGATGCAGGGGTAATCAGGGTGCGATGAAATTTGCGAATTTTGAGGTTTGGGCAGATTGATGTTCGCCGTTTTCATCGATATAAATAAAATAGGCTTCTATATCGGGAAGTCTTTCGGCAAGTTGAAGGGAGGCTTGTAATCCCATAACCATAAATGCAGTGGCATAGGCATCGGCCATAACACAGCGATTGGTGAGCACTGTGGCACTTAGCAAATCGGTAGTGGCCGGATATCCGGTTTTTGGGTTAATACTGTGCCCCATTGTTACGCCATCCATTTCTACGAATTTTCGATAATTTCCTGAAGTGGCAACTGCTTTTCCGCTAATTTCAATTATTATCTGTGTATCGCGGTTGTTATAGCCCGAGTTTACAATAGGTTTATCGATGCCGATGCGCCAAAGCTCTTTTTGTCGTTTTGTGCCGGCGGCCAATACCTCTCCGCCAATTTCGATGAGGTAGTTGTTGATGCCTTTTGATTGGAAATATTCGGCCAGCCAATCTACCGACAGGCCCTGAGCTATGCCATTCGTTATAATTTGAACTTGTGGTTCTGCTTTTGTGATGGAGTTGCCGTTGAGGATGATTTTATCCATACCAACCCATTGCATGGCTTCTGAAAGATTAGCAGTGTCGGGTTGGGCTTTTTTCTCCCATCCGAACCCCCAACAGTTGGCCACAGGCGCAATGGTAATATCGAACATACCATGGGTGTTGTTGTACACCTCGCTGGCATCGTGTATCATGCGAATTAAGAGACTATCGGGTTTAAAATCGGGGGAATTGTAATTAAACTTCGACACCACCGATGTGCGGTTGTAGTTTGATAAAGACAGGCTGAATTGTTTCAGCAGGCTGTCGATTTGGGGGCATAGATCTTCGTGATACTCATACACCACATGATACATTGTGCCCTGTGTTTTACCTTCGCAACTGCGGTAGGCCGTTTCGTTACTTGTACACGACAAAACTGTGGCGAACAGACACAATGTTGCTGCCACTACTACTGGTTTTAGGATGAGTTTCATAGTTTAACCTCCAAAGTCGTCGAAAGCTATCATATCGGGAGGAACGCCCAAATCGTCGAGCATTTTTTGCACGGCGTCGTTCATAAGCGGGGGCCCGCAGAGATAGTATTCAATATCTTCGGGATCGCTATGTTTGCTTAGATAGTTTTCGTAAATAACCTGATGAATAAAACCGGTATGGCCTGTCCAGTTGTCTTCGGCTTTTGCTTCAGAAAGGGCAATATGAAAGTCGAAATTGGGAAATTGTTTTTCGATGGCACGAAACTCGTCTTCATAGAATATTTCGCGCTTCGATCGGGCACCATACCAGAAGCTTGCTTTACGGCCTGTTTTCAGGGTTTGGAATAAATGGAAAATATGAGAACGCATTGGGGCCATTCCGGCACCACCTCCAATAAACATCATTTCGCGTTCGGTGTCTTTAATAAAGAATTCGCCATAGGGTCCCGAAATGAAGACTTTATCGCCGGGCTTGAGCGAAAAAATGAACGAAGAACATACTCCCGGATTAATACTCATAAAAGCATTCTTTTTTCGGTCCCATGGAGGAGTGGCAATGCGGATATTCAGCATGATGATATTGTTTTCGGCCGGATGATTGGCCATGGAGTAAGCCCTGAATGTTTCTTCGGTGTTTTTCATTTTCAGGCTCCACATATTGAATTTATCCCACTCGTCGCGATACTCTTGTTCCACGTCGATGTCTTTTGAAAAATCGACTTCTAGTTTAGGTACGTCAATTTGAATGTAACCTCCCGATTTAAAGTCGAGTGTTTCTCCTTCGGGGAGTTTTACCACAAATTCTTTTATAAATGTGGCAACATTGCGATTGCTTAACACTTCGCATTCCCATTTTTTTATACCCATAACTTCTTCGGGTATCTCAATTTTCATATTCTCTTTCACCTTAACCTGGCAACCGAGCCTCCAATAGTTTTGCTGCTCTTTTCTTGAGAAAAAACCTGTTTCGGTAGGAAGGATGCTTCCGCCTCCTTCGGTTACGCGGCACTTGCACATGCCACAGGTGCCACCGCCTCCACAGGCCGATGGCAATAAAATTTTGTTATTGCCCAAGGTAGCCAGAATGGTAGATCCGGGCTCTACCTCTATTTCTTCTTTTTCGTTGATGGTAAGTTTTACCTTCCCTTGAGGGGTGAGTTTTCGCTTCACATACAGCAAGAGCATTATCAACACCAAAATAATGATAAGAAAAACCACTACCCCTGCTGCCATTACCAGCGTATTCGAAACAGCTATAATCATAATCGTTGTATTATAGTTTTATGCCCATAAATCCCATAAAAGCCAGGCCCATGAGGCCGGTAACAATAAAAGTAATTCCCAGTCCCCGAAGTGGTTTGGGAACATTAGAGTATTGAATTTTTTCGCGAATGGCTGCAATCCCAATAATGGCCAGGAACCATCCTACCCCACTGCCTAAACCAAAGACACCCGCTTCAATTATATTGGCATACTCGCGCTCGGCCATAAACAGCGAGCCTCCAAGAATGGCACAATTCACCGCAATTAATGGAAGAAAAATACCCAATGACGCGTAGAGTGCCGGAGCAAATTTTTCAACTACCATTTCAACAATCTGAACCATTGAAGCAATTACTGCGATAAAAATGATAAATCGCAGGAAGCCAAGATCGACATCGGCAAAGTCGCTGCTTAACCATGCCAGGGCGCCCTTTTTTAGCATATAGTTTTCGAGCAGGTAATTCACCGGAACAGTTATTACCAATACAAATATAACTGCAATGCCAAGCCCTACCGATGTTTTTACGGTTTTTGATACGGCCAGATATGAACACATGCCCAGGAAGAAGGCAAATATCATGTTTTCGACGAAAACACTCTTGATGAAAATATTAAATAAATTTTCCATTGCTTTTTGGGTTTAGGCTTAGTTTTCGATGAGTTCACGATTACGGGCACGCTGCACCCAGATAATAATTCCCACTATTATAAGTGCCATAGGGGGTAAAATGGCGAGTCCGTTATTGGCATATCCGGCTGCATACCACGCATCGGGAATTACCTGATAGTTCCATAATGTGCCACTACCCAGCAGTTCTCTGAAAAAGGCTACAATAATAAGAATAATACCATAGCCGGCACTGTTGCCTATGCCATCGAGGAAACTCTTACCGGGAGAATTACCCAGTGCAAAAGCCTCAAGTCGCCCCATAATGATGCAGTTGGTGATGATAAGCCCGACAAACACGCTGAGTTGCTTGCTAATGTCGAACACAAATGCTTTGAGCACCTCATCAACAACAATCACTAAAGCAGCTACCACCACCAGTTGCACAATAATGCGTATGCGGTTGGGTATTGTGTTTCGCAAAAGCGAAATTATCACATTCGACATAGTGAGCACAAATACCACGCTAAGAGCCATTACTACTGCAGGTTGCAATTTAACGGTAATAGCCAACGCCGAACAAATACCCAATACTTGTATGGTTATCGGGTTGTTTTTATTTATCGGGTCGGTAATCAGTCTCCAATTCTTAAAAGCCATAAGCTATTATTTTGCGTTTTTATTAATATAATTCAGATACAATTTCAAACAGTCGCTTAACATATCCTGAAGGCCATTGCTGGTAATGGTTCCTCCCGAAATCGCATCGACACTGTGAATGGGTTCGCCCGGCGCACCTTCTTTTAATACCTTCACAGAAACGAATTGTCCTGCGGCATCAAAAATCTGCTTACCATTGAATTGTTGCTGGAAAATGCGGGTATCGATTTCGGCACCCAGCCCCGGTGTTTCTCCCTTATGAGAAAATACCACCCCATAAACAGTGTTCAAATCGGCATCGAGAGCCATGTAACCCCAGATAGGCCCCCACAAACCTTTACCGTGGAGCGGCAGAATGTATTTAAGTGCATTGTCGTCGGTTTTTGCAACAAACACCGGCAAGAGTCTTTCTGCTTCGTTTTTGTATAATTCGTTTTTCAACTCAACCGAGAACACATCGATTCCTTCAATCTTTTCGCCGGCAGCATTTACCGCAATCATTTCAACAATATACTTATCGAAGAGCGCGGCTGCATTTTCGGCAGTAGTTTCGATGTGTATTGCCGATAAGATATTTCGTTTCTTTTCGGTAGCAATATTTTTTTCTTGCAAAGGTCGCAGTTGTGTTGCAATAAACGACAGCAACAACGCCACAACAACCACCATGGCAACAGCATATAGAAAAATGTAAGTATTACTGTTCTTGTTCATAACCTTTATGCTTTAATTTTTTTCATTCGTTTCATACGTCGGTTGATATTTGCCTGTACCACATAATGATCGATGAGTGGTGCAAATACATTCATAAGCAGTATGGCCAGCATGGTACCTTCGGGATATGCCGGATTGAGAATACGAATTATGATAACCATTACTCCTATTAAAAAGCCATAGATGTATTTGCCTTTGTTGGTTTGTGCTGCTGTAACGGGGTCGGTGGCCATAAACACCATACCGAAAAGAAAACTGCCTATCAGCAGATGGTCGTACCACGGAATTGCCATAAACGAGTTCACGGCAAAAACATTCATAAGCACACCACTAATAATGCCACCTGCCAGCATCGAGAACATAATGCGCCAGTTGCCTATTCCGGTAAACAGAAGCAGACCTGCCCCCAATAGAATGGCTATTTTCGATGTTTCGCCAATAGAGCCGGGTATTGCACCAACAATCAGGTCGAAGGTAGAAAGCTGATTTCCAACAACATCAACAAACGAAGAACTGCCCGAAGCCGCTTGAGCCAGAGGTGTTGCGCCGGTAAAACCATCAACAGGAACATCTCCCCTCATAATACCCGAAACCCAAACCTTGTCGCCCGACATCCACGATGGATAGGCAAAAAACAGAAAGGCACGAGCCAGCAATGCCGGATTGAGGATGTTCATTCCTGTACCGCCAAACACTTCTTTGCCAATAAGCACTGCAAAACCGGTAGCCAGAGCTACCATCCACAACGGAATATCGGCAGGCAAGAGCAAGGGAATTAGGAAAGCTGAAACAAACACGCCTTCGTTCACCTCATGTTTATTTATCTGGGCAATTATCACTTCGATACCTATACCAACGGCATAAGCTACAATGTAAAGAGGTATCACTTTCCATAAACCGTACACCACAGTCTCCCAAAAGCCTGCTTCGGCACCCGTGCTTAAGAAATGCTGGTATCCGGTGTTCCAGATTCCAAACAAAAAAGCGGGGAACAATGCCACCACAACCAAAATCATGGTACGTTTCATGTCGATGGCATCTCTTATATGTGCTCCCTTGTGGGTTACCTTGTCGGGGACAAACAAAAATGTTTCGAAAGCATCGAAAAAAGAATGGAGGAAATGGAGCTTTCCGCCTTTCTCGAAATTGGGTTTTACTTTGTCGACCAGTTTCCTTACCGATTTCATACAACTATGGTTATGTGATTAACTCATTTCGCTTCTCATCAAATCGAGGCCTTCGCGTAATATCGACTGCACCTCGGTTTTCGAAGTGCAAACAAACTCGCAAAGGGCCAAATCTTCTTCTAACACTTCATAAATACCCAGTTGTTCCATTTTATCGATATCTTTCACAATAATTGCTTTGATAAGCTGTTGCGGATAAATATCGAGAGGACATACTTTTTCGTATTCACCGGTGATTACATAGTTTCGATGCCCACCTTTGAGGTTGGTATCGATACGATATTTTTTATTTCGGAACAACCATGAAAAATAGGTATGCGACATGCTGAATTTATTAAAGCCTGGCATTATCCAACCCAGCATTTCGTATTTTTTTCCTTCGGGGATAACCGTGATTTGGGCATGTTTAAAACCCAGATATCCATTCAGCCCAGTGTTGATTCCCGTAAGCACATTGCCCGAAACAACCCTTACATCGGGCTGCACAAGGTTTTTTTCGATAAGGCCTTGTACATTGGCTCCAAGAATAGTTTTTACATATCCTGTTTGTTTTAGCTCTGATCCGGTTAATGCCACCACTCTTTCGGCATGATATCGACCGGTTTTCAATGTGATTCCAATAGATAATAAATCGTTGGGGTGAATGGTGAAAATAACTTCGCCTTTATTTAATGGCCGAATCTTGTTAATCAGTGTCCCCACATTGCCGGCAGGGTGTGGTCCTGACACGTAATGTATATCGACAACTCCGGTTTTCGAAAGCGCATCGGCAAGCCGGCTATCTTTTGCCAAACCCACTTGCACTTTAGTGCTGCAAAGTTTCGCAATCAACAGAAAAGCCTGCTGCAATGCCTCAGTTTTATCGGCCATGAGAAACTCGTAATCGGGTGCCAATGGAGCTGTATCGATAAACGACACAAAAATAGAATCGGGATTCTCAGCCGGGCCGGGAATTGTTCCAAAAGGTCGACGCACAAATGCAGGCCAATAACCCGAAGCGCATAAGAAACTTACAACCTCATCGCGCGAACAAGTATTGATATCAGGAATGTTGAAGTTTACAAAATCTGTTGAATCATCAGGAGTAATAAGATAGTATAGTATCTTCCGTTTCTCTCCTCGCACAATTTCGCTAAGAACTCCCGAAACCGGTGAAACAAACTTTACATCGGGCTGATACTTGTCGTAAAACACTACGCTGCCAACTGCCAGTTTTTCTCCGGGTTGCAATGCAGGTTTACTCACCAAGCCGGGAAACTCGCAGGGGCTGATTCCAATAGAAGCTGCTTTGTGGTTGTGCACAATAATTTCGTTCACTGCTTCGCCTTGCAATCGGATATTGAGACCCCGTGAGATTTTAATGTGACTCATATGCTGACTGTATTACATAAACAATATATTTTAACCTATCATTTGGTTTTTTGTTCAGAAAAACAAAAATACAAAAAAAGCCGGAATGCGAATCCGGCTAATTATTATTATATGTCAATCTAAAATATGATAAACCTCACACTTACCTCTTTATTATTCTGGTTGGAACGGAGACTATAGATACCGGAGGGCAAACCTGAAACATCAATCGTAGTTTTTCCATCCTGAGCAAAGCCGGTTTTTATCAAACAACCCGTAATAGAATAAATTTCATAAGACTGATTCGGGCTAAGGTTTTCAACAAAAAGCACATCGTTAACAGGATTGGGGTACAAGCTCATATTCAACAAAGGGTTATCAGCTAGCCCATAATAATATTCTGTATGCCATAAGCCATGACAAAATGTTGATAAAACGGCTCTATTATCGAAAAACACACAGGCATTGGCAATCATGCCCGGCCTTAAGTCGAATTCTTCTACCCCATCGGTTTGTTGCCAGCTTGCAAAATCGCCGGTGGTATAAATGCCATAGGGAGTAAATAGCTTATACTGATTATTATTGGCATAGTATGATAAAAGACCCGCATATACCATATCCTGAGGAAAACCGGAGCTAGTTACAACACTGAAAACATCAAGATTGGGATTGTAATTTACAACGATGTTTTCGTAATTCACGGGCAAACCAAAAATTGTTCGCATAAATATCTGCAGGTTTCCGGCACCATCGAAAGAGGCCAGTGCTTTAGATTCTAAGCCCAGTTTTTTAATCTCCTCTACATAGGTAAAAGTAGGATAATCGAGTTCTAAATCGCTCCATGTAGCACCAAAATCGTCGGACTTAAACAATTTTGCGAGGCCTGTATGGTCAACGAAAAAGAAAAACAGCAGGTTTTCGGGCGACGAAAGAATATGATAATTGGTTCCGGGCGAAAAACCCGGGTAGTTATCGCTGATATTTGTCAATGATGGAAACTGGCTTATCCGATAAAAGCTTTTTGTAACCGCTTTATCGAGTTGCTGGCTGGCAATAACATATATATTTCCAAGACCATCGTAACCCAAGAAACGCAAGCCTATCAAACCCGGTAATTCGTCAAACTTTGTCCATACATCGTCGTGTGCATCCTTATAATACAAGCCCATTTGTCCGTTGGTAATGTTTTCGATGTAGGAATAATACAAACGGCTACCTGCGGCAAACAATCCATCGGACGCATACATTCCCAGCAAGGGTTCCGTGCCGGTGTTATCGGGTTCGAAAATCATGCTAACCGGGTCGGCTTTAAACACGCCGTATCCGGTAACAAAGGAATAGACTTTGTTATCGAATTTTTCAACATAAGTGAGGCTGCTGTTAAAACCCTGATTTCGGAAGTCGGCTGCTAAGCCATAATTGTCGGAAAATATCATATCGGAGGTTATGTTGCTAAACCAGTAATGAGACTCAGCCTGACGACATACACGAGTTACAAACGGAAGGTTACCGTAATTGCCCGTAAGACTTTGATATGTATCGCCGGCATCGGTGCTTCTTATCAGACTTAAACCTGTGCCCCCAACCGCAGTTATAACCAGCAGTTCATCGTCGCATGCCATGCCGATAACATTGAGAGGGTCGGTAAAATTGTCGGAAATACAATCCCATATTTGGGATATCAGGTTATACCGGTAAATTTTTGAATCGGGTGCACGATAAAACAGATTGTTGCCCATTGTTTCGGCACAGAGATATTCCGACCACTGATCGGGTGATGCCAACAAAGGTAATTCCTCAAATTCGAGAGTGTCGATGTTTATGGCATCTGATGAATATTGCACATAATTATCGGTGCTAACCCATGCCACATGATGACGGTTTAGTTTTAAGCGGAAATCGATCAGCCCCATATCGGTTTGAATAAGGCCGGCATTCCATGTTTCGAAATCGGTAGAGTAATACAATTGCACTACGGGTTCATCGTTTATGGTATACGACACCACCGCATATACAAATTGTTCTGTAGCTCCCAATCGGTGCACGTTGGCATCGTCGGGGATGTTCTCGGGAATAGTGTAAGGCTGCTCTGTCCAGGTATTGTTTAAGTCGTCATACCGCATAATAGTATTCCGAAGTGCTGCGTACAAATGGTCTTCGTACACAAAGAACTGCTCGATATAATTGTAGGGAAACTTATCGATTAAGTTATCGCCTGCATATACCCAGTTCTCTTCAGCATTGTCGAATTTATATATCGCCAAGCCCGCACTGGCAAAAACAGTATTGTTTACCTGTATAAACTCGAAGGGACTACCTCTTCGAAACGCAGGGTCTTGAGAGTTTACCCAGCCTGATGACCCCTGCGAAAAAGCAAATGCCTGCATCAGCAGGCAAATTGCTACAATTGTTGTACTCTTTTTCATGATTGATTGTATTGGTTTACATTGGTTATTGCGGTGGCAATGGAGGAGGCACCGAACCGAACACATTATTCAGTTCGGCCTGTTCTCCTGCTTTTCCCCAGCCGGGCATACCGTCTTTCCACACCATGGTTTCGCGGTTAATCTGCCCTGAGGCTGACATTTGCGAAAGCGTTGCGATATCGAATGGCCCTGCTTGTTGTCCGTTGATAGCCACAAAATATTTAACCTGTCCGGGTAGTGGTGGCGGAACCGACGCTGACTGAGGCTGCGTTTGTTGTTGCTGTTGCTGTTGTTGTTGTTGTTGGGGGTTCATTGCATTTGCCATTTGTCCGGCCATGGCAAAGCCCATTCCCATTCCCATACCGCCACCCATCATACCTCCTCCTTCTCCGGGATTGTTGGCCATATCGCCAATTGCTGTTGCGGTTTGGTATTGAGTAAACTTGCTCATGTCGCCAATTATACCCATACTGCTGCGTTTATCGAGAGCTTCTTCAACATTGGGCGGAAGGCTGATGTTCGAAATCAGGAACTTTGTCATATCGAGCCCATACTCAGAATATTCAGCTACAATAACTTTACCCACAATGTCAGACACTTCGTTGTAATTAGAAGCCATATCGAGTACAGGAATTTTCGATTCAGCTATGGCATCAGTAAATCGTGTTACAATGATATTGCGCAATTGATTTGTAACCTGATCGGTAGTAAAACTGCCATCGGTACCAACAATATCTCTGATAAAAGTTGCGGCATCTTTCACCCTGAATTCATACACTCCGAAAGCTCTTATGCGAACGGGACCAAACTCAGGGTCGCGCAACATCACCGGATTGGGTGTACCCCATTTGTTATCGAGAAATTTACGGGTATTTACAAAATACACTTCTGCCTTAAAGGGTGAGTTGAAACCGTATTTCCATCCTTTCAGTGTAGAAAGAATAGGCATGTTCTCGGTATTTAGTGTGTACATGCCGGGCTGATAAACATCGGCAATTTGACCTTCGTTGATAAACACGGCAACCTGCGATTCGCGCACAGTGAGCTTGGCTCCCATTTTTATTTCATTTTGGTAGCGTTCGAAACGGTGCACTATGATATCGTTCGACGGGTCGAGCCATTCGATAATATCAATAAATTCTGCTTTCAATTTGTTAAGTAGTCCCATAAATCAGTTATTTTTTTAAGTTAATATAGAGTTCCAGTTTTTTTGATGCACTCATAAAGGTATTTGCAAGCATTTGCATTGTATCGACATTGGCAATGAGCTGATTCATCTTTTCGGCCTCTGCTTCAATGCGGCAGTATTCAGCACTGAGATTGTTCATTCCGAGCAGCATTGCACCTGTTTTAGCCTTGTGAGCAATGCTCTTAATCAGATTCAAATCGCCGGTACCGGCAGCATGCAACAAGCGTTCGTGATAGGTTTCAAACAGGTTTACCGACAATTCGAACAGCTCTTTCTGAACATTCGTGTCGCCCATAGTCCTTTCATCAAAACCTTGTGTGTCGATACTGTCCATAGTTTCTTTTGCACAATGATACAACTTTCAAATATAGTAATAATTGTGATGTGACCGTTTTAAAAAAAACTATCTCAACATATCGATACGAGTTGTAATGTATTCAATAAGAGTAAAACCTATCGCAATGCATTGCAAAACCATGTATATGCGCAATTGCATTTCATCAGTACCGATACTTACGGCGGGTTATGTTAACAAAATGATACGCTTGTAAAAATGAAAACACAGATAAACACCCCTCTGTTTTCATGCAGAAGGATATTTATCTGTGCAAACTATAGTATCAACAGCGTGTTACCTCTTCAGCAGTCTTCTATTAACAAATTCGAGGAATTCATCGCGATAAGACCTGCCAATAGGAATTTTATTGTCTTGCACTATCACGTCATTGCCATCAATTTCTTTGATATGGGCAATGTTAATGATGTATGACTTACTGGTACGAATGAAAATTTCTTCGGGAAGCTTGTTGTGTATTGTTTTCACATTCATAGCTGTCATGTATTTTCCATGAACTGTATGAATAATAACATAATCTTTCAACCCTTCGATAAAGAAAATTTCATCGAAATTAATCTTTACATACTTTCTGTCTGATTTAATAAAAATGAAATCGTCTTCGATTGCTTCGAGCATTGAAGTGCTTTTCGACAAGCGAGCGATTTCTTCGGCTTTGTTTACTGCTTTCATAAAGCGATCTAATTTTATCGGTTTTACTAAATAATCGACTACGTCGAGTTCATATGCTTCAACTGCGTACTGTGGGTAGGCGGTAGCAAGAATTACCAGCGGTTGATTTGCAAGGTCTTTCAGGAAATTCAGACCCGAAATGCCGGGCATTTCGATATCGAGGAACATCAAATCTACATCGTTATCCTGAAGGAATTGTGTAGCTTTAATGGCATCGTCGAATTCACCAACGAGTTCGAGTGATGGTACCTCGTTTATATTCATTTTCATCCCCTCTCTTGCCAGGGGTTCGTCGTCAATAATGATGCATTTCATTGTGTTAGATTTATGTTTAGTTTAACATTGTATGTGGTTTCGTTTTCATCAATTATTAAATTATAATTACCCGGATACAATAATTCAAGCCTTCGTTTAATATTAATCAAGCCCAAGCCTCCTTTTTCACAAATTTTATCTTTCGCCTTTGTATTATGAACAACAAAACTAAGCTTTTTGTTTAAAACATGAATTAAAATGCGAATATAGTTAATGTTCTTAGAATTGCCGACACCGTGTTTTACTGCGTTTTCAACAAATGGTAAAAAAATGAACGGATAAATTGTTAATCCACCAAATTCGCCCTCGGTTTCGAGGCTAATATTAGCATGTGGAAATCGTAGGTTTTGTAAACTGATATAGTTTTTTAGATATTCTGCTTCAGAGCTTATTAACACCTGATCTTCGGCACATTCGTATGTGTGATAACGAAGCAAATCCGACAGCCTTAAAATGCTTTCGGAGGCCTTTTCGGGATCTAATTTTACAAGCACACTAATTCCATTCAGAGTGTTGAAAAGAAAGTGTGGATTCATCTGACTTTTCAAAAAATCGACTTCCGATTCGAGGTGTTCTTTTTGCAAATTGAGCAGAAGATTGTCGGCAATTATGTATTCCTTAAAGAATTTCGACATCACAGCATATACAAGAACAAGAACACTTAAGGCCAAGCTACACGCATGCGACTGAATTGCATCTATAGAAAATGAAACAACTGCTTGATTAAATACCACTTGAGGAAGAATAAAATTAAATATTAAACCCGATACAATTACCAACATACTTAGAACAAAGTACTTTTTTATATTTCGTTGCAACAAATATGACGGCACCAGCCACAATAGATGAAGATAAACCAAAATTACGTCGACGGGTATGTTCATGGCCAGGTTTTTTAAACCCCAATTGCATCCGAAAACAAACCTCAATACAAATATTAAAGCCACATAGCACATCCAGAACAATAAATGTTGCAGCCAGCGATACTTTTGAGAAAACAACAGTTTATTTATTCCACTTAAAACCACCAGATTCTGTATTTGGTAAAACTTCTGCGAATAAACAAAATTAATATCAACAATACAAGCCCGATTGCACCGGCTGTTGTTAACATTTTGTGTGTTGAAAACGCTAACTTAAAAACGGTTGATGTAGCCAAAATGTATTTTCGACGATTTTAAATCGATAGGATTACCCTTTTCACGCCCCATTGCATAGGCCAACGAAAAAATTCCGGCACGGGTTTGCAGGTTTATGCCCATTCCAAAGCCCATTGGGTAATCGATTGGGAAACTTTCAGTATTACGATTTTCAACCACACCATAATCGAAAAAAGCAATTAATGCCGAATTGCGCTCGAAAAGATAGCGAATCTCTGATGTAATAGCAACATACGACGAAGCCAATACCGAGTTTTCGGCCAAGCCCCTAAAACTGTGCATGCCACCGGTTTGAAACAACTCGTTGTTATACAGTTTGCCTCCCAATATTGCCTTTGCTTGCAAGGCTTGTTTTACCGATATTTGTTTTGCCAGTGGCAAATAGAATTCGGCTTTGGCAGTGGTGCGCCACTGGAGAGGCTCCTGTAACATACCGCTGCCGCTATCAGCATTTTTTAACCCTGCCGACAATTCGGCCGCTATGGCATAACCTTTCGATGGATTATAAATATAATCGAGCCGGTTAACTACATAGCCCATGCCTATCAATGAGGTATTGACACGTGCCAGATTTTGCGAGTCGAGAACTTCTCTGTTGTTCGAAAGGGTAAAACTAGATATCCTGTTAAAGAAAACATTGAAACCATCGTTACCCATCATCAGATACCTTGCCCCTGCCCTAAAATCGGTAACTATATACGATGAATCCTGCTTTTGCATGGCAAACGACGATTGAACTCCGATATGAGTTTTAAATACATAGGGAAAATAGAACGATGCCAGCAGTTGCTGACTGAGGGGCTGATAACGTTGCCATTGCAGTTTCAAGTTTTCGCCATGCCCCACCAGGTTTTCGAGAAACAAATCGAGGTCTCCGGTAAGCAATAACTTATCCTGATTGCGGCTATCGGGCAAAAAACCTATGATACCACTAAACGAAGATGTTTTATTCTTTTTCAAATACAGAATCACATCGCAAGCATCACTGCCAAAAGCAATTTCGATTGGACGGTCGAGATGTAAAAAACCGCTGTTTTGCACCAGGGCCTGTGTGCGATTCAAAAATTTATTGCTATACGCCTCACCCTGCTTAAAGGCAAGGTACCTTGCTAAGAAGCGTGGATTAATACCGGTATTGCCTTTGAGCACGATGCTGTCGAAGCGGATGAAATCGCCTCTTTCGACCAGCAGTACTGCATCGAGTTTACCGGCCTTATGGCCTATGCTATCGAATCTTGCCTTGCAAAACGGATATCCGGCATCTGTATAAAGGCTTGTGAAATCGCGGAGAATTTCGGCCATTGAATTGGGTGTAACAGCACGCTGTGCCATCCTTCGCAATCTTTTATGGTTTACCACAGGGAGGCTGTCGATAATAAACTCAACCCTGTTCCAAAGGTACTGTTCCCCGATGTAGAAAAAGGCAAGATATTGATTCTGGTTTGATATAACACTATCGAAGCCGCAGGCCAGATAACCCTTATTGATGTAACCGGCCGCATATTTCTCGAGATACCGGTTGAGTGCCAGTGTATCGGCAAATATTTTATTGGCTTCGTGGCGATACGAAGTTTCGTTTTTGCTGCCGTTACTATATATGGTAAGGATAACGCGATTCGATTGTGCTTGCGATAACAACACAAGGCTTGTACACATACAAAAACATAGTGTAATAATTAATCGTGTTAAGGCTGAGCCGGGTGCACACATGTTTGCTATTTAATAAACCTAATGGCGCCGGTAAGCGGGTCGAGTTCTACCGAAAAATCTTTTTTTCGCATTACAGCAACATCAATAAAATTGCAATAACCATACTGAGCCACATCGAACATTCCGTTGAAATATACCTTATCGTTACAACTTATTCGCATCAACGCTGCACCCGGAATTCTGTAATACAGACCATGATTTTTTGGGTTCAACTCGTTTTGTCGTTTATAGAACCTAGAAACCTCTTGTGTAGTTTCGAGGTTCTGCATTTGAACCGAAACTATTTCTGCATCTTCTTCTTTGGTATATGATATGCCATTTTCGGTTATCCAAAACAAAACGGTGTTACCCGCATCTTTCTGCGGTATATAGTATAGTTTTATTTTATCGATTGAAGTGTTTGTTTTACCGATAAACAATTCAAGGTAACGATTTTCAAGCTCATTCAGGCTCTGCAACATTGTTTCTACTGCAACACCATCGGGTAAATACTCGGACTGCCCTGTTTCAACCTGAAAACGACGCTTTCGTGTTTTAATAATAAAGTTTGCCGCTTCATCGGCCTTTTGTTCTTTGTCTTTACTCGTGATTTTGGTATTGATTACCGGTATTTTCTGATATACCGAATCAGCTTTTATAACACGATAGGTAGTATCTTTTATATTGGTAAAATTCCGTTTCACGCTAAGGTCGGTAAACCAAACGTTTTCGTTGATGGAGCCATACAAAAACGATTCGGGAAGTGGGTAGCTTATATCAATTGCAGGCAGATGGCAGATGTTTATACCATGCAGCATGTTCTGCGACGAAAAACGGTAATTATGGTTTGCTTTAGGCAAATCGGTTTCAATAAGGAACACGGCATCCGGATCGGGTTGAGCCAAGGGTTTTACCTGAACCGAAACTATTTCGTAGTATTGGTAATCGCTCTGTGCCACATTATCGATTCCCAGATATTTATCGGCATATTCAGAATAGGGACCGGCCTGAAACACTGTGTGTTTCAACTCAAAATCGATTTCGAACACTGTTCGGGGCAGCGAATATACCAATCCTTGTTTTTTTATCTGATGATTGCTGTTGCTCATAGAAACCACATTCATCTTGGGCTTGCACGATATCATTATAATTCCGACAACCACTATAAACAAAACCGATTTTTTCATTCTATATTCTTTTTAATTTTCACTTAACAAAACATTATATGCTTTACCAATACTATCCACAATATCTCCTGCAATTAGCGACTCGTACGACTGTTTTTCGCAGGCAATATCGCCTGCCTTACCATGCAACCACATGCCCAATATTGCTGCATGACCGGGTTCATAGTTTTGAGCTAATAACGAAAGAATCATACCTGTTAGTACGTCGCCTGCCCCGGCAGTGGCCATTCCCTGGTTTCCGGTTGAATTAAAGTAGCATGAGCCGTCGGGGAGACTACAGGCTGTAAAAGCACCCTTGCGAACAATAATGATATTGTATTTTTTCGACGCCTCTATTTGCATATGAAGTGCCTCATATGAATTGTTGGTTTCGCCGAATAGCCTTTTGAACTCGCCGAGATGTGGTGTAAGGATAGTATTTGGAGGTAAATTGGCTAATAAATCTCGATTGGCTGCCAATATATTCAGTGCATCGGCATCGAGTACCATGGGTTTACGCGATTGTTGAAGAAGGTCGAAAATCATTGCGGCTGTCAGAGTATGCGTGCCAAGGCCCGGACCAATACCTATTGCATCATATTTACTTATATCGCCCTGAGAACTCACCATATCGCTATTCATATCGCAAGTGGTCATAGCCTCCGGACAGCTTATCTGTAAAATATCGTAGGATGAACCCGGCACCCGCACCGTGAGTAGTCCACAACCTGTTCGAAGGCCAGCTCTGGCCGCAAGTACGGCAGCACCGGTTTTACCTTTTGAACCGGCGATCAGCAATGCGTGTCCAAAAATCCCCTTATGCGCAACACGAGTTCGCTGTTTGTAAAAAGCCTTTACATCACTTTTCTGCACCCAATTATAGGGCGTCTCTGTTTTTTGCTTGGCTTCTTCGAGCAACTTAATGTTCATTATTTCCCAATCGCCGGTGTATTGGTAATTCTCATCGAAAAAGAACGACAAGAACGGGACTTCGAAAGTAAAAGTTCGTTTGGCTTTTACAATGGCTCCTGTATTGTCCGAATTGTCTTCGGCAAATAAGCCCGACGGAATATCAACCGATATAACTTCGGCGCTGGAACTGTTTACAGCATCAATAATATAGGCTTCGATGCCTTGCACCGGCCTTGTTAAGCCGGAACCAAACAAGGCATCTATAACAACGGCATTAACGGGTATTTCGATGCGATTGCCTATGTTGGTAATAAGATGGATGCTTTGGGGATATACATCTTTTAAACGATTGAAATTGATGGCAGCATCGGGCGACAACTGGTTTTCGCCGGCGCAAATATATGCACAGCAATCGTAATTGTGCTGCAACAATAGACGCGCCAATACCAGACCGTCGCCGCCATTGTTACCGCGACCGCAAAACACAATAAAAGGGCGGGTATTGGTGTATAATTGCAATAATCGACTGCACAGGCAAGAGGCCGCTCTTTCCATAAGGTCGATAGAAGAAACCGGCTCGTTGACAATGGTTTCGTTATCAATGTTGCGCACCTGTAAAGCAGTGAATACTTTCATTCGTATAGTTTTAAGCAAAAATACATTGTAATGATAACAAATAAAAATTGGACAGTAAAAAAAGATTTCTATATTTGCCCTGAAAGAAAAAATTAGAAACAATTTAAATTACAAACATTATGTTCAAAAATCATCCTAAAGGTCTAATGGCAGCCTCACTGGCCAATATGGGAGAGCGCTTTGGCTTCTACACCATGATGGCGATTTTGTCACTGTTCTTAATGGCAAAATTTGGCTTATCGGAAACAAATGCCGGCATTATTTACTCTATTTTTTATTTTTCTATTTACATCCTTGCTTTTGTAGGCGGTTTAATAGCTGACAGAACAAGAAAGTACAAATCGACAATTTTAATTGGTCTCATTCTGATGGCTGTTGGATATTTCACCATTGCCATACCTACCGGGACGCCCGTTCCAACTGACCAATTTTATTTATTTCTTGGTCTAACCTGCTTCGGATTATTTATCATTGCTTTCGGTAACGGTTTGTTTAAAGGTAATTTACAGGCTCTTGTTGGACAAATGTACGATAACGAAAAGTATGGAAAACTTCGTGACTCAGGATTTCAGTGGTTCTATATGTTTATAAATGTTGGAGCTATATTTGCTCCCTTGGCAGCAGTGGGTGTTAGAAACTGGTGGGTTGAGTCGCACGGTTTTTCGTACAATGCCAACTTGCCCGAATTGTGTCATTCGTTCCTTGCAGGCAATAAAGTTGATTCGTTACCGGCAGTAGCTGCCGAAGTTGGTTACACAGGTACCGATATGACCGCCTTTGCCAACGAATACTTGAATATTTTTGCAACCGGATTCCACTATGCTTTCGCAGTAGCTATTGGAGCAATGGCGATTTCGTTATTGATTTATGTTTTGAATAAAAAGAAATTCCCGAATCCGGCTGACAAAAAAGCAAAAAATATCGATGCTAACGAAGTGGAAATGAGTCTAAGCGAAATCAAACAGCGTCTATACGCCTTATTTGCCGTATTTGCCGTTGTTATTTTCTTTTGGTTCTCATTCCATCAGAATGGTCTTACACTTACCTATTTTGCAAAAGACTATACAAATCTATCGACGCTTAAATTGAATCTCGGATTTACAACGCTGCAAGGGGCAGAACTTTTTCAGTCAATTAATCCCTTCTTCGTAGTATTTCTCACACCCATCATTATTGCATTTTTCGGCTGGCTGCGAGCAAAAGGAAAAGAACCTTCAACACCTCGAAAAATTGTAATCGGTATGCTAATTGCAACCTTAGCCTATGTGGTTATGAGCCTTGGTTCAATGGGTCTTCCCCTGAAATCGGAAATCACTGCCATGGGAGGCTTACCCGATGCGCAACGGGTTACACCATTCCTGCTACTTGGTACCTATTTCATTCTCACCGTAGCAGAGTTGTTTATTTCTCCATTGGGAATTTCTTTCGTATCGAAAGTTGCCCCCCCGAAACTACAAGGTATGATGCAGGGTCTATGGCTCTGTGCCACAGCCATTGGCAATTCGTTGCTGTTTATTGGTGCCATTTTCTATGAAAGGATTTCGATGACAGGAACATGGACAATCTTTGTAGTAGCATGTCTTCTCTCTATGTTTGTTATGCTTGCCATGGTAAAATGGCTCGAAAGAGTTGCAAAATAAAAAATTAAATTGTAGTTGTAATTATAAAACAGGCTGTAGTTAAGGGCAGCCTGTTTTTTTTACACCCATTGTTTTATTGTATTCAAAATCATTATCTTTACACAGTAAAAACAAAACAACTATGAATACCGAAAAACCGAAAGATCAAAAAGTAAAAGGCCTGGGCTGCCTGGGAGCCATGGTATGGGGAACCCCTATTCTCATTATCATTATACTTATAAGCATTTGGGGAGTTAGAATTTATAATCGCTCGGTAGAAAAAGACGAAGTAGTGAAGAAGCAATGGTCGCAGGTGGAAACGGCATACCAGCGTCGTTACGACCTCATCGACAATTTGGTGAATGTTGTGAAAGGCTATGCCGAGTTCGAAAAATCGACCTTGACTGCTGTTATTGAAGCCCGTTCGAAAGCAACCAGCATCGAAATCAATGCCGATGACCTTAGCGAAGAGAATGTAGCCAAATATCAGGCCGCACAAGACGAACTCAGTGGAAGCTTGAGTCGCCTGATGGTGGTGGTTGAGCAATATCCCAACCTGAAAGCCGACCAACAGTTTGCGAACCTCGCCGCTGAATTGCAAAATACCGAAAACATGATTATGGCTGCACGGATGGCATACAACGAAACGGTGAAAGACTTTAACGCTTACATCCGTAAATTTCCAAGAAATTTGTTTGCTAAAATGTTTGGGTTTAAACAATACGGTTACTTTAAAGCCGATGAAGCAGCTGCTAAAAAAGTAGATGTCAGCTTTTAAGCCTCCCTGCTCAGCGAATCGTTACATTGAGAAAGTATTGTAACAATGAAATGCTTCGTTGCCGTATTATTTTTAATCGTTAGCCTACCATTCTGCAGTTCGCAAACGATTATCATCAACGAAATCATGTCGAAAAATGATTTCCTTGTTGCCGATGAAAATGGAGATTGCGGCGACTGGATTGAAGTGTACAATGCTTCGCAATCACCTGTCTGCTTGCAAGGGTTTTGCCTGTCTGACCAAACCGAAACCTCCGAATTGTGGAGCTTTCCCGACACCTGTATGGAACCCAAAACATTTTTACTTGTATATGCATCAGGTAAAAACAGAGCGATATCGGGCCATGAGTTGCACACCAATTTCAAAATATCGGCAGAAGGAGAACCCATTCTTCTGAGTTATTATGGTAATATTATCGACATGGTTCCTCCCAGACCATTGCAACAAGGCAATAGTTTCGGGCGCAGAACAGATGCCGGTCACACCTGGGCAATTTTCGAAAACCCGACACCATGTTGTAGCAACAACAATGCATTGAACGGTTCTGAGCTGATATTCGACATTGAGGGGGGATATTTTGAGCAAGACTTTCAGCTGCATATCATCAACAACATTCCAAATACCAGCATTTACTACAGCATCAACGGAAATATACCCGACACCGATGCAACACTATATAAAAACGCAATAAGTATTACCCGGAACAATATGGCCGATGCTTTCATTAGCACCCTGCAAAACACAACCGATGCGCAGTTTTTCACACCCGAAAGAGAAAACATACCGCAGATTCATGTAATCAGAGCCGCAGCATTTAATTCTCAGGGCGAACAATGCTCACGGGTTTACACACACAGCTATATCCCGAGAAACAGTCCTACATACAGCGACACCCTGCCTGTTATGTCGATTTGCGCCCAAAACCATGACTTGTTCGATTTCGAAAAAGGCATTTTTGTTCCCGGAATTCACTGGGAGACAGAAAACCCCGACTGGACAGGCAACTACTATCAACATGGCGATGACTGGGAAATAGAAGTACATATTGAATTCTTTGAACACGATGGTGCTGCTATACTCAGCCATAATGCAGGAATGCGGACACATGGTGGTAATAGCCGGCGCAATCAACAAAAAGGGCTGAAGCTATATGCACGAGCAGAATATGGCAGAAAAAAATTCTACCACAACATATTTCCCGAAAAATCGATATATGAGTTCGACAGATGGGTTTTAAAACCCATGTCGGCATCGTGGAATCAGTCGGGAATAGAAGATTATGTTGCCTGTAAAATGGCTGGAAAGCTCAATGTTGATTACATATCAACACGCCCTGTAATACTATATATAAACGGCGAGTATTGGGGCTTGTACTACCTGCAGGAAAAACCCGACGAGAAGTATATAGCCGAAAACTATAAGCTCGACAGCGACAGTATCGATATGATAGAGAGTATGTATGCACATGTTGTTGCAGGCGACAACAGCGACTTTCAGCAACTATACAATTTTATTGAGACCCACGATTTATCGGACGAAAGTGATTATCGGTATGTAGAATCACAAATTGATATTGACAATTTTATCGATTATCAACTGTTCGAAATTTTTATTGCGAACTACGACTGGCCCGACAACAACATGCGTTGCTGGCGATCGAAACAGGAGGGTTCAAAATGGCGGTGGATATTTTTCGATGGCGATGCAGCATTCAACAATAGCCAATACGATAGTTTCGCACACGCCCTAAATACATCAGATGAAGGTTGGCCAACCAATGCAGCATCTACATTGTTTTTGCGCAAACTTCTCAGCAATAGCGATTTTCGAAGATTATTCTCCGATAGATTAAAATATGTAACGCTAAACACATTTCATTATCGCAACACCGAAGCCATATTTCAGCAAGCATTAGAATGGGCCGGAAGCGAAATAATAAATCAAATAAACCGGTTTGCATTTCCGCAATCGTACGAAATTTGGTCGGACAAGACTATGGTGGTGAGAGATTTTTTAGTGGACAGGCGATGTAATATCGAAAAAATGGCACGTAAAAATCTTGGTATTAGCATTAATCCCGGTGACTGTACTTTCGAAAATGCGATAATCGACAATATTACTATTTCGCCCAACCCTAGCTATAACGAGTTCAGCATAGAGTTTTACCTAAGCAAGAGCTATCCGGTAACACTTACAGTGTGCGACCTTACAGGTACCATTATCGATGTTACGCATCATTTTTGTTTGCAGGGTAGCAACAGCATTAAAGTGGACGACATAAGCCTCTACCCCGGCATGTATATAGTTTATGTGTTTGCCGACAATCAGGCGTTCTCCACAAAATTATTGGTGATAAGCGATTGATTCAACTCATGTTGCGAAATATCAGCCTGACTTCTTGTTGCTTTTGTTTCGGAACTGTTTATGTCGTTTTTTCGGATTTCCCGTTTCGGAGTTATATCCGGGTGTGCTACCCAATTGCATGGGTACAGGCATTTTCGCGACCTCAATACACAATTGCTTCTCGATACGGGCAAAAGCCTGCCGGTCTTTTTCGCCAATAATACTGATGGCTGTTCCCGTGTTTTCGGCTCTTGCCGTGCGTCCAATGCGGTGTACATAATCTTCGGCATCGGATGGAATATCAAAATTAATCACCCAGTCGATATCTTCCACATCGATACCACGCGACAATAAATCGGTAGCAACCAACACATTCAGCTTGCGATTTCTGAAATCGAGGAGCACCTGCTCGCGTTGGGCTTGCTGCAAATCGGAATGAATTTCGGCGGTTCGAAAGCCCTGTTGTTTCAGATGCTTAGTTAAATCCTTTACTCCCACTTTCGTGGAACAGAACACCAGCACAGTACGAGGCGTATGCTCCTTTAGCAAATGCGCTACCAGCGGAATTTTCTGATTATTAAAAACCACAAATGCCTGTTGGGTGATAGTTTCGGGAGGCTTCGACAGCGATATGAACACCTCTTTTGGGTTTTTCAGTACTTTTTTGGCAATGCGATGAATTTCTTTTGGCATGGTAGCCGAAAACATCAGTGTTTGTCGTTTCTGGGGCAGGTACGAAATAATACGCAAAATATCGTCGTAAAATCCCATATCGAGCATTCGGTCTGCTTCGTCGAGAATGAGATACTGCAATTTAGAAACCTTGGGTTTGCCTGTAATAAGATGCGCTATCATACGACCCGGTGTGCAAACCACAATATCAACGCCCATGCTCAAGGCCTGCTCTTCGCGTTGGAAGTTTCCGGCATCACCGCCTCCATACACCGCTATAGAACTAAGCCCTGCAAAATAGGCAAAGCCGGTGAGGTGTTGCTCAATTTGCACGGCCAGCTCACGGGTAGGCACCACTACCATTGCTTTAATGTGGTCGCTGCCTGCTGCATCTACAATTTTTTGTATAAGTGGCAATAAAAATGCGGCTGTTTTTCCGCTGCCGGTTTGCGCTGTTGCGAGCAAGTCGTGCCCATTCAAAATAAGGGGAATAACCTGCTGCTGTATGGGAGTGGCTTCTTCGAAACCCATAGCTTCGATAGCTTGCAACAACGACCCTTCAAATCCAAACTCTTCAAATGTCATGTATCGTTTTACTTCAAGTATTGTTTCCGGCAGTAAACGAACAACCGGTTGCGCAAAGATACGAAAAATTGCAACAACTACTCAAATTAGCATGCAACGAACAAAACTTAACAGTCGGTAAGATTTTCAGGAAATCTTTTTCGATAGGAAGCGAAAACACTATATTTGTCGGCTAATTTATAAATGAATGAACCGTGTGCGCAGCATAGTACTTTTTGTAGCTATATTAACCAACATGTGTGCGCATGGGCAGTCGGAAGATATGCAACAATATATTACTGCATATCGATCGTGGTTAATTTCGGGGCTGAACACACTTAACGAATCAGACTGCAACTGCCCCGGTATCGAAAACTTCACCGATGGAATCGCCCATTTCTCGATGATACAAATAGGCGACGAAACCTACGAGGTAAGTGCCGACGCTCGCTGGTTTTATATGATGCTTGAATCGCTGCAACCCATTGAGAAATGTTATGTAATGCAACAAATAACAAACATCGACATGCAGGCTGCTTCGTACCATATAAATCAGGGTCTGCCATTTAGTGTTTCTGATTTTGCTCTGTCGGTATCGGCTTTGCACCCAAGATATACGGGAAGTAACACCCAATTTGGCATTATGGGTCTAGAATATTTGCCTGCAGTGAAATATGGTCTTGAAATCGATTCGGTGTATGATGAACGATTGCATTATGGAAAAACAGCCTGTGCCGCCTCAGCATATCTGAACCATTTGCACCAGTGCTTTGGAGTATGGAGCCTGGCTATTGCAGCGTATCATTCGGGGCCCGGTACGGTGCAGCGACATGTAGAAGCCGGCACTACCCATCAGATTAAACTGGCTCCTTTCGATGCCTTGATAGCCTGCATTGTATTTACAAACAATTACCTTGGCTATCTGAAAGACCACAAACTTGCATTCAATCGAAACTGCGATACTGTTTGGGTTTCGGCACGTATTCATCTGGAACAAACCGCGCGTTTTTTAAATATCGAAAAGCAACAAATACTCGAGATAAATCCTGCTGTTTTAAGCGACGTGATATATGGTGACATGAAACCCCGTCGACTAATTCTTCCGGAATCATACGGAGTAGTTTTCAACTTAAAAGCCGACTCGATAATTGCATTTACCGACAGCATTTATTTTTCGAAACCCGAAAAACCATCATTTGTCGAAAACAAAATTGCGTATACCATTCCCGGTAACGACTACGAAAAAATTAGCTATACCATACAATCGGGCGATAATTTGGGACTGATTGCCGAAAAATTCGATGTAAAAATAAACGATTTACGAGAATGGAACGATATTTCGGGGAATACCATCTATGCCGGAAAAACACTGGTTATTTATGTAAAAAAAGGGAGTAGTTTCGAATCAAATGCGGCAGGCACTCAAGCCAATAATCCCGCTCCCAAGGGGGAACCCAGCATTTTACAAGGCTATATACTTTTCGACACCTATGTAGTAAAAAAAGGCGATTCACCATATACCATAGCAGCGCAATATCCCGGTGTTTCGGCCGAGAACATTATGGAGTGGAACAACATTAGCAATCCATCGAAGATTCAGATAGGTCAGACATTGAAAATTTACAAAAAGAGATGAAACCTCAAAAAGTATTGATATTTATTGTGATGGTGATGGCAATGCTTGCCTCTATTATGCTGTTGTTTCCTAAAAACGGTATCAAGATAAGTGATAATTTGATATTGTATTTTCCATCGTTTCACGACATGTTCTCTCCCCGCGAAAAAGGGATCGACATCGACTCGCTACTGGCTTCGCAGCAACACCTCAACCAACTTTTACCCGACGACGACAGCATAACGGCACTCGATATTGAAGAGTTAAAGAAATTGGTTACCCCATTAGAGTTTCCCGATGACAATCCCCATGCACTCGATGCTTTTTTTGCCAAACTGGTAAACATCGAAGCCCAACACAAACTACGAATATTGCATTATGGCGACAGTCAGATTGAAGGCGACCGTATTACCGCATTTCTAAGAAATCGCTTGCAGGCAAAATTCGGTGGTAAGGGGATGGGACTCAATACAGCCGGAGTATTATATTCGCAACTTAGCATGTTACAACAAGACTCGGGCAACTGGTTGCGATATCAGGGGTTTCTTGGGGCCAACGAATGGGTATGGCATAAAAAATTCGGAGTAATGATGGCGTTCAGCCGATTTACCTATATACTCGATTCGGCAGCACAGCCCACACCGGCAATAAAAAAAGCCTGGTTACAGTTTTCTCGTTCCGATCTGGGATATGCCAACACCAAGCAATTCAGAAACATAAATATATATTATGGCAATGCCAAAGCAAAAGTAAGCATTGTGCTGAGTTCCGATGGTAACCAGCTTGTTGCCGATTCGCTGCAGTCGGGCGAGGGACTTCACGTATTTACCTACAGAAGCCCTGAATACCTCGAAAACGTTCGCTTCGATTTTGAAGGCACCGACAGCCCCGATTTCTACGGAATTTCGTTCGAAGATGATGCCGGCATATATGTCGATAATATTGCTCTAAGAGGAAGCTCAGGCACCATGTTTACATCGACCGATGCCAATCTGCTGCTTCAAACCTACAATCACATGGGTGTCGATTTATTTATCCTGCAGTTTGGCGGGAATGTGATGCCCTATATAAGCGATGCAAAAGCAGCTGCGCAGCATGCCAACTTCTTTTATTACCAAATGGCTCTGCTGAAACGACTGGTTCCCGATGCCGGTATTATTGTAATTGGTCCATCTGATATGTCGGTGAAAGAAAAAGACTATTATATGACGTATCCAATACTTGAAACAGTGCGCGACGAACTGAAAGCAGCCACTCATAAAGCCGGTGGCGTTTACTGGGATATGTATAAGGCCATGGGAGGAAAAAATTCGATGATTTCGTGGGTAAATGCCAATCCGCCACTGGCGGCACCCGACTTTGTGCACTTTACTCCTCAAGGAACCAACGTGGCTGCCAACATGTTTTATAATGCCTTTATACTTGAATACACGAGCTATTGCGATAGGAATAAGAAAACCAAATGATGTACAGGGCAGCCATAATTATTATTGCAGCACTTGTTTCTACAAGCGCCCATGCCCAGACTCGCTATCCATACAGCGAATTCAATTACGACTATATCAATACCGACTCATCTTATTTAATAAGATGCGGGAACAACGTATATCTTGATGTATTCATGAACAAACTCGAAAGCCTTGTTTTCGAAGGAAATACGCAGGTGCGCATACTGCACATCGGGGCATCACATGTTCAGGCAGGCATGTGGTGGTGGGCGGTGCGTAAGCGTCTCGAAAGCATGAGCCCGTCAATTGAGGGAGCACCGGGGTATTTGTTCCCGTTTGGAATTGCCAAAACCAATCACCCCTATTTTTATAAGTCGACCAATTCGGGTAACTGGTTGTTTCAACGAATCACCGACAAAGAAATAAAGCATCCACTGGGCGTAGGAGGCATTTCGGCCTTTACCTCCGACAGCATTGCCGAAATACAAATCACATTTAACGATGCTGCACAAATTGAACAACGCCGTTTCGATAAACTGAGCGTATTTCATAGTGCCAACGACGACAGCTTCGATGTGTTTCTTCTGCCCGACAGCCTTGTGTTACGAAAGACTGTCGATCGCGCATCGGGCACCACGGTTTTTTATTTGCACAACAGCAGCGACAACGTAAACCTGCTTTTTCAGAAAATAGAAGAAAGCGACAGCCTCATGTATTTTTTTGGAGTGTATGCCGAAAACCAATTACCCGGTATTGTTTACAATGGTATTGGCATAAATGGGGCTAATACAGCCTCGTATCAGAAAGCTGAGTTGTTCGGGCAACAACTGTGTGCACTGGAACCCGACATGGTAATACTCTCGATAGGGGTAAACGATGCTGCCGGCAAAAACTTTTCGGAATCGCAATACGAAGCCAATTATTCACGTCTCATCGAAATGATACGCAACCAATTTCCGGCAACGGCTATTATTCTCACTACAAACACCGATTTCTATAACTACGGCGGGGCTCACAATCAGAATGCTGATGCAGTAAAGCGAGCCATGCTGAAAAATGCTGAAACAACCGGAGCAGCAGTGTATGACCTACACGCTGTGATGGGTGGAAATCGATCGATAACTGCATGGCGCAACGACGGACTGGCACAGAAAGACCGTATACACATGACACAAGAGGGCTACCGCATACTGGGAATTCTGTTTGCTGAAGCTATACAGCGAGATTTCGAAAACTACCTGAAAAGAACCTATTCACCTATTTGTACCGAATGATGCCGGAGTTTATTTCACACATACTCACCTACGATCAGAATGCGCCACTGATTTTTACCCGATTTTTCTTTTGGGGATTTTTTGCCGTAGTGCTGCTGGGATACACGTGGTTTGCCAACAAGAGGGTATCGCGATCGATGTACTTATTGGTGTTTAGTCTTTTCTTCTACTACAAATCAAGCGGCTTCTTCTTTTTTCTGCTGATATTCAGCACAATATGCGATTATTTTATTGGAAAATGGATTTATGGAAGCACAAACGAACAAAAGCGCAAATGGCTGGTAGCACTCAGTGTATTTATCAATCTCGGAGTGCTGGCCTATTTTAAATATTCCTATTTTATTGTGGGTGCTGTAAACGATATGTTCGGCACACAATATATAGCGCATAACTATTTGGCCGAGTTTTCGAATTTACTCACCGGCTCACACTTCGATACTGCAAAAATATTTCTACCGGTAGGCATCTCGTTTTTTACATTTCAAACCATTTCATACACCGTTGATGTGTACCGCAACAAACTAAAGCCGGTAACCAGCATTATCGACTTCGGGTTTTATGTTTCGTTTTTTCCGCAGTTGGTAGCAGGCCCCATTGTTCGTGCTGCCGATTTTATTCCGCAGATATACGAAAAATACAGGCTTAGCCGCTACGAATTCGGGTTGGCCTTGTTTTTCATTTTAAAAGGTTTGATAAAAAAGATTATGATAGGCGATTATATCGCCGTAAACTTTGTCGATCGTATTTTTGCCAACCCCGAAATGTATTCAGGCCTCGAAAGTATGTTGGCCATGATTGGCTATTCGCTGCAGGTGTATGTCGATTTTTCGGGATATACCGACATTGCCATAGGCGTTGCCCTTTTACTGGGGTTTCGATTGCCTCAGAACTTTAATTCGCCCTATAAGGCCAAAAACTGCGGCGAATTCTGGGGGCGGTGGCACATGTCGCTGTCGTCGTGGCTCAAAGACTATTTGTATATACCTCTGGGTGGCAACCGCCGTGCCGGAGCGGGAACCTACATAAACTTTGCTATTATTTTGGCGGTGTTTATACTGCTTGCGGCCAACCCAACTGTAACAATTGTGCTGCTAGCCGGTGCTGTGCTCGTGATGCTGCTGGCTAAATTTTCGGCCGCTGCCCGGAAGCACATTCATACCAATTTGAACCTGATGATAACCATGCTGCTGGGTGGCTTATGGCACGGGTCGAGCTGGAATTTTATGATATGGGGAGGGCTGAACGGTTTGGGAATACTGGTGTATAAATATTGGCGTCGCATCAGCCCCTGGGAACATGCCACACATGCCATTGCCACCATTTGGAAAATAGCACTCACTTTTGGTTTTATCACATTTACCCGTGTATTTTTCAGAGCTCCCGATTATACTACAGCCGAAACCATGCTGCATCGCATTTGGAACAATTTCAATGCAGCTATTTTCCCGCAGGTAATGTCGGCCTATTACAAAGTTTGGCTCATGATGCTTCTGGGATTTGTTACCCACTGGCTGAGTTATAATTTTAAGGACACCTGGCGCGATCGCTTTATTAATTTGCCGCATTGGGCGCAAGCTATTATTTGCACCGTTGTGGTATTTGTAGTGTATCAATCGATTTGCGCCGACATGCAGGCATTTATTTACTTCCAGTTTTAAGAACACCCTGCAACGGCTATCCTCAATTATTCGGCAACTTGTTTGGTAAGTTCAAAACTTCCACCATTACTGAGTGCATTACTGTCTTTGCAAGGACCTTCGAGGTTTTGAAGTCGCCAAATACCATGCATCTCATCAGCGTTTTCGAGGCTAATTTCGTAAATACCATTCAACACAATATTGCTTCCCAACACAATTTCCGACTCGGTTAACATCAATTTACCATCGACAATTTCGCCACTCATTATGGTGCGGCTATCGGGAGCATAAGGAACTCCTGCCCAAACAAAAAATCCTGTGAGAGTATTCTCGTTTACCAACAATATTTCGAGTTTCATCGGATAGCTTGAGTTAACACCACACGAGTACTGTTTGAATTCACCCAACCACAATCCTGTTAAATTTGAGTAAGGCGACGACACATTCGATTCATCTTCCTGAGCCACCACTGCACTGCTGCTTAATACCAGCAATGCAAAAAGGAAATAGAGCGTTTTTTTCATAATCCATTGTTTTTAACACAACAAGTATCGGCAATAAAAATGAGAAAATAAAATTATAATGAAATCGATACAGCATATTTGCAAAAAAAGTAATAGCATAAGATTATGACATTGTGATTACAAGTTTTGTGAAAATTCAGTATCTTCGTAGCAACAAACTCCTAAAACTATGAGCAAAAAAATACCCGAAACATTTAAAAGCTACCTGCACAGCTTGCAGGCAGTTCCCGGAAAGCCGGTTTCGCTGATGCACGATTTTTACACACATTGCCACAACAAACCGGTGTCGGAATACGACATTAAAGCAATGTTGAAAAAAAGCATTTCGCAACTGGCTGTAATGCAAGACAAACTGTATGCCCACGACAAATACGGTGTGCTGATAGTGCTACAGGCCATGGATGCCGCCGGAAAAGACGGAGCCATAAAACACGTAATGCGCGGGCTGAACCCACAAGGTGTTAAGGTATGGAGTTTTAAATCGCCCAACAGCATTGAGCTTGACCACGACTACTTTTGGCGACACTACAGTGCCTTGCCTGCACGTGGCGAAATAGGCATTTTCAATCGTTCGCACTACGAAAATGTGCTGGTTACCCGCGTGCATCCCGAATATGTAATGAACGAAAAACTACCCGGCATCGAGAAAGTTGACGACATTACCCCCGAGTTCTGGCAGTCGCGCTACGAACAAATAAACCGTTTTGAACAAAACCTGCACGAAAACGGAACTATTGTGCTTAAGTTTTTCTTACACGTGTCGAAGGAAGAACAACGGAAACGCTTTCTCGAACGCATCGACAACCCATCGAAAAACTGGAAACTGTCGGCTGCCGATTCTAAGGAACGTAAGCTTTGGGACAACTACATGCATGCCTACGAAGAAATGATTTCGTCGACTACTTCGGCCATTGCTCCCTGGTATATTATTCCTGCCGACGACAAATGGTTTGCACGTTTCTGCATTGCATCGGTTATTGTGGCCGAAACAAAAAAACTCGACTTGAAATATCCCGAAGTAAGCGACAAGCAGCGCGCCGAACTGCAAATTATTAAAGAAGAATTGCTGAATGAAAAAAATGAATAAACACTGAGAACACTGAGAACACTGAGAACACTGAGAACACTGAGGCTCTCGAAGTGTCGAAGTGTCGAAGTGTCGAAGTGCCAAAGTGCCAAAGTGCCGAAGAACCAAATATACAAAAACGTTATGTAACCTATGCTCTTAGCCTTTGTTTCTGATATTCACGAAGATGCAAGGATGCTCGAAAAAGCCCTGCGCAGCGCATTGCAACATGGCGCCGAACGCATATTCTGTCTGGGCGATATTACCGGTTACACACCGGAGAACCACAATTTTGAAAGCGAAAAAGATGCCGCTGCCTGCATTGCGCTGCTGCAAGAGTATTGCGAACTCAGCATTGCCGGAAATCACGACATGTACACTGCGCGCCGCCTTACGGCCTACCCTGCCGGCATTGAGTACCCCGATAACTGGTACAGTTTGTCGCTTACCGAGAAACAACAACTGAGCAAAAATCAAATTTGGCTCTACGAACACGAGTTAGAACCGACACTAAGCACCCATCAATTGCATTGGTTGCACAGCCTGCCTGAATTTGCCGAAATTGATGCTGACGGAACAAAAATCGGACTGAGTCACTATATCTATCCCGATGTTTCGGGCTCGCTGCAAATGGGGCACCACCCCAACTGCAATGCACGCGAGCACCGCAAACTTTTCGGCTGCAACCTGTATTTCTCGGGGCACCTGCACCCGTCAGGCTTTTGGGTTCAGTCCCGGGAGAAGAATTCTGATTGGAAAAAAATTGGCTTTCATGAAAAATTCACGCTAAAAAAAGGCGATTACATAATAGTACCGGCCTGCCTCAGGCATCACGAAAACTGTGGGTTTCTACTTTGCGACACCAAAAACCTTACGGCTGTGGCATTGCCCTGCATGGTTTAGAAACATGCAATACGCTCCTAATGCCAAATTCTGCATCCGGTGTTTTACGATAACACACAAGCATAACCGGCCATAATCTAGTGACGTTTAATAAAATTCCAAAAATTACCTATAAATTATTTATTTTTTCAACTTCTTTTTTTTTAACTTTGTATGATTAATTCGCAATATAAAATGAAAGCTGCGAAGTTCATAGTTCTCTGTGTTGTTATGCAAAGCCTGATTCAGGTGTCTGTAGCTCAGAATAACTTTATCGTATGCGGACAGGTTGATACTGAAAGGGATGTGTATTTTAATTATGAACCTGATTTATGGTTATTCCCAATCCCAGTATATCCGGGGGCAATCGGTGCTTCGGGGAATTTTTCCGTTGATATTGACATGAACGGAACGAATGACATAAAATTCATCTTTGGTTATCACTCATCAGTAAATTCTGATAGTGATTATATGTTAATAACCTGTGTCCCGGGAGTAGAAGTAGTTGTAGGCGCACAGTACGTTGATTCATTTCCTGATTTTAACTATACCGACACTTTGATTTTCAATATTTTCTACTATACCGATATACCGAAGATGTTTAGTGCAAACGATACAATTTCATCTGACTTTAATTACTCAGATACTCTATACTTCTGCGAAAGCAACTATTATGCATATGTATGGGTTCATCATGGGGACTGGCACGGCATTGATAACAAGTACATTGGAATTAAATTAAATGTTGATGACAGCATAATGTTTGCCTGGTTGAAGGTAGGGGTAAGTAACTACCATACCATGGTACTCAAAGAATTTGCCTGCAACAAAAACCCATATATCGGTATTGCAGCCAATACAGCGGAACAGCCATTCGAGTTATACCCCAACCCGGCCACAAACGAGGTGATTGTTGCCCTCAACGGCGAAAACGCGG
>Ga0334883_1000984_pt1 | contig 45711 bp, 34 predicted proteins | sample GraSluR1_MG_6_FD_207230 | JGI IMG/M metagenome (GOLD analysis project Ga0334883, IMG submission 207230) | Sludge microbial communities from methane-producing bioreactor in Wageningen University, Netherlands - Granular Sludge_09_05-R1 | ecosystem: Engineered > Bioreactor > Anaerobic >...
GGGATCGCCTACACTCTTCACTTTCCCAGTCCCGCTGTTTGAAGTCATTGCCGCCCGAAGATCGAGGGCTTTTCTGAACAGACCGGTAGCTGCAAAATTCATTGGCTTTCCTGAACGAATAAAGCGGCAATAACTCCAAAGGAGGTGTGCTATAACTTGTGCTATAACTCCAAAGGAGGCTATGTTTTACGCCTTCGCTCCTCATTTCAGGGCGTTAATCAAGTCTTAATCAAGCGTTAATCAAGCGTCAATAATTAACGCTTGATTAAGGGGGGATGATCGCTTGATTAACTGCCAGAAATGAGGAATGGATGCGTAACATACTGCAATTATGACAGTTGACAGCAGTTGGTAGCACTCCCCCTAACATAGCATTCCGATGCTACGAGGAGGAGTATCTCTGCTGGATGATCCCGAAGCTTCGGAAAGCTCCGCCACGAACTTGTGGAAATATCTCCACAGATCAACAGTTTTCGTCCACAAAACACGGTTTATCCTGTTGCTATCGATGGGCTACTGTGTTGCGCTACTTAACGTTACGATTTCCTCAGAATTGGCACAAAACTTGCGCTAAACATCGCCAGACTCCTTATCGGTTTCCTCAACCGATAGCATGTGGTTCCCCAAAAACCACACAGTGCAACCTCCTAAGTCTAAATCCTATGCCCCTTGGTCAGGGGCATTTTTTTTGCCTTGGATTCCCGGCGGGGCTCGGGTTTCAGGTTGCAGGCTTGGGGTTAGGATTCGACACGTCTCGTGTCGATAGGCAACCTGGGGTGGCTAGCTCCTGCTTGCCACAAAGGCCGCAGGCCGTTTCTGATAAGCACTCCGTCAATCTTCTACCAAGCAGAGCCTGGCAGCCCTAACAAACCTCAATATCTCCAAAGATCATGCTGATCAGATAGATCATGGGGATCAGAGTTCCATCAAATCCGCATGCTACCTTTTCTTTCACGCCTACCCGCTGCCGGAAGTCGAAAGCGCACGCAATCATCGTCTCCGATTCAGGAAAGGAAGATGAACGAGATTGGTTTGGCTTCAAAGAATTGGGATAGCGCTTACGAACCCAGAGTGGCGATCTGCGGGAATAAACAAAATGAGGACAGACGATATGCCTGTCCCCATATATCTATAGGCTTGTGTTTAAACCATTTCGATGGCTTTTTTGGGGCATTTTGGTACGCACTGTTCGCAGCCGATGCATTTATCCTTATCCACAGTGTGCAGCTGTTTGAGTTCACCGCTGATGGCATCCACCGGGCATACCTTGGCACAGATGGTGCAACCGATGCAGCCTTCGGGATCGATCTCAGCTTTTTTGCGGCAACCGGCCAGGAGGTCTTGAATCGCCTTTGTGGGGCAGACCGTGGCGCACAGGCCGCAATTGATGCATTTATCATAGTCAATACGGGCCAGGCTATCCGTGACGGTGATGGCTTGCACGGGACATTTACGGCTACAGATTCCGCAACCGATGCAAGGATGAGTGCTACCACAGACGGCCTTGGCATCGGGGCCTTTCTCTTTGGAAGAGCACTTGATATAGACATTGCGATTGATGGGAACCAGGGCAATGAGCCCTCTGGGACATGCTTTCACACAGGCTCCACAGGCAGTGCACTTGTCATAATCGATCACGCGCATGCCATTGGCATCGATGGAGATGGCGTCAAAGGTGCAGGCAGCCTGACAGTCGTTTAAGCCCATGCAACCCCAGGAACAGCTATTGGGGCCTCCGGCCACATTCACAGCAGCTTTGCAGGAGCTCACGCCATCGTAGTTATATTTCCATTTGGTGTTATCTTGCCCACCGCTGCTGCAATGGATCACAGCTACTTTTTGTTGCATGGCACCGGCTGTGGCACCCATAATCTTGGCGATGAGGGCTACGGTGGCAGCTCCACCGGGAGCGCATTTATTGATCGCTTCTCCTTCATGCACGATCTGATCTGCGTATCCCGCGCATCCGGCCTGTCCGCAAGCACCGCAATTGGCACCCGGTAAAGCTGAGATGATTTCTTCCACGCGAGGATCGATCTGCACTTCGAAAACCTTGGAAGCGATGGCCAGGATCAACCCAAAGAGCAAACCCAAAGCACCGATGATGATGATCGGAAGTCCGATGGTGGCAGCCAGCGAGGTAGATTGTAGTAATATCAAACTCATCATTCCTCCTTAGATTTTGAAGCCCATAAAGCCGTAGAAAGCCAGGGCCATGATTCCCGCCAGGATCAGCGCGATGGGCATGCCTTTCATGCTACGAGGCAATTCCACCATTTCCATGCGCATTCTGAGCCCCGCCATGGCCAGGAGAACAACGGTGAAGCCCACACCGCTGAAAAAGCCGTTGAGCACGCTATCCAGGAAGTTATAGGCTGTCACACCATCGCTGCGCAATGCTCCGGTGTTCAGAATCGCCACGCCCAATACGGCACAGTTGGTAGTGATCAAAGGCAAGAATACACCCAATGATTTGTAAAGAGCGGGAGCATTCTTCTGAATCACCATCTCCACAAACTGCACGAGCGAAGCAATGGTGAGGATGAAGGCTATTGTCTGCAGATACATCAGCTCATTGGGCATCAAGAGGTATTTATTGATCAGGAAGGTGATAGCGCTGGCCAAAGTCATCACAAAGATCACGGCCATGCCCATGCCCATCGCGGAATCAAGCTTTTTGGATACGCCCAGATAGGGACACAAACCCAGGAAACGGGCAAGGACGAAGTTCTGGATAAAGATGGCGGTCATCGCCATCACGAAGATTTCACCGATGTATCCCATTATTTCTTCTCCTTAACCATATTGATCAGGGCCATCAAAAAGCCCAGGGTGATGAAGGCTCCGGGAGCCAGGATGGCGATCAGCATCGGATCATAAGTAAGCGGTGTAACCCTGAACCCAAGCCAGGTTCCGGCTCCTAATATCTCCCGCACAGTGGCAATCACAACCAGTGAGAGCGTGAAACCCAAGCCCATGCCAATGGCATCCGCGATGCTCATCAACACGTTGTTTTTGCTGGCAAAAGCCTCTGCTCGGCCCAGAATGATGCAGTTCACCACGATCAGCGGGATGAAGAGTCCCAAACTCTTATGCAGTCCCGGCAGATAGGCACCCATCACCATGTCCACGATGGTCACGAAGGACGCGATCACCACGATATAGACCGGGATGCGGATCTTGGAAGGGGTGATGCCTTTGATCATGGACACGATGATATTCGAGCATAAGAGCACGAAAGTGGCGGCAAAGCCCATGCCCAGACCATTGACCACCGAGGTGGTGACGGCCAGAGTGGGGCATAAACCCAGTACCAGGATGAAGATGGGGTTATCCTTGATAAAGCCTTTTGTGAGTTCTTTGCTAAATGTCATTATTCACCTCCCAGATCGGCCTGCACGGCTTTGATGCTTTCCGCGATGGAGTTTGCGATAGTTCTGGATGTGATGGTAGCTCCGGAGAGGGATTTGACCTTCCCGCCATCTTTGTCCACCTTAAGATCAGGCAGGCTCAAGCCTTTAAACTGTTCCATAAACGAAGGCTGGGTGCAGTTTGCGCCCAATCCCGGGGTTTCAGACTGGTTGATCACCTTGATGCCCAACACCTTGAACTCGCGGTCAACGCCAACCATGGTTTGCACGACTCCGGAATATCCATTTTGGGCTGCCACAAAGGTGTAACCCAAAACCTCCGTGCTGTCAGATACGGATCTAGCCACGAAGTAGGTCTCACCGGTGCCGGCTGTTCTTTCGGCAAACTCCGCTTCCGGGATCAGGGCTGCGCGGGTTTCGACGGCCTCTTTAGCCTTGCGCGCAGCAATCACGGGAGCAGTAAGGGTATTCAGATAGGCCAGAATCCCGCTGGCAACCACGCAAAATACAAGGAGGATGAATCCAAGCTTCAGATAGTATTTCATTTTTTCACACTCCCAAAGGCTTTTGGCATGGTCAGACGGTCAATCAGGGGAGTCATCACATTCATAAAGAGAATACTGTAGCTCACGCCTTCCGGATAGCCGCCGACCAGACGAATCACGATCGTAAGCAAACCGCAACCGATGCCAAAGATGATACGACCCTTTTTGGTGATCGGGGTGGTGGTGTAGTCCGTGGCCATAAAGAAGGCACCCAGCATCAGACCACCGGCAAAGATATGAAAGAAGGGCAACATCACCGAGCTTCCGGAGCCGGGAATCCCCCCGAAGGCAAGACTAAGTACAAAGACCGTGCCGATATAATAGAGCGGGATGCGCCATTCTATGATATTCTTGTAAAGCAGATAGGCAGCACCAAGCAGCAAGGCAAAGGCAGACACTTCACCGATGCAACCGCCGATATTGCCCCAAAAGAGGCTTTTCAGGGTTTCCATCTCGGTCAACGCGCCAAAGATCCTCCCACCAACATCCAAGCCTCCAGCTTGAGCGTTGATATCGGCCACAAAGCTGCTGTCACGCAGGCTTTGAGCTACTTTCAGGGGAGTGGCACCAGTCACCAGTTCATAGGCCTTCGGGGAAAGCTCTTCGAGATTGGTGGCAATGCGGGAAAGGTTGTTCAAGCCACTCATGGCGGAGTTCTTTGCTGCCACCCATCCTGCCGTCATCTGTGTGGGCCAGCTGGCCAAAAGGAAAGCGCGTCCCAATAGAGCAGGATTCACAGGATTGTTGCCCAGACCGCCAAATACTTGCTTGCCTACGCCAATGGCGAAGACGGAACCTACGATGGGCAACCAGATTGGTGCGCCCACATGGATATTGTAAGCGAGCAGCATACCGGTGAGGAAAGCCGAACCATCGTGGACACTGACGGGAACTTTACGCAGTTTCTGGATCAGAGCTTCGGTGATGACTGCGGCAATAGCACCGGTCAAAGTGAGGATCAGAGCGCGCAGTCCCCAATGGTAAACGGCAAAGATCAGAGCGGGAATGAGGGCGATAATCACGTTCCACATCACGTTTTTCACGGTGGTCTTATCGTGCACGTGGGGAGCGGGAGATACGATATATTTGTCTTTCATAACTACTTCTTCCTCTGAGCTTCGGCATAGCGGATTTTGCCAGTATCAATGTATTGCACCAGACGGATCTGAGCGGGACACACATAGGAACAGCTACCGCATTTGATGCAGTCATTCAGTCCGGCTTTCACGGCCATATCCAGGTCCTTGTATTTCACGGCATTGGCAATCATCGAGGGTAAAAGGTTCATGGGACAGATGTCCACGCAACGCGCGCAACGTAAGCAGGCATGCTCGGCCAGGGATTTTGCTGCCTTATCATTGAAGAGCACCAGGCCACTGCTGCCTTTGGTCATCGCGGCATCCAGAGAAGGCAGCGCGAAGCCCATCATGGGGCCGCCGGAAATGGCTTTGCCCACCGGTTCTTTGGTGCCACCACAGTGTTCCACCAGCTCACTATATAAGGATCCAATGGGAGCGTTTAAATTCATCGGTTTAGCCACCGGAGAGCCGGTGATGCTGATGATGCGGTCGATCAGTGGCTTTTTGTAGCGCACTGCTTCGTAGATGGCCACTGCCGTGCCCACGTTTTGCACCACCACGCCAACCGCCATGGGAAGCCCACCGGCAGGTACTTTCCGCTCAGTAGCAGCATAGATCAACTGCTTCTCCGCGCCTTGTGGATACTGCATTTTGAGGCCTACCACTTCCAGGTTTTTCTCTTTCGCGCAGAGCTTCTCCATCAATTGGATGGCGTCTGGCTTGTTGGCTTCGATGCCGATCATCCCCTTTTTAGCTTTAACGATCTTCATGATCAGTTTCAGGCCATGGATGATGTCTTCGGCACGCTCCAACATCAGGCGGTAGTCACTGGTGAGATAGGGCTCACATTCCACGCCATTGAGCACTACCACGTCGATCGGCTTATCCTCAGGGGGTGAAAGCTTCACGATCGTGGGAAATCCCGCGCCACCCATGCCACAGATTCCAGCCTCAGCAATACGGGCTTTCATCTCCTCTGTGTCAAGCTCCAGCCAGCCATTGTCATCGATCATCTCCACGGACTTGTTCTGCCCGTCAGAAGTGATCTCAATGCCCATGGAAAGAGCTCCTGTGGGATGCATAAACTTGGAGATCCTGGTCACTTTGCCGCTGATGGAGGCGTGTTGAGGAATGGAGACAAAGCCGGAGGCTTCGGCTATTTTCTGACCCTTCAGAACCTCATCTCCCACCTGCACGATGGGCGTGGATGGAGCTCCGATGTGTTGGGACAGATGAATGATCACCCGCTGTGGGGTGGGAAAATCGCTGATGGGTGCTGAACTTGAATAATGCTTCTCATCGTGAGGGTGGATGCCCCCAGGAAAGGTCTTTAAGCGCATTAACTCTCCCCCAGGCTTCGTGCTTTTCAAAGCCTAATTAATAGTTTTTGCCACTTTTCTGAGCAAGGCAGATTAGGCAAGCATTTTTTTGCCTAAAGCTCCTTCAGGCTGTCGTCAATGCCCTTCCGAATCTCATACCACCAGTCAAATGCAGCGGAAGCTTTGTCCTCAGTGAAGCGCACAATCCACTCTTGCAAATCCTCGGAATCCTCGGCAGGGCTCATCTGCAACAAACTTTGCATCATATAGTCCATGTTCCTTTCGCTTTCCCAGAATACAGAGGCATTGCGGCAATTGATCCTACGCGCGGTGATATGAGTGGAAAGCTCCAGTTCACTTTTCAGGCCATAGAGTTCATTGATGATCTGCGGTAACATCTCTTCCGCCCAGGCGCGATGAAACCTGCACACACCAAGGTTATCCAGCATCAGCTCTGTCTTCATGCGCTCGGCATTGACTTTGCCCAGATAGCGAGGCGGGAAGTATTGATTGCCATAATACATATAGTAACGCCCCATCGCGGGGATCGGTGAGAGCACTCCGGGAGTCCAATACTGATTTGGCACCATCCAGCCTTTGCGGCCAAAGGCATTGTAAACAAAGCTGTTAATGAGCGGCTTTGCTTTCTTGCGGGAAAGCCTGCGGGCATATTTGCGCGCGCCTTCACTGAGGTCGATTTTGGCCTCACGTCCCACACAATTGTCCAAAAGCGCGCAGGCCAGTTCCGCATTATGCATCGAATCACTCACCGTGTCAAAACCCTCGCTATCCCAGGCAGGAAGGTCTTTTACTCCCAACTCTTCAGGACTGATATTGCCGCTATCCAGCTCCTCCATCAACCAGGCCAGAAAACCTCCGATTGAGATGGCGTCAAAGCCCATTCTATCCGCTTTGCGACACAGCAGTTCCGCTGCTCTTTGATCGAAGATCCCGCACAGAGGCCCCATCGTCTGATAGGGTTCGTAATCTTTTTTATAGATACCATGCGTCTTTTTGCAGACTGCCACGCAGGGTTCACCACAGGTAAAGAAGTTTTTGGTGGCGATGCTCTCTTCATTGAATTGCTTCAGATAGTGATTGCGGATATGCTTTTCGTGAAATGCCTTACGCTCTTTGTCTGTCCAGAAGATGGAGCGGTAATTGAAGGCCAGAAAGCGGGAAGCATTGGTAGCGAAGTTCACACCAAAGGTACCTCCGGTGTCAAAATCCGGATCAAAGCGGTATTTTTTGGTGGACTCCATGTCCTTGGCCACCATCTTTTGCTCATAACGCGCCTGGAACCATTCGTCAGCTACCTTACGATCCCGGAAGTCTTCATCAAGATGCGTTCCGCCATAGATGATAGAGCAAATGCCGTGTTGCTGAAAGAGTTTTGAGCCAAGGCCACCGCGTCCGGCCCAGGTATCCACATGGCTCAGCTTGCCATCTTTGATGGGCACGGAGACGATGCCACCGATGTCGCTGTATTTTGCGGCTCTGCCCACAGCCAGCACCCTCGGATCGTGTTCATAGCGCTCGCTAAATTGCTGATGCACTTGCTGCATCATGCTGTACACTCCGTCTTCAGCCCAACCCTTTTCAGCATTGATGGATTGGATATCCACCTGAATTTCTTCGCCATGATCACGATTCAGAATCAAGACTGAGGGAGCGGCAGCTTTGCCGATGATGGATACCATATTCACGCCCAGATCGTCGAAGACCAATCCCGCACCGCCCATGCTGGAGATATAGAAACCTCCCCAGGCCGGAGAGAAACCGGTAAACACCATGCGATTTGAGCCCGGAAAGATGGAGCCTGCTAAGAGACCAACTCCGAAATTCAGCGAGTTGTATTTTCCTGATAAATGCAAACCCAAATCCACCGGGCCAAAAAAGGCACCCAAGGGATAGCGCTTGATCTTGTAAAAACCGTTTGATGCATCAACTACCAACACTTTCAGATGGTAGTTCTTCGGGTCGATAAGTCCTTGTTTCGCAGCCATCTTACCTCCATTTGTGGTAATTTGTGCCATATCATCTGTGTAATCCGCGTGATCCGCGTTCTATATAAACAAAGAGAAAAGAGGACGCAAAGAGGTTTTCGAACACAGAGGAAAAGAGGAAAAGAGCGAGTGATTATTAACCATCACATCGTCAAACCTTAAAATCCTTCAAATCCGCGTGATCTGCGTGCCAAAACATCCGCGTGCATCTGCGCCTTTCATCTGCGTAAATCTGCGGGAAAAGCTACTCAAAGCCCAGCTCCCGCAATGCCGTAGCCTTCTTCCGCCAGTTTTCATTGATCTTCACAAAGAGGTGAATCTCCACCGGAAACTGCATGAATTCGGTCAGTTGCGTCTCCGCATACTCACGGATTTTCTTCAGGTTTGCGCCACCCTTGCCAATGATGATCGGTTTTTGGCTATGGCGTTCGATCCAGATCACGGCATCGATCACCACTTTGGTCTCGCCTTCCTGAAAACGCTCGATCAAGACGGCTGTGGCATAGGGGATTTCTTCCTCAAACTGATGGAAGATAGCCTCGCGGATCACTTCTTTGGCAAAAAAGCGCAGAGGCAGATCCGACAGTTGATCCTCATCGTAATAGGGCTCGTGATAGGGCATATAGAAGCGGATGCGATCCATCAGGGCATCGATGTTTTCCCCGGTCTTGGCTGAGACAAAGATGCTTTCCGTCACGCCTTGCGGCAGATGCGCTTTCAAGGCTTCAGGATCGTAATCTCCGGCAATATCGCATTTATTAAATACCGCCAGGATGGGGCACCGCAGATGCTTGATCAGTCCCAGCACGTCGAGATCATAGTCCGAAGGGAAGCCGGGAATCTGCGTCATAAAGATCAAAAGATCCACATCGCGAAAGCTGTCCGAGATGATGCGGGACATCTTTTCCTGCATTTCATAGCGGGGTTTGAGGTAGCCCGGAGTATCGATGAAGACGATCTGATGCTGGGGGGTGTTCCAGATGCCTTTGATCGCGTAGCGTGTGGTTTGGGGTTTGGGGGAGGTGATCGAAAGCTTCTCACCGAGGATGCGGTTCATCAGAGTTGATTTGCCGGTATTGGGTTTGCCGATGATGGCAGCGAAGCCGCTTTTGAAATCTGCTTTATACATAGTTTATGCGAGAGGGTGAGCTCTATCTCAAGCCCACCCTCAATAGCGTTTTATCCTTACAGTTTAGCAAACACGTCTTTGATGATCTGGACGCATTCAGTCAGCTGTTCTTTGGTGATCACAAGTGGCGGAGCCAGGCGGATGATATGGCGATGTGTGGGCTTGCAGAGCAGTCCCTTTTCTTTCAGCATCAGGCACACGTCCCAGGCTTCCACGCCGTCTTTGGGTTCCACCACGATGGCGTTCAAGAGTCCGCGACCGCGTACGAGCTTGATCATGGGGTGGTTCAGCGCGCGCAGTTCCGCGCGGAAGTATTCGCCCAATTCAAAGGCGCGTTCAGCCAGTTTCTCATCGCGCACCACTTCCAAAGCGGCTTTGGCTACCGTGCAAGCAAGCGGGAATCCGCCAAAGGTGCTGCCATGCTGACCGGGTTTGATCTGCAGCATGATTTCGCGATCGGCAAGCACTGCGGATACGGGTAAGACACCACCACTGATGGCTTTACCCAGGATCAGCATATCCGGACGCACATTCTCATAATCGCAGGCCAGCAGCTTACCCGTGCGGGCAATACCGGTCTGAATCTCATCGGCCACAAAGAGCACATTGTGTTCTTTGCAGATGTCAAAACAGGCTTTCAGATAGCCATCTTCGGGAACGAAGACGCCGGCTTCACCCTGGATGGGTTCCACGATGAAAGCCGCCACGTTTTTACCGTGTTTTTGCAGGTATTCGCTCAAGGCATTGGCGTCGTTATAAGCCACGCGCACGATGCCGGGTGTGAAAGGCCCGAAGCCTTCATAGCAATCCGGATCGCTGCTGGCGGATACGATGGCCAGAGTGCGGCCATGGAAGTTGTTTTCCGCAAAGATGATGATGGCATTGCCATTTTCCACACCCTTGACGTTGTAAGCCCATTTGCGGGCAAGCTTCATGGCGGTTTCCACGCCTTCTGCTCCACTATTCATCGGCAAGACCATATCAAAACCGAAGAACTCGGTGATGAATTTCTCATATTCACCCAGTTTGTTGTTGTAAAAAGCGCGGGATGTGAGCGTAAGCTCGTGCGCCTGATCACACAAAGCTTTGATGATGCGGGGGTGACAATGCCCCTGGTTCACCGCCGAATAGGCAGAAAGGAAGTCATAATAGCGGTTTCCTTCCGGATCCCACATAAATACGCCTTCACCTTTGGCCAATACCACGGGCAGCGGATGATAGTTATGCGCTCCGTATTTTTCTTCCAGTTCCATCGCTTCGCGAGAACTAACCGTTCCGTATTTGAGAGTGTCGGACATCTTTCCTCCATGTCTTTTGCTTAATATATATCTACCTTAAGCCCCTATTAAAAAAGCAGTATTGGTGTCAAGGACTATTTAGGTTGCAGGTTGCAGGTGGCAGGTGGCAGGTGGCAGGTGGCAGGTGCTGGGTGCTGGGTTGACGAGTCTCTGGAAAACCAGCTTCAGTCAGTGCACCTGGAAGGACTACTGCAAAACTGCTGTAAACTACATGTAATCGTAATCGTAATCATAAATTGTAATCGTAATCGTAAATCGTAACTTCCAGCTCATTCCTGGCAGTTAATCAAGCGATTATCCCCCCTTAATCAAGCGTTAATAGTTAACGCTTGATTAAGGCTTGATTATGACTTGATGAATGGTCTCAAGGGAGGAGGAAGGTAGTAAGCCATTTGGAATCAACGATTTACGATTTACAATTTACGATTTACGACTAACCCTGGTCTTGCCTTGCCTCCTTTGGAGTTAATGCCGCTTCACCACTTTGGAGTTAATGCCGTTTGATATGTTCATGAATGCCGATAAGTTGTGAAGCCTCCCCTCAGTTTGCAATAGCCATCGATCTTGGGGCGGCATTGACTTCAAACAGCGGGTAAGCCATCTCCCTCGGAGTTCATGCTGCTAATCATGGTCTGAATGCCTACAAAACTTGAGGGCTACGAAAAACTAGAGCAAGCTCGGGAACTTCGGGCAGCATGGACTTCGAGCAGCGGGTATGCGAGAGAATCTTGAACAAAGAGATAAAGAGGAAAAGAATCAAAGTCATACCAGATATCGCACTCACGCTGCTCGAATGGGAAGCACTCACGCTGCTCGAATGGGAAGCACTCACGCTGCTCGAAGACGAAAGCGCCTGTCAATATCGGCTCCGATGCATAACTGAGAGATCAACGAAACTGGCTTGGCTTCACATAATTGGGATAGCGCCTTCAACTCCGAGGGAGGATAGTTCACGCTGCTCGAAGTCGAAAGCGCCTGTAACTATCGGCTCCGCTACGGGATATGGAGATTAACGAACCCGGTTTGGCTTCACATAATTGGGAGAGCGCTTACGACTCCGAGGGAGGATATATCGTTGCGCAGCAACCCATTTCGTGCGCAGCACCCATCTCGCGGCGAAGCCGCCTATCTCGTGCCCCATGCACCTATCTCGCACCGCAGGTGCCCATTCCCTTCAAAATCACCAATATGAAAGTGGCTGAAAGGATCGTGGTCAAAAGGTCCGCCAGGGGCATGGCGAAGACCAGGCCCTCGAAGGCAAAGAGTTTATTCAGGATCAGGATGGCCGGGATATACATGATCCCTTGTCGTGATAAAGCCACGATCAAGGCCGGTAGAGCCTTGCCCATCGCTTGCAGTGATGTCATCAGGATCATGCCCACGGCCGCGATCGGGATGGCATAGACATATGCTCTCAGCGTCAAGGTGCCGATCTCAACGATGTCCGCGTCTTTGATGAAGATGATGATCAGTTCGCGGGGGAAGAGCGCAAAAAGCAATGTCAGCACCGCGCTGAAGGAGAGCGAGATCAGGACGGAGGTGCGGATGGTCTCTTTCATCCGTTGATAGTTGCCCGCGCCATAGGTATAGCCCACCAAGGCCTGAATCCCGATCGAGATGCCGATGAAGATGAAGATGGGGATGGTGAAGACGCGGGAGGCCACTCCCAATGAAGCTACGTGGTGATCCGAGTATCCAGCGGCAAGGCGATAGCTGATCGTGCTGCCTATGCTGAGCATCACCTGTGAGAGCGAGGCCGGAATCCCGATCATCAGAATCTCTTTGTAGCAGTTCCACTGCAGCTTCATGTGTTTGAAGCTGAGCCGAACCAGGCTCTTTTTGCGCAGATAGTATTGCAGATAGTAAAGCATACCGCAGCCATTACCCAATACCGTGGCTACAGCCGCGCCGGTCACGCCCATGCCAAAAGCGAAGATGAACAAAGGATCCAGGACGATGTTCATACCCGTACCGATAAAGAGTCCGATCATCGCTTCTTTAGCCGCGCCTTCTGCTCTTAGCAGTTGCACCAGAGTAAACTTTAGCAGGATCACGGGACTGCCTAAAAGGATATAATACATATATTTACGGGTATATTCGTAGGTAGCGCCGCTGGCGGATACCATGTTCAGGAAAAAGGGGATCAGGATGATCCCCAAAATGCCCAAGACTACCGAGAGCAGCGCTGCGGTGAACACTGATACCGAAAGAGTGTTCCTCGCAGAGTCCATGTCCTTCTTGCCCAAAAGCCGGGAGAGATAGCTACCGCCACCAATGCCAAACACACCTGCCATCGCCATTTGCAGCAAGAAAAGCGGCATGGAGATCGAGATTGCCGCCACCTGGTATGGATCATTGAGTTTGCCGATAAAGAAGGTATCGGTGAGGTTATAGAGGATGTTCACCATCATGCTCAGCACACTCGGAATGGCCAGATGCATGATTGCTCGTGGCACCGGCATGGTCTCCAGAATGTATAGTTTATTCGCTTTCATAGTTTAAAAATCGATGTCCCAACCTGCGCGGAGGCCCATCCAGGGATATATTTGCCGTGCTCCCTCGATGCTCAGCGGAGCTTCGATGCCCAGCTCCAGCATTCCGTAAAATGAATCCATATAGTACTTTGCGTTGGCTCTGATGCCGGCGTGGTAAACATCATAATCTTCCCCAATGCCCTGTTTCAGATCTTTGGAGACGCGATGATATGAGCTGCGGGCAGCCAGGGTGAGATAGTGTTCGCCCAATACTCTACGCGTGAAGAGCAAGGCCAGATCTCCGCTCAGCACTTGATAGTGTTTGATGGCCAGATTCTGTGCTGTGTCCCATTCGTCAGTATCCCAAAAGCGGGGTTCCGCCTTGGCATAGCCACCGCCGAAGACGATGGCAGAGGAAGTGTTTTCACTTTTCTTGATCTGCTTTTTTAAGAGCAGCTTTGCGGATTGACCATCTTCATGCAGGCCACCGCGAAGGCTGATATCCATCTGGGGATTGATGCCCACCCTCAGCTCCTGATACTGCATGGGATGCACGCTGTCACTCGAATAGATATCCTCCGGATCCATCGCCTGCCACTCCGGGAAATTGATGCCCATCGTGAAAGTATTGGAAACGCTGAACTTACCCCTGCCCAGGGTTTCCGCGGTGTCCATCACCGACGCGTCCACTCCGGCACAGGCATAGAGCGCCAGGCAGACCAGAATTATCAAGGCAAACTGCAAATATCTCACAATTGTACTCCTATCGTCCAACCAATGGTCGGGATCATGCTAAGTTTTCCCTTGATCACCGGAACCAGTTCAAAGCCAATCTCGGGGATCATGTACAGGTGTTTGGCCTTCAGGCAGACGTTTGCCCGCAGTCCTCCGTGCACGATGTCATATTCACGAAAGTCTGTGCCACTGCCGGAGCCATATACCTTGCGATCCAGCATCAGTCGAGAATAATTACCCCGCGCGACCAACGTGATCGAAGCTCCACCGGATTCGTATGTGTTCAGAAGCTGGAGTTCGGTTCCGTATGCTTTATGGTCCGGTTCTTCGCTGTTACTGGGCTTGTCAGTTACCCAATTGAACGCGGGAGCAATCGCCAGATACATGTTACCTTCATGCATTAGTAGCTTTTTGATGCCAAGCTTGGCCCCGCGCGAATTTCCTGATCCCATGTAAGCGCGCATCTGCAAATCCAGATCTTCACGCAGACTGATATTGGCCTTGAAACCGCTGGCCAAGTCCACGCTGGCATAACGTTGATCGTCATCATACGAATCGTCATCATATACCACACTGCTCATATCCAGGCCAATCGCCTGATAGGGAGCCACTTGCACTTTGGCAGGAGCCACCGGCATCGCGGTATCCAAAGTGCTGAGATCCAGCACCGCGCAGGCGGAGAGACCCAGCAAAACGAGAGACGGGATAATCATCGACCAAAACTTAATCATTCTTTTTCCTTTCTATTGAGGCATCCCTGCTATGGCTTAAATACGGCTATGTATAGCCTTAGCAACACAATTCCCAGTTACGCGGAAGCCTGCAAATGTCAAGAAAATTCAGCGATCTACACTTTGGAGTTATTGCCGTAGCACCACTTTGGAGTTATTGCCGCTAGACATATACAAGAAAGCCGATAAGTTGTGAAGCCTCCACTAAGCTTGCAATAGCCCTTGATCTTGGGGCGGCAATGACTTCAGCGGCCATCTCCCTCGGAGTTCATGCTGCTAATCATGGTCTGCATGCCTACAAAACTTGAGGGCTACGAAAAACTAGAGCACGCTCGGGAACTTCGGGCAGCATGGACTTCGAGCAGCGGGTCAGCGAAGAATCTAGAACAAAGAGATCAAGAGGAAAAGAATCAAAGTCATACCAGATATCGCAGTCTCGCTGCTCGAAGTCGAAAGCGCTTGTCATAATCGGCTCCGATGCGGGATTGGGAGATCAACGTAGTTGGCTTGGCTTCATAAAATTGGGATAGCGCTTACAACTCCGAGGGAGGATATTTAGGAGTTGAAAACGTTTCTGAATTAGATAATGCCCACCATACCCAGCCCGATAGCTCATGCCGTTCGGAGTCGAGATTTCAGCACGCTTTCGACTTCTAACAGCAAGCCCGCGAACAAACCACTTGCACACTCCCCAAAACAAAATATACTATTCTGAAAACTCCAAAAGGAAAACATCATGCGCCTATCACAAACCCATTTCAAGCCAGGGAACATTTATCATATCTACAATCATGCCGTCCATAACTCCCTATTATTCAAGGATAGCGCGGATTACAAGATCTGCTTGAAGCTGATTAAAGAGCTATACAGCAGCAAAAGCTTCTCCATCCTGGCTTTGTGCCTGATGCCAAATCACTATCATATCCTGATCAAACAAGTCTCGGATGCCCCACCCTCGGAATATATGAACAAAGTGTGGCTACGCTACGCCAGATATTACAACAAACGTTATCAGCGCCATGGCAGCATCTTTGCGGGCAAGGCGCAGCATAAGTTAGTTGATTATGATAGGTATATGGCTCAATTGATTGCCTATATTCACAACAATCCTGTTGCGGCAGGTATCGTGCAACTGCCGGGAGATTGGCCATGGTCAAGCTTTTTGGAATGGGCAGGAAAGCGAACTGAGATACCCTACGAAAGGTTTATCAGCGAGGAGTATATTGAGTTTCTGGAGAGACATGCTGACTTGCTGGAATCTGTGAAGGATGATCGGCAGTTTGGCAAACTGCTGTTCTAGTGAAATTTGGAGTTAATGCCGCATCACTACTTTGGAGTTATTGCCGCTTGTTATGTTCATGAATGCCGACAAGTTGTGAAGCCTCCATTCAGCATGCAATAGTCATCGATCTTCGGGCGGCAATGACTTCAAACAGCGGGTCAGCCATCTCCCTCGGAGTTCATGCTGCTAATCATGGTCTGAATGCCTACAAAACATGAGGGCTACGAAAAACTAGAGCACGCTCGGGAACTTCGGGCAGCATGGACTTCGAGCAGCGGGTCAGCGAAGAATCTAGAACAAAGAGATCAAGAGGAAAAGAATCAAAGTCATACCAGATATCGCAGTCTCGCTGCTCGAAGTCGAAAGCGCTTGTCATCATAGGCTCCGATGCAAGATTGGGAGATCAACGTAGTTGGTTTGGCTTCACATAATTGGGAAAGCGCCTTCAACTCCGAGGGGGAATATTTTGGAGTTAATGCCGCATGTTATGTCCATGAAAGTCGATAAGTTATGAAGCATCCACTCAGATCAAGATAGCCATCAATCTTCGTGCGGCATTGACTTCAAACAGCGTGTAAGCGAAAAAACTTGAACAAAGAGACCAAGAGCAAAAGAATCAAAGTCATACCAGATCCTGCACTCCCGCTGCTCGAAGTCGAAAGCGCCTGTCAATATCGGCTCCGATGCGGGATTGGGAGATCATCGAAGTTGGCTTGGCTTCACATAATTGGGATAGCGCCTTCAACTCCGAGGGAGGATATTTTGGAGTTATTGCCGCTTGATATATCCATGAAAGTCGATAAGTTATGAAGCCTCCACTCAGATCATTATAGCCAACAATCTTCGTGCGGCATTGACTTCAAACAGCGGGTATGCGAGAGAGAATCTTGAACAAAGAGATAAAGAGGGAAAGAATCAAAGTCATAACAATTATCGCAGTCACGCTGCTCGAAGTCGAAAGCGCTTGAAACCATCGGCTTCGATGCAAGATTGGGACATAAGCGAAGCTGGCTTGGCTTCACATAATTGGGATAGCGCCTTCAACTCCGAGGGAGGATTGTTCACGCTGCTCGAAGTCGAAAGCGCTTGTCATCATAGGCTCCGATGCGGGATTGGGAGATCAACGTAGTTGGCTTGGCTTCACAAAACTGGGATAGCGCCTTCAACTCCGAGGGAGGATATTTTGGAGTTATTGCCGCTTGATATATCCATGAAAGTCGATAAGTTATGAAGCCTCCACTCAGATCATTATAGCCAACAATCTTCGTGCGGCATTGACTTCAAACAGCGAGTTTGAGCAACAAATCCATAATAGCGCTATCCGTCGTAAAAAATCATCGTAGCATCGGAATGCTACGCTACAGAGGCATTGACTTCAAACAGCAAGCACACAAGTTAAGTAAAGCCTCTTTGCTGCTTGATTTATCCGCATCCTCGCAGCTTGAAGTCTAAACTGCACGAAACTTCCCGGCAGGCATGAACTTGATCGTAAACTGAAATTTATCGGCTCTTGTGATCTTGAACAAGCAGTTTAAACTCCAAGTGGGGGGATTGTTAAGAAAAAATAACTTGCCAAGATTCGCGGGCTCTCTAGCTTGACACCATAGAAGTAAAATCTTAACTAACAGAGCAATACACGTAATTCAGGGAGGAATTATGAAGAAACTACTTTTCTTATTTACGCTCAGCCTGCTGATGGTCAGTATGGCGTGGGGGCAAGTCAACATCAGTGCGGGTGCTACCGTAACACAGGATTTTTCTATTGGAACATCAGCTACGGCAGCCTTACCAACTGGTTGGAAAGCTGATAAGAATACTACGGTTAGATTAGTCGGTAGTTACGATTCTGCAGCAACTGCAACTGAACGTTCAGACGGCAATAGTATGTCGACATCCGCTGCCAATGGTATTTACAATTTTGGAGCAGGCCCAGGAGCAAGTGCCACTGACCGTGCAGTCGGTGGCTTATCCTCGAGTTCAGCTTCAAAAAGTGTCAACTTATATGTCCAGCTTTATAATGATGGAAGTTCTGATATAACGAACTTCACAATCAGCTATAACGTTGAGAAATATCGGAACGGAAGCAATTCAGCAGGATTCTCAATTCAAATGTACTATTCCACCAATGGTAGCAGCTGGACTTCAGCAGGTTCTGATTTTTTAACTTCATTTAGTGCGGATGCAAACAACAATGGATATACTTCTGCGCCCGGTGCCACTGTTAGCGTATCAAATAAAACTCTTTCTCAAGCACTTGCGGCATCAAGTAGCTTATACTTGGCTTGGAATTACTCAGTGACTTCCGGAGCTACAACCTCCAATGCTCAGGCATTGGGTGTTGATGATATTTCTATTACAGCGAATGGTGGAGCTCCTTCTCCCCTTATATCCGTCATTGGTACGCTCAGTCCGTTTTCTACTACAACCGGAACTGCATCTGCATCTCAGAGTTACTCTGTTTCAGGATCGAATCTGACAGCAAACATCTCGATAACTGCTCCATCAGGCTTTGAAGTATCCACCTCTGCAAATTCCGGTTATCAGCAGAGCATATCTCTTACTCAATCAGGTGGCAGTGTAGCAAGTACAACAGTTTATGCGCGCCTGAAAGGGGCTTCGGCTGGCAATTTCAGCGGAAACATTGCCCACGAAAGTACTGGCGCCACTACTGTTAATCTCTCAGCCAGTGGTACGGTTACTGATCCCACGCCGATTGTCACCGTTAATCCCTCAACTCTTAGTGGCTTCACTTATGTGGTTGACGAGGGGCCATCTACTCATCAAACCTTTACTGTGAGCGGTTCAACTCTAACTGCTGACATCACTGTTACTGCTAGCACGAACTACGAAATCTCAGAAGATGGAACGACCTACACCTCACCCATTACCCTTACTCAAACTGGTGGTGAGGTTAGCGAAACTACTCTTTATGTTCGCTTAGCAGCCGGCTTAAGCGCTGGTGATTATAATAATGAAGTTGTTATAGCCTCATCAACAGGTGCAGACGACAAGTCCGTAACATGCAATGGCTATGTCAGTTCACCTCCCCCTCCCGGATATTTTGTGGATTTTGAAGGAGCAAGTGAAGAAAAAACAAGCTATGCCTCCGGTACTGTTAACCTCAGTGGCTTGAATTGGGACATGACCGAAGCCCTAATTGGAAATCTTGCTACAGATTGGAAAGCCGGGACCAAGTCTGCACGAATGCGCGGCTATGCCGCTTCATCAATGACTATGCTTGAGGATGTAGCAGATGGCGTTGGAACAGTTTCATTCAGTTATCGTCGCTACGGAACAGATGATCAGGTTGATTGGAAGGTTGAATACAGCACAGATCAAGGAACAAGCTGGACTCAATTGGGCAGTGACTTCACTGCTCCTGCCACTGATGATGTTCAGAGTTTCTCCGAAGCTTTGGATATGAGTGATCCGGTGAGAATCAGGATTAAGAGAGCTACTGATGACAGTAATGCTTCAAATAATCGACTTAACATTGACGATATCTCACTTTCTGAGTATACACCCCCCTACGACATCACTCCCGGAATTCCCGCCACATACGGTAATGAAGGCGCAGAAACCTCGATCACCATCACCGGTGGAGGATTCGTTGGTGCGAATATAATTAGTGAAGGGCTTACTCCGGCGGCCAATGCTGCTTTCATTACCAGCAGCGCTGGCATACTGCAACTCATTGGAACCGGTTCAGTAACCCTGTCTTTTACCCCAGCCGCTGGTGATACATGGTTCACATATTCCATAAGCGGTGGCGATTGGGTTGTGATTGATCTTACCCATTCAGAAACAGTTATTCCGATTGAGATCATTGTTGATCTCGGCAGCAAAGACGCAGCCTTTGAATTCAAGAGTGGAACAGGTGGAGATCCCACCCTTCCCGTGGAGCTTTCCACCTTCACAGTCGCGTTGAACAACTACAATAACGCTGTGCTTACCTGGGTAACCCAGACTGAGACCGGTGTGAGTGGTTTCTATGTGTTCCGCAATACAGAGGAATCCCTTGCCACTGCCGAGATGGTGAGCAATCTGATCCCCGCGACCAATACTTCGCAACAACAGGTATATCTCTTTACCGATAAGGAACTTGGTGGACCCGGTACTTATTATTACTGGTTACAGGTGTCCGATATGGATGGCAGCGATAGCTTCTATGGCCCTATCACTCTTGTGTATCAGGGTGGAAACGAACCCGGCATCCCGAGTATTCCTCAAGTAACAGAGCTTAAGAGCATATATCCGAATCCTTTCAATCCCAGCACAACCATCAGCTATGGCCTGGCGGAAGCTGCTGACGTGAAAGTTCAGATCTTCAATAGCCGCGGTCAATTGGTGCGCAGCATCAGTGAAGGCCAAAGAAACGCCGGTAATTACAACCTGATCTGGAATGGTACTGATAACAATGGTCAGAGCCAACCCACAGGTGTGTATTTCGTGCGTTTACACGCCGGCAAAAAGGTGTTTAACAGCAAAGCTGTTCTGATGAAATAAGTTAGAGAACGCTTAGAAAGACCCGATGCTGAGGCATCGGGTCTTTTTTGCGCTGGATATTTTGGAGTTATTGCCGCTTGATATGTGCATAAATGGCGATAAGTTATGAAGCCTCCATTCAGATCATTAAAGCCCTCGATTTATGGGCGGCAATGACTTCAAACAGCGGGTATGCGAGAGAATCTTCAACAAAGAGATAAAGAGGAAAAGAATCAAAGTCATAACAGATATCGCACTCCCGCTGCTCGAAGTCGAAAGCGCTTGTCATAATCGGCTTCGATGCGGGATTGGGAGATTATCGAAGTTGGTTTGGCTTCACGTAATTGGGATAGCGCTTTCAACTCCGAGGGAGGATATTTTGGAGTTATTGCCGCTTGATATGTTCATGAAAGCCGGTGGGTTTTGAGGCATCCACTCAGATCATTATAGCCAACAATCTTCGTGCGGCAATGACTTCAAACAGCGGGTATGCGAGAGAGAATCTTGAACAAAGAGATAAAGAGGGAAAGAATCAAAGTTTTAACAGATATCGCAGTCCCGCTGCTCAAAGTCGAAAGCGCTTGTCATTATGAGCTTCGATGCATGCCTTAGAGGTAGGCGAAGTTGCTTTGGCTTCACGAGATTGGGATAGCGCTTACAACTCCGAGGGGGGAGTGTGAAGAAAAACTCTTGACCGCAGCGGGCTACAGGGAAAATGTCCTCATCACGGATAAGGAATCGGTTCAAATATGACCATATTACAGATTATCAATTTCTTTGGCGGTCTGGCTTTATTCATTTTTGGGATGAATAAGATGAGTGACAACCTGCATGCTGTAGCCGGCACGGAGATGCGGCGCATCTTGAAAATGCTGACCAATACACCTCTGAAAGGGGTGATAGTGGGGCTTTCGGTGACGGCTTTGGTGCAGAGTTCATCTGCCACCACGGTGATGATGATCGGTCTGGTGAATACCGGAGTAATGACGCTAAATCAAGCTGTGGGTGTGGTGATGGGCGCCAATATCGGAACCACGATCACGGCACAGCTGATCGCCTTTAACATCGGACACTATGCCTTTGCCTTCATCATCGCCGGCGTTAGCCTGCTGCTGATCCGTAAAAGCAGGATGATGGAGCGCTGGAGCCAGATCATCATCGGTTTTGGTCTGCTCTTCATCGGTTTAAACGTGATGAGTTCCGCGGTGGTACCTTTGCGGGAATCCCAATTTGCGCGGGATTTCATGGTGCAAATCTCCAGTAATCCGCTATTAGGAATCTTGACCGGAACGATCTTTACCATGTTGATCCAGAGTTCATCCGCCTCGGTGGGCATCGTGATCGTGCTGGCCAGCAGTGGCTTGATCCCCTTTGAAGGCGCGCTGTATCTGGTGTTTGGAGACAACATCGGAACCACCATCACGGCCTGGCTGGCAGGTATCGGCACGAACTACACGGCTCGCAGGGTAGCCTTGGTACACACTCTGTTCAATTCCTTTGGCACCATCCTCTTTGGGCTGCTAACCTATTTTGGCATCTACACTTTGGTCATCAACCGCATCACTCCGGGTGACATCATGCAAGGTGAGAATATCGCGCGACACATCGCCAATGGCCACACCTTTTTCAATATCTTCAATACCTTGATCTGCCTGCCCTTCGCCGGTGTCTTTGCCAGGATCGCCACCCGCGTGATCCCCAAAGATAAGATCGATACGATCTCGCTGGGCGAGCCTAAGCACCTGAATTATCATGTGATCGGCGACAGTGATCTGGCCATTGAGCAATCCCTGAAAGAGATGCGGGAAATGCTGCGTTTGGTGCGTCTGGGCCTGGTGGTGAGCTACGAAGCCTTTAAAGATAAGAACTATAAGAAACAGATCCGGGTGAGCCGCATTGAAGCTGCCATCGACCATCTGCAACGCGAAATCACCATGTATCTGGTGGCCGTGAACGAGCGCACGAACGCGGATAGCATCATCAAAAAGATTCCCGCCCTGCTGCATACCGTGAACGACATCGAGAAGATCGGTGACTTTACCGAAGAAGTGAACCGCATCCTGAATTACCAGATTTCTTCCCAGAAAAATCCGCTCTGCGAATGCTTCAGTGAGATGATTGATGAGTTGCACGCCAAGGTGCTCTATATGCTGGATCTCTGCGTGGATTATATGATCGAGATGAAAACCGAATACAGCTACAAGATCATCGAGATGGAAGGCCGCATCAATGAAATGCACAAAAGCCTCAGATCGCGCATCCTCTCCGAAATCCAAAATGGTGAATGCGATCCCGCAGGTGGACTCAATACCATCGACTATATCGACCAGGTGGAAGTGATCGCCGATAAGCTGAAGAATCTGGTGAAAGCGGGCTCTCATAAGTTCCTCTATACCCAGCATGTGATGCCGGAAGAAGAGTGATCTCCCACAAATATACACGAATGAAAGATCACAAATGGCCACAAATGGCTGAAGAATGTACGATTTACAATGTACGATTTACAATGTACGATTTACAATGTACGATTTACAATGTACGATGTACGATTATGGTGCGCGGATTAATCTCCCACGAATGAACACAAATAAAAGATCACGAATGAACACGAATGAAGGTTTAGAGGGTTGAGCGCTGCGCTGTTGAATGGACTGCGTCCTGTTGAATGCTGCGCTGTTGAAGGATTTGCCTCCCTGGGAGTCGTAAGCGCTATTCCAATTTTACATAAGCCAAACCAACTACGTTGATTCCCCAATCCCGCATCGAAGCCGATGGTCACAAGCGCTTTCGACTTCCAGCAGCGGGGGTGGGGACGCATAACCAGTCTTTTCCCACGAATGAACACGAATGATGGTTGAGAAGGTTGAACGCTGCGCTGTTGAATGCTACGCTGTTGAACGAGCTTCGCTCTGTTGAAGCATAACGCATAACGCATGACGATCTCTTCATCCTACATCGTAAATCGTAAATCGTAAATTGGCCCATCACTTTTCTCTGTTCACTAACCAAGCACCAAGCACCCCGCACCCAGCACCAAGCATTTGTGGCCATTTGTGATCTTTCATTTGTGCCTATTCGTGGGAAAACGAAAAACCCGAGATCAAGTCTCGGGTTTCATTTGCGGAAAGAGTATCACTTCTTTGATGGAGTCATTCTCCGTGAGCAGCATCACCAGGCGATCAATACCGATGCCTTGTCCACCCATCGGGGGCATGCCATATTCCAGAGCTTCCAGGAAGTCTTCATCAACCACATTGGCTTCGTCGTCTCCCAAAGCCCGTAAGGCAGCTTGTGCCTCCAGTCGTTCACGTTGATCCAGAGGATCATTAAGTTCGCTGAAAGCATTGGCAAATTCATTACCGGCGATGAAGAGCTCAAAGCGATCTGCCAGAAGCGGATTGCCGGGTTTGGCTTTGGCCAGGGGTGAGATCTCTTTGGGAAAATCACAGACAAAGGTGGGCTGGATCAGCCGGTGCTCTACGAAGTGTTCAAAGAGCAACGCGATCAATTTCCCCTGACCACTGCCGGGCGGAATCTCCAGCTTATGCTCTTTGCAATAGGCACTGAGTTCTGCCACAGAAGATTCCAATACATTGAGTCCGGTGGCTTCCTGCACCAATTCTGCCATAGGAGCACGGCGGAAAGGCTGGGTGAGTAGCACTTCGTGGCCTTGATAGACGAAAGCATCCTTACCTACGACATCTTTTGCCAGATGATGAATCATGCTCTCCACGAGGTTCATCATGCCTTCCAGATCGGAATAGGCTTCATATGATTCCAGCATGGTAAATTCCGGATTGTGGGTGCGATCCATGCCTTCATTACGGAAGTTTTTGCCGATCTCATACACTCTTTCATAGCCGCCTACGATGAGACGTTTGAGATATAGCTCCACCGCGATGCGCAGGTAAAGATCAATATCCAGGGTATTGTGATGGGTAATGAAGGGCCTGGCATTGGCTCCACCATAAAGCGGTTGCAGGATCGGAGTCTCCACTTCCATATAGCCACGCGCGTCCATGAATCTGCGCACGGCAGATACAATGCGGGAACGCAGCTCAAACACACGGCGGTGTTCGGGATTGAGCAAGAGATCCAGATAACGCTTGCGGTAGCGCAGCTCGATATCGGCAAATTCATCATAGCGCACAGTACGACCATCCACCTGCTTTTCTTTTACAGCGGGCAGAGGTCGGATGTTTTTGGTGAGCAGCTTGATGGCAGTACATTTCAGGGAATATTCTCCGGCTTGGGTATTGAACAGAGTGCCTGAAGCCTGCACGAAATCACCGGCATCGCAAAGCTTGAACAAGGAGTAATTATCCTCACCCAGTTCTGCCTGCGAAACGTATAGCTGAATCTTGCCGGTGGCATCTTCGAGATTGCCAAAACCGAGCTTACCCTGACGACGCATAGCGATGAGCCGCCCCGTCAGGGTAACGGTCTTTTGGCCGGAGATCCAGGATTCACGATCTTCCAGCACTTCGGAGATTGTATGTGAGCGCTCGCTGGAAGCCGGGTAAGGATCAATGCCCAAGGCACGAATCTTGCCCAGCTTCTCTTTGCGAAGCTTTATGAACTGGTTATCAGACATGTTCTACAGGTCTTTGAAGGGATTATCTTCGGCCTGAGCTGCTTTCTGATTGGCGTATTTGCGCCATTCTTCGTCATTACGGCCACGACCGCCACGACGTCCGCCACCATAGCTGTCACCACGATCACGATAATCACTACCACCACCACGGTTGCCACCGAAGCTGCTTTGACCGCTATTATCACGCTGACCACGATCTTCATTGCGAGGACGGCTGGCAGCAGCGATCTCTTCCGGGGTGCGATCGGTATAATCCAGGGTGATGCGATGATTTTCACGATCCAGAGCTGTAACCATCAGGGTCACGCTGTCTCCACTCTTGAAATCATCGGTTTTGCGCACTCTGGAGCGAGGCAGAAGACCGGTGATGCCGTCACTGATGGTAACGAACACGCCAAAATTGGTGGAGGATTCCACTGTGCCTTCAAAGGGTTCTTCGATCTTAACCACTTCAGCGATGTTTTCCCAAGGATCGGGCTGCAAGGCCTTCAGCGAAAGGGAAATCTTCTGGGTATCGGGATCGATGCGCAGGATCTGCACCTGGACGTAATCACCCTCTTTGAGGATTTCACGGGGGTGAGCAATGTTGCGATTACGACTCATTTCTGAAACCGGAATCAGACCTTCCACGCCAGGTTTGAGCTCAGCAAATGCGCCGAAATTGTGCAGACGCAGAATGCGGCAATTTACTTCATCGCCTTCCTTCATCTCTGATAGAGCAGCCACGAAAGGATTATCCTGTAAAGCCTTCATGGAAAGAGCAATCTTGTCGCCTTTGATGGCCAGGATCTTTACTTCCACTTCCTGACCCTGTTTCAGGACGTCCTGCGGTTTGATCACATGCTGCCATGAAATCTCGGAGACGTGCATCAAACCTTCGATGCCACCAAGATCCACAAACGCGCCAAAGGATGTCATGCGCATCACTTTACCGCTAACGATTGCGCCTTCTGAGAGCCGCGCCAGAGCTTCCGCTTTGGCTTCTGCGGCTTCGAGTTCTGCCAACTGACGGTGGGAAACCACGAGCCTGCGACAATTTTCAGAGCATTCAATCACCAAAAAGTCCATTGTTTTGCCAATGAATACAGCGGTATCTTCCACCTGACGAGCTGAGATTTGAGAAACCGGACAAAAAGCGCGGGCACCGAGGATATCAACGTTGAATCCACCTTTGGTGACCGAATAAACTTTGCCTTGAACCGGGACTTTCTTCTCATAAGCATCGCGGATGGACTGTTTGTCCACATACTGCTTGGTGAGGCTTTTGCCAACTACGTAGCCTTGAGAATTTTGATCTACTACGTAACCTTTGAGGGTGTCTCCCACTTTGAGAGTGAGATTGCCCTTATCGTCTGAATAATCGCCGATCTCAGCATAAGCGTCGAACTTCCCACCGAGGTTCACGATCAAGAATTGATCCGTAATAGTTACCACCGGGGCCTCGACGACATCGCCTTTTTTGATTTCTGATGTGTTTTGAAAGGAATCCTCGAGAATGCGAAGATAATCTTCTTTCAGTTCTTTGAGAGCAGCCTTGCTGCTGGTTTCACGCACCTTGTCTGACATATGTAACTCCTAACGACATTTGAAAGTACCACGATTTTCAATCTCGATATTTTGTAAAGAGCTTTTTTGAGGTTAGCTGGCAGAACAGATGGAACCTAGGGATTTCTCCCACGAATGAACACAAATGAAAGATCACGAATGAACGCAAATGCTTGGTTCTAGGTGCTTGGTTCTGGGTGCTTGGTTCTGGGTGCGTGGTTCTGGGTGCGTGTGAAAATCAATTTTGTTTTTACGTTACGTTTGAACCATTTGCCCAATTGGATCATCGTGATGATACGGTCATGATACGCTCATGGAAACCACTGTATCATGACCGTATCATGAGCATATCTCAATAGGGTAGAATCAGTCGCTGACAGATTGTGGAAGCGTCATCTTGAAGCTTAATCTTGATCATTTGTGCTCATTCGTGGGAGACTATTTCGCGTGCCATAATCGTACATCGTAAATTGTAAATCGTACATTCTTCGCCATTTGTGTTCATTCGTGTTCATTCGTGGGAGACTAATCCGCAGACATCCTCGCTGCTGGAAGTCGAAAGCGCTGAAAACATGGAGCTCCGATGCGATATTTGGAGATGGGCATTAGCTGGATTGACTTTACGAAATGGGGATAGCGCTTACGACTCCCAGGGAGGCAAGTTCTTCAAAGCGAAGCTTGTTCAACAGGACGAAGTCCCTTCAACAGCGCAGCATTCAACCTTCTAAACCTTCTCAACCCTCTAAACAACTAATCTGCGAAAATCTGCGCTTTTATCCGCGTAAATCTGCGGGAAACAACGCATGCCACGAGAATTCCTTGACCGGAATGCAAGCCCATAAATCCTTACCCATACTACAAAGATTAAGGAAAAACCATGATAGATATCGAACATCTCCTGCCCCTGGTGGAAAAGCCATCACGCTACATCGACCACGAAATCAATGCCTGTCGTAAATGCTGGAACGAGCATCCAGTGCGCATGCTCTTTGCCTTTCCAGATCTCTACGAACTGGGCATTTCGCATTTGGGCCTGAAAATTCTTTACAGCATCGTGAACGCTCTCCCATATGCCCTGGCAGACCGCATGTATCTGCCCTGGTTGGACTTACTTAGGCTATTGGAAGAACATCAGACCCCGCTCTTTGGTCTGGAAACTAGACGCGCTGTCAGAGATTTTGACTTGCTAGGCATCACTCTGCAGAGCGAACTTACCTTTACCAATGTGCTGCAAGTGCTGCACAGTTCACAGATTCCGATGTTTTCTCATGAACGCAACGAGAACGATCCTATCGTGATGGCCGGAGGCCCTTGCGCTACTAATCCCTTACCCCTGATGCCTTTCATTGATGTCTTCTTTCTGGGAGAAGCGGAGGACGCGATCATCGAGATCGCGGAAGTGCTGAAGCGCTATCCCACTCGAAATGAGAGACTTAAGCAGCTGAAAGAGATTGAAGGCTGCTGGGTACCGGAGTATTTAGGATTCGACACGTCCCGTGTCGAAACGGAACACAGTTCCGTGAAAGAAAGCAGCTCCGCTGCTTGTGCAGACGAGACGTCTGCAATCCTATCCTCGCGTGTCCAGCAAGGCAATGAAGTAGGATTCGACACGTCTCGTGTCGAAACGGAACACAGTTCCGTGAAAGAAAGCAGCTCCGCTGCTTGTGCAGACGAGACGTCTGCAATCCTATCCTCGCGTGTCCAGCAAGGCAATGAAGTAGGATTCGACACGTCTCGTGTCGAAACGGAACACAGTTCCGCAAAAGAAAGCAGCTCCGCTGCTTATGCAGACGAGACGTCTGCAATCCTATCCTCGCGTGTCCAGCAAGGCAATGAAGTAGGATTCGACACGTCCCGTGTCGAAACGGAACACAGTTCCGTGAAAGAAAGCAGCTCCGCTGCTTGTGCAGACGAGACGTCTGCAATCCTATCCTCGCGTGTCCAGCAAGGCAATGAAGTAGGATTCGACACGTCTCGTGTCGAAACGGAACGAAGTTCCGTAGACGAAAGCAGCTCCGCTGCTTGTGCAGACGAGACGTCTGCAATCCTAAGACCTACGATTCGGGCTCGGAAATATGCGGACTTCCACACCATGGACAAGCTCCACAGTCCGCAACTGCTTAGCTGGCAATTGGCTACGCACAATCGCTATGTCTCCGAGATCATGCGTGGGTGCTCTCGCGGTTGCCGCTTTTGCCATGCCGGTTATTTCTATCGTCCGGTACGCGAACGCAATAGCGAAGACATCCTGCAGGAACTGATCCGGGAAGTGCGGGCTTCCGGTTGGGATGAAGCAGGCCTGATCTCGCTTTCCAGCAGCGATTACACCTGCATCAGAGAGCTCATGTTCAGCCTCTTAAAGGCCGTTAACACCAGCAAAACCCATGTTTCTCTGCCCTCACTCAGGGTGGACAGTCTGGACGACGCGCTGGTGAGCCTGATGCAAAGCCTGGGGCGCGAAGGACTTACTATTGCTCCGGAAGCGGGATCGCAAAGACTGCGGGACATCATCAACAAGAATCTGACAGAAGAGGAAATCCTGCGTGGAGTGGAAATCGCTCTCTCCCTTTCCTGGCAGAAGATCAAGCTCTACTTCATGATTGGCTTGCCGGAAGAGACTGATGAGGATATTGTCTCAATCATCAATCTCATCGACAAGATAAACACCTTAGGCAAGCGCAGGCTGAATATCAATGTAACCCTTTCACCCTTTACACCAAAGCCTTTCACCCCCTTCCAATGGTGCGCTATGCTTGATCCTGAGACACTTCTGGCCAGAGCGCGCAGGGTGAAAGAGCACTTCCATCGCGGCAAGAACGTCCGTATCAAGTACCACACCATCGAAAATTCGCTCTTGGAAGCCTGCATCACGCGCGGTGATGAAGACATGGCCAGGGTCATCTACAGCGCCTGGCAAATTGGTGCTGTATTCGATGCCTGGAATGAGAATTGGGATTTCAGCAAATGGGAAAAGGCTTTTGAAGAAACCGGCATTCAGCCCTCCCGATATTTGGGCAAAAAAAATCCCGAGGCGGAGCTGCCTTGGGATTTCATTGATATCGGTGTATGTAAAGAGTTTCTGCTTCGCGAATATGAGAAGTCGCTGAAAGGTGAACTGAGCCGGGATTGCAGGGATCTATGCAGTCTATGTGGTGCTTGCGACGATCGGGCACAAACGGTATCTGCGGATTCGCCAAAGCCTTTGGCGCTTGATCCTGCGCCCATACATGCCCAAAAGGAATACAATATCCAGATTCAATATCGCTATCGCATTGGCTATCAGAAGACCGGTCTCTTGCGCTTTATCTCACATCTGGACTGGATGCGCATGCTCTTTCGCAGAATAGCCGTGCTGGAGCTGCCCACTGTCTTCACCATGGGCTTTTCCCCGCATCCAAAGGTGAGCCTTTCACCGCCACTGCCCGTCGGCGTGGAGAGCATGGCTGAGTATTTTGATATCTCATTTTATGAAGAGTTTAGCGCCGAACAGATATTGCGTGAGTTTCAGCTAACCCAGATTCCGGATTTTGTGCTGACCGATTGCGTGCGCATTGGCAAAGATGCCCTGATTCCTTCGGTAGAAAGCCTGGAAATCGAGTTGCCGGAAGATATGATAAGCGGCATCCCAGAACGCATTGCGGAGTTCAATGCCCGTGAAAGCAGGATTTATACCAAACAAACTGAGAAGCGCTGTAAAAGTTATGAGCTTAAAGACATTATCCTAAAGATGCAGCTATCAGGCAATAATCTAAGAGTGGAAAAGAAGCTGGAGAGCCCATCGCTATATGACGTGCTGGAAGCTGTGCTGGACATTCCGAAAAGCGCTTTGTACAGAGCCACAGTTGTGCGGATAAGCTTGACATGAAGTTTTCAGGTTTCCCGCAGATGTGCGCTGATAAAAAGCGCTGATTGACGCTGATTTTTTGTTTGCATTATAAGCTGAAACTCTACAGCTGTGAAGTGCTATCGCTTACATCTAACAAGCCAATAATTCGTTTAATTCGTGGACAGAGAACTCGGTTTACTCCACACGATCAAAGCTCCAAAAAATACTTCTGCGAGTTTCTGCGCATTTGATCCGCGCAAATCTGCGGGAAATCGACAAGTTGTGGGAGTCTACTTCAGCAGCACCAGCTTCCGCTCAAAGCTCCTCTCCCCTATCCCCAGCTTCAGAAAGTACACTCCACTGGCGGTATGTTCAGCGTTCCAGATATATTGATGCCTTCCTACGTCTTTGTTGGCCTCATCATGCCTATGAACCAAGCGACCGCGGGCATCATATATCTTGATGGAAATGGCTTGTGGCTCTGCCAGGCTGTAAGATATCGTGGTGCTGGGATTGAAGGGATTGGGATAGATGGCATGCAGAGTATCTTTTAGAATCGGAGGTGTGTCATTACCAGGGCTTTGCTTCTCATAGTATTCCGGACCAAAGAATTCTGATGCTCCGGTATAGTCACGCGCTTCCAGCCAGTAATAGCAGTTTTCTGATGCATCTGCATCCTGAAACATATAATGCACAGTACTACTGGTGTTTGTGGCTTCGATCATGGACGATACATACTGCGCCTGATTCAGATCATTAGACTCAGAACGCAGCACATAGTAACCCGCGAGCTCGCTTTCACTATAGCTAAACCATTGCAGGTTAACGCCATTTACACCAACAGGAACCAACATCATGCGTCCCATCTGCACCGGAAGGGTTTCGTCCAATGCCAGGAATATGTGTAAGGTACCCTTGCTGATGAAGCCATCTATGTTGAAACTCGTAAAGCCATTGCCCAGTTCAATAATGCTCAATTTCCCCATCGATGCATCAATTGATGTCGCATTATAGCCCGGGTGCGTGATGAGATAGTCACCATTTAAGGCAGCACCGCTATCGCTGGATACGGTATAACTGATCCCACCTGCTTCGATGCCAACTTCTACCATGTAATCAGCGTCAGCAGACTCAGACGGGCTTATCTGGATGGATTGTGGGCTAAAAGTCCCGATCTGAGGCAGATCTATCGTGGCGGGACTGCTGTTGATAGCACTTCCATAGGCTGCATTTGCCGGTGCCTCAGCCAAAGTCGTGAGGCTCTGCCAATCTGAAAATGGCCCGGTTTGGAGAACCGCGGTGGCTCTTACACGATATGTATATTCTTGGTTTGCACTCAAGCCAAGGGGCCTTATTGCAATACTTGATGTTGACTGTAAAACTGGATAACCACTAAACGCTTGCATTCTCAAGTCATCAACATGAAAGTCTTGCGAACCTGATGTTCTTACCAGTTTGACACGAAGACCATCAAATCCTTCGGGATTCACAGGAACAATGATCTCTCTATAAGTGTTTACTATTTCACCCAGACCATTGGTTCTGGCTTGTAAAATCATAAGGTCGGTAACTGGAAAAGCATCACCAATGAGTTGAATCTTCATTGCTGCTGGAACATTCAGATGCTGGGCTTTTACCCAAAACCTCAAAACATATGGCTCATTGAATGAAGGTAATATGACATATCCATTCTGTTTCAATCCGCAAAAATAGGTTCCTTGGTATGCAAGATTGGGAATTGAGCCTGCGTTTAAAACTACTGCCTTATCATTATTAAGCCATCCTTCAGGAAACACAGTCAAGCCCTCGAAACCCGTATCTACCAGGAACTCATCAACTGCCTCTAACACCTCCACTGTATAGCCAGTCGCTCCGCCCACTGCATCCCATCTCAAGGTAAAAGCATCATGCCCGATAGCGGCTGCCCGCACATTTGTGGGAGCAGTTAGAGCATACAGGCTACATAAACAGATAAACAAAACAAGCATAACTAAGGGCTTCATGATTCCTCCATTGTCTTTTTATGATTTTTCATTCCTAGCGCTCTAGGATAGCGCTACAACACAGCAATTTGTGTTCATTCGTGATCTTTTATTCGTGTTCATTCGTGGGTAGTGCTTGTTACGTGTGCCATAATTGTACATCGTACATTGTAAATCGTAAATTTGCCAGTCCATTTGTGTACATTCGTGGGAAAAGAAGGGTTATGCGTTATGCGTTACGCGTTATGCGTCCCCACCCCCGCTGCTGGAAGTCGAAAGCGCTTGTAACCATCGGCTTCGATGCGGGATTGGGGAATCAACGTAGTTGGTTTGGCTCTTGTAAAATTGGGATAGCGCTTACAACTCCCAGGGAGGCATATCCTTCAACAGCGTAGCGCTCAACTCTCTCAACCCTCTCAACCATCATTCGTGTTCATTCGTGATCTTTTATTTGTGTTCATTCGTGGGAAAAGAAGGGTTATGCGTTATGCGTTACGCGTTATGCGTCCCCACCCCCGCTGCTGGAAGTCGAAAGCGCTTGTAACCATCGGCTTCGATGCGGGATTGGGGAATCAACGTAGTTGGTTTGGCTCTTGTAAAATTGGGATAGCGCTTACAACTCCCAGGGAGGCATATCCTTCAACAGCGTAGCATTCAACCCTCTCAACCATCATTCGTGTTCATTCGTGATCTTTTATTTGTGTTCATTCGTGGGAAGACTTGTTACGCTTGCCACAATCGTAAATCGTACATCCTAAATTGTACATTCAATTCGATCTCGCCCGTTTCACCAATATATTCCACACACTCTTCCAGAAATACTTCCAATCTGTCCGAAATGGCCGTTCCAGCTTCTGCAGCAGATACCTGCGTTCGGATTCCACGATATCATCAAAAGTCTTGGGCATATCAGCATAGAAGGGTGGCAGAAGTCCCGGCTTTACTTTGAGCCGAAGTTCCTGCATATCAGGCGGATAGAGGCTGAAGTAATGCTCACTCAGCGCGCGCACGCCCACCAGCGAGAGCTCTCCAGCAAAGAAGTTCAAAAACTGTGGCAGTTCATCAATCCACAAGCTACGCATGATCCTGCCCCAGGAAGTGATGCGGAAATCATCCTTGAATTTGCCGCCTTCCTGCAAGTCATTGGTGGCGTGCACATATGCCTGCAGATATTCGCTATAGGGATGCATGGTGCGGAACTTCTTTACATAGATGATCTTGCCATCCAGGCCTTTACGCTTGAGGCGGATCAGGGGGCCATAGCTGGGGTTTTGATCCTCTCTGGGTTCACGGCTTTTACGGAGGATGAAGTGCATCTGATGATCAATCTCGCGTTTATGGATCAGGTCAAAGCCGCAGAAATAGAAGCGTCCCATGATCTCGGTCTCAGAAAGCGCGCGGTTTTTGCCATTGGTTAACGCGAAATACCAGCCTTGCAAAATGGGCAGTTTGGGAAAGACCCGGCGATAGATGAAGTCAAAGGCATACAGCAGCCTTCCCAGGTATGGAGTGTAGCGTTTGTAAAAGAGCTCTTTGCGTTCGGTAATAGTTTGCCCATTGCAGATGAAGACACCACCGCACTCCAGCATTTCATTGACGCGGATGAGGTAGGCATTCAAGCGCCGGAAATCATTGATCTTGTGTAGATTAATGAAGAGGTGACGGCTGCGCTCAGCTTCATTCTGGATGTTAAAAAAAGTCTCGGAGTTGAGCACCAGAGTGTGAGCTTTGCTGAAGCGAGTAATATCCACATAGTCGTTGAGAAAGTCCAGCAGTTCCGTCTGCCCTGCCAAGTACTTCTGGAAGAGCGGCACCATGATGCTGTCTTCAGGAATCGCCTTCGAGAAAGGTGGGATGTAGGCTTCGTTCGATATCGTGGGGATCGCTCGTGCTTCATCCAGGTAGAATTTCGGACTCTGCAGATCCTCCATTGCCTTGGAACGAGTTACCAGACGTGTGGTGGCAAAGCTCTGGTTCTCTTTGTGGAATCTTAAGGCATAGTATGCCCCAATGAAGACAAAAAGCTCGATCGCCATTACCCCGAGAATGGTGCCAAAGACGATGTAGCGCGAGTAATAGAACTTCCCAAAGACGTACATCGCCACAAAGAGAATCATGATCGCCACCGCGTCACACTTTAGCAGCCTTTTGATGAGATCTGCGCCATTGGCCACGCTCTTCATGGAATACTTCAGACCCCAAACCCCACTGCCAATCCAGATCAGGATAAAGGGGATCAATGACCGCCAGTATCGCGCGACAATAATCCTGGTACCGCTCCGCATCTTCGCCACAAACAAAAAGGCAAAGAGCACGATGGCGATATCGAGTAAAAACAGGGAGTACTTAGTAATCTTATACTTCATAGTAATTGATAATTGATAATTGATAATTGAGATGTATCATTTTAGGTTACTCTTAGATGTTTTAATTATGGCTGTTAGGATGCGGATCAGCTCTGTTGCGTCATCAAGGATAGCCTCACCGGATCGCAGATACTCGGACTCAATGAGTAAGCGAATCCAGTATTGGGTTTCCCGGGCTTCCTTCAAAGCAATGGAAAGCTTGTGAATGAAATCGGCCTTCGACTGGGCTTCAACTGCTTCGTTAACATTGGCACCAATAGAGGTTCCAGAACGCAACAGCTGCTTCGATAAGACATACTCTTTACTATCAGCCACCAAATGCTTATGGACCGCTATGACTTTCAAGGCAAAGCAAAATGTCTTGTCTACGATGATATTGTGTTTTTCCATATCCCCATTCCCATTAGTAGTATTCATAATGATCCACCTACAAACCAAATCTCTTCTTCTTCATGTATCCAAACACATGAGGTTTCTATCCACAGGTGAAGCACCGTTTTCATTCTCAATTTTCAATTATCAATTATCAATTGAAGCCGTCAGGCCCAATTGAACCGCACAACCACCCGTCTGGTCTTTTTCCCCAGCTTCAGCCTTCTCCCCAGATCCCTCACCCCTCGTATCCTGAACCACCGCTTCACCAGGTGATACTCACCATAGTAATCCCGCTTCAGATAGTGCACAGCGCCATCCTGGACTTTGAAATACACGATGTCATCTTCACAAAAGTCCGTATCGGCATCGCAACGGATGTTCATCGTCTGGTACTTGTAATTCTTCCACATGGCTCGATTATCCAATCCATCAGGACGGTTGTAACAAGCGATTGCAGTGATATTAAAGTCCAAATGCCCCATCAGGGTATTCTGGAAGCGCGTCCAGGCTCGTTGTTCAAGATCGCGTCCGGTCAAGCCCAGCTCGGTATGGCAGCTATCCAGCATATCATAGAGCAGCCCCACGTCATGCTTCAGATTGATCATCTTGCGTGCCGGAGGAAACTTCAGCACATGGGGATCATTGCGCAGGAAGTAATTTGCCTTCCAACCCAGTTCATGCTCCAGCACAGCGTATGGCATCATCCGGTCGATATCCCGATGCACATCGTGGTGAATAACAAAAAAGCCCGGTTTCTTCAACCGAGCTATATTGATATAGGTGTCGTTCAGATCGTGATACTTCTCGATGGCAAGGAGGAAAGCCCGGTAATCCTCAAGAGATATTCTGCCAATAGAGCACTTGCGAAAGAGCCATTGCAAGGGATTCATGATGTGTTTCACGCAGATTGGCGCAGATAAAAAGCGCAGATTGGCGCAGATTTACAGCTTGTTGGCATAGCGAACAATACTATTTATTAAGTCGTCAGTGTTAAAGTTGACCAAGTAACCAAGTTTTTGTCCAGTTAAAGACAAGTATGTGTGAAGTTGCTTGTAATGGACTCTTTCTAGCTTCTCAACAGATTTTATCTCGATGATAACTTTATCTTCTACAAGTATATCAATTATGTATACTTCTCCAAGGTTACGGCCTTTGTAGGACATTGAAACCGGGACTTGAGCTACGGCTTTCAAGCCCGATTCAAGTAATTCTACCATTAGTGCCCTTTCGTAAGCACTCTCTAGCAATCCAGGACCAAGAGCATTATACACATTGAAGCATGCACCACGTATTTTGTAACCAATCTCATTCTCAGTCATATCAGTAACTCACCAAAATCAGCGATATTCTTGGTCCTACTAGACAGCAATTCTCTCTTTTGAATCTGCGCCAATCTGCGCCTTTTATCTGCGTGAATCTGCGGGAAACCCAAAACTCTCTTGCCTCCACCCATTGCGAAAATCTTCGCAACGAAAATTATCGCAACGCCTAAATCCCTTCCCTTCTTGAGATTATCCACCGCACAAAGAAGGGATCATCAATCTGATACTTGGAATCCGTCCTGCAAACATATCCACTGGTCATCAACCTTTTTAATCCGCTGTATATCGTGCTTTGAGAGTCTATCAGGTAATCTTGGGCAAAGGCTTTTGATAAGGGGCCATCATCACTCAATGCCAGCCCAATCAGAATCTTACGGTCAGTACTATTCATGGTATTCCAAAGGCGTTCATAATCCGCATCATGATATTGAACTAATTCTTTTACCGCTTCATCCACAGCCGTGTTCGGATTGTGGCCCTGGCATAAGAAGGTCCATACATTGAAGGCTAATTGCTGAGTATAAAATGGATGGGCATCGCTGATGGCCAATATCTGCTTTGCTAGCAGCTCAGCCTGTGGGGAAAGCCCTATCAGCCGATCAATCAGGAAGGCTTCGAATTCTTGGTGAGGGATCTTGGATAAAGGCATCACCAAGCCAAAATTGAAAAATGGCGATCTCTTTTGCTCGAATAGCTCCCTAATCATGGATTCCTGACTACCAAGAAAGACATAGTTAACATTCTTGTGAAATTGCATTATGGCGCGCAACCGTCTGTCAAGATTCGCTCCCAAGCGGAGAACATCCTGAAACTCATCAAAGACCACGATCAGTTTCTTTCCCCGAGCACTGATCGTGTCTAAGACATTGATGGTATCTTCCATTACAGGCACGGCAGATGAAATTGAACCAAAAGAAACGTTTATCTCATTCGTTAAAGGGTTTACGTTCAGAGATGGAATCAATCTAAAGCCTTTTACTGCTTGCTTAATCCTCTGGAAAGGGTAGAGCTTACAAATCTTCTTCAGCAATTGCTCTGCCAAGTCCTGCTCTCCTGTCAGCAACTGCAAATCCAAATGTAAAAATGGACGATCCAATTCGGACACAACTTTCATGATCAAGCTTGTCTTACCATATCTCCTGGGACTCAGAATCACCAGGTGGTTCTCGCTGTTTAATACAGATTTGATCTGCAGTGTTTCCTTTACTCTATTCGTAAAGTACTCACCGTCAACAATGGTTCCGAATTTGAAGGGATTAGTTTTCATTACTGAGAGTTAAGCGTTAAGCGTTATGCGTTATGCGTTATGCGATTGCCTGGATATTGATTTGATGAGGTTCAAAGTCATTTGGCGCGCGCGTTTTAGCTGATTTCTAATTTCGTCAAATAGCACTGGAGACTTGTTGTAGCCCAACAAATCTGATATCATCATCTGGGTGTCAAGCTCCGAAATCGAACCTAAAGCAATATCCAAAAACCTTTGCAATTCTTTGCTGCTGCTTCTGCCGCAGCCTTCAGCTATGTTTGAGGGTATCGATACCGCTGCTCGCCTCATCTGTGAAGTTAACCCGTAAATCTCCTCTCTGGGAAAGCTGCCAGTATAATCATAAACGTTCTTAACCATAACCAAGCCTAACTTATACACTTCTAAATCAGTATGCAACATTCTCTACCCCTTAACGCATAACGCGTAACCCATAACGCATAACCACATTCATTCTACCCTGACCCTCAGCAATGTTTGATGGAATCGATACAGCTGCCCTTCTCATCTGGGAAACCAGCCCAAACTGCTCGTTAGAGGGGAATTTCGCCGTAAGAGTATAGATATCCTCTACCAAATCAATTCCCCGCTTCCAAACTTCCAAATCTTTAAAACTCGTCACCTCTCCTCCCTCAAACCTTAAAACCCTAAAACCTTAAAACCCTAAAACCTTAAAACCCTAAAACCTTAAAACCCAAAATACTCCACCGTCCTACGCAAGCCCTCACGGAAATCCACTCTCACCTCATAGCCCAGCAGTTCCTTCGCCTTATCTATCCCCGCCAGCGAATGCTTCACATCCCCCGCTCTATCTTTCTCAAACTTCGGCTCGATCTTCTTCCCCAATATCTCATTGATCATATTCACCAGATCGATCAGGGTATATCGTTCTCCACAAGCGATATTGATTACCTGTCCCGCTGCTTCTGGCGCAGTACAGGCCTGGATATTCGCCCAAACGTTATTCTCCACAAAGGTAAAGTCCCGGGATTGGCTGCCGTCACCATAGATCACCGGCTCTTTATCCGCCATGATCAGCTTGATGAACTTCGGAATCACCGCGCTGTATTGGCTGGTGGGATCCTGATTCGGCCCAAAAACGTTGAAATAGCGCAGTGCCACAGTCTCCAAACCATAGATCTGAGAGAAGATCTGGCAATAACGCTCTTGCGCGTATTTGGTGAGCGCGTATGGCGAAAGCGGATTCACCGGCATGCTCTCCACTTTGGGTAAAGTCTCGCTATTCCCATAGATCGATGAAGATGAAGCGCAAACCACACGCTTCACACCAAACTCCTTTGCCGCTTCCAGAATGTTCAGCATACCCAGGATGTTCACGTCATTGGAAGTAATCGGATCATTAATCGAACGCGGTACCGAAGGCAAAGCCCCCTGATGCAGGATATAATCCACTCCCTTCACTGCTGTGCGAGCTATATGAAAACTGCGCAAATCCCCTTCGATCATCGTCAGATTTGGGTCTTTCATCAATGGCAGGATGTTCTCCCGCTTCCCCGTGGCAAAATTATCCAGTACTACTACTTGCTGCCCTTGTCTAAGCAACTCCGATACGATATTTGAGCCGATAAAGCCGGCCCCACCTGTCACTAAATATTTCATGTGTTTCCTTTGTCTCACGCAGATCTACGGGGATAACAACGCAGATCATCGCTGAATCTATAATAGTAAGCTATTCAGCCTCATAACTTATTTACGTATCTGATCAGATTATCTGAAAGCCTATCAGCATTGAAGTTAACAAGATAGCCAAGTCTCAAGTTAGACAATTTCAGATAAGTCAGGATTTGTTTGTGGTGAACCTCGCTAAGCTTTTCTACGGACTTGAGCTCAATAATCACTTTCCCCTCAACGAGTAGATCAAGCCGATATCCGGTTCCTATGGGATGTCCCTTATAGCAAACCTCAATCGGAACTTGTGTATCCACAAGCAATCCTTGATTGCGTAACTCGTAGGACATAGCTTCTTCATAAGCGCTTTCCAGCAAGCCCGGACCAAGCTCATTATAAACAGAGAAGCAAGCTCCCCTTACTTTGTAACCTATATCATTCTCAGTCATACAATAAAATCTGCGAAAATCAGCGCTTTTATCTGCGGTATCTGCGTGAAACTATCTTTTTAATCCGATTCTTCACTGTTTGAGAAACCAGCTCCACCACCCACGGCACCACTTCATCATTCCACCGCTGTGGATGCGTATTGATCATCATCTGATCCGGTATCTCACCAGCTTTGATCAGTTCAATAAAGTGCTCCGTGCTCTTCACATCAATCTCAAAGGGACTATCTACCTTATCCCGGATACTGGCATCGCGATTGTTCCATTTCCTGCCTGTATCCGTAATATAGAGTACTTTTGAGTAATCCAGATCAAAATAAGGCTCGCCAATGATCCCATACTCTTGATAATCGTAATGCTTCCACAAATCTTTATTGTCATACTTGGAAAGCGGACTACCATGCATACAGATCGTATCAATTGGTGCCAGCTTTCTCAGCTTTGCAAGGTTCTCTTCAAAACTCTTGATCGCCTTTTCGTGATCTCCCTTCGCCGGATCCATATCCTCATAATGATAGCCGATCTCATGCCCCAGCGCCTTGATCGCCATAAGCTTATCCACTTGCAAAGATTCCGGCACTACACGGAAGTAGTAAGAAGCCTTAAGCCCTTTCTCATGCTCAATCTCCGCAAACCGCAGCGAATTCCCCGGCTTCTTATCCACATCATGCCGCAAAATTAGAACTTTATCCAGAGGCTTCTTCAAAAAATCCCGAAAAGCCTGGAAATCGTATCCGGCCGAAATCAATGCGTCCAGCAGTTCGCGATATTTCTTTACCGTAAAATCTGTCATAATCAGTTCAGTTTTCATCCAGCCTACGACTGATGCAAAAGACAATACACACGCTAATCCCCGCCCCAAGTACGTTAAACACCAAATCTATGGGGTTATAGTTCCTCCAGGGCAGAAAGAACTGGACAAACTCCAAAGCTAAGCCAATAGCCCCAATGATGGCACTTAACTTCACTGCTTCATGCTTATCAAACCACTTGACTCCTACGATTTTACCTAAAACCCATATCCAAGCGAAGCCTAACATCATTACTGAATGAACCCAATAATCGAGCCTAAGCTGTAGGATTGAAGTTCTATTGAGGCTTCTGGAACACACTGTACCTGAATTTCCGATTGGTAAAAGATTCAAGGACAAAATAATCAGCGTGTACAGCCATAGAGAATTCTGTATCATCCGTTTTAATCTCATTAGCAAACAAGCTATTAAAAAATGAGCACCATTCGTGTATGAATGGCTAATCAATACCCGCCCCGGGTACGTGAGCTAATCTGAATGGTGTGAATATCACATCTCCCCAGCTTCCTCCTGGTGGCAAAGTGTCATTAGGATTGTCGTTATGATCAAATATCAGATCTTCAATTTGAGATACAGATGTTGTACCCCAATAATTGTTTGTGAAATCTAGAGGCATGGGCAACCCATTATTATGATAAGGAGCTTGGCATAAAGCAGCATATGTAGTAGCATTAAAGTTATTGTTGTTTGCCTTTGTCCATCCAGTGCTGGAGTTGTTTATCCAGTCTGTAGTGCGAAATGTTCTCACGCATACTGATGCCGAAACATCATTAAACTGGATTTCAAGATTTGATTTACCAGAGTTTCCAATGGCAGTATTGGATTCTCTAAAAGTATTTTTCCTGACCATGGATGTAGACTCCCATAGTGTCTGAATCTCATTTATGCCCTTAATAAACAGATTTTGGTCGATTAGCATATTCTTCCCGAGTTCTGATTTTATGGAGTTTCCGTTTTCGTAAAACAAATTATTGCTAATATTCAAGGATTGAGTGTTGTAGGCATAGATAGCCTCACCGGTAACATCATTGTTTTGCCAAAACACATTTGCAGATATCATTGTGCTGTCGTTATGAACAACTTGCAATGCCTGCTTGTTTCGAAGGAATACATTATCTCTTATATCAGCATGACTTCTACCTACCTTAACACCGTCGTGAAGGTAACTCACCAGCAAGTTACTCAGAGATATGCTTCCGGCCATTGAGCCAAACTCAATGTCGCTGGCAAGATTAACCGACGAACCCGGTGAGTAGATAGCACTTGAGGAGGTTACTCTTACGTATTCGTGAGGATTGGCAATCACATTAAAATCTCCATTAACTACTAATCTGGCCATTGGATCAATGATGATGTTTGCTCCTGCATACGCAAAAATTTCGGACCCAGGTAAAGCATTAGTTGCCTGTGTAAGCCGATAAGTCTTTCCTTTAGAAAATGTATATGTGCTCATAATGGCTGATGGAACAGAGACTTCCGGATATAGAAATAATGTATCAAGTTTCGTTGAAGCCCCCTTGAGTTCGATGTCATAGACATAATTGAAGCCCCAGCCATCCTTGTAGTATGCAAGTAGATACCGGCCATAATCAAGATACGATGTTTCGAAGTTTCCGCTGGGATCTGTGATGATCTCAGCAACTGACGGCATGTTTCTATGATCGAAGTAACAGTCTGGCCCAAGCTTGACATCTATAGAGCCAATATTTTCGACAATGACACTTGGTAGGGGTGAGACTGGAAAAATCATCACAGTAACTCCCGACCAGTCTGTTACACTTTCAAGTTTGATTATACCACTTACCCTACCCCTTTCTACAGAAGTTGTTTTCTGGCAACCAGCAATCATGCTTGATGCAAAAATCGCCAGCAAAGTCAGCATGTACCACACACCTGAGATTTTACTAATCATTGGAACCTCCTATCGGCATTCTAGATTGTTCCTGAGTCGGCAAAGTAGTTTGCCCCGGTAATCGATGCACTGGCATCACTCATCAAGAATTCAATCAAATTTGCCACAGACTCAACTGAAGTCGCTTTTTTTAATGATGTTCTTTTGTATATCCGCTCCTTCTGATCCTTCGTCAGTGAGCTACTCATGGAGGTTTCCATAAATCCCGCTACTATAGCATTTGAGCGGATTCCCCGCTCACCCCATTCTCTGGCTGTGTTCCTGGAAAAAGCTTCAAGGGCACCTTTGCTGGAGGCATACATGGCAAGGCCTTTATATCCAGTATGCACGCTGATTGAAGAGATATGCACTATAGAGCCATGCACCTTGTGTAATAGCATCTTGCGGATCACATTTTTGGTGATCATCATCGGTGCGAAGACATTTACCTGATACATTTGCAGCAACGACTCGTAGCGCATATTGCTGATAATGTCATCATAAGCCATTGCCGCATTATTCACAAAACCATGTATGGGGGTATCAAATCCAATGGTCTCATGAAAGATCTTTGCTATAGATCCATCTATATCTGCCAGATCTGCCAGGATCATGATAAAGCTATCCCGATACTTGGATTTTAACTCGGCAAAGGCATCCACTTCCCTACGGGCAACCCCATATACCTGGTAGCCTTTGTTCAAAAGAGTATTTACTGTCTCCAAACCCAAGCCTTGCGTAACTCCGGTAACTAAAACATTTTTCATATTAGCCTCTTTTGATCTTTCCGCTTCTGGTCGTTACAATGGACTCAACAAAGTCAATCACTCTGGGGATCTTAAAATCCTGCAACTTATCTTTGAGATATGCCCGAATTCCCGCTTCAGAGCAGAGAGTACTACACACCACTTCCGCCATGAGGATGTTACCCACCACCGGATTCGGCTTCCCCCAAACTCTGGCACTCTCAATTGAGGGATGGCTGCAAAGTGCTTCCTCAATCTCTAGGGGATTAGCTTTATAGCCCCCCACATTAATCATTTCGTTTGCCCTGCTCACGAAGATAAACTCACCTTTAACCGAGTCAGTAATTTGCACGAGATCCCCGGTATCGTACCACTCATCAACAATACTATCCAACCCCAGTAGGGACCTGCGAATGAAAAGCTTATCATCTCTGATCATGCACTGCTGTGGATCTGAAATAGTAAACTTGTCATCTTTTGATTCCAATACAGATCCCGCTTCTGTGGAAGCATAGATGTTTCGCATCTGAGCATTGGGAAAGCCCTCAAGAATCTTCTCCGCTAAAGCAGAATCAAATCTTTCTCCTCCAGAAGTCAAGCGCTTGACTGAGGGATGTGCTCTATCCATCGGCAGTAGCATCCGATAAAAGGTAGGAGTAGCAGATATGTTCGTAACCTGATACTCTTCAATTCTTTTCAATACCATATCTCTTGGTAAACCAAATACATCCACGATAGCATTGCAATTTAAAAGAGCTTGGAAAAACACTTGTACCCCAGCAATATGAGTGGGGTTATAGGCGTAAGCCCATACGCTATGCTTATGTCGTTCTGATTGCCTAACCATGCGAACAAGATTTGATATTCCGTGGCTTACCTTTTTGGGTACTCCGGTAGTGCCGGATGTAAATAGAGTAAGCTTCCAAGATTGAGAATTGGCAACGGACTCAAACAGATCCTCGATGTCTCTAATGTCTAACCGCTCGATGCGAATCCTTTCATTTACAATGGCCGAATCAATACCGAGAGTATTTAGTTCTTCATCCGTAAAGTCATAATCCAACAAGACCAGATCCACTCCGGCTAAGATGCTAGCCAAGATAGTCCTGAAAATTTCAAACACATCGGAGCTATAACAATAAACTGGGAGCTCCACGACAGTACTGATTTCTTCTAATAGCTTTTCATAGGTGAAAACCGCACCATCTTTGGCTACCAAGAATGTCTTGTCTTTCACTATTTTTTGATCTTCTCCAAAATCTCGCCTATTGTATTCACAAAACTATCCGCAAAAACATCAATCCCGGTTTCCTTTTCAATTCTAACTGTCAGTTCAGCAAGATCAAGTGAATCGAAGCCCAAATCTGCTCTCAGGGAATCCTCAGGATTCAATGATCCGATTATCGATAGCCCTTTGTTAGTTCTGACTGTATTGATTGCGTCCATTAACAGCCTATTCATTTTTTCCTCTCATCAGATTATTTGCAGCACAGAGCTGAGTATTGTTTTAGCATTTTGTTATGATCATACGCAAAATTTCCAGATACTTTGTGCCCTGGGAGAACATTTCTGACCACGACAGATCCGATTGAGATATATGCATTGTCACCTATGCTAATTCTATTAGAAATCGTAGCCCCCGGTCCAACAAAGACATTGCTTCCGATTGTTGAATTTCCAGCAATCGTGCATCCTGCCGTAATCATCGTGTCGTCCCCAATAACAACTCCATGGGCAACGTGCACCAAATCTGCAATTTTCACATTGTCGCCAATCATAGTGTTTCTTGAGATAAAAAGGCCCCGAGACAGAGTGACCAGTGACTGAATCTCGACATTGCTGCCAATCACAATTACTCCGCCATGTTTAATAATCCGTAACCTTCCTTGTACCCTGTGAGCTTCAAAGCCATCAGACCCGATATCACAGCTACTGCGCAGAATTGTATCGTCCCCAACTATTGTAAATGGTTTTATGACTGCATTTGCCTCGACGATGCATCCTTCGCCAATTGTAACACTATGATCAGCAATTCGGGCATGTGGAGATAATACTGCACTGCTTGCAATTCGGTTTTCCCACGGAGTTATGTAGAAATTGGTAGTCACCAAATACTCGTGTAGGACATAAAACAGTTCATCAGGGTTATCGTCTATCCATAAAGCCACGTTATGTTTCTTGCGAATCTCTTCACCAATTTCCCGGGTGGTTATGACTCCTGAAACTTTCTTGTTGTCCAAAAATGGTAAAGCGGATAGAGATGTGACAAACACAGCGGTGTTATCATATGTAACATTATTCAACTTGTCGAAGTATTGTACAACGCCATCCTTCCACACTTGACCCCGTTTGAACAAATCGAATAAGGTTAGAAACGAAATTGAGTTGTTGCTTAAAATACTTGCTATCATTGATGCCTCTCAGCTTTTGCTTGCCTTGCTTTATCTATGCCAAAG